>Ga0049083_10000849_pt1 | contig 11344 bp, 10 predicted proteins | sample GreLakmeMI27MSRF_FD_66719 | JGI IMG/M metagenome (GOLD analysis project Ga0049083, IMG submission 66719) | Freshwater lentic microbial communities from great Laurentian Lakes, MI, USA - Great Lakes metaG MI27MSRF | ecosystem: Environmental > Aquatic > Freshwater > Lake | place: Great Lakes...
GCTGAAGCAAGCGCCCTGTGCAGCAGGAGCGACAGCTCGAGGCCTGCGCTCTGACCCGCCTCCAGTCGAAGTGCGGCAGGCCAGACTGTCCAGCGCTCTGGCGCAGACGCACGCACGGTCAGCTCCACGGCCTCGTCTAGACAATTGGTCAGAGTCACCTTCTGTGACGCGGGCTGCGAGGCGGTCAGCGCTCCAAGGCAAGCTTCTGCGTTGCCCAACGCACCGTGTGCAGCTGCACGTCGCGCAGGACTGGCTCCTCTGGCTGCACTCGCAGGGTCCCTCGCATCCTGCAGGACAGAGACCCGAAGGAGGCACACTCGCTGCGCATCAAAATGGCGGCGGGTTCTTCGCCGCGGCCAACAAATAGGCACACAGCCCGTCACGCATGCCAATCGCTTTCCTGTGCCCGGTGCCCGCCGTGCGCGCGCGAGCACAGGCATCGCCCGAGGCGTCTCTTTCGGACGTGCTTGCTGCTGGCACACGCGACGTGCATGCGGCGAGCGACGCGCTGATTCGAGCCAAGGCGCCGCTGGCATTCAGCGACCCGGCGCTGTGGACGCAGCTGCTGTCGCAGTTTTTCTACGTCTACCGTGCGTTGGAAGACGCTCTAGACCAAGGCGCCTCGCGGGACGCTCGCGTGCACGCGCTGCATGCGCCCTTCTTCTCGCGCCTCGCCCGCTCGCACGCTTTCTTGGCAGACATCGCCTTCCACGGCGGCGGCAGGCCGCTCGCGCCTCCTCTGCCTCAGACGGCTGCCTACGTGGTTGCAGTCTCCGCGCTCGCTACAGCCAAGCCGCTGCTGCTGGTGGCCTACGCACAGACGCTGTACCTGGCGCTGCTGGCCGGAGGACAGGCGCTCGACAAGCTGCTACGCGGCGCCATGCTGCTGCCGCCGGGCAGAGGCTCCGCGCTCTTCGACTTCAGCGCCGCGCTGCCCGCAGAGGAGCGGGAGCGCTTCAGGCGTGCGCTCAAGGCTGCGGTGGATGCGCTGGGGGAGGGGCTGACGTCGGAGGAGCGCACTTCGCTATTACAGGAGAAGCGGTCCATCTTCTGGCGCAACGACGCCATTATCGCCGCCGTCTTGAAGGATGCGCGAGGCTCGCTGCTGTTCGCCTGGCTGCGCGTCCTCCGCGCAGTATTCCTCTCCTTAAGGCGCTACCTGCTTGCTCTGCTCGCCCTGCTTATCGCCGTCATCGCCCTGCTGGCTCAGCACAGACGTGTGCGCGTGTAAGCCAGCAACGATAGATGAAAAGGCTGCGGATGCAGCGCCTCAACTGTTTGTTGTCGTCGTCAGCGCCTTTCCGCCTTATTGGGGCTCAGCGTCGTCCCTCCGCCTTTCCGATGCGGACTGCCGCGCTGTGCTGCCCCAGCGTGCGCCCTGGCGCGTCACAGGCCGCGCGACGCGACCGCCGTTCGACAGCAGGTTATGCTTCGCCGCGCAGAAGAGAGTGCGTGCCGCATCGCCTGCTCGCCCTGCGCTGTGCTGCCAGTGCAGCACCAGGCGGCGACGCGTCTGACTGGATTAGTCGGTGGAAGTCGCGGGTGGCGAGCGGAGAGGAGCCGGCGCAGCCGTCCGTTACTGTGCCTTTGGGCCCAGACCCGCGCACCAGCTACCGCTACGTGTTTGCGGGCGGACTGTCTGCTGAGGCGCACGGCTTCTCGGCGCTCATCCTGCGCGACGCGCTGGAGCCGCGCGGGGTGACGCTGCACGTGCCGGCCGCGCACCCAGCTGAGACCTGGACTCTGTCTGGAGCGCTGACAGCCTTCGAGGCTGCCGTCGCCGCCCTGCCAGGCGACCAGCCGCTGCGCCTCATCGGCGCCTCCGTGGGCGCTCTGGTGTGCGCGCTGTACGCGGAGCGGCACCCGGAGCGCGTGGACAGCCTGTTCCTGATGTCACCCACCTTCAACCTTCGCGGCTGTCTGGAGCGCGCTGTGGGCGGCGAGCGCGGGCTGACGGCCTGGCGCAGCTTGGGCACGGCTCAGCTCGACGGAGCGCCGGTGCACTTCAGCACGCTTGCAGATGTGGACTCCTTCCCCGCCTTCCCCTTTGTGCGATGCCGCGCCTACGTGGCGCATGGCACGGAGGACGGATTCGCGGAGCCGGAGGACAGTCTGACGTGGGTGCGGAGCGCGAGCGTGAACATGCGGGCTCGCGGTGCGCCCAGCGACCCGGTGCCCGAGCGCCGCTTGCTGGAGCTGGCGGATGGTCACGCGCTGGCGGCCAGCGTGCCGACGCTAACTGCCAAGCTTGTGGAGTGGCACGGACTCCTGGGTCTCGCGGAGGGCGACTACAGCGTGCGTGGCGTTGACCTGGAGGGTGGCCACCCGGAGGATTATGCACGCGGCCACGGCGTAAACTTCGAGGTCTATCGCAACTGGCTGCGCAACCAGGGGCTAGACCCGGATGACATGGACTGAATGGTCACTCCACTCAAGCGAGCGGTGGATGTTGACACAGTTAGGCGCACACGAAGAGGCGGCTCGCGCTGGGCAGCCGCGGTGCTCGGTGCAGGTAGTTCAGATCGCACAGCTCCTGCCCAAAGTCCTCCTCCAATATGGTGTGCAGAGGCGCCAGACCCGGATGCAGCAACTCCCTGCTCAGCAGCGTGCCATCGCCCGCGTCCAGAACGGCAAAGAACGGCGCCTGGTCTCGCACCGCAGGCACTAGGTAGAGCAGGTTGCGCTTCGCGGACAGCGCAGCGTCCCAGAGGAGGTGGGAGTGTTCTTGACAGAAACCCAGTGTGTTTGCAAATGGCACCGCGCAAGGATACTCGCGCGCGTGGAACAGCAGGCCCAGGCAGCGCCGTCCTAGTTGAGTCTTTGAAACGAAGAGGTGGGCGTGGAAGAGGTCGAAGCGTGACAGCGAGAGCGGCAGGCCAACTTGGGCCGCTAGACTCGCAGCAGCAAGGAAGAGCTGCGAGAAATACCGCTGGACTCTGGCGTTCGCAAAGCGTCGCCCAAGAGGCTCCCGACACAGGGTGCAGCGTGACGCAGCTGCTTCCTCAACGTCCGGAACAGCAACGCGAGATGAGCTGAGCGTTCGGAGCAGCGCACGATGGCCGCCTCCAGCGACTCGTGTCGCAAAGCGCCGCAGGCTGGCTGGCGCAGGCGGCGCCGCGAGTCTCAACAGGCAGGCGTCCAGTGCGCGAGCGCGTTCGGGCGGCACGCCCCCATCTTCACCAAGCGCGACTGATAGCAGGTCGCGGGCGCATGACCGCCGAACACAGGCATCCGCGGTGAGCACCTGCATGGTGATTTGCAGGCAAAGAATACACAGGCGAGGCGGTGAGTTTGCAATTCCAAAGTCGGCAGCCTCGGCACACACGCACATCGACGGGGTGACGGCGGCTCGCTGCTGTGCACAGCGCGCAATCTTATTCAAGTCGTTATTGCTAGCTATTAGGTGTGAGTCTATGCGTGGGTGCTGCATCACAGCTTCAGATAGAGAGTAGCCATGCTCTGCAGCCAGCCAGAGGAGGGAGCCTAGAGGAGGGAGCCTAGGGAGCAGTCGTTCGGCGCGAAGCGACGCTGACGGGCCGCAGCCGCGCCATCTCGCGCAGCAGCGCGTTGACGCCCAGAATGGTCGCGTTGCCGCTGGCAACGCACAGCACGCGGTAGTCAGGGCAGCAGTCGCCCATGTCCGCACAGGCGGCGTCGCAGCAGCAGGCGCAAGCTGCATCTATGCAGCCTGTGCACAGCCCGCAGATGCCGCCACAGCTTCCTGCGTCGACGCCAGGCGGTGCAAGCGCAGGCGATGGCGGCGGCGCGGATGGCGGCGGCGATGGCGGCGGGTGAGGAGGCGGCTGACGCGGTGGGGCAGCAGGGGCGACGCGCGGCTGAGCGTTGGGCGGCGGCACTGGCACGGACGGCTCCGGCGGGCCGGGGTACAGGCACGCACTCGGGTAGATGATGCCACTTCGCTGCCCGAAGTTGTCCAGCCAGAGGAAGGCGGCCTGGATGGTGCCCTTCCAGGGAAGGTACAGCTGCGTTGGCGCTCCGCCGCCCGCGCCCTGCAGCAACGGGTCGCTGGGCCACACGGCAGCGCCGCCGAAGGTAGGGATGCTGATGTCCTGCAGCCTCGCCGCCGTTTGAGCGGCGCTGAGCGGCGTGCTGCCCACGCCGCCGCTCTGCAGCGCGCTGAGCAGCGCGGAGACGGCGGGGCTGGTGGTGCCCTGCGTCCCGCCGCCAGTGGCGTGCCAGGCTGCGCCCAGTGTCACCTTCTCGTGCGTGTTGCCCGTCACGTTGGCAAAGCGGGGCCAGCCGAAGCGCGCAAACTGGGCAGGATCACCGATGCCGCGCAGCTTGTCGTTGACGTAGAGCTTGACGCACTGGCAGACGTTGTCAAAAGTGGCCAACACCTTGAAGGTCTGGCCGTGCTTCAACACCATCCCGCGGCCTGGCACCGACACGTCCACCACCCGCAGCCCACCGCCCAGCTCTGGCGCCGCCAGCCCGAAGGTGGTGGCATAGGTGAGCGCCCCCCAGCGCAGCTCACCCGCGTCGGTCACCCACAGCGCGAGAGCGCCGCCGCAGAGCAGCTGGTAGGGCGCGCAGCCGCCCAGGATGGCCAGCGTCTGGCCGTAGGCGCCGGTGCAGGGAATGCACCACCAGTAGGCCTCCGGGGAGCACCAGGGGTCGCACAGCGCCACAAGGTGTTGGTAGGTGGCGGTGATCTCCAGCGACAGACGGGTGCCCCGCGCGTACAGGTCGCCCACGGGGTAGGTGCAGGGCAGCGCAGCGCAGCCGGGGAGCTCCCGCGCGCGGGGCAGCGGCGGCGTGGCGATCGGCTGCACGCCCGCGGGCCAGGCGGACTCGAAGGCACGGCCGCCAAAGAACTCAAAGTCCGCCAGTCGGCACAGGGGCGGGCCCCCAGCGCCGCCGGGCACAATCACCCGGTCGGTGACGTGCAGGTCACCGTTGAGCGCCAGCTGTCCCTTGAGCAGCTCCGGGGGCAGCAGCTGCGCCGAGTTGCCGCGCGCGTCCCGGGGCACCAGCTTGGGCGGGCCGTCTCCACCGCTGATGAACAGGCTGGTGAGCACCTCGCCGCCGCTAAGGGGCAGCGGGGCGGTGTCGTTGCGGTCGAAGCGGACAAAGGCGGGCACCGCCCACTGCTTCTGCAGTGCCGTCGCGTACGCCTCCCCTCCGCCGATGAACTGCGGCTCCAACGGCGACGGCGCCGCATCGGCGGTGATCCAGGAGTAAAGCATGATGTCGTAGAGCAGCGGCAGCTTGGCACCGCTCAGCAGCGTCTCCAGGTCCAGGCTGAGGCGCACAAAAAAAGCGGCCCAGGCGGCGTCCACGGGCGCCCAGACGGACACATCGCCCGCGGAAAGGCAGCGTCCGCCCAGCTCCAGCTGCAGCCCCAGCGCCAGCGCCACCTTCTCGTAGACAGCCAGACCAGGGGTGCGCTCGATGCGTGCGAGCACTGTCATGCCAACCTCTTGCGTCGGCGGCAGCAGCGCCGTGTCCAGCACCTGCAGCACGCCGTTCACGCTCACAATGTCCGGCACAATAACGCGAGCGGAGTTGAGGCGGCCGTTGAGGAGGATGTCGCGTGATGGCGCTGGGTAGCCGGGCGGCGGAGCGGCCAGCGCTGCGCTGTGTGACTGCACGCCGCGCACCGAGACGACTAGCGCCAGTGGCGCGGCGGTGAGGAGGAAGACATTGCAGGGCTTCTGCAGAATGGGCGAGAGCAGCAGAGACTGCAGGACGTCGCCCTGCGCGAGCAGCGGCGTGCGCAGCACCTCCCCCCGCAGCGCGCGCCCCAAGCCCCGCTGCAGCGCGTCTGGCGTCGTGTGGTACACCACCAGCTGCGTGCGCACCGCCAGCGCGGCAATTGGGTCGATCAGCGGGACCAGAATGTCGTCCAAGCTCAGCCCCAGGTACGCCAGCGCCGTGAGCAGCGCGCCATTGGTGGGCACCCACACCGCGATGGAGACCGCGCGCTGCACAAAGCCGCCAGGGCTATAGACTGCGACAGAGAGCGGAGGGTGAGGAGAGAGCAAAGCAGTTTCGGGCGGGACGCACTCTCGGTGCCCAGCGAGCGGCGGACAAACTCCAGCCCGGGCGAGTAGAGCAGCTGCCTGAAGACGCTAAGCTCCGGTCGGAAGGAAATCTGCACGCAACAGTCAGCAAGAGGCGCTGCAGCGCTTGCAAGCCAACCAACCTGCTGCAGCGTGGTCAGTGTTGGCGGGATGAGCACCGCATCCACCACATGCACCAGACCGTTGCAGGCGATGAGGTCGGGCGCCAGCAGGTTTGCCGCGTTGCTCCCCTCACTCGCCAGAAACGGCTGGCCCAGGAAGGCGACGGTGCGCGCGTTGCCCGCCAGCGGGAGCACGTCCACGGTGATGCCAAACGCAGTGACAAGCGTGCCAAAGGGGAGGTAGACGGGGCTGATGAGCGAGCGCAGCAGCTGGCCGCGAAAGAAATCGTAGCTGAAGAAGCGGCTGCCCGCGCTGAGCCCGTCCGGGCTGTAGGGGCGGTCCAGGCCCAATACTTCCACCTCCAGATAGTCCAGCAGCGACAGGAGGAAGGTCAAGTCTGCAAACACGGCCTCCTTCGACAGCCCCAGTCGCTCGAAGAACACCTTCCACGCCGCGTCCGTGGGCGCCAGCAGCGTGCGCATGACGCTCTCGGCCAGGGGCACGCCGGCGCGGCACATGCCCGCAGCCGGCAGCCGCGGAGGAGGGATGAGCGGCTCAACTGCGATGTTGGCGGCCACCTGCGCAGTCACGAACGGCGAGGAGGCAGACGGCTGGATCTCTGGAGCGGCGACTCTGAAGGGGCGCACGCGCTCGAACGCCTCCGCGGTGATGGAGAGCTCTGGCAGCAGCTGCAGGCGCCTCTCAATGCTGGCATAGAGCGCGGCGGCTGGCACGAGCACCGCGTCCACCACATGCACAACCAGCGCGCCCTCGCAAAGGGTGAGGTCGGGCACGATGAGCGCGGCGCCGCGCTTCAGGTAGCCAGTGACGTGCAGCGAGCGTTTGGCCCAGCGCTGCTGCACCGCCATATACAGCGTGCCGCTCGCCGCATCCGACTGCAGCAGCGCGGGGTCGCTGAATGCGGTGGCCAGCGCCTGCTGGTCCACAAGCGAGCGCGTTGCCAGCGGTCCGCAGGTCGACTCGGACGTCAACGCGCCACTGCAGGGAAGCACCACGCTGTAGGACAGCAGCGCGCAGAGCAGCTGCCCGTCCGCTAGGATCTCGCTCAACCCTGCGTGTCAGCGGCGTGGCTCAGTGGCGGTGGAGGAGCGTGCTGCATCTCAGACGCACCTCTGCCCAGCTGTCCTTCCAGCGCCGTCCATGCCCTGTCCGTGGCCGCGAACACCGTCTGCCCACCCCCCAGCGTGAAGTTCCCCGCACACCGCGTCGATGACGCGTCCAGCGCCGCACGCAGTATGGAAAACGACCCCCCAGCCTCCTCCGCTGCCCCAGCCAGCCCCGATAAAGCAACCGCCTGCGCCCGCGCGTGCACCGGCAGCAGCGGGTACGCCGCCAGCAGGTCGTCAACCAGCGAGCCTGGGCCATATGGAGACGTGTGAGCCGCAGACAGGATGGCACGTCGCGGACGGCACGCCAAGCACGTACCGTCAGCGTAGGGGCACGCGCTCGGCACGCCGGCAGTCACAGCAGCGGCGCAGACCAGCAGCAGCCACCGCACGACCGCTCGCGCCGGGAAGCCCACCATCTGCGAGCGTCTCAGCGCTGCCTTGGCGGCATAGCACCTCCACAGTCGCAGCCGAGGCTGCAACCCCCACGCGGCACGGCAGTGCGCGCTGCCATACGTAGCTCAGCAGCCTCAGGAGCTCTGCACGCTGAAGAAGGCATGCCCGACGTAGCACTGTCTGACAGATGGTCCGCCAAGAGAAAAGCGAGCACGACAGCCCAGCCGGGCAGCTCTCCTCTAGCCGCCATGCTAGGGCCGCCGCTAGGGAAGCGCCCTTGCTTGCTCAGAAACCAGCGTCGCGTGACGCGTCAACCCGCAGTCTTCTCAGCCTAGACGGCTCTAGTAGCAGCTGCACGTGGTGTCTATCCCGAGCTGACCGTGTGTGCGCAGGAAGGGCGAGAGACGTGGCAGAGGGCGGCTGGCGTAGTACGCGACAGAACCGGCGGGCGACGCGACTGAATGACATCACTCTTGCAGGAGCAGGAGCAGGAGGGTCATACTCGTCGGCAGAGTCGCGCTGATAGAATGCGGTGCTCTAAGCTTGTGTTCGCTGCGAGCGTAAGCGCAGGAGATTGAGTGCGCAGCATGCAGATCATCGTTCAGTCTCATTCCGCGCCCGCCGGCGCCCGCCTGTGCGCCTCGCCGAGTTCGATGCGCAACTGCTCCACCTCCCCGTAGGCCGAGGTCAACGCTGCGAGCAGCTTGGCGACGTTGGCGCGCTCCCTCGCCAGCGCCTCCTCTGCGGAAGTCTGCCCAGCTGCATTCTGGGTCTGGGACAGAGTGCTGCCTGTGCACCACTGCTTCTCCGTCTTCGTCTGCAAGGCTGTGCTCAGCGCCGCGAGCGCCTTCTGCAGGTCGCTGTTGCGGTCTCGCTCTCTGGCCAGAGTGCTGCGTAACGTCGCGCACTCCTCCCGGGCCTCGCGAGCAGAGCTGGCAAGCTCCGCCAGAGCGCTTTGCACCGCGGCGTCCCCCCTGGCCGTTCCCCAACCGTGCTCAGCCACTCTAGACGCGGAGCCAGCCGACCAGGCGCTGCTGGTCTCGTTGTATAGCCGGCCACGCGGTGGCGCGGGCGTGCTGAGCAGTGGGCTGACAAGGCCCAGGCACTGCGAGAGCGTGACACAGTGAGCCAAAGGCTCCCCGGCTGTTCAGCAAGGGCGCACCTGGTCCAAGCTGGCATCGTTGCTTGGAGTCTCACAAGCGCTCGGATGACTGCAGCTCACGGCAGCTTGGATCGCCTCAGCCGCGTCCAGGAGGGAGCGCTCGGCGCCAGCCTCAGACGTGTCGTCACTGAGCAGCGCTGAAAGCGCGGCGGTGAGCGCGGTGCGGGCTAGCGACAGGTCTGCATTCGCCGGCGACGTGCTTGCGCACGCCGCCTCCTCGTTTTCAGACGACTGCGGGCCAGTCATAGCGAAGCGGAGGTTCAGGAAACGTTGTAAGGTCAACACCGTCAACTTTCGTACGACAGGCAGGAACTACAGGATGTCGACCTATTATTGCACGCGCCCTTCGTACGCTACTGACGAGTGCGTTGCGCGGGTGATGGACCGCTTTGTGCAGCGCGGCGTGAAGCCGGCGGCTGCGACTGGCGCTGGCCGGCGCCGCGCCGCGCCGCGACAGAGCACGCTAGAGTCGTGTGCGAAGGTGGTCACGCTCAGAGGCTTCTCCTGCCTGTCATTCACGCTGGAGGACTTGCTGGGCCTCAAGCGAGAGCTGGAGAAGGCTGGCGCCTCTGCTCCCGAGCTGCTGGACGCGCTGCGGCTCCTCTCCTCGCTGGTAATCAGCACGGCGGATCTGCAGGCTTCGATGCTGGGGCGCACGGTGAGCGCCCTGAAGCGCAGCACCAGCGCGGAAGTCTCCCGCGTCGCGACCAATTTAGTGGCGAAATGGAAGGAGGAGGTGGAACGCATGCGGGTTAAGGATGGCCATGCACCCACTGCACCCACCATGCGCCCACCGCCGGCGCGGAGCCTGCAGGAGGGCACGTTGGACGCAGAGCTCAGCTCGCGGCGACGCGGCAGCGGTGGACGCGGCTCCGCAGCATCAGAGGCGCTGCGCGTGCGGCTGACGGCGAGCCTGTTGCAGGGGCGAGATGCCGGCGAGAACGGTGAAGCTTCACGGCTCGCCATTGCTCTAGAGGCTGCTGTGCCACGCACAGCGCAGTACGGCGTCTGCGCCTCCGCGCTCCTGGCGGGCGTGGACGTGAACGAGTCCCTGCGCGCTGCGCTGCTCTCAGGCTGGGTCACGCCCGCAGCTGTGGTGATTCTCAATGAACGCGCTCTGCGCACGGCCAACTTCCTGTCCGGCCTCTGAGCTCACCGACGCCCCACCAATCAAATCTATGGAACGAACGCTGAAGATAACTAGATGCATGCGCACGGATCGTGCAGACGCCTACTGCTGCGGCGCCTCCTCAAAGAGCTTTGCCAGCTCCTTCTTGTTCGTCTTGCCCATGGCGTTGCGCGGAATGGCGTCCAGGGCACGCACGACTGTGGGCACCTTGTAGGGCGCCATGATGTCTCGCGCCCACACGCGCAGCTCAGCGAGCGTGGGCGGCGCAGTGCCGGCCTTTCCCGCCAGCACTGCACCCACCACCTGTCCGTACGCCTCGTCGGGCAGGCCCACCACCGCCGCCTCTGCGATGGCCGGGTGCTCCAGCAGGTGCGCCTCAATCTCGAGGGCGGAGAGCTTGTAGCCGCCGCACTTGATGATGTCCACGCTGGTGCGGCCCAGGATGCACCACACGCCGCCCTGGCGCACCACCGTGTCGCCGGTGCGGAAGAAGCCCTGCTCGTCAAACGACTCTGCGGTGGCCTCGGGCTTGCCCCAGTAGCCCGCGAAGAGCGCGGGGCCGGCCAGGCGCAGCTCGCCAGGGCCATCCTCAGGCGCGCCGTCCGCGTCTGCGCCCGCGGGCGGTGCCTCCCCCGCGCTCGCCTCGGGCACGACCCTGATGCGCACGTCGGGCAGCGGCGAGCCCACGAAGCCCGCCCTGCGCTCACCCCGCAGTGGGTTGGAGAGCGCCATGCCAGTTTCCGTCATGCCGTAGCGCTCCAGCAGCCGCGTGCCCGTCACGGCCTCCCAGGCGCTCATAAGCGGCACCGGGCAGGCTGCGCTGCCCGACACGGTCAGCCGCAGCGCAGCCGCAGCAGCCGCAGCAGCCTCCTTCTCCGCGCCCGGCCCCAGGCCGTCCAGCGCCTGCAGCAGGCGCACGTACATTGTGGGCACGCCCATGAAGACGCTCACGGGCGGCGCGCTGCCCGCCACGCCCGCGCGCAGGCGGCTCCACAGGCCGGAGGGGCTGAACTTCTGCGAGAACTCCACGGCTGCGCCCACGGAGTGCGGGCACAGCAGCGCGTTCACGATGCCGTGGATGTGGTGCAGAGGCAGCGGGTGCAGGATGCGGTCGCTCTCGCTCCACTCCCACGCACGCACCAGCGAGGACACCTGCGCTGCCAGGCTGCCGTGCGTATGCAGCGCGCCCTTGGGGCGACCCGTCGTGCCGCTGGTGTAAATGATCAGCGCCCCGCTGCTCGAATCGGACTCCTCACCACCCAGCAGCGCAGCAGCGACCCGCGGCAACTGCGGGGGCGCGCAGCGGGCACGTGAGGCACGCAGGAGCGGCGCAACGGAGGCGGGGAGAAGCGACGGCGCATGCTACAGCAACGCAGGCGCAGGC
>Ga0049083_10000850_pt1 | contig 11342 bp, 9 predicted proteins | sample GreLakmeMI27MSRF_FD_66719 | JGI IMG/M metagenome (GOLD analysis project Ga0049083, IMG submission 66719) | Freshwater lentic microbial communities from great Laurentian Lakes, MI, USA - Great Lakes metaG MI27MSRF | ecosystem: Environmental > Aquatic > Freshwater > Lake | place: Great Lakes...
CCGCGGCGTCCACGCGCCGCCGGCGCTGCATCTGCACCGTGTCGAGCTGCGAAGCCAGCCGCCGCGCCCTCTCCGCCTCGGCGCGCGTGCGCGCGGTGGCCTGCGCGCGGGTCTCGTGCGCCTCGCCAGCGCAGCCGCAGGCGGCGCAGCGCGTGCGCGGCGGCGCTGAGAGCATGGACAGCAGCGTTGCCTGCGGCAGCTGCACGGGCAGCGCGGAGCCGGGCGCGAAGGGGGTGAAGGCTGCGCAGCGTGACGCGGCGCAGTGCGGGGCGAGGCAGGCGCCGCGAGCGGTGCCGCCTGCGTCGGCGTGCAGGCTGTCAGCGGCGCCGCCCTCGTGTGCGCTGAACAGGCGCCGCAGCAGGCTCGGCGGCAGCGCGGCGTCGCCGCTCACCGCGCGGCGCCGCGGAGGTGTGGACTGGGCGGCGGAGGCGCGCGACGTACCCTCCCACTGCTCAGCCTCCCAGCGTGCGGCCCACGCATCCTCGTCCTCATCCTCATTCTCATCTGCATCCGTATCCGCGTCGCTGCTGTCGCCGTCCAAAGTGGCGGGGGGTGCGGGGGTGGGGGCTTGCGGGGGGGCCTCCGATGATGATGACCCCCCTGCTGGGCAGCCCTCGTTGAGCGCGCTGCGCAGGGCGCTGAGCGTCACGCGCGCGCCGGGCCTCTCGGGCGGCGCTTTGGGCGCGGGTGCAGGCGGCGGCTGCTCGTAAACGGGTGGCTCCTCAGACTCCTCAGACTCCTCCGCCTGCCCAGACTCCTCAGAATGGGGCTCGGACTGGGGCTCCGCCGCCCCCATCCGGGCGCACAGAGCAGCCGCCTCCGCGCGCATCGCACACAGCGCGCCAGCCATGGCGGCGCAGCACTCTGCGCGGCGCGCCCGGGCGCGCGCACACAACACCCCCTGCGCAGCAACCTGCCAGCGCAACGCGAGCAGGCGACTGCGCGCGCACGCCTGCGCCTCGGCTGCGCGCGTCACGGCGGCGCTGATGGCGCGCTCCAGGGCGGCTGCGGCGGCGCCAATGTCGTCATGTGTGGCGCCGATGTCGTTAAGTGCGGCATCGCCCGCGCTGCTGCATGAGGCGGTTGCAATCCCTTCAGGCGGCACCGGAGGGCTGTCGGCATCATAGCGCGGCGGCTCCTGGAAGTGCGACGTTGATGCAGCTTCTGTTGCGGCCCTCTCCGCCCGCAGTGCAGCCTCCAGCGACGCCGCGTGCGCCTGCGAGCCCGGTTCCAGCTGCATTGCGCGATGGTAGGCGTGCGCAGCCTGTGCAAAGCGGCGGAGCGCGAAGGAAGCAAAGCCGGCGCGAGCCCAGCCGCGCGCCCAGTTGGGGCGCTCCACGCTCGCCTGCTGCGCATCCGCCAGCGCCTCTGCGAAGCGGCCTGCGCCCGCGTGCGCGACGGAGCGATTGCTCAGCAGCACCGCGTCGCGTGGACGCGTGCGCAGCGCTGCCGAGTAGAAGTTGACAGCCTCCTCCCAGCGATGAGTTCGGACAGCAGCGTCGCCAGCCGCCTTGTGGTCCACGCGCGCAGGCCGCGCGGCAGCCCGGGCTTTGCTCCCGGCCAACGCTCGGGCGTAGTCGACGTTGGACGGCTCGAGCTTCAGTGCCACCGCGTAGGCACGCACAGCCTCCTCGTGTGCACCCATCCCCGCCTGCGCCGCACTCACGCGCGCGCGCGCCTTGGCCCAGCGCGGCTCCAGCGCCACAGACAGCACGCTCCGCGTCGTGCAGCGCTTGTGGCCAGCTACGGAGCGCCAGAAACGCGCCAGAAACGGCGCGCTGGTGCTGGCCCAGCTCCATGGCGTCATTTCCCTCCGCGTGACTTGTGTCAACAGCGTCAAGCTCGTGCGCGTCTGGAGGACAGCCGCAACGAGTGCAGTGCGTCACGCTCACGTCGTTGTCGGGGTGCTTGCGGCCGCTGCCAGGCGCCACCTGGAGAGTGCATGGAAGGCGAGGGCGTGAGAGAGAGTCAGACACGAACAGCCGCGGTTGTACTACAGCGAGCGACTGCTGCAGGCGCACCGTGTATTCGGCCGTTGCCTTGACGAAGGCTGTGCAGGGACACTGCCGGAGAGGGGAGAGGGGATAAGCCAAGCGGAAGACGTGAAGCGTCAGGTCAGGGTCGCGTCGTGACGCGTCCAGGCTCCACAGCCAGGCTTGGCGCCTCGCAGCAGCAAGCAGAGGACAGCACGCACCGCGGTGCAGCGGCCACGCACGACACCGAAGAGGTCGCGGCGCGTGAACTCGTCTCGAAGGTGCGCAGTGGTGTGCTTTGTCGGTGCGCTTTTCACAGACTGCGCCGTGAAGGTGGACGACATGCCACACGCGCTGCACGGTGCACGAGTGGGGCGACAGGGGGCTCGCACTGCGAGAGCTAAGCGAGCGAGCAGGAGAGAGTGACTCTTCGCCTCCCTCTCATCGCGTCGCAGTTTGTTTGCGCAAGTCAACTCATCTTTCTGCGCCGCGCATAGGTAATCCAAGTGTGTGTTCGTCAACAGTACGCTCAGCGCGTGTCATTGCTTGTCCTCCTTAGCCTTGCGCGACTGCGTGTTGGACTCAGCCGCCGCCGCCGCGCCCAGGCCCGCCGCCAGGCCGCGGATGAGGACCTCCTTGAGGGCGGAGGAGCGCTGCGGCCCGTTGCCAGCCTCCCTGCGCAGCTGCTGCGTGCCTGCGGGCGGCGCCGCCACCGCCGGCTTCTCCGCCTCGACGCTCATCGCCTGCGCCTCCAGCATGCCGCGCTCAGGCGCCATCCCTTCGCCCGCGGCGCCGCTGTCCACGCTGAGAGTGGTGGTAGTGGTAGTGGTTGCGCTGATGCTGCCGTCGATGGCGTAGAAGGCGGCCTCGGCCTCCGCCAGAGCAGCCTCTGCAGCCGCCAGCGCCAGCTGCGCAGCCTGCGCCTCTCCGCGCGCAGCCTGTGCGCGGCTGGCGTCCGCCAGCGGTGGCAGCTGCGCGACGCTCTGCTCGAAGCTGTCCATCTTGGCGCGCACGGCTGCGAGGCCGGCGTAGCTGTCTGTGAGCGAGTTCATGGTGACCTGCGTGCTGGACGTGACGCTGTAGGCGGTCTGCCCGCGGGAGCGCGCCACCACCGCGTCAACCTGCTGCGCGCGGCTGCGCTCCTGCAGCCCCTCCGCCGCGTTCGCCTGCGCCAGACTCGCGGTGTCCAGGGGCGGCACGCTGAGCGGCTGCAGCGTGGCGACGGCGTTGACGAAGCCCATGATCTCGCTCTCCACCCGCTTCTCCTGTATGGGCAGCGGCGGCACGCGCAGCGGCTGCAGCAGCGCAACCTTGGCCTCCAGCTCCGCCACGGTGAACGAGAGTGGCGGCTCTGAGACGAGCGTCCTGCGCGCGCGTCGCCACACTGCGTGCGCCACGTACAGCGCCGGCAGCAGCACCACGCCCAGCCCCGCCGGCGCCGCGTAGAGCAGCGCGCACGCGAGCTCCACGGCGGCCATGGTCCACTGGATGACAGCCTTGCTTGCGGCCAGCAGCAGGTGGGCGGGCTGTGTGAAGGGGCGCGCCAGCAGCAGGGACAGCAGCAGCCCCAGCGGGTCCCGCCGCAGCAGCCACTCCAGGAGGCCCTTCAGAAAGCCGTCCGTGTCCTGCAGCAGCGCCGCGCCGCCGGCCAGCAGCGCATCCAGCACGTACACGCAGCAGTACAGCGCCTTGAGCAGCAGCGCCCTGCCCGCCGCCGCCGCCACCAGCGCAAGGTCCAGCACCAGGCCGCCCAGCTCGGTGACGGCCAGCAGCACAGCCTCGGGAAGCGTCTCCACCACTGGCAGCAGGTAGGAGAGCACCTGCAGCACCGCGTTGGCCACAGCCACGCACCCAATGTGCACCGGGTTGTAAACCCCGTCCACCAGGCGCCAGAAAAGCAGCAGCGTCAGCTTGCGCGCAAACACTACCTCCGGCAGCGCGCTGTAAGGGGACCCCGGGTGTGCGCTGAACCACCCCAGCGCACACAGGCACGCCACCACCACCGCGGCGCCCTGCAGCGCAAGGCTGGCCCACGCGGCGGGCTCCTGCGCACACGGGCGTCAGAGCTGGGACGGGAGCCGGGTGCACAACCGCCTGGCGCGCATTGCAACGGCATGTGCAGCCCACGCACGCGCCTCTTGCTCGTAGTCACCCTGCGCCAGGGCGCTCAGCGGGACGGGCGCGCTGGCGGGTGCCGGCGACAGCGACAGGCGGCGGGCGGCGACACGGAGCGCCGGCCGGTGGCACACTCCCCTTTTAACCGGCGCCGTCTCGCCGCCTGACGCAGCGAGGCGCGCCGCCGCCGGCCGCGCGCGTGCGCCTCGCACAGAGACCGGCACGCGCGACGGCACGGCCAGTCCGGCCGGCAGGGCACCAGCCAGCAGCATCTCACTCGCTGCTCGCGCTAATGCGTGTCCCACTGGGCTCGCTGGACTGACAAGCTACACGTGCGATATGCAGCAGGCGAGGAGTGCAGAGAAAGCCCTTCGCCCGTTGCCCCGTTCGCCATGACGCTCGACTGTACGACATATATTCGAACTTCGAGTTTTGTGCTTCGCCTGCTTCCTACAGCGCTGCAGCGCTGCAGGCAGGGTCATCCGCAGCACACGCCGAAGACGTTCTCCCCGCCGCCGCCCGCGTCCAGCAGCAGCTTGGCGACATCCACGTGGCCGTTCTCCGACGCAAGGTTGAGGGGCGTGAACCCGGTGTTTGATAGCGCGCTGGGCGATGCTCCCGCGGCCAGCAGCGCACTCACCACCTGGTCGTGCCCATGCGCAGCCGCAAAGTGCAGTGGCGTGGAGGCACCCTTGTCACACACGTCCGCAGCGCGATTCCCGGCGGCACCAAGCAGCTGCAGTACGGCATCCAGGTGCCCGTTTTGGGCGGCCGCGTGGAGCGGAGTGACGCCGGATCCGGTGGCGGCCAACGGGGTCGCGCCGGCAAGCAGCAGCGCCTGCGCAATCTCGGTATGGCCGCCGTGGCAGGCCCAGTAGAGTGGCGTGTCCCCTTCTGCGCTGACGGCGTTGACGTTGGCGCGCGCGTCCAGCAGCTCTTGGACCACCGGCAGGTGCCCGCCAACAGCGCTGCAGTGCAGCGCGCTCCAGCCCCCGTTGCTAGTCGCGTTGGCGTGCGCGCCGCTGCGCAGCAGCGCCTGCGCAACAGCAAGATGGCCCTCGCGGGCGCACAGCAGGAGGGGCGTCCAGCCGCCCTGAGGTGGGAGAGGAAGTGAGAGAGGAAGTGTGGTGAGTGGGCGTGTGGGTGGGGGTGAGCTGGGGACTAGCGCTCGCAGCTCGCCAACGCACGTCGTCTCGCTCATGCACGTTCGTCCCGGCGTCTAGCAAGTAGGTCACTCGTGCCAGGCTGCCGCTGCGCGCAGCCTCGTGCAGTGAGCTCATCGGCAGGGGAACGTTCGCTCCCAGACTCCAACTCAGAGCACGAGGAGTGGGACACGGGGCACGTAGGATAGACACGAGAAAATGAGGAGGAGGGCAGCGGCTTTGCCGCGAACACTGTCACACACGTATGTTGCTGCGCTCTCTTCGTCATGGGACTCACCCACAGCTTCCTGCCCTCGCCTCCTGGTTGCCTGCGCATCGCAACTCGAGGAGGCCACACTGCAGCCTGCACGCCGGTGCTGAGGGGCGCCTAAGCACTTTGGAGGGCTGTGAGGCTGCGCGCTGCGCCCGTGCAATTCCCAGCTGTCCGCCTGGGCTCCGCTGCTCTGGACACTGTACGCGCTGAGGTCTTCATGCGGCTGCCCAGCAGTGCAGCCCCGGCCCTGGAGGAGCCCCCTTGGCTCCCTGCGCCGCGCGTCTGGCCGCCCTTCCTGCCCTCGCCGCAGGCGGCCGCCTGGTTCGTGTTTGCGGCCACGGAGCGTCGCAGAGTGGAGGCGCTCCAGCCCACAGACTCGGACATGCGAGTGACCTTCTTGCTTGCGGAGCACTTCCGCAGCCTCCCGCACCACCAGCGCCTCTTCTACGAGGACCAAGCCTACAGTCTGGTGGTGCGTGCGCGTGTGCCAGCCTGCCCTGCGCGCACCGCCTGACACGCAAACCGCTGCGGACTGGATTGTCCAGACGCGGCTTGGCCCGGACTGGCAACGCGGCCTGCCCGGAGCGCAGTGAGCAGAGCGATTGGCTGCACATACGATACGGAGCATTGGAGACCAAGGCTGGTTGGTGGAGAGCGTAGTGGAACACGCTTGGAATTCCAAGCCAAGGCGTTCTCCCCTTCTGCACATGCACTTGCTGCCACTAGTCTGTGATGAGCGTCCTCCAGCAGCTGGAGCAGCAGCAGCGCTAGCCTCGCACAAAGGGGCAGGATTGCGGGTCGTACGCAGGGCACTTTCGGCAAAGGCGCAAAGCTGTGTCCCTAGGAGGATGCCGTTCGCTCTGCTGCATGCCACTACGGTGGCTGCCGCGCCGCGCGGCGCGGCCGCCCCGGCCAAGCGCGGCTCGGCGGCGGCGCGCGCGCCCGCGGCGAGCTGCGTGGCTGCGCGCCGTGCCACTTTCTTTGCTGGCTCCGAGCTGCAGGCGGCTCACGTGCGCGCCAGCCGCATGAAGATGTCGCCGCTCTGCGCCAGCGCGTCCAGCGCTCCGGTGGTGCTGGCTGCTGCCGCGCCGCCCAAGGCGGCCCCGCGCGGCGCGGACGTGAAGGCTCTGGGCTACTCCGTGCTCGCCGGCGTGGTCATCTGGCTCCTGCCCGCGCCCGCGGGCGTCACTCTCAAGGCGTGGCACCTGCTGGCACACTTCGTGGCCACGATCGTGGGCATCATCACCTCGGTGCGCGCCAGCTAGACGTCAACCCAACTCCGGATTGCATGTGTCGCTTCGGCGGCGGTAATGCACGCCCTTTCCGTCGCCGCCAGCCGCGCGGCTCTCGTGCATGGGCCGGGGGCGGTGGCGGGCCGCGCCTGCTCTTCCGGGCGCGCCGCGTAAGGCCTCTCTGGTAGTTAGGCTGACTCACCCCCCTCCCAACCGCTCGCAGCCGCTGCCGCTGGGCGCCACCGCGATGGTGGGCCTCGGCGCCGCCATGATCACCAACACGCTCACCTTCCCCCAGGCCTTCGCGGCCTTCTCCAACGAGATCCCCTGGTGCGCTGCGCCAGCTGGCATGCTGTCACTCCTCTTCTGCACGCTCACTCCTGCTCAGGCTGATCGCCATCGCCTTCTTCCTGGCCCGCGGCTTCATCAAGACTGGTCTGGGCAATCGCATCGCGTACCTGGTTGTGGCTGCGTTTGGCAAGAGCACGCTGGGCCTCACCTACAGCCTGGTGTTCAGCGAGGCCCTGCTGGCGCCCGCCATCCCCTCCCTGGCGGCGCGCGCGGGCGGCATCTTCCTGCCGCTGGCCAAGGCTCTGTGCGTGGCGTGCGGCAGCAAGCCCGAGGACGGCACTGCGCGCAAGATGGGGAGCTATGTCATGGCTGTCCTCTTCCAGACCAGCTGCGTCACCAGCAGCATGTTCATCACCGCCATGGCTGCCAACCCGCTGTCGGTGAACCTGGCGGCGGCCACCATCGGACACACCATCAGCTGGGGGGAGTGGGCGCTGGCCGCGTCGGTGCCGGGCATCATCTGCCTGCTCCTCGTGCCCGCGGTGCTCTACGTAGTCTACCCCCCCGAGCTTAAGGACAGCCCCGAGGCGCCCGCAACGGCGCGCGCGGAGCTGGCCAAGCTGGGCGCAATGTCTGGCGACGAGAAGATCATGGCCGGCGCGCTGCTCCTCACCGTGGGCCTCTGGATCGCCGGCGGCTCGCTGGGCGTCAGCAGCGTGGCTGCCGCGCTGGTTGGGCTCACCATTCTGCTGGTGACGGGCGTGATTAGCTGGAAGGAGTGCCTGGCAGAGGGCCCCGCTTGGGACACCCTCACCTGGTTCGCGGCGCTCATCTCCATGGCCGCCTGCCTGAACACGTTCGGCCTGATCCCCTGGTTCAGCGCCCAGGTTGTGACGGTGGTGAGCAGCCTGGGGCTCGCCTGGCAGCCGGCGTTCCTCATCGTGGTGCTCCTCTACTTCTACAGCCACTACTTCTTCGCGTCCGGAGCCGCGCACATCGGAGCCATGTACACCGCTTTCCTGTCCGTGCTGGTGGCCTGCGGGGCGCCCCCGGTTGCCTCTGCAATCACGCTGGGCATCTTTTCCAACCTCATGGGATGCACCACCCACTACGGCATCGGCTCCGCGCCCCCCTTCTTCGGCGCCGGCTACGTGGACCTGCCCACCTGGTGGAAGATTGGCTTCGGAATGTCGCTCCTCTACATCACCGTCTTTCTGGGCGTGGGCCCCGCCTGGTTCAAGTTCATTGGCCTGATGTAGATCATGGAGTGAGCGAGCTCGGGAGTGCCCCTGCAGCAGACCCAACGAGCAACAAGCAACAACACACGCACGGTTATTATCCTTTCTGTCTAGCTGTCTAGCGCCGCCAGCTCCGCCTCACCCACGTCGTGTGGCAACAGCGCGCGCTCCGGCACCAGCGCAAGCGTTCCACCAAAGTCCGGGTCGACCACCATCAAAGGCATGCCAGCTCTCGAGGTCGTGAAAACAGTCTCCTGCGTGGCCAGCCAGCGCAGCAGGCACCGCAGTGCCGTGGCTGGTTCGTCCGCGTGTTCGCAGCGCAGCGCGGCGAGCGCAGACATGGCTCTCTCCGAGAGCAGCTGGTGTACCTTATGCCGCGAGCGTCCCCACGGCTGCGGAGCCTCGTCCAGCGCGAAGAGCGCAACGTGGCAGGGGACGAGTGGCGGCAACGCTGCGGGCTGTCGTGAGCGCTGGAGCGACGCCCGTGCGGCGAGGAGAAGGGCGCGCACTCTGGAATGACAGCGCCGCGCAGAAGCACCCGGCGGAGGTGGCCCAGAGCACGTGCTGGCCGAGCACTCCTCTCACGCCCGCAGGCGCGCTCGGCGTCACTGCTAGACCCAGTCCATCGTCATCTGCAGCTGCGAGCAGCGAGGCAGCGCTGTCTTGGCTCGCCATGCACTGACTGAGGCAGGCCGGCGCGCTGTGAACAGGAAAAACAGGGATGCAGCACGCACAAGGCGGAGGGCGCACGATTTGCAAAAAGACGAGCGTTGTTGTGTCGAGCGACGACCTGACGACGGAGGGCGCTCTCATCATTGCCACACGCTCTGCGCCAGTGTCTGCGGCGTGAGCAGCCGCGTGCCCCCTAGGAGCAGCTCCACAGGCTGCGCGCCCGCGGTGGAGGATGCTGACGCGATGGCCGCAGCCTCTCTCGCATCCCTCAGCTCGGCCGCGGAAACGCCGCCGATGACAAAGAGCAGCACTGCGTCGCTGTCGCCCGGCTTGGGCCGAGACTACGGAGGCGAAGAGAGGCGAGAGGCGGTCAGACAAGGGCCAGCAGAGCGAAAGTGAGAGCCTCGCGCCTGCAGGCCCAGCATTCCGAAGCCCGTCTTGAGCAGTCCGCCCAGGGAAGAGGGCACGTGCATGAGCTGCGAGGGGAAAGAGCGCGTGAGCATGGATGGAGAGAGACGCTCAACACACACACGCTTTGCGCACCTCCTCAACCTCTTCCCTGGCCGCCAGGCGTGCGGCCAGCGCCTTGAGCAGCCCCGGCAGCGCCCCCTGCGGCGCGTGCACCGTCGGGGCGGCCCTGCCGCGCTGCGCGGCTGCGGCTGCGGCTGCGCGCAGGTGCCTGCGCGCCCCCCCAAGCGCCCGCAGGCGGCCCAGTCGCGCGTCCACCCGCGCGCGCGCGTCCGCGGGCGCAGTGCCCGCCGGCGCCGCGGCCAGCTGTCTGGCGACCAGGTGGTCCTTCAGCTGTCGCTCCAGCACGGGCGGCAGGGGGCCCAGAGCCGCAGCGGCCCCCCCCTCCTCGCCCTCCGCGCCAGCCGCGTCGCCCGCCAGCGCGTAGCCGGCCAGCAGCAGCGCGGGCAGCTGGTCGTCCGTGAGGCGCGCGTCCGCGGCGAGCGCGAGCAGCGAGTGGGCCACGGCTGTCGCGCCGCCAGCCGCCGCAGCAGCTGCCAGCGTCGCGGCCGCCCCTGCCTCTGAGGCCCCTACCACCGCCGCGTCCAGCGCGTCAGCCACCGCCAGCGCGTGCGCGACGGCGTGCGCGTGGCGGCGCGGAGGCGCGCGACTGCTGGCGTCGCGAAGCTGCAGCGCCAGCGACCGCAGCTCCCCGCCCTCGCAGCTGCCCAGCCTGGGGCGGCTCGCCGGCGCGCAGCCGCAGCCGCGCAGCGCCTCCAGCAGCTGCTTGCGGCACGCCATTGCGCCGTCGCGCATGCGCCTGCCCAGCTGAGCGTCCAGCTGGCGCGCGCGCTCCGTCCACGAGCCGCATCCCCCGCCCAGCGCCGCCAGGCGAGACATCCCAAGCGCGTCCGTCAGCGCGTCGCAGCCGTCGCAGCCGCTGCGCCTGTGGCGGGCTGGCAGCTGGTCCAGGGCCAGCAGCAGCGAGTCGCTGGCGGGCAGCGCGGGTGTGGCTAGGTCGCAGCCCCGGTCCAGCAGCAGCAGCGCAGCCACCCGGTGAGCCCCGCCTGCGTGGGTCCCACTCGGGTGGGCCGCCACGCAGCGCGCCACTGCCGCGGCACTCTCGCCCAGCGCGAAGCAGTCCCAGCTCACGCCCAGCGACGCGCCCAGCGCCGCAAGCGCGGAGGCATGCGCCGCCACGCCCGCGGGCGGGGCCAGCCGCTGCTCCTCGTCACCAAGTGGGCTGCCCAGGGGCAGCAGGCCTGCGGCTGTGAGGACGCCTGGCGGCGCCACCGGCGCCTCTGCCGCGTAGCTGTCCTCTGGGAGGGTGAGCTGCTGCGTGCCCAGGGGCGCGAAGGAGAGGGGGAGGTGGCGCACGAGGATGCGCTTGGCCTTTGGCGCTGCGGCAGGCTCCTCCTGGCCCGCCGACTCGCCCTCGCTCCCCTCCTCCTCCCCCGACAGCGCCTCTGCAGCGCCATGCCACCCGTCCGCGGTGCCCCACCCGTCCAGCGGCGGCAGGTGACGCGCAAAGGCGGATGCTGCAGCCGAGTACGCCCCGCGCCCCTGCGCGTCCTCGCTCACCGAGCACAGCACGCTGCAGCGCGGGCAGGCGGGGTGCGCCTGCGGGCGGACGCGTGAGAGGAGAGCGGCGTCGGGGGACAGGACACGGGACGAGACACGCACCTTCAGCGCACGCGCCACAGCCTGCGCAGCCTGCGCCAGCGGCACGGAGAGCACCACGCACAGCGGCGGCGCCTCAGCGGACAGCGACGCGTCCTGCGCGAAGGGCGTGAGTGCGTTGCGGCGCCGGGCGTGGGAGCGCGGATGGGGGGACGCACCGAGCCTCGCGCCGCATCCAGGTCGCATGCGGCACACGCGCCCAGGCTGAGCAGCAGCGTCATGCCGCCCGCAGCCGCAGCCGCGGCCGCAGAGCCCGCGTCCAGGTACACCAGCGCGCC
>Ga0049083_10000851_pt1 | contig 11326 bp, 6 predicted proteins | sample GreLakmeMI27MSRF_FD_66719 | JGI IMG/M metagenome (GOLD analysis project Ga0049083, IMG submission 66719) | Freshwater lentic microbial communities from great Laurentian Lakes, MI, USA - Great Lakes metaG MI27MSRF | ecosystem: Environmental > Aquatic > Freshwater > Lake | place: Great Lakes...
ACCAAGGACGTTGCATCACTGGCTGCGATGGCCTTTGCTATCTCCTGAACTGCGCCACCAAACTTGGCACCGAGTGTCTTAAAGTTTGCTTTGATTGATATATCGACCAAGTCGCCATCGGCGTTAGCAATATCTTCAAGAGCAATCACATTGAGCTCATCGGCTATCTGCTCCCGCATCTGTGCTGGAAGCCCAGCCCATCCACTAGCGGCGATGAGCGCGCGCCCCAGTGGCTGGCGAATCTTGACCCCTGATTCGGCGCGAGCGGCGCGACCGAGTTCGACGATTCGTCGAGTGAGTGCAACTTGTTCTCTCAGCTCATTATGTATGGCAGATGTATCAGCGATTGGAAAGTCCGACAAGTGAACTGAGGCCAGTGCTCGCGGATCGCTTGCTCGCACCAGCTCTTGCCATACCTGTTCAGTAATAAATGGGACCATCGGAGCCAGCAACTGTGTCAAAGTGAGGAGGCACTCATGCAATGTGGCCATCGCAGCGAGATCACCATCCCAAAAACGTCGACGAGAACGGCGTACATACCAATTCGATAGATCATCGATGAAGCTAGCAAGTGCTCGCCCAGCGCCCTGAGAATCAAATTCAGTCAGAGCCCGATCCACCTCGGCGATGAGAAGATTGAGTTCTGAGATGATCCACCGATCCATCAATGGGCGATCGGTGAGGGGCGGGCTTTGGCGCAGATCAAATTTTGATGCCTGTGCATACAGGGCGTGGAATGAAACGGTATTCCAGTAAGTGAGTAGTGTCTTGCGCACAACCTCATTGATCGCATCATGACCCACACGGCGTGCAGCCCAGGGCGAGCCAGCTGCCAACATGAACCATCGAACGGCATCTGCGCCATGTTGATCCATGAGCGCCATCGGCTCTAAGACATTTCCAAGGTGCTTGCTCATTTTGCGACCATCTTTATCCAATATATGTCCCAGACACAGGACTGTCTTATAAGAGGATTTATCGAAGACTAACGTTCCGATAGTCATCAATGTATAGAACCAGCCGCGCGTTTGATCGATAGCCTCGCATATGAAATCAGCTGGATAGGCCGCCTCGAATTTTTCGAGTGAACCCTCCTTGTGTGGATAGCCCCACTGTGCAAATGGCATAGCCCCTGAGTCATACCAGCAATCGATAACTTCTGGGACTCGCCTCATCACAGATGCGCACTCGGTGCAGGTCAATTCGATGTCATCGACATATGGACGGTGCGGATCAAGATTAGATAAGTCCTTCCCAGCTAACTCGCCAAGCTCTTTGAGAGAGTCAACACAAATCTCATGCTTATTCTCACAACGCCAAATCGGAAGGGGAGTACCCCAGTAGCGATTGCGCGAGAGCGCCCAGTCAATGTTGTTGTTGAGCCAGTCACCATAGCGACCATCCTTGATCGTCTCTGGGTGCCAGTCGGTCGCTGCATTCTCTCGTAGTAAGGCATCCTTGATTGATGTTGTGCGGATGTACCAGGAGGGCTGGGCGTAGTACATCAGCGCCGTATGGCAGCGCCAGCAGTGTGGATACGAGTGCTCATATGGTTGGTGCTTATACAAGGCACCACTCTTGGCTAACTCTTTTACTAGAGCCTTATCGGCATCTTTAAAGAAGCTTCCACCGACAACCGGTAGTTCCGGGAGAAAGGTTCCATCGGGTGCAATGGGATTTACAACAGGCAGGCCATAGGCCCTACAGATGGCTAGATCATCAGCGCCAAAGGCGGGGGATTGATGGACCAACCCCGTCCCATCCTCAGTTGTGACATAGGTGGCAAGCACAACGTAATGAGCGTCTGGAATCTCTACGTAATCAAAGGGGCGTGTGTATCTAATACGCTCTAAATCTCTACCCAGCATTTTTTTGAGGATCTTTTTATCTCCTTTGACGCTATCTAGAAGCGCTTCGGCAACGATTAAGACCTCACTTGAATCATCTACCGTTGTTTCAACGGCGACATACTCCACATCGGGGTGTACAGCGATTGCAGTATTTGAGACTAAGGTCCACGGTGTCGTTGTCCAGACAAGTAGGCAGGCTTTGAGAGCGGCTAACTCCCCAGATGTAATTGGGAATCGGACATATACGGATGGATCAACAACGCTTTCATAGCCCTGGGCCAACTCGTGATCTGACAAGCCCGTTCCACATCGCGGACAGTATGGAGCAACACGGTGGTCTTGGACGAGAAGCCCCTTTTTCCAGATCTCCTTAAGTGACCACCACACGCTCTCGACGTATTCAGGGGACATGGTCCAGTAAGCCTGATCAAAATCCACCCAGAAACCCATACGATCCGTCATATCACTGAAGGCGCTGACATGGCGTTGCACAGAGGCCCGGCACTTCTCATTGAATTCTGCTACACCAAATTTTTCGATATCGCCTTTGCCGTTAAAGCCCAGCTCCTTCTCAACTGCGATCTCAACTGGTAATCCGTGGCAGTCCCATCCAGCTTTGCGAGTTACATGTCGCCCCTTCATCGTTTGAAAGCGGGGGAAGATATCTTTAAACACGCGGGCCTCAATGTGATGTGTGCCAGGCATTCCATTTGCAGTCGGTGGACCCTCATAGAAACTCCATGGAGCAGAGCCAGAGCGCGCATCAACGCTCTTGTGGAAAATATCGTTCTCGCGCCAGAATTTTAGGATCCCGTGTTCGAGCGCAGGTAGATCCACAGCTGCAGAGATGGCACGAAATGGCATAAGAAGCAGAACCCCCACATAGAAACAATCTTTGGAGGGACGAGATCTGCCTGTGCAGAGCTCGCGGTACCACCCGCCTTGCGCTTTTTCTCGCGCCGCTTGAAGTGCTAACTTGGCCGGTTCTAGATGAGTAAGTACTCACTTCTTCCAGCGGGCTCGTGAGGTGATATCCCCGTCTGCGCCCCTATTAAGTTAGCAAGGCCAAGTCTAGGCCATAGGTCGCACCAAAATCCTCGTGGCGCAGTTGGTATAGGTGGGGCAATCGGATTAGGGTTCGCGTCATGCCCAAGAAGCGCGGAAAGAAATCGGCTGCAAAAAAGCCTCCTACCAAAAAAGGCATCATCAAGAGGGTAGCGAAGGCTCTCAAGAAAACAGGCTCAAAAAAACCGCTAGCCAAAAAGCCCGCAGTCAAGAAATCAGCAGTCAAGAAATCAGCAGTCAAGAAATCAGCAGTCAAGAAATCAGCAGTCAAGAAATCAGCAGTCAAGAAATCAGCAGTCAAGAAATCAGCAGTCAAGAAGAGCGCAGTAAAATCTATCCCAGTTAAAAAAGCTGGCGGCAAGGTATCTACGAGCAAGACAACCCTGACCGTAGATGAGAAATCTCAGACTGTCTCGGTCTCCACCGTCAGTGCACCGGTTTTGGCTCCGGTAATAGAAGAGCGCCGTCTTGTGATGCCCCCTCCGCCTCGCCCGATCAAGAGTGGCAAAAAAGCACCGGCTTTGAAACCTATCAAGAGTGCTCCAACACCAATCGTTGTGAGTGATTCAGAGGCTCCGTGGACGGTTGCAGAGTTAAAAATTATCCGCGCTGATATCGCCAAAGAGTTAGAGCGCCTGCGGCGCGAACTCATAGTTGTTGAGCTCGAGATGGATTCACTCATCCAAGAGTCAGGTGAGGGTGCCGGTGATGATCAAGCCGATGCCGGCACGAAGACCTTCGAACGCGAACATGAGATGTCTCTTGTGATTAATGCTCGCGATATGGTCCTGCAAACCGAACGTGCCCTTGATCGTATCGACTCAAAGCGCTATGGCTCATGTGAAGAGTGCGGTAATGCAATTGGAAAGGCTCGCCTGCAGGTCTTTCCGCGCGCAACTCTGTGCATGCTTTGCAAGCAGAAGGAAGAACGGCGCTAGCAGTGCAAAGGTGGCGCACACTATTAGGTGTGGCCTGGTTCATCTGGATCCTCGATTTAGCAACTAAGGCCTGGGCAGTAAATCACCTGGTCAACCGCGAACCCCTGAAGATCCTTGGAAGTTTTTTCCAACTTACCTTCGTGCGCAACCCTGGAGCGGCATTTTCACTGGCAACAAATGCCACGCTTTTTCTATCCATATTTGGAATCGCTGTATTAGTTGTGATTGTCTATTTCGCTCCACAGTTAACTTCGAAAGGCTGGTCGGTCGTTTTAGGACTTATCATGGGTGGCGTGTTGGGTAATCTGATGGATCGTATCTTTCGTGAGCCGGGTTTTCTGCGCGGACATGTCATTGACTGGATGCAGCTCCCGCGCTGGCCCGTCTTTAACATCGCCGACTGTGCGATTGTCTGCGCTGCGGGCCTGTCCATGATTTTGACGATACGCAATATCCCACCGATTACAAAGGTACGTACACCTCATGAGTGATCGAGAGCTGCGAACTTTATCTGTACCCGAGGGTGTTGCTGGAGAGCGAATCGATAGTGCACTGACCCGTGTATTGGGGCTATCGCGCACGGCTGTAGTCAAACTTCTTGAAGATGGGGATATCACAACCTCGCGACGCACGATGCTCAAATCCGAGCGTGTGAGTGCAGGTCAGGTGATCGAGGTTCTCCTACCAGCCCCTGTCAATACCCTCGCAATCCCGCTCACCCCGATTGAGGGTTTGGGGATCATTCATGAGGATGAAGACATCGTCGTCATCGACAAGCCAGTTGGTGTTGCAGCACATCCAAGTCCTGGTTGGACTGGAGCAACGGTCATTGGTGCTCTGAGCGCGGCTGGCTTCATTATCTCCACCAGTGGTGCCGCCGAACGTGCAGGCATTGTGCATCGTTTAGATGTTGGGACAAGTGGGTTAATGATTGTTGCAAAGAGCGATCGTGCATTTACGGTGATGAAGGATGCCTTTCGGACTCGCATAGTTGAAAAGATCTATCACGCACTGGTCCAAGGCCACATGGATCCATCGACCGGCACGATCGATGCTCCTATTGATCGTCATCCGAAAGAGGATCATCGTTTTGCAGTTGTCGGTACTGGAAAAGAGTCGATCACGCATTACGAGGTCATCGAGTATTATCGCGCGGTATCCCTCATTCAAGTTGAATTAGAAACGGGCCGCACACATCAAATTCGTGTTCATTTCTCTGCCCTTAACCATCCATTGATCGGGGATATGACCTACGGCGCCGATCCCGTGCTCGCGAAGAGTTTGGCTATGGCGCGCCCGTGGCTACATGCAAAGGAGCTTCGATTTAAGCATCCCATCAATGGAGAGGCAATGAAGTTTTCGGCCCCCTATCCAGCAGATTTGCAGGCCTCTTTGGCGTTGCTATCTGATGCGGTCCTACCGTAAGCAATAGCCTTAGATTAAATATGACAACTGATAACTTCGTTCATCTACACGTGCACACCGAGTATTCGATGCTCGATGGTGCTGCGCGTGTTGAAGAGCTTATGAGCGAGGTTGTGCGGCAAAAGATGCCTGCTATCGCGATGACAGATCATGGAAATGTATTCGGAGCCTTTGATTTTTATAAAAGTGCAAAGAAGGCAGGTGTGAAGCCAATCATCGGCATTGAAGCATATGTCGCTCCAGAATCTCGTTTTGATAAGAAGCGAATCAAATGGGCTCAAGGTGGCGAGGATGATGTTTCAGGTGGTGGGGCCTACACGCACATGACGATTTTGGCCCAGGACAATGTTGGCTTAGGCAATCTCTTTCGACTCTCATCTTTGGCCTCCCTTGAGGGCTACTACTACAAGCCACGTATGGATCGAGAGATCCTTTCTCAGTATTCAAAAGGTCTCATCGCAACAACAGGATGTCCGGCAGGAGAGGTACAAACCCGACTCCGTATGGATGATTACACAGGGGCGCTCAAGGCGGCGAGTGATTTTCGAGATATCTTCGGGGCCGAAAATTTTTATTTGGAGATCATGGACCATGGGATCGAAGTTGAGTCTCGAGTCAGGGCAGATCTTCTCAAACTTAGCAAAGAACTTGGACTACCGCTTCTTGCAACAAATGACTTGCACTATACATTGCAGTCAGATGCACCCGCCCATGAGGCATTGCTCTGTGTTCAATCGGGATCAACACTTGCCGATCCCAAACGATTCAAATTTGATAACGATAGTTTCTTCGTGAAAAGCCCAGCGGCGATGCGAGAGCTCTTCAAAGAGATTCCACAAAGCTGCGATAACACCTTACTGATAGCCGAGCGCTGCAACGTGAGCCTGCGCGAAGGGGAGAATCTTTTACCTCAGTTTGCCGTTCCCGCCGGAGAGAGCGAGGACTCTTGGCTCAAAAAGGAGGCTGAACGGGGATTAATCGAACGTATGGGCACTCGTTTAACGCCAGAGCACAATGCTCGCCTTGCTTACGAGTTAGGCGTGATGCAGACGATGGGTTTTCCTGGCTACTTTCTCGTCGTCGCCGACCTGGTCGCCCACGCAAAACAGGTAGGAATCCGTGTCGGACCAGGCCGTGGTTCGGCTGCCGGCTCCTTAGTTGCATATGCACTTGGTATTACTGGCCTTGATCCTCTTGAGCATGGACTCTTGTTTGAGCGCTTTCTTAATCCAGAACGTATCTCGATGCCAGATATCGACTTGGATTTTGATGAGAGAAGACGTGGAGAAATGATCCGTTATGCAACGAGTAGATATGGTGAAGACCGAGTCGCTCAGATCATTACTTACGGAACGATTAAATCCAAGCAGGCGATCAAAGATTCCACACGTGTCTTGGGGTATCCATATGTCATCGGTGAAAAACTCACGAAGGCCTTACCACCATCAGTTATGGGCAAAGACATCTCTTTGAGCGGGATATTTAATCCAAAAAATGAGCGGTATGGGGAGGCGGGTGAGTTTCGCGCACTCTACGAGTCAGATCCTGATTCACAACGCGTAGTTGATACTGCACGCGGTCTTGAGGGATTAAAGCGCCAGTGGGGGGTCCATGCTGCAGGAGTGATTCTCTCGCGTGAACCTTTGTTAGATGTAATCCCCATTCATCGCCGTGAAGCAGATGGGGCGATCATCACGCAGTTTGATATGGGGGCTTGTGAGGCTATAGGGCTTCTTAAGATGGATTTTCTAGGGCTTCGAAATCTCTCAGTGTTAGATGATGCACTTCTCAATATCAAGTCAAATCAAAACAAGATAGTCGTCCTGGAGGATTTGACCCTTGATGATAAGAAAACATACGAACTCCTATCTCGCGGCGACACACTGGGCGTCTTTCAACTCGATGGTGGCCCGATGCGTGCTCTCCTTCGTGCCATGTCACCAGATTCCTTCGCCGATATTTCCGCTGTCATCGCGCTCTATCGCCCCGGTCCTATGGGCGAGAATGCACACAATAACTATGCAGATCGAAAGAACAAGCGCAAACCAGTTGAGGCGATTCATCCAGAACTCATCGATGCACTGAAAGAGATTCTCGATGATACCTATGGCCTTATCGTCTACCAGGAGCAGGTGATGGCGATAGCTCAAAAAGTGGCTGGCTTCACTCTCGGGCGCGCCGATCTACTGCGAAAGGCAATGAGCAAGAAGGATAAGAAGATTCTAAACAAGGAGTACGGACCATTTGAGGCAGGTATGAAGGACAATGGGTACTCGACGGCGGCGATTAAACGTCTATGGGATGTTTTGATTCCATTCTCTGACTATGCCTTCAACCGGGCTCACTCCGCTGGATATGGCGTGGTCTCTTATTGGACAGCTCATCTGAAGGCAAACTATCCAACTGAGTACATGGCCGCCCTTCTCACAAGCGTCCGAGATGACAAGGATAAATCGGCGTTGTATTTGAGTGAGTGTCGCCGGATGGGGATCAAAGTTCTTGAGCCAGATATCAATGAATCCGATGCCGAGTACACCCCGCGCGGTAAAGATATTCGCTTTGGCCTAGTTGCTATTCGCAACGTTGGCGAGGGTGTCGTCGAGTCGATCAAGCTTGCACGCCAGACTAAGGGGAGATTCACATCATTTGGTGATTTCTTAGCAAAGGTTGATGCTCAAGTCTGTAACAAAAAGACAATCGAATCTCTGATCAAGGCCGGAGCTTTTGGGTCAATGCAGGTCACAAGAAAAGGTCTCATGGCAATTTATTGTGAGGCGATTGACTCTGTCATTGAAACCAAGCGGGCAGAGGCGATCGGACAGTTTGATCTATTTGGGGCAGAGTCCATCAGCCAAGTAGCGGCTCTCGATGTAGAGATTCCACAGGGTGAATGGGATAAGGCGATGCTGCTCAGTTATGAGCGAGAGATGTTGGGACTTTATGTCTCTGATCATCCACTTCTCGGTGTTGAGCATGTATTGCGGGCTAATACAGATATGACTATCAGCGAACTCGTAGATGATGGCGCACAAAATGAGGCAATCGTCACTATCGGGGGATTAATCACAGGTATCACCCGTAAAGTCTCCCGTGCAGGAGCTTCGTGGGCCGTTGTCACGGTTGAGGATCTTGAAGGCTCACTGGAAGTTCTTTTCTTTGCACATACATATACTCAATATGCGATGTCTCTAACAGAGGATCGAATCGTTACGGTCCGTGGTCGAGTAGATCGTCGGGATGATGCTCTGCGTTTCACAGCGCTGGAGATGTCCATGCCCGATATATCTATGGGGCCAAGTGGTCCTCTCGTCATCTCTCTTCCCATCTCGCAGTGCACGCCACCGATAGTGGAGCGCATTAAAGAGATCTTGCGTTCTCATCCTGGTAAGCGTGAGGTTCATCTACAACTTCGTGATAATGGCAGTAGCACATTCATGAAGATTGACGCCCTCATCAGTGCATCGCCGAGTTTGAGCGCAGATTTGAAATCCATCTTGGGTCCAAACTGCTTGGTCTAGTCCCGTGAATTAATCAGGCGACAGCGCTTCAATATCGCCCGTTACACTTTGCTTCATGATTCGCTTGTTAGATCTACGTGGTAGGGCTCTGAGTAAAGCCGCATACCAGCGAGAGCTGCCACGTGCGGCTCTGGATATCAATGCGGCCATGCAGGTGATTGAGCCGATTTTGAAGAGAGTACATAACGGATCTGAAACTGACTTACTTGACTTGGCACAGGAATTTGATGGAGTAAGACCGCCGAGTATTCGTGTTCCGCCCAATGCGCTCAAGTCGGCCCTTGATCAGCTAGATCCTGAAATACGTATAGCGCTGGAGCTCTCAATCTCTCGAATTAGAAAAGTCCATCTCGACCAAGTACGCACACAAACGCAGACCACAGTCGTTGATGGTGGAGTGGTTACTGAAAAATGGATACCAGTTGATCGTGTTGGGTTATATGTACCCGGTGGCCGCGCTGTGTATCCCAGTAGCGTTATGATGAATGTGATTCCAGCTCAAATCGCGCGTGTTGAATCGATTGCCGTGGCATCTCCACCACAGAGAGATTTCGCAGGATTACCTCATCCAACGATATTGGCCACATGCGCACTCCTTGGCATAACCGAGGTCTATGCCATTGGTGGAGCCCAAGCGATTGCACTCTTTGCCTATGGCATGGAGGGTCTGTCACAAAAATGTGACTTGGTGACAGGTCCAGGCAATATTTACGTTGCCGCGGCCAAACGTGCATTGCGTGGTGTTATCGGGATTGATTCAGAGGCGGGACCAACTGAGATCGCCATCTTGGCCGATAAAACTGCAATCCCAGCCGATGTGGCCGCCGATTTAATCAGTCAAGCCGAGCATGATGTGATTGCCGCCGCGGTCTTAGTGACCGATAGTCCTGAGTTGGCCGATGCCGTGATGGAGGAGTTGGGACGACGTGTTGCCAAAACTAAGCACGCAGAGCGAATTCGTGAGGCCTTATCGGGTCTGCAATCTGCCATCGTACTCGTTGACTCTATCGAGCAAGGGCTAGATGTTGTCAATGCTTATGCGGCAGAGCACCTCGAGATTCACACTTTAAATGCCCGAGATGATTCAGAGAAAATTCGAAACGCTGGTGCTGTATTTATTGGTCGTTATTCACCCGTCTCACTCGGTGATTATTCGGCTGGTTCTAACCATGTTCTTCCTACTGGAGGGTGTGCCTGTCACTCAAGTGGTCTATCTGTGCAGAGTTTTCTCCGAGGATTGCACTTCATTGAGTACGACAAGTCAGCATTCCTTGAGATAGTTCCTACCGTAATCACGCTAGCCAATGCGGAGGATCTTCCCGCTCATGGTGAGGCGATGTCGGTCCGACTGGAGAACGTATGATGAACTGGCCAGCATGGCTTCCACTTCGTGCTGATTTAGCCCCGCTATCTCCTTACGGTGCACCACAAGTACCTGCAGATGCATCGATGAATACGAATGAGAATCCATATCCTCCATCACCCAAGTTACAAGCCTCAATCGCACAGGCCGTGGCAAAGGTCGCACTGACTCTCAATCGCTATCCTGATCGGGATGCAACTCAACTGCGCACAGCATTGGCCTCGTACATCAATGAGGCAAGTAGCACCCAAACCTCATCGGCCAATATTTGGGCTGCAAACGGCAGCAATGAGATTATTCAATCTCTCTTCCTTGCCTTTGGAGGCCGCAGCGCGATTGGCTTTATACCCTCGTATTCGATGCATTCACTGATCTCGAAAGTGGCCGGTACATCTTGGATTGATGGGGGCCGTAACCCTGATCTTACATTCAATGTAGATATTGCCAAGGCACAGATCAGCGAACATAAACCCGCATTGACTTTTATTACGACACCCAATAATCCAACGGGAGACCTGATCCCAATCGAGGCGATTGGCAAGATCGCAGAGGTAGTTGCAGTTCATGGTGGCCTCTTGATAGTCGATGAGGCATATGCAGAGTTTTCATCCGAGAGATCGGCGGTGACTCTTATAGGCGAGCACCCTCATGTTGTAGTAATTCGCACCATGAGCAAGGCCTTCGCCTTTGCTGGTGCTCGTCTGGGCTATCTTGTCGCCGACCCGCGTGTGATTGATGCCATGCAGATCGTGCGTTTGCCGTATCACTTGAGCTCCATTACGCAGGCCGTCGCACTCATCGCCCTCGATTATCGTGCAGAGCTCTTGGGTAATGTCGCGACTCTCATCGCTGCGCGTGAAGGATTAGTGAGTGAACTCAAGGCTCTGGGTCTGACTACTCGCCCGAGTGGGGCTAATTTCATTCTTTTCACGGGCTTTGCTCATACTGCGCCGCAGTTGTGGAGCGCCCTTCTAGAAAAGGGAGTTCTGATTCGAGATGTGGGATTATCCTCTTATCTTCGTGTGAGCATCGGCAATGAGGCCGAGAATAAAGCATTTATAAAGGCCCTAAGAGAAGTTCTGTAGAAGAAGAGAGAGAGAGCCATGAGAACTGCGCGAGTCGAACGAAAGACCAAAGAGTCGCATGTTGTAGTCGACCTCAACTTAG
>Ga0049083_10000852_pt1 | contig 11299 bp, 11 predicted proteins | sample GreLakmeMI27MSRF_FD_66719 | JGI IMG/M metagenome (GOLD analysis project Ga0049083, IMG submission 66719) | Freshwater lentic microbial communities from great Laurentian Lakes, MI, USA - Great Lakes metaG MI27MSRF | ecosystem: Environmental > Aquatic > Freshwater > Lake | place: Great Lakes...
ATCTGTTTAAACAGAGGAGCGTACTTATCTGGTGATGCCGCTAAGAGACCGTACAAATATTCTGCTGAACCTTTAGCGCCTGCTATTGCATCTTGACGAGCAAGTTTCTGTGCTGTGGTTAATCCACCACCACCTGTGTTTACCGTGATTCCATTGCTTGGAACACCACCTTCGCCAGCAAGGTATGCAGCCAATTCTGCTTCAGCATCTTCTACTTCTGATGTAGGGATGATTCTCGGTGCCTGTCCTGCTGTTGCTGCGCTTAACCATCCTGCTGCAACGTTACCAGTACCAGAAGGTACAGTAGGTACAGTAGGCGGTGTAGTTGTAGGAGGCGTACTTGCGGGAGTAACTGCTGGAGTCGTATTCCTGTTGCCACTACCACTATCATTAGTTGCTGGTCTACCAGGTCCACGAACTGGACGTGCTGGTTGTCTACCTACAATGTTCTTTGCTCCGTATTGCGTGAATCCTCTTGCCATGATTAACTCCCTAAATTCAGTAGACTGTCAGCAGTCTGTGCTATTAATTCTTCTTCGGATATATCTTTATCTGTGCGGTCATAAGCACTCAATAGGTTCTCACCCTTGAGTTGGTACTGTCGTTGCTCTCCAGCGATGTCTTCACTTAGGTCTGCTCTGCGTCTTGCGGACTCAGCACCAAATGCTCCCAACGCTTTATTGAAAATACCTGACTTGATTCCCTGACCATACAAACCACGCTTGCCGTAAGAACGACCAAACTGTGGAATCTGTTCAGTTACTTGTCGCTCAAAGTTCTGTTGAGCACGAGTACCTCTTGTTTGCGCTAAGAAGCGTGCATATTCGTTGACTGATGATTCTGCAGCAAAGCCGCCTTGGTTGGCTCTTCGTCTGCGTTCAAATGCTGATGGGTCGTATACCATAATGTTCCTTTAGTTATAGACCAGGGTGACTAATCCTGAGAAGTCGCTCATACCTCGTAAGAAGCCAGGTTGTGCACTGTGGTTGACCATGCCAAAACCTTGAAGACTTCCGTTCTTAATGTTTGTAAGCATCCCAGCGTTTAACGTAACGTAAGCAGCAGCGTCGTTGCCCGATAATGCCACCGTTATTTGGCTTCCAACGAAGGTTAATGCACCAGTCTTGGTTCCCGATGAGTGACCCTGTAGGTAGAAGGTTCCAGAGTTTCCTCTGTTTGCTTGTGCAGCACTAGCGCGCTTCACATAAAGTGTTCCAGAATCTGGTTCCCATTCAGCAAAGTTGTCATCTTGGAAAGTGTCCGTACCGTAGAACCAACCACCATACAGACGTGATGTTGTAGAGTAACCTACAATTCCTTCTGTTGTCGTACCAAGCCATGCCGTATCCGTAAGGTTACGAGAGTCTGCTGCAGTGTTGCCGTATGAGTATGAGCCTTGAGGCTTGGTGTAATGATTGGCTGATGTTCCGCCAGTAGTTGAGTTTCCAGCGTTATCAGTAGCAACAATATAATAAGAAACATTCCAAATCTCACCTGATGATGTATTGCGCCTATTTGTAGGGATAGCAAAAGTTGTACTACTTGCACCAAACGAGCCCAAAGCCTGCGATGTCCCTCCGACAAACCCGCTTACTGAACCATAATAGAGTTGAATGACCGTTGCTGATGCAACACCTGATTGAGCGTCTGTAATGGCACCCCAAGAAACGGTGTCTAAAGTTCCACTAGTCGCTACAACAGTAGGAGTAGGAACGGTCGGTCCAGTATTGTCATACTCATACACCTGCTTCCAAACGCCACTTACCTTGGCATAAATCTGTGAAACTGAACGCCAAGTACCACTAACCTTGACATATGGTTGTTCCGTACCAGTTATCTCATTCCATGTTCCAGAGCGTTTAATGTAAGTAGGCATAGTTACACGTACTTAAACCAGATGTCGCCATCAATACCTTGACTAGTAGGAGTGATAGTGTTGAAGAATGTAGAGTTATTATTACCTGATTGAGACAACTGGACACCAAGAAGTTTTGATGCAGCAATCGCAGCAGAAGCGCTAATGTCGTCGTTAACAATTGTACCATTAACAATGTTTGCGGAAGCAACCGTAATTGCTGTAGGCAAAGCACCAGTAGCCAACTTAGATAAGGCAATAGCAGCAGCCGAGTTAATGTCTGCATCAACAATAGTGTCGTTAGTAATGTTTGCTGAGGTAATAGTAATTCCTGCAGGCAATGCACCAGTAGCCAACTTGGATAGTGCGATAGCAGCAGCAGCGTTGATTTCGTTATCTGTTACTGCGCCTGTAGCAATCTTTGCTGTAGTAACCGAAGTTGCTTGGAGTTGCGTAGTACCAATAGAGTTTGCATCCATATTAGCACCAGTAATAATAGCGTTGATATAGGTTTCAACACCAGTCCAGTTAGCGTTATGGTCGGCAGCAACAATAGCGGTGCCTGTTACAAAAGGGGGAGATTGAACTGAATAAGTCATGGTTATCCTTTAATGTTTCGTCGTTTGAATTTGTATGCGAGAGAGTTAACTCCCCACCTTCTACCCGAAGGAGAACCAACAGTAGGACCCGTAAATTCAAGTTGAATTGCTTTACATCTACCAAACCTCTGTCCCTGAACTAAACTTGGACCAATATCAGAGAACCCATAAAGAGCGGTATCGTATAAGGCTGTTGGACCATATACGGCACCAACGGTGCTAGCAGACAAGTTAATTGTTTGGCTTCGTACAGCAGTACTTGAGTCAAAGTCGTAATAGATTTGTACACCAACTACTGTGTCTAACTCAACTTCTTTCATAACATAGTTGGGTCCAACGAATGTCTTGTCTTGGACATACCTATCGTCATAAAACCAACTAGTAGCATAAGTTGTCTGAAATAGATTTTCGGTAATTGCTGCTCCGTCGTATTGCTCATCTTCTAGGTTGTCAAAGTCATCTGCATAGGCAGCAAACTTCACATCTGGACGCATCATGATATGCCATGCACTATCCGATGAATCTCTATAGTCGCACCCGTTAACAACACCATAACCATCGGAAGTTTGGAACATTGTGTACGCACCAAATTGTCCAATGGTCTGGTCAAAGATAAAGTTAACAGCAGGATATGAAACAAGAGGTCCGTTAGGAATAGGGTTATATGGCGCTGCCATCCAAACTCTGCCGTTAATATAAGACAACGAGAGTTGGTCTAAGGCTCCTGAGTTAATTTCATTATTAACAATAAGTGGGCTTAATCGTAAGAATATGTCTTGTAAACCACTTCGGTTATAGAAGAACAAACCTTTAGGAAAGTCAAACAGGTAAGCGCCACCATCTCCTTCAACAACATGCTGAGGATATTCCACGCCTGTAGTTGTAGAAATCTCAACTAATTGGAAGTTGTCTACGTCATAACCCATCAACAAGAAGATTGCGTTGGGTTTAAATATTAATAGTTGTCCGTCCACAATTGCTAAAGCACGGATACCTTCTCCACCAGCACCAATGTCAATGTAGTCATTCTCTTCCCAGTCTTCAGGGAGACCTTCGTGTGACCAACGTAAACGGTTTGGATAAGGAGTAGAGTTCTCAATAGTGTTTGCTACAAACATCTTGTTTGCGTGAGCCTTAATAATATTTGCTCTAGGAGCATAACCACCAACAGGAGCAGCGTAAGGCTGCCAGTTTCCAGTACCAGAAGCAATAAGAGTTGTTGCGTTACCACTACCAGTCCACTTGTAAATGTTTGCGTTACCACTACCAGCAGCAATATACAAGTTCTGTTCCCATTGAGTAAATGCTGCACCGTTTGTATTAGAAACAGTTAGTAAACCAGCGGCTACATTCAATCGCGTGAAGTTGGCACCAGTGGAATACCACACTTCTCCAGAGGTTACAAGAAAGCCAGTTGACATCATAATGTATCTGGTGCTCATATCATAAAAGAAAGTGCTCTTCGGATTCCAAGTAGCCTGAGTCACAGCAATAGGCGTTGTGTTCTTGAAATGTATTCCTGCCCTGGTAAACAGACCACCACGAGGGTCAATCTCCATGTTGATTAAGAAAGGAGATTCGTTTTCTGCCAACTGGAATTGGTCAGCACGAAAGTTGAGTCCACCAGTAAAGTCGTTCTTTAGTTTGAAGACGATATTACGAGCCATAGTTAGTTATTCCAGAATATTAAGTTGCCATCTCGTAATGGGAATGCAGCATTGTAGTAAGGGCTGAGTTGCAGACCACCAGAAAGAACCAAGTCTTGGTTGGAGTTAGGTGCAGTAATGTTTGTACGAGCCAGGGTGATTCCTTGGTCAAAGTGATTCATGTAGACAGCAGCCATCTCAGGGTCTTCCTGGAATTGGAAGCAACGCGCTGTAACAAAGTTGATAATCATAATAGAAAACTCGTCGTTAAGGTCAACGGTCAAACCTGGGTCTGTCAGCCATGCATAACTGGGTTGACGGAAACCACGAATATTAAATGTATAAACACCGTTTGGCTTGGGGTAGATGTTTAAACCACCAGCCCACATAGAGAAATAAGTAGGGAATCCTGGTTGGTCAGATGTACCGTTCCAGTATCGTTGAGCAAGGAATTCATCAACATAGACAAGTTGGTTACCGCCTGATGTTTCATTAGTTACAGAAATGAGTTGACGGATGTCGCTAAAATCATTACCTACGCTCGTGCCAGTAGCAGTCGTATGAACTTGCGTAAATCCTGTAGAGTAACGTCGTTGGGCGTTTACGGTATCCAATGAATAGGTTGTTTCAAACCATGGCCATTTGGTGTACAGAGACACTATGCGTTGATACGCTTCTTTAATAAATGTGTCTACAAGGTCTTGGGTAATATCATCAGAAGCACCAGCCCCAATACTAAGGTCGGTGATGTTCTCTACTAGAGTTCTAATCTGAGTAATATTAAGCGCCATCGGTTACCTCGTCCTTTGGACCGTGTTTAGCCCAGTGTTCTTCTTTTTCTTTAGCCTTATCCTCTAAGCGCTGCTTTTCAATCTCTTGAAATTGAGCCTTGTACTGGATTAGGCGTTGGGCTTCTTCGCCCTTAACCATTCCGTCATTACCTTTTATAAAAGATTGCAAGTGACCGAAGCAAAGAGGTGTTCCTTTTGCTGGATTTGCTTTGCAGGAGTAGTCATCCCACGCACATAAGGTGGCTGCTTCTACGTACGGAACTCCACTTTCGGGTGCGAGCATCGTACCTTCGGGCGTATACACCGAACGAACCGTAACGTCCTTGGCACCGTGAGCACCAATGACTGGTTCCGTGCCTGCTAATACTTGACTACCCTGAACAAGGGCATAACCTACTGGTTGAATATTTGACATTTAATCACATCCTTCTATATATAAGCACTTTTCTTACACTTGACCTTGTATATACAGAATCGTTGACACCGACCACACCCGAAGGATAAGTGCAGCCGATGCCAACGAAAACTGTTGCTTGTCGGGTGTAACCCTTATATCAGGTCAAACCAGTGAGGGTTGCCTGACGGTCGCGGTTAGAGCAAGTCAGAGCGCCGTAAGCGAGGATGGCTGCGTAGCGAGCGTCCTTACCGTTGACGATACCTTGCTGGAATGGGGTTGTGGTGAACCAGTTGCCAGCCATGCCAGTCAACTTGAGGTACTTGGTGTTCAAGAAGGACATGCGTCCTGAAGTAGCAACCTTGTCAAACACAACTGGAGTTGATTTGAACATCAAGTTTTGGAAGCCAGCGTTAGCCTTGGAGACGTCCTGATAACGAACGTTTGGAGTCAACAATGCTTCGTACTTCTGGTACTGAGCCTGCGTGGTGACGATGATATCGGGGACATCATTGCCCTTTGACGCATCGTTGTAAGCCGCTGCCATGTTCAGCAAGGTGAGAGCACCACCGACGTTGGTAACCGTAGGGTTCCACCATGTTTCAGTAGCGCCATCAATGCCACCAACTGAGTTACCAGTCGTTCCAGCAATGACGTCAATTCCGAAGAAGTTGGTCGTCGCGCCAGTACCAGTGAATAACTGCTGGTTCATGAGTTCCTGCAAGGAACCTTCAGCCTGAGTAATCTTAGCATTGAGCAACTTGATAACCTGCTCCTTGCCACGGTTCTTGGCTTCTTCAATACCGCTGATTGAGATACCAGCAGCGATTTGCTTCCACTCGTACTGTGCGGCTGAGATACCATCTGCCATTGTGGTGGTGATGGTGTCAAAACCTGCGTAGACGGCAGCAGTACCGCTGTCTGCGTACAATACGGGCTCAACAATTGAGGCACCGCCTGTTTCAACAACAACGCGACCCTTCGTGTTGAGGTGGTCCAAAAGCACGTTGGCTTTGAAAATGTTGTCTACGAGTGTGTCTCGGTAGTTGTTTAGAGTTGTGGATAGAACTTCATTAAAGTCTGGGTTTCCAGCCATTTGATTTACCTCCTAGGTAAAAGTTGGGTTGATTTTAGAGACCTAGTTGCTTTTCAGCCGCTAAGAATGCCTCTAGTACAGATTTGGATTGTGTAGGTACAACGGCATCGCCCCTTGAAGAACTTCCGCCAGAGACTACTTGGGCTGATTTCTTAGCCTGTGTACGTTGAGAAGTTTGAGCAACCTTTCGCGTTGCTTCGCCTCTCTCGGTGTAAACCTTGTCAAATTGAATTAGTTTAAAGGTTTCTTCCAGATTCTGAGAACCGCTTGCTAGTGCTTTGACAATTACCTCTTCACGGTTAAAGTCTTCGCCGTACTTACGTTCAAGGGCAATGATTTCATTCTCTACTTCGGAAAGTGTTTGCTTGTATTCCAAGTCACGTTTCCACGCTTTGATTTCATCAAGTTCCTTGACTAAGGGGTCAACCCAAACGTCTTCCTCATAAAGGGGTTGGACATTCTGTTGGCTAACTCCATAGTGTTGCTGCAGCAGATTGAGAGTTCCTTGCGGGTCTCGGGATAACGCTTCCGCTAACGCCGATGCCGTTTGTACATCTTGCTTCTGCTTACTGAGTTCCTGTGTCTTACGGGTATAATCCGATTGACGCTGGTATCCAGCAAGAGCCTCACTGAGCGGTACTTCAACCATCTCCCCATCTATCTTGATAACCACAGTTTTACTGCCGTACTCATCAAGGTCTAAATATTCAGGGTAATAGTCTTCGTCCAACTCGGACTCAACTGCTTCCTCATCGGTATAATCAACTTGTCCTTCCGAATCTTCAAATTCGTCTAGGGGTTGGTCTACTTCAATATCAGCATAATTTTCTTCGTTAATCATATGTAGGTTCCGTCCTTCAAATGGTTGTCCTACATATAAAGCACTTTTCTTACATTGGTGGTGCTGGTAGCACTCCTGATTCAACTAAAACCTGAATTACTTCAGGCGTGAATCCACCTCGTGTTACAATTTCCTGTAACAGTTCAGGTGGTAATTGAATTAAGATTTCAGGCGGAATCAACTCACTACCAGGTATTTGTGCTAGTTCTGGTGGAATTTGCATCGGAGGTGCGCCTTGTTCAGGAGCCATTCCTTGTTCTCCCATAATCTGAGCAAGTAGTTCAGGTGGTAATCCTGCAAGTTCAGGTGGCAAACCTGCTGGTGGTGCGCCCTGTGCTGCCATTTCTGGTGGCAATGGTGCTTCTCCGCCTCCTTGAATCATTGCTGCAATCTCGGGTGGAATGCCAGACATGTCTTCTGGTGCGCCAGCGGGTGGTGCTTGAGGTGGTGCTTGTGGAGGTGCGCCTTCTTCTTGAGGTGCTTCTTCTTCTTGAGGTGGGTTCAGATACTTCTCAATATCCTTAACACCAAAGCCTTGGTCAAGAACCAACTTGGCTAACATGTCTAGTTTGATTACTCCTGCTTGAGCAAACGGTGCCATGGAGTCAACGATTTGTAGTGCGCGTTGACGACGGAATCCATCATTCATTGGGACAGTAGAACCTGCTTCAACCATAAAGTCAAAGTCTCCATCAATGTACTCTGGACCAAACTTGACCCAAGCCCACTTACCTGGCTTATCTAGTACACGGACAGTTTGTTCTTCTGTCATGAACTGTTGGGCTAGTTTGATAAGGCGTGATGCAACTTTGGCAATACCCTTTTCAATGATGGTTAGTTTCTCTGCTGCACGACTGTCTGCTCCACCCTGCAAGATGGTTGCTTCTGTAGCCGTACGGCGAACTTCTGGCAATACACCACGCTGGTAATCAGAGATACCTGACACTCTGTCCATATCTGCCTGAATAAGTGATGACTGATTATAAAAGTCAGGTGGGTTAATTAGGGCAGGCATCGGGTAAACGACATTAGAAATGTTCTCATCACCCTTAACAGGAACCATGGCGTTGTCCTCATCTGAGGAAAGTGCAGCACGACCGAAGTCATCAAAGGCATTCTCCTTGAACAAGTACTTACGGCTGTAACGCTTACGGTGGTTCATCATCTGTGTACGAGTCTCGTTGAGTTCGTACTGCAACGGTTCAATAGCCTCTAGTTCACCCATTGGGTAGAAGAAGCCTGGAATGTCATAGTTCCGTAACATTGTAAAAGGATGACCAAAAGCAAAAGGAATATCCTGAGGCTTAACTAAGAACTTGTCTCCGCCATCAGCAGAGAACACGCACATGGTCTTCTTGGCAATGTCGTAATACTCAACAATGTCGCAATATGCCTCTTGAGCGTTGATGTCATTATAAAGAGTCTGCGAACGTCCAGAACCATTTACTTGCCATGTGTCCGTATAAGAACTAGCAGTTACTTCTTGACGAGCCGAATAGTCATAACGCTTATCGTTCTTAACGTCCTTAAGGGGGCGACGAATACGTTGAGCAATCCAACGAATATCTTTCATCGTGGTGCCTTGACTGTCAACAAACATGTTGAATGGGTCTATGCGCTCAATGAATGGACGGTCTTCCGTAACAACAATATCAGTTTCAGCAAAGTTAGTAGGCTTGTCTTTGTCCGCTGCTTCGTCGTCTGTATCTTCTACGACAACATCTTCTTCAACGTAACGGTAACCAGACTTGACCCATCCGTGACCAATAATCAAAAAGTCTCGTACTGCTAACTGAAACTCTTCTTGGCATTCGTAGTGTTCCCACCAGTAGTTGACAATTGCTTCAGCAATAACTGACTGGTCAGCGTCTTCTGGTCCACGAGGACTAACAATAATCTTTGGGCGACCAATAGATACTGACGGATACAGGATGTTGATAGTAGCAAAAGCCATGTTAACAAGCATTCTGTCAAAGGGGACAGCGTTGTTGTATTGCTTTCCGCGGTACAGGTTAATGAGACGTGCCCACGTTTGTGAATAGTTGTCGGTAACTATGCGTCGTGAATTGCCGTATCGTTGACGGTATTCATTAAGTAGTTCCGAGTGTGATTGTCTTGCCATTTTATTTCTCCTTCATAGAAACTAAGCCTTCACCTATGGCTGCTAAACGGCAGTAACCACCAGGCTTGACTTTGATTGTAATAATGTGACAGTTCTTTTCCATGGGGCAGTAGAAAGCACAGTTGCCACACATGACTCCCTTGGATGCATTTTCTTTGTTATCTTCTGGACCAACATAGCCAACATAGATTCCGTTGTCGTCTTCGTCGGACAACTTGCCGTGCATCTCAACGATTTCGTGCATAGCAGCAACATACATTGATTCTGCTGGAGCCAACTTAATAACTGGGTTCGTCACGTACTCCATGCCATCGTGACCTTCTTCACCTGATGCTTCGCCAACGTTGATTGCAATAGTAAAGGCTTTGCCGATTGGTGTGTCTTTATAATCCATGTTACTTATCTCCTAATGTTTTCATAACGAACCTTCGTCATAAAGTGATTCTCTCATTACCTGTCGTCGGTAAGGACCAACAATAGATTTCATTACTCGTTGTTGTCTAATTAAATAATCTAAAGCCTCTTGACCCTCAAGTGTTTTTATTACTTCTTGAGTGCCCCTTGAACCGCTTTCTCTAATCTTAATTGTAAAACTTCTACCTTCGTCAATTAATCTTTTTGCTATAGGAATGTTTTCACTTAAACCTTGAAGAACTATTTCTGGCGTTCTTCCTGCTCGTAACAAGGCTTGTCCATCTACGGTGTTTAAAGTAAAACTCATTAAATCGTCAGGAGAAATAGGTGCGTCTCCATACACTTGAACTTCGTTATAATTCAAACTATTTTCACCCATAAATCTTTCGTTATTTAATCTTTCTTTTATTCTTTCGGCGTTATCTAGGCTCATTCTGTCGTAAGGTCTAACATCCATACTGCCTACATCAAAAGAATCTCCAGGAGTAACCGTCATTGGTCTATTTAAACGAGTATCAACTTCCCATAAATTCAATGGGTCAAACGCGTTGTATTCTAATGGAGTACCTGGATTGACTGTTGCGCTAGAACCACCATAACGCTGTCGCATATCATACGGAGAAAAGTCATCTCCAGAAGCAAAACCATACTTGGGTTGTTGACCTGCAAATTTATCTAATTCAGCAGATGCTCGCACGCTATCATAGTCGGGGTAAATGCCTTCCATTGAAGACATGCCTCCTTCGTTATATTTAGACTTATAACCTTCATCTAGTAGGCTCATCATGTCTTTGCCTTTAACCGTAAAAGTTGGTGGAGCAGTAGACAAATCTGGAAGAGGTAGGTTATTGATTGCTTCTAATCGGTCTGGATTACGCATAAATTCATAAATGGCATTTAGTCGGCTTGGTACAGATGCTTCTGCTGCTATTGCTGGCGCAATTCCTAATCTGCTAGCAAATAATTCTGTTGGCGTCACACCCATTCTTGCTGTCGCTCCAGCATTGACTGCTTTTCCAGCGGCTCCTACGGCAAGTAAGTTAAGAATGTCTTCTAATCCCATGCTCAAGCCTTCTCCACTCCTATATGCTGCAGCGTAGTTATTGCCTTGTACACCAGTATCAATATAAGGGAGTAAATCAGCAACGTTTGAACCTGTGCTTGCAAAACTCTTAAGTACACCAAGAGGAATGTCTTCAGGACTTGTTTGAAGTAAATATGATAAGTCTTCTGATTGTTGTGTTCCAGGAACAAGCGACAATGCCGTATCGCCTATCATAGAACCAAGACCTTTAAGATTATCCATAAACCCACGATTAGGTTCTGGTGGTCGTGGTGTGCCTTCGCTAAAACTTCCTATTCTTCGCTCTTCCATAAGAGAGTTTTGATATTCTTGCTGAGCATCGGCGCGTTGAGTAGCCAATTCAAGTAAGGCAAGACGACGGCGTTCTCTTTCCATTTGGTCTGCTGAAGCCATTACTTGTCCTTTCTCTTATTACGCTCAGAGATAGCCTTTGCTTTTGCGCGAGCATCTGCCTTAG
>Ga0049083_10000853_pt1 | contig 11298 bp, 8 predicted proteins | sample GreLakmeMI27MSRF_FD_66719 | JGI IMG/M metagenome (GOLD analysis project Ga0049083, IMG submission 66719) | Freshwater lentic microbial communities from great Laurentian Lakes, MI, USA - Great Lakes metaG MI27MSRF | ecosystem: Environmental > Aquatic > Freshwater > Lake | place: Great Lakes...
GCTTCTTCGCTCGAGTCGGGGGCTCGCCGGCCGCGGAGCAGACGAATCCACTCCAGCACGGCTCCAGTCACGATCAGGGCGGCCAACCCCAGGAAGATGGCCGTGACTCCTACGTCCAAGGCGTTGTTGAGCCGGCGGCTGCGATTTGCGCGCAGGGCCTTCTGGGCTGCGGCATCCGCGGGGGCTGATTCTGCAGCCCGTTGAAGTGCGGGGTATTTCTGGTCCAGGTCTCGGACAGTGGCCAAGAAGCCGATGCGCGGTGACGGATGGAATATTTTCTGGAATCCGGCGGTCCCAGTGACCGCCAAAAGCCAGATGAGCGGCAGGAGCGCCACCCACGCGATCGCAAGGGATTTGCCGCGGGCCAGCGACTGCTTGAGGAGCAAAGTGGTGGCCAAGACCAAGGCGATGGCGGCGAGCAATTGATTGGCGATGCCGAAGAGCGGCCAGAGCGAATTAATGCCGCCCAACGGGTCTCGGACTCCTTGGATTAGAAACCACCCCCAACCGGCCACGATGAGTGCACTGGCCAAGGCTCCGGCGGCGGTCGATCGCACGTCTCCCAAGGGTTTCCATAGGTGACCCAAGGCATCTTGAAGGAGGTACCGGCCCACTCGGGTTCCGGCATCCAAGGTCGTGAGGATGAACAGCGCCTCGAACATGATGGCAAAGTGGTACCAGACATCGAGCCAGCGTCCGTGAGTCACCTGGGAGAACAAATTGGCCATGCCGACGGCCAGCGTGGCGGCTCCTCCGGTTCGTCCGTAGAGCGAACTCTCACCCACCTGTCGAGCCAGCGAGTCCATCACTCCGGGATCCAGAGTGAACCCCGTTGCCCGAACCTTGCCCACGGTGTCTGCGGCGATGGCGGCCGCGTCGGCACCCGTGCCAGCGATGTTAATCGCCAGGTAGACACCGGGTTCGAGGGTGCAGGCCGCGATCAATGCCATGATGGCCACCAGCGATTCCAGGAGCATGGCCCCGTACCCGATGGGGCGGGCGTAGCTCTCACGGGTGATAATTTTCGGGGTGATGCCGCTGGCGATGAGCGTGTGAAAACCACTGATGGCCCCGCAGGCAATGGTGATGAAGCAGAATGGAAACAGCTTGCCCGGGACGACGGGCCCCGAGCCGTCGATAAAGGCGGTGAGGGCGGGCATCTTGAGCATGGGCAGCACCAACAGCACGCCGGCGGCCAGGGCGAGGATAGTGCCGAGCTTCATGAAGGTGCTGAGGTAGTCTCGCGGCGCGAGCAGTAACCAGACGGGCAACACGCTTGCGGCGAAACCGTAGAGCACAATGGCCCAGGCCAGGGGTTCGGCCGAGAAGGTGAAGACTTTTGCGAGCGCAGGGTTGCTGTGGATCCATTGACCTCCCAAGACGGCCGCGATTAGCAGGAGGACGCCGAGCGCCGAGCCCTCCAGGGTTTTGCCGGGTCGGACATACCGCAGGTACAGGCCCATGAGCAGCGCGATGGGGATGGTTGCTCCGACCGTGAAAACGCCCCATGGACTTTCGGCGAGCACCTTCACGACAACCAACCCGAGCACCGCCAGAAGGATGATCATGATCGACAGGATCGCCACCAGGGACAGTGCGCCCAGGAAAGGATTCAATTCGTCCTTCATCATTTGCCCTAAGGAACGGCCGTTGCGGCGCATGGATGCGGCGAGGATCAGGAAGTCTTGGGCTGCACCGCCAAGGATGACTCCAATTAGAATCCACAGGGTTCCGGGAAGGTAACCAAACTGGGCGGCGAGCACGGGGCCCACGAGGGGACCTGGTCCGGAGATGGCGGCGAAGTGGTGCCCGAAGACGATCCAGCGGTGGGTCTTTACGAACTCTCGTCCATCTTCATGACGTTCACAGGGCGTGGCCCGCCGATCGTCCAGCATCAGGACTTTGGCGGCGATCCAGCGTGAGTAGAACCGGTATCCGATGGCGTAGGTGCATAAGGCTGCCACCAGAATGTAGGCCGAGCTGACCGGTTCTTGACGATGGGTCGCCAGAATGAAGTAGGCGAAGGCTCCCAGCCCCGCCACTAGGGTCCAAGCCAATCCGCGCCCGAGGGAATGCATGCGGCTGAGGGTGCCAAAAGCGCCCAGAATCCTCCTACGAAAACTTGCGCGGAAACTTCACCTCGAAAGCCAGGCAGATCTCGATAGCCTCACCCCCATGATTCCCCGAACAAGATTGGTCTTAGGGTGCCTGTTGTGGGCCTGTATGTTGGTCGTTTCCGCCCAGGCCCAGTTGCGGGTAGGACTCTTCGACATCGATGCCACTCCGCCCGTCGGATCGCGCTTGGCATACGATCCGGTGACCAATGTCTGGGATCTGGGCCTGCGGGCCCGAGGTGTTGTGGTCTTGGGGAAGGATCGTCCGGTGGTTCTTTGTGCCGTCGATTGGATCGGTATCGGCAACGAGGGTCACGATGCGTTTCGGCAGCAACTGGCCACGGCGGCGGGGACGACTGTGGACCGGGTGGCGGTCCATTCACTGCATCAGCATGATGCGCCCGAATGTGATTTCGGTGCAGAGAAGATCCTTCGCGAAGCTGGGGTTAGCCCATGGAATTACGAAGGAACCTTCGCTCGAGAGCTCTTGGGTCGACTCAGCAATGCGGTGGCTCGCGCTGCCGCCCAGGCTCAGCCTTTTAACCAGGTGGGCACCGGGCAGGCCGAGGTACGCGAGGTGGCTTCCAATCGGAGAATCTTTGGTCCTGACGGCAAGGTGCGGACCGTGCGCTACACGGCCACAACCGACCCAGCTCTGCGGGCAGAACCCGAGGGTGTCATCGACCCCATGGTGTCTCTGGTAAGCTTCTGGAATGGCGAACGTCCGGTGGCGGTCTTGAGCTACTATGCCACCCATCCCCAGAGTTATTATCGCACGGGCATCGCCAATCCGGATTTTCCGGGAGTCGCCCGCTTTCTGCGCCAGATCGCGGTGCCCGAGGCGTTGCACGTTCACTTCAACGGGGCCGGCGGCAACATCGGGGCTGGCAAGTACAATGACGGATCGCCAGCCAACCGCCGGATCCTCGGAGAACGCCTGGCCGATGGCATGCGTCGGGCCTGGGAGACGACTCGGCGCGAACCGGTGACCACCAACGACTTGCGTTGGCGATTCGAACCGGTGGCTTTGCCCGTGTCTCGGCACTTAGACGAAGACCGACTGGTGGCCCAGTTGAAGGGGCGTGAGGCTAGCTTCCTGACGGCCAATGGGGCGGGGCGCCTGGCTTGGCTGCGTCGAGCCAAGGCAGGGCACCAGATCGACATCGGATGTCTGGCACTCGGACGAGCTCGGATTCTGCACATGCCCGGTGAACTTTTTGTGGAGTACCAGTTGGCAGCCAAGGCGGAACGGAAGGATTTGTTTGTCGCCATGGCCGCCTACGGCGACTACGGCCCTTACTACATCGGCACCTCGGTTGCCTACACCGAGGGTGGGTACGAGACAGAACCGAGGTCTTCGAATGTGGCACCCGAAGTGGAGTCGGTCCTGATGGGGGCCATCCGGAAGTTGTTGCGGGATTGAAGTTGGGAAAAGTGTCGGGTTCCTGAAGGGCAAACCGAGGCGACTCGTAGGGCTCGTGGTAGGCTATCCCACAACGCGAGGTTTGACAGGTCGACCAAGTCGGCTTAGGCCTCAGGGGCAATCGTTGGTTTAAAACTGTCAAATTTCTATAAATTATGCCTATCGCTGTCGGATCCGCCGCGCCTGATTTCACCCTCAAGTCCAAGACCTCGACCGGTCTGGTTGATGTGAAGCTCAGCGCCAACTTTGGCTCTAAAAACACCGTCCTGTTATTCGTTCCTCTGGCTTTTACCGGAGTCTGCACTCAGGAGTTGTGCGACATCACGGCCGGTCTCTCGCAGTACACCGGTCTCAATGCGGATGTCATCGGCATCAGCGTTGACAGCCCCTTTGCGCAAGAGGCTTGGGCCAATCAGAGCAAGATCGGCATTCAGCTGGTCAGCGATCTGAACAAGGAAACGACCAAGGCCTACGAGGTGCTGTTCCCGATGTTGGCCGGTGTGGGTGACACCTCGGCTCGCGCCGCGTTTGTCATCGGTAAGGACGGCACGGTCCATTACGCTGAGCAAACTGCTACGCCGAAGGACCTGCCCAACTTCGAGGCCGTGAAGGCTGTATTGGCCCAGTTGCAATAAGGTCTCAAGGTAACCCGCTCGGTCATTGGCCGAGTCTTTTCAAGGGGCGGAATGGGCGACCATTCCGCCCTTTCCATGGAGAGCGGCACTCAGAGGTCACTCCCTAATGCCCTTCAAATTGAAGGGTCAAATTTCGCTGCTGGTTTCCTGGATCAGATAGCGCCAGGCCGAGGACTTGTTTCGTTTCAAGCCGGAGGATTTGGGCTTCTGGTGCGTTCACCTCAGGGCAAAGATCTTCAGTTGCTCAGGCAATGAACCGGTTGCCAATAAGCCGGAACGATTCACTGAGACGGGTCGTAGTTGGCGGGTCCTCATCCGCAAAGCCTTCGTTCCTCGTCTAGCAAAAGCCCGCCCAGCAATGACTTCGCTCCCCACTGAATCCTTCCGGATAAGGGTTCATTTCTGTGGATAATGAATGAAATCTCCCAGCAGAATGAACCACTAGGAAAGCGACGAGCGGTGAAAATCTTTGGGCCGATGCCCAGAAGTCCGTCCGTTTTACGGTTTGACCCGGTTTTCCTGCAGCCATTAGTTTCGGCAGCTCCGCAGACTCAGCAAATTTTATGATCGGATCGATTCGCAAACATTCGAAATGGCTCTGGGCCATCATCGTCACCGCGGTCATCTCCAGCTTCGTTATCTGGAGTGATGCCAGTGGCAGTCGGAACTCTTTTGATTTCGGTGGCTCCGATTTCGGAAAGCTCTACGGACGACCGATCACCCGTGATCAGTTGCTCAAGGCTCGCTCAGCGGCAGCCGTGGATGAAGCACTGCGTGGTGGTCGCACCCGCGGAGCCTCCACCGACAACGAGCGTCAGGTCGCCGAGTTGATGGTGCTTCAAGCCAAGGTGAAGGAGATGGGTATCCAGGTGAGCGATGACGCCGTGGGCAAGTACCTGCGGGAGAATTTCAAGGACCCCAGCACCGGAGTCTTTAACTACGACGCCTTCATACAGAACCTCCGGCAGCGCGCCCGGATCGACGAGGGCACGTTCCTGGAGCACATCCGCCAGCAGGTGGCCATTCAGCACTTGGTTGAGACGGTTGGGGCCGCTTCCCGTTTGGTGACGCCGCGCGAGGTGGAGGCCGACTATCGCCGCGACAACGAGCGCTGGGTGACGAAGGCCGCTCTCTTCAGCGTGTCCAACCGTGTGGCCAGTATCACAGCCAAGCCGGAAGACCTCAGCAAGTTCTACAGCAACCGCATGGCCTACTACCGCATCCCGGAGCGCTCGGTGCTGGTGTATGTGCGCTTCGATGCGACCGACCACGTTGCCGAGGCCGAGGCCATGATCGCCAAGGAGCCGGGCTTCACCAATCGTCTGGAGGATTTCTACAAGCAACGCGGTGCCGATACGTTCCGCGATGAGAACGAAAAGGTGCTGAGCAAGGATGCCGCCTTACGCAAAATCCGTGATGAGGCTTCCTCTCAGGGCGCTCTGGGTCTGGCCCGCCAGGCAGCCGTTCGTTTCAATGACGAGTTGGGTAACCTGACCAACGTGACAGCCTCGTCGTTTGCCATGACGGCCGCCAAACTGAAGGTGCCTTTGCGCAGCACCACCCCGTTCCGTGCGGGTGAGCGCATCGTCGGTTTGGAGAGTGTGCAGGCGTTGCCGCAGCGTGTGGCAGGCCTGAACGCTGAAACGCCCTACACAGAACCTTTGGACGGTGAGGGTTTTGTGGTAATTCCGATGCTTCAGACCAAGCTTGCTCCGGAGATTCCTTCCTTTGCGACGGTCCGCGAGCGGGTACTTCAAGACTACAAGATGGATCGCGCCCGTGCGGCGGCCCGCGAGGCAGGTGAAAAGTTCCAAGCGACAGCCACGGCTGGCCTGAACTCTGGAAAGCGCTTTGCCGACATCGCTTCGGCCGAGAAGGCCTTGGTGATTCCTGTTCCGGAATTCACGACCGCGGCCCAGAACGTCGCAGGTCTGGATTCCCGCTTGAACCTCTACCTCGTGCGCAACGCCGCGACGAGCGCCAAGTCCAATGGGGTTTCTCGCTACACGGAAAGCACCGATGGGGGATTCGTTCTGTACTTGGAGAAGAAGGAATCAGTGTCCGATGAAGTCGTGAAGCAAGCCCTGCCTGCGGCTCTCATCGAAGCCCGGCAGCAGCGCCGCATGTCGGTGTTCCAGTCTTGGTTCTCCTCCGAGTTCCAGAAGTCGGGAGCCTTGGCTGCGAGGACGCCTTCGACCTTGTCTGGCGTTCCGCCCGCCCAATGAAGGCCCCTAGGCCGGTTATCAAACTCTCCGCACCGGTGACCGGCCAGTTCTGGCCCGTCCCGGTCGTATACGAAGACGCTCGCCTGCTGGCCATCGACAAGCCGGCGCGGTTACTGACATCTCCAGACCGCTACGATCCGCAGCGCCCAAACCTCATGAAACTGCTCCATGCGGGCGTTGAGCGTGGGGTGGAATGGGCGGCGAGTCGGAAGTTGGACTATCTAGCTAACGCCCACCGGTTGGATTTCGAAACCACGGGCGTTCTGTTGCTGGCCAAGGACAAGCCAGCGTTGGTCCACTTGGCCAACCAGTTCGGTGGTGCGAGGCCCGAGAAGACCTATGTGGCACTGGTGCCAGGCAATCCGGAGCAGGACGAGTTCGAGGTTGATCTCAAGTTAATGCAGGATCCCCGCCTGACGGGCATGATGCGCTGGAACAAGGACGGCAAGAAGGCCTTCACGCGTTTTCGGGTCTTGGAGCGGTTCCGTGGCGTGACCTTGTTGTCCTGCCATCCCGAGACGGGGCGAACCCATCAAATCCGGGTTCACCTGAAGTTTGCGGGTTTTCCCATTTACGGAGATGAGTTTTACGGGGATGGACGTCGACTGTTCCTCTCGGCCCTAAAGCCGTCTTACCGTCTCAAGGAAGGGCAGGAAGAGCGACCCCTGACGCCATCGCTCGCCTTACATGCATGGAAGTTGACTGTAGTTCATCCGGACGACGAGCGGCGGGTCGAGATAACGGCACCCTGGCACGACGACCTAGAGGTAGCCCTCAAGTACCTCCGCAAGTTCGGTAAATAGTTATCATGCCACGGCCTCCCGGATGACTGGGAATCCGTGTTGTTGACTGCGCTGTTTGCTTTCCAATGGACGGGCTTCGGACTTCAATTGTCTTTAAACCGTGAGTTACCAGGTCATCGCCCGAAAATACCGTCCCCAGCGTTTTGCAGACGTGGTGGGGCAGGAACATGTGACCACCACCTTGGCCAATGCCATTCGTCTTGGGCGGATCGCGCATGGCTACCTCTTCTGTGGTCCTCGTGGCACAGGCAAGACCACCTTGGCGCGCATCTTTGCCAAGGCGCTCAATTGCACCGGTGGACCCAGCGTTGAGTTTGACGAGGCCGACCCGAGGGTGAAGGAAATCACCGAGGGGCGCTCCTTGGATGTATTGGAGATCGACGGTGCTTCGAACAACGGCGTGGACCAAGTCCGTGAGCTGCGCGATACGGCCAAGTTTGCGCCAGCCTCGGGTAAATACAAAATCTACATCATCGACGAGGTTCACATGCTCTCGACAGCGGCTTTCAATGCGCTGCTCAAGACGTTGGAAGAGCCCCCGCCGCATGTGAAGTTTCTCTTCGCGACGACCGATCCTGAGAAGGTTCTGCCCACGATTCTGAGTCGATGCCAGAGGTTTGACCTTCGCCGAATTCCAGCGGCACTCATCGTCAAGCATCTGGCTTGGATCGCCGAGCAGGAGAAGGTCTCTATCGATCCGGACGCCCTCTTGGCCATCGCCCGCGGTGCGGACGGCGGCATGAGGGATGCTGAGTCAACATTGGACCAGTTGATCAGTTTCTGTGGTGAGCGCATTGTAGAATCCGATGTGTTGTCGATGTTCGGCTTGGCGGCCCGTGCTCAGCTCATGCATCTGGTGGACGCGCTTTTGGAAGGCAACATTGCCACCACATTGCGACTTCTGGATGAGCTGACCAGTTCCGGCAAAGACTTGGGGCGTTTGCTGGCGGACTTGCTCAATCATTTCCGCAATTTGTTGCTCTTTCAGGTTTCCGGGTCCGAGGCAGGTTTGCTCAATGTCAGTGAGGCCGAGATGGGAGCGCTGACTCGCCAGGCCAAACACATCGACGCTGACGCCCTGACTCGAGTGATGGAGGTGTTGAGTGCGGCCGAGGGGCGTCAGCGTGAGGTGGCTTCCAAGCGCATCTTCATGGAAGTGACTCTGCTAAAGGTCATCCAAGCCCGCGAGGCCACGAGCCTCGATGCCGTGCTCAAGCAATTGAAGGCGATGCGGGATCAGGTTCCGGCGGGTCCTGCGGTGGCGGTGCCTGCAGCGTCTGCAACGAAGGCAAACACCGAGGCCCCAGTGGCGCCGGCGGCCCTCGTAGTGGCCCCTACTGTGGTGGCCCCGCCGATCAACCCGCCGTTGCCGAAACCTCCGGTGGCTTCGGTTCCGTCAGCGGCTCCAGTCGTCAACCCGCCGGCCTCCTCCGTCTCTTCGCTCCCAATTCCGAGTGGACCCGCCAAATCGGCCTCAGATTCGATGCCGTTGCTCTCGGAGAGTTCCCAGACGATCGAAGCGGTCTGGCAAGTATTGATGGCGCAATTGCCTCACAGTGAGGGACTCCTTCGGGCGGCACTGCAACAGAGTCGCGCGGAGAGTTGGTCACGAGATACGTTGACCATCGCTCATCCCCCTGAAGCCTATCTCGATACTGTTCGGAACATTGGTACCCTGCAAACGGTGCTTCAGACCATCACCGGCAAGAGGGTGTCGTTGCGTTTCGTAGTCTCGGAGAGCCTTTCGGTTCCGGAGCCGGCTGCCTCTGGGGTGGGCCTTGCGGCCTCAGCCCGGGAAAGCGCCCGACCCTCAGCTCCCGAGGTCAAGCCAATGGAGGCCAAGCCCAAAGCGGGAGCGCCGGTTTTGTTGAACAAGGATGAATTCCTCAACGACCCGTTGATCCGTCAGGCATTGGAGGTGTTCAAGGGGCGGATCATGGAAGTTCGGGGCCCCTCTGAAGTCAGTTGACCTCTCCCGATTCCAATCATCGACCCCAGGGGTTGCCTCTGGTGAGATCTCTCGTCCAGACTGCAGTCAGACACGATAACAATTTTAGTTCGTAACCACACACTATGAGCAGCGTTGGAAAACTCATGCGGCAGGCACAGCGCATCCAGCAGCAGATGGAGACCGTTCAAGCGTCCATCGCCCAGAAGACCATCGAAACCACATCCGGTGGCGGAGCCGTGAAAGTGGTCGTTTCTGGAGATGGGCAACTGAAAGCCATTCACATCAACCCGGATGCGGTAAACAAGGACGACGTGGCATTCTTGGAAGATCTTTTGCTGACGGCGATCAACCAAGGACTTGCTCAGGCCAAGGAGGTCTCTAACAAGGAGATGGGTTCCGTGACCCAGGGATTCGGCCTTCCGGGAATGTTCTGAACCCGGATTGATGCGATGACCGAGTTGCCCCTTCCGATTCAGGCGTTGGTCCTCGCGCTCAAGTCTTTGCCTGGGATTGGACCGCGTTCAGCCGAGAGGATGGCGCTCCATGTCATCCAGATGGAGCCAGAGCGGGTTCGAGTTCTGTCCGAAGCATTGATGTTTGCCCGCGAGCGCGTTGTCGCCTGCGAGCGGTGTGGGGGACTGACCGAGTGTCAACCGTGCCGAATTTGTGCGGATGGCCAGCGCGATGCTGGGTTGCTCTGTGTGGTCGAACGACCCACGGACATCTTGAGTTTTGAAAAATCCGGCTCCTTCCGGGGTAGGTATCACGTTTTGGGGGGTAAATTGAGCCCACTGGATGGTGTAGGCCCAGAAGATCTTCGGATCCGCGAGTTGGAGGCCCGCATGTCGGAGGGCCCTGTTCGCGAGGTGGTGGTGGCGTTGTCTGGGGATGTCGAGGGCGAGGCAACGGCCCACTACATCCGCCAGCGTCTAGCCGGAGCCGGTGTACGCATCACCCGACTGGCTCAAGGGCTGCCAGCCGGAGCTGGTTTAGAATACGCCGACGAGCTCACCTTGAGCCGCGCCCTGGAGGGTCGGCGCGAATTTTCATGAAAGCCTCACGAATACCGCAAGCCGTCGTTTTTGACCTGGGCAAAGTGCTTCTCGATTTCGATTACGGAATCCTTGCACGTCGCATGGCAAGCCAGTCCAGCCTCTCCGCCGAGGATATCCTGACTGTGGTCAACCAGACCCCGCTTCTGCATCGCTACGAGACTGGCCTCATCAGCGACCGTGAGTTTTATGATGCCGTGGTTAAGGCGACCGGATTTCGTGGTACTGAAGAAGAGTTTCTGAATTGGTTCGGCGATATTTTCACTGAGATCGTCCCGATGGTGGAGCTTCAGAAGGAGTTGGTTTGTAGGGGCGTTCCCACGTACGTTTTTTCCAACACCAATGCGCAGGCCATTCGCCACGTGCGCAAATTCTTTGCCTTCTACCGTCAGTTCACCGGAGAAGTTTTGTCCTACGAGGTCGGTTCCATGAAGCCAGACAGCCGGATCTATGAGGCTGTGGAGTGTGTCTCCGGATTCACCGGCAAAGACTTGCTCTATCTGGACGACCGTCCTGAGAATATCGCCGCTGGAGACTCCCGTGGATGGCAGGCATGGATTCACTCGGATCCCGTGGAAACGGTCTCCCGCGTCTCGGCCCTAATGGGGCTTTAAGCCTCATATCGATCGCCACTCGAATTCTTTTCGCCGAATCTGGATTTGGGACCTCCGATTCGCCCCCGCTAGATTTGTGGATTTCAAAATCCTGCAATTCGGCGCGGCGGGCTCAATGGCCGAGGTGATCGGCCAGCCAATGGTTCAGTGCGGTGCTGTCGTCGAGGTGCTGCTCACCGTCCACGGTGAGCCAGCAGAACCCAGAGCCATAGGCCGGACCGTTGGCCACCACGGCATTGGAGCGGCCAGTTTCCAATTGGTGTCGGGCCCGGGCTAAGACTTCGGCACGAGATCCATCGACTTCGTATTTCCAACCGGTGATCCACGCTCTCGGGTAGAGGTCGCGCAGTTGGGGTAAGATTTTTGGCGTGGGTTGGAGTTCGGTCAGGAGTACGCCGTCTCGGGTTGAATACTTGCCGGACTGCAGGCGCAGCAGTGTTCCGTCGGGCTCCCGGCGATAGACGGCGCCGATCCCAAAATC
>Ga0049083_10000855_pt1 | contig 11288 bp, 4 predicted proteins | sample GreLakmeMI27MSRF_FD_66719 | JGI IMG/M metagenome (GOLD analysis project Ga0049083, IMG submission 66719) | Freshwater lentic microbial communities from great Laurentian Lakes, MI, USA - Great Lakes metaG MI27MSRF | ecosystem: Environmental > Aquatic > Freshwater > Lake | place: Great Lakes...
CCAGCGCGGCGCACATGCGCTGCACCTGCTCGATGCAGGGGGAGAAGGAGCACAGCAGTCCGTCCGGGCGCAGGGAGGCGCACGCCGAGGCTGCGACTTTCTGAGGTCCGGGCAGGTCTAGGAAAACTGCGTGCGCGCTGCCCTCCAGCGACGCAGGGAACCCGTTCGCCTCCGTGTCCCGCACAAAAACGCGCACCAGGTGCTCCAGCTTGTTGTGCGCAAAGTCGACGCTACGGAAGCACACAGGCACAGGGGGTGTGGGGTGAGCAGCTGCCCCGAGAGTCCACAGCGGCGCGGCGCACCGGGCAGCCTGCGCGCGCTGCGCGTGGAACTCGAAGGTGAACACCCGACCCGTGGGCGCCACACTGCGCGCCAGCGAGGTGGTCAGAGAGCCGCTGCCGGTGCCGCTCTCCAGCACCGTGCGCCCAGGACGCAGGCACAGCCCCTGCACGATGTTGGCCACGTCCGGCGCGTACAGGATCTGGGTGCGGTGCCGCAGCACGCGCGTCCACAACTCCGGAGTGGGCCGCAACAGGTGCAGCCAGCCGCGGCCGCCGGTGCCGATGACGCGGTCGCCAAACGCCCTCCCCACCCACCCACTGTGCGCAAAGTTGCCGTGACGACCCTTGTACACGCCATCGGGTGAGAGCACCACGCAGCGCGCAGCGTCGCGAGCCTCAAAGGCGATTACAGCGTCACCGTATGCAAGCGGCGCGCCCAGCGCACTGCCCTCGTGAAGCACCATCAGCCGGCGGAAACGCGGGCGACTGCTGCGGTCTGAGAGCGACGGGTGAGTTGAAGGCGGAGGCGAAGGGGCGCAAGAGTGGGATGGTCGCAAGAGAATCGCGCGACCGACGTCAGACATGGAGACAAGTCATCGACGATGCGCCCAACACAAGCAGAATTCTAGAGTCTCTAATTGATGCGGAAGCACAGCGGTGCGAGCGAGCGCAGGTCGTAGGCCTCCAGGCACGCAGCCCCTTTGGATGTTCTGACCACGTCTAAGCACACGAACAGCTGCGCAGAGGCGCAACCGGCCTCTCCGTGCTCCTCGTAAGCAGCGCGCACCCAGAGCGGCAGGTAGGGCCCGCATCCATGCACACAACAGCCCCAGCCCACAACCTGCCCCTCGTCGCCTCCCTCAGCCAGCGCGCCCGCCGCCATTGCGCTCAACAGGAAAGCCGCATCCTCCTCCTCCGCGCACCGCGTGAGGCGCGTCACGGTGACGTGGCCGTCGCCGCTGCGCCGCTCGCCGCGCAGCAGAAGCAGGGGGGGAAGGGGGTTTGTGCCTGGGGTGAAAGGGGCATTAACACCCTCCGGGGTGTCAAGGTCTTGGAGTTCAGAGGACTCCACGAGGGCGCTGAAGGACGCCAGGTGAGCGCGGCACGCAAAGGTGAGGGGCACATTGCGATGGTGCGGCTGGGGCGGGCGCAGCGCGGCTGCAATTGCGGGCAGCGCAGCAACGTCTAGCAAAAAGGAGCGCTCTGGCCAGGCATCATTCGGTGCCGGGGTGTCGGCGGTGTCGGCGGTGACAAGGTCTGAGGGCCAGAGGCTGGTGTAGGGAAAGGGCAGGGGGAGGGGGGAAGGAGGGGCCGCAGGAGGGGCTGACTGAACGGCGGCTGCGTCAGGCGCCGTCCGAGGAGGTTGCTGCTGCTGCTGCTGCCGCTTCGCGGGGACGGGAGCGACGGCGACGGCCTCCAGCAGCAGCGCAACCGCGCGCTGCAGCGCTTCTGAGGGCGGCGCGGCGCAGGCGGGCGCCGTGCGCAAAGCAAGCAGCTCTCGCGAGCAGTAACACCGGCGGCGCCTCGCCTCCACCTCCACGCCTGCGCCTGCGCCGTCACCCGCCGGTGCAGAGCGCAGCGCAGGCGCCGCCGCCGCCGCGTCTGCAGCTTGCGCCGTGCGCTCGGCTATCGCAGGAGCAGCCGCCGGCGTTTGCGCAGCCGGACTGGACGGCGCTGAGTGCGGCAGAGGCTGCGAGAGCTCAGGGTGGTCCAGCAGGAGTCCGGCCGGGCTGTGTGTCCAAGCCGTGCGTCAGTGCGTCAGAAAGGGTGCTCTCGCGCGCTCAGAGCAGAAACGACGGTGCACGCACGCACCGCTCTGCTCCGCGTTCGCGCAGCGCCAGGAGCTGTGGGCGCGAGTAGGCGAGGAGCGGTGAAGCCGCGCCCTTGGTGACTGCCACTGCGACCTCCCCCTCACGCCGGCAAGCAGCGTCCGCCCTCGCGCGAAGCGTGCGCCGCATCTCTTCTGGTCCCAGAGGGTGTGGCACCGCCGGCCATGGCGGCGGAGTCAGCAGCGCCTGGCCCAGCCACGTCGAGCTATGCCCCGCGCCGCCGCCGCCCAGCAGCACACGCTGCGGCGACGCAGCCGTCGCGGCCTCCCAAGGAAAGGCTGGCGGCACGGCCAGGAAAGTGGCTGCAAACAAACCGGCGTCGCTCCATAGCGCGCCCGGAGCACACATGGCCCGTGCTGTGTGCTGCTCTCACTCCAGGAGCATTGCCCACGCACGCGCAAAACAGGGCGCCGACTCTCTCCTCCATCGCAAGACGCAAGTTCGGTAGTTCGGAACTTTGTTGTCCGACCGGCGGTCGTCGAGGACAGAGCCCGCACTTGTCCGACCTTCGCCTTCGCACTCTCTTGTGTATCGATGCGTCTGTGAGTGCCGCTGTCGCGGCGATGAGCGAGGCGTCGGGGTGGGGCAAGGCGCTGCGCGAAGGCGCCAGCGAGGCGATTGAGAGCCTGGCTGTGAAGGCGCTGGAACCGGTGTTACGGCGCTGGCTCACCAGCTTCAACCGGGAGCAGCTGCGTCTTCAAGGCCTCAAGTGCGAGTTATATGACCTGGACCTGCAAGCTTCGGTGCGTTGAAGCATGCGGGCAGCACGTGTGCGGGTGGCGTTGCGCCGGACTCAGAGAGTGCATGGCGAACCGGCGTGCTGACCGTGCGCCGCGCCTCAGGAGTTACACACGGCGCTGGGCTTGCCCGTGGGCCTGGTGGTGAGACACGCACGAGTGGACAGCCTGCGAGTGCAGGCGCGCGGGACGCTCTCACGTGCTCTTTCTGTGCTCTTCTCCGCACCCTTTCCCCTCACTCACCCCTCCCCGCTTTGGCGCCCCAGCTGCCCAGCGTGGCCAACCTGAAGAGCGAGCCGTGGGTGGTGCACCTGGGCACGCTGACAGTGGCTGTGGAAGAGGCACCCCCCGGCGTTGGAGGTGAGCTACCACCACGCCCAGTCTCCGCGCCCGCTCTGCACAACTCCTCTTCTCTTCTCACGCGTCCCTCCCCAGTCCCTCGCCACACGGCCGCCGCCACGGACGCAAGCAGCGGCTCGTACGGACTCACAGACCGGGTACGCCTCTGGAACTGTAGTTTCCCCCTCCCCCCAAAGGCACTTCTTTGAACCCCACCCGCAGATTGCGGACGGGGCCACCGTCCTGGTGGATAAAGTGCGGTTCACGCTTGAGCTGCTGGGCTCTGTAGAACGCAGCGGCGGCAGCGGCTGCGGCGGCGGCTGCGGCGGCGAGGCTTGGCACCCCCCTTTGGTTGTGCTGGAAGCTGAGGGTCTGCGCCTGGTCACCACGGACGCGGCGTGGCGCGTGGTGAGCCTGTCCGCGGCGCGCTCCTTCGACGGCGCGCTGCCAGGCAGCCGCCGCTCCTCGCTGGCCCACGTCTTCAGGCTCCTCACCTGGGAAGCGCTGTCCCTCTCTCTGGCGCCGCACGCACGCGACGCTCGCGGCGACCCAGGCGCGGGGGCGGGGTCGCCCGGCGCCGCCCCAGTGGTCGCGGTGGAGAGGCTGCGGGGGTGCCTGCGGGTGTGTGCCGCCCGGGGCAGCGGCTCCGGCGGCTCCGCACAGCAGCAGGACGGGGCGCGCTGCGCCCTGGAGCTGGATGCGGAGCTGCATGACGCTCTGCTGCCTGACCTAGATAGACCAGCCTTCACGCGACTGGTGCGCCTGGTGGCCGCGCTGAGGGCCTGCCTTGCGCGACCGGAGTTTTGGGAGGCACAGGCGGCGCAGGGGTCGCCCGCGCACAACAAACAGCCGGCTCCGTCGCCGCAGCGACACCCACCCGCTGCCCCCGCTCCACCGCTGCACTCGCCGCACACGCCGCCGCCGACGTCGGCGCATGCGTCGGCTTTTCCTAGCCCCCCCGGCGCCTGCACGACGCCGCAGCCGCACCAGCCGCCTCCGTCGATCTCCGCCTTTCCGCAGCCCCCGTCGGCGCCGCCGCCGCCGCCGCCGCCGCCCCTGGTGCGCGTGCTGCTGCGCGTGTCGCTGCCTCACCTGGCGTTGCGCGTGCGTGACTGCGGCGGCGGCGGCGGCGGCGGTGGCGCTGAGGTGGTGCACGTGTACGAGGCGCTGCTGCACGGTCTCACGCTGCGCCATGCGAGCGGCTCGCCGGAGGCGCCGCGGGCGAGCAGCCTGCGCCTGGAGGTGCTGGCCATGGAGCTGCGCAGTCGCCCAGACGGCCCCTCGGGCGCACCGGCGGTGACCCTGCTTCAGCCGGGGCCAGACGCGGGGGGCGCCGCCTCGCAGGGGCAGCTCCCCTCAGCGCCGCTGTTTGCGAGCGAACAGGCGCTGCGTCGGGTGCACCCGCTCAGCGAGCCCCCCCCCCAGGGTGCTGCAGGCGGGGCTCCTCCCCCCCAGCCCATGGTGGCGCTGTTCCTCTACGCCTGCTACCCGCCGCCGGCGCCGCCCGCAATCTCCAGGGCGCTGCACCTGCACGTGTGGCAGGCTGTGAGCGAGCTGGAAGCTGCGGCGCTGCAGCGACTGCTGCAGCTGTGCGCGGCGGCTGTGCGCGCGGCGCCGCCGGCGACGGGCGGGTCGACGCCGCCGGCGGCGGCTGAGCGCACGCGCTTCGAGGTGCACTTGGCGTCGGGCACCCTCCTGGTGTCCCTTCCCCCCAAAGAGGGGGAGCAGGGGGAGGTAACCGCACACGGGCACGGACAGGGGCGTGGACACGGCGGCGCAGAGCGCCTCCGGATGAGCCTTCGGGGCGCCGCATGCGCCCTGGACCCGTCCCTGCAGCTGCGCGTGCTGTGCCTGGGCGCCCAAGGCGACCACGCGGCCCTGCGCGCGAGCGGCACGAGAGCCGCCCTGCGCACCGGCGCGGCCGAGGTGTGGCTGGAAGGGGGCGCCGCGTGCGCGGTGGCCCCCTGGCGCCTGCTCAGCGTGGACGCGGGCCGCATAGAGCTGGCGGCTGCGCCCGGCGGGCTGCTGGGCGTGGCCCTGAGCCTGTCCTCCGCCCGCGCGCGCCTCTCCGCCGCCCAGGCGCGCCGGGGCGCGGAGGCGCTGAAGCGGGCCACCCGAGCGCTGCGCACCGTGGCGGGCCTGCACGGCGACGGCGACGGCGAGCCGGCTGCCGGAGCGGCGGCGCTGTCGGCGGCTGCGGCGGCAGCCGCCTCCTCCTTCTGGCAGGGCCTGTCGGTGGTTGGCGCGCGGCTGCTCACCTCCGCCCCGCCGGCCATGCACCTGGTGTTGAGCCTCGGCCACCTGCAGGCGGCGCTGACCGAGGCGCCCGGGTGGGCGGGCCCAAACAGCAGCACCCACGGGCGGGTGCTGGCGCGCGCGCAGCTGGCCAACCTCAGAGCCGAGGCGCGGTGCGGCGACGCGGGGAGGCCGCTGCCGCGCGCGGGGCTCCTGGACGAGCAGGAGAAGGAGCTGGAGCACCGCGAGCAGTGTGACGCCGCCGGCGCCGGCAAGGCACGCACGCCTCTCGCGGAGCTGTCTCTCACCTGCGAAGCCGCCACTCTGGACGCGCTGCCGGAGGGCGGCGGCGTGGAGGGCGCGTGCAGCGGCGGGGAGCGGGAAGACGACGGTGATGCGGGGCTGGTGAGGCTGGTTGGGCCACGATGGGGCGCGCCCGCGCCTGAGGAGCCGCCGCTGGGCACAGGCACCGCCGCGGAGGCTGCTGCGGCTGCTGCTGCGGCTGCTGCGCCAGCGCCGCGGGGGGCTGGGCGGGAGAGGCTGCTGCTTGACGCGGGCGTGTGCGTGCTGCGGCGCAGCGACGCGGCATCCGTGGCGCTGCTGGTGCCTCTGTCGCTGCGCGCCCACGGGCGGCTGGCCAACTGTGACGTGGCACTCTCCTTTGCCGACGCACTCTCTGTCGCTGAACGCTTCTGGCCAGCCTCGGAATGGGCGCCACTCACGCACGCCGCAGCCCCAGACGCGGACGGCAGCCACGCGGCGGCCGCGGCGGCGATCGCGGATGCCGTGGCGGCGACGGCGGCGGCGGCCGCCGCCGCTGCAACCTCCGGCCCAGCCGTGTCTGGGCTGTGGACCGCCGTGAAAGCTGCGGAGGCGCTGGGGTGCACCTACGACCTGGGCGTCCAGCTGGCAGACTGGTGCTTGCGATGGCGCCCGCTAAGCGCGTCCACCGGCGGCCTGCCGCTCTCCATCGGAAGCCTGTCGCTGCGGCGGCGCGCCGGCTGCGGCGCTGCGCCGGGCGCGGCGGGCCAGCTGGAGGTGCGCCTGGTGGGTGTGCAGAGCCTGGTGGACGGCTGCGCAGGCGGGGCACCTGCGCAGCAGAGCGACAGCGACAGCGAGAGCGAGAGCGACTGCGAGTCGGAGCAGGAGCAGCAGCGCCATGTTCCTGCTTTGCCGCCGCCGCCGCCGCCGCCGCCTCCTGAGCTGCGGGAGTGCTCCTCGCCTGAGAGTTCCCGGCTGGAGCAGGCACCCGCTGCAGCCTCGTCGCTGACGCCGACACTCGCCGCCGCGCCTTCTGGCGCCAACAACTCCCTCGCTGCGTGGATGGCTGAGGGCGAGGGCGAGGGCGAACCGCACTCTGCCGGCGCAGTCGCAGAGTGCGAATCCCCCCCGCATGCTGCGCTACCTCCGCTGGCAGGCCCAGGCAGCGCCTTGCGCACCTCCTCAGCCGCTGATCTGCACGCCCTGTCGGACGCCGCGCCCGCCGCCGCCGCGCCCGCCGCCGCCAAGACGCGCTCCATGTGGGAGCTGCTCGAGTCGGACACACTGACTTGGAGTGACGACGAGGAAGGCGGAGTGGGGGGGCTCGCGGTGGAGGGTGCAGCCGACGCAATCGCCGTGATGGACGGCCCGGGGCCGCTGCGCGTGCTGCCTCGCGCCCCGCTCGCGCCGCCACCCGCGACGCAGCAGCAGGCTGCGACGCCATCGCCGCCGTCGCCGCCGCCGCCGCCGCCGCCGCCGCCAGCGTTGGAAGAGGCGCCCGCGCAGCCAGTTCGCCGCGCCCGCTCTGCGCGCAGGCCAGCCGGCGGGCTCGCCGCCTGCTTGTCTCTGGCGCAGCGCGCCCCGGGCGGCGCCTGGTCGCTGCGAGTGCTCTCACTGGGAGACAGCGGCGGCGACGGCGGCGACGCAGCGCTTCGGGTGCGCCACTCCGACCTGGTGGCCGTCTCGCGCCTGGCAGCCAGCGAAGCAGCCGCGCTGCGCCGCATCGCGCTGCGCTGGCCGGCGATGGGGGCGGCGCTGGCGCCGCTGGCGCTGCGGTTGGAAGCGCCGCGACTGCAGCGCTGGGCGCAGCTGCAAGTGGAGGAGGATGAAGACGTGCCCACCACATCGCGGACTTTCGCTCAGAGGGATGCTGAGCAGCCCACGCGCCGCACCAGCCGCCGCCGCCCCGATGCGACAACACCATTATCAGCCCCAGCGTCCATTGGCACGGGGTGCAGCGAGGATGCGATTGCGCGCTGCGAGGCTCTGCGGCAGGCTTTGGGCGCCTTGCGCGCCGCCGTCGTTGCCGCAAACGCCACACCGCAGCCGCAGGCATCATCTGGGGCGCACGCGCTGGTGCCGTCGAGCGTTTTCGGGCTGCTGCCGCTGCAAGGCGAGCTCATGAAGCGCAGCCAGGGCTGGCCGTTTGCTTGGGAGCCCCGCCATTTCAGCGTCACTTGGCGCCAGGCACTCTACTTCAAGTCCTCTACGACCAAGCTGCCGCTCAACCTGCTGCAACTCACGCCGGGGACTGTGTCCTTGCGCCCGCTGGCGCCGCACGCGGCGGAGGGGCGGGCTCACGCCTTTGCGGTGTCCATCCAGGGGGAAGAGTTTGTCATGGCTGCGGCCACCCATGAGGCGCGAGAGACGTGGATGGCCGCATTTTCAGCCGCCGCAGCGCCGCTGGAGCAACGGCACCAGCAGAGCGGCGCTCTGCAGAGTCTTGAGGGGGCGCTGCGCAGGGCGGAGGAGGCTGCTGCAGCGCTCATGCAGTGATGCACGATTCTCCACGTCATTCACACCTCGCTCCCTCCGCAAGCCTGTCTCACGGCAGCTGCTGGCTCTGCGCGGCATGTGCCTGTACGCGCCCCCTGTGCTGAGAGAGCAAGCCCGCGAGCAGACCACTCCACCACTTCTGGGCCAGGGCCTCCACTGCTACGCCCCCTTCTGCGCCACCGCCCGCTCCTCTCGCGCCGCCTGTGGGTGCTACAGCCTCGCCTTGGTGCTCGCTGCTCTTCGCTGTGGGCGCGCAGGCTATACGAGGCTGAACTGAGCGCCGACCTTTGGGCTGCGACGAGACATTCTCTCCGCCTCGCGCACAACCTCACGTCCTGCTGCGCTGCAACGCGACGCCTGTGTGAGGCACACACCGCTGAACAAGGATGTCTGAGGCTGCTGCGATAGCCGAGCTCGCCGCCCTCAACGCTCGCTGTGCCGCCTCTCCTTTCGAGGCAGCCAACTACGCGGCTCTCCTGCGCCGCACTCCACGCGCAGAGAAAGGGGTCTGGCTCTTCAGCCACACGTTTGACAACCACTCCACACTGGTGCGACTTTTGCTCGCCGACGGCTTCTCTCCAAACACTGTCCACCCTGAACATAAAGACGTGACGCTGCTGCACGAGGCCGCCCAACGTGGATCGATCGACGTTCTGCGCCTCTTGCTGGAGGCTGGTGCTAATGCAAACAGCACAGACAGCATTGGAAACACGCCGCTGGTGGACACAATCCAGCATGGCCGTCTAGCTTGCGCAAGCGAGCTCATCCCGCACACAGACCTGCGCATCTTCTGCTCATATGGCAAAAATGCGCTTCACAACAGCATCATGTGCAACCAGCCGAAGATCTTCAAGATGCTGCTGCCCCACTTTGCGGACGACATCGATGTGCGCACCATCAAGGGACGCGCCCCGGCTGACCCGGACAAGCCGTACAACGAGACGCCATTACTTCTCGCGTGCGGGGTTGGTCATCACGCCATGGTGAAGGCCCTACTTGCCACAGGGGCCTCACGAACTACCTGCAACAACGAGTCGGTCTCCTGCCTCCACTTCGCCGCTCAGCGCGGACACCTTGCCTGTGTGACGATGCTCATCGGGCGCCCTGACAACCAGAAGATGAGCGCCGCAGAGATCGACGCGCGCGACGAGTTGGGGCGCACGCCGCTCTTCGTTGCTGCAATGAACGGTCACCGATACTGCTGCGCCGCGCTCCTCGCTGCCGGCACTGATCCTGCTGCCGCCATACCGGATGGGCGCACGGCGCTAGATGCTGCGAAGGATTGCCACCCTGGCAACCAGGAGCTGATCGAGTTGCTGGAGTGCCGCGGTGGTGGCCCAGCGCCGCTCCTCTGCGCCGGCTGCGGCGCATCCGACAAGCGCCTCCGCGCCTGCTCCGCATGTGGATCCGTGTCGTTCTGCAGCAACGCCTGCATGGCACAGTTCTGGCCGGTGCACAAGGCGGAATGCAAGCGCATCCAGGCGGCCAACGAGGAGAGGGCTCGCAGCCTCATCATCATCCACGACTGATAAAGACCTGCCTGTGCCGCCCTAGACAATGCATGCAACCAACAGTGGCCGCTTGCTTCACCGTCCTACGCCGTCGAGCGCGGTCGTACATTTCGCTGCCACGTCACTCGCGCCTCGCTCCCTCCGCAAGCCTATCTCACGGCACCTGCTGGCTCTGCAGGGGGCTCGCTCTGCTGAGCCCATTGCGCTGCAGAGCGAGCCCAAGACCGCCCTCAGGTCTCTCTCGTGCGCTTCTGGGCTCCACCCACGCTTTCTCGCGGCTGCCTGTGGGTGCTGAACGCTCGCCCGGTGCTCGCTGCTCTTCGCTGTGGGCGCACAAGCTGCGCTGAGTGCCAGCTCTAGTCTGCCCTAGCCTTTCTCTCCGCCTCGCGCACGCCCTCGCGCCCTGCTGCGCTGCCACACGACGCCTGTGTGAGCCACGCATTGCTCAACGAGGATGTCTGATGCTGTGGTGGCTGAGTTCGCGGCGCTCAACGCTCACTGCGCCGCGTCTCCTCGCGAGGCGGCCAACTTTGCCGCTCGCCTGCGCCGCACTCCACTCGCTCATTAGCTGGTCTGGCTCTTCAACTGCTCATTTAACAATCACTTCACACTGGTGCGACTCCTGCTCGCCGACGGTCTCTCTTCAAACACCATCTACCCTGAGCAGGGCAACGCTTCTTTGCTGCAAGTGGCCGCCTCGACAGGAGCGATCGACGTACTGCGCCTCTTGCTGGAGACTGGTGCTAATGCCAACAGCACAGACAGCGTTGGAAACACGCCGCTGGCGAACACAATCGCTATTGGCGAGGGCCAACTCACTTGCATAGCCAAGCTCATTTCGCATACGGATCTGCGCATACTCAACGCATATGGCAACAATGCTCTGCATGCCAGTATCATTTGTAATCGGCCGGAAATCTTCAAGCTGCCGCTGCCTCACTTTGCAGACAACATCGACGTGCGCACCATCAAGGGACGCCCACCGGCTGACCCTGAAGGTCAGTACAACGCCACGGCATTATATGCCGCGTGCCAGGATGGTCATCACGCCATGGTGAAGGCTTTGCTGGCTGCAGGGGCTTCACGTACGGCGTGCAACAACACTTCGTTCTCGTGCCTCCACGCCGCCGCTCAAAATGGGCACCTCGCCTGCGTGACGCTGCTTATCGGGCTCCCTGACAACCAGAAGATGAGCGCCGCAGAGATCGACGCGCGAGACTCAGTGGGGCGCACGCCGCTCTTCATGGCAGCAATGCAGGGTCACCGCTATTGCTGCGCCGCGCTCCTCGCTGCCGGCGCAGATCCTGCTATCGTCACAATTGGCGGAGACACGGCGCTGCGTGTTGCTAAGGAGTGCTACCCGGGCAACCAGGAGCTGATCGAGCTGCTGGAGTGCCGCGGCGGTGGCCCAGCGCCGCTCCTCTGCGCCGGCTGCGGCGCATCCGACAAGCGCCTTCGCGCCTGCTCGGCATGTGGGTCCGCGGCCTTCTGCAGCGCGGCGTGCCTGGCTGAGGCGTGGACCACGGGCACGCACAAGGCTGAGTGCCAGCGCATCCAGGCGGCCAACGAGGAGCTGGCTCGCAGCCGCAACATAACATG
>Ga0049083_10000857_pt1 | contig 11282 bp, 10 predicted proteins | sample GreLakmeMI27MSRF_FD_66719 | JGI IMG/M metagenome (GOLD analysis project Ga0049083, IMG submission 66719) | Freshwater lentic microbial communities from great Laurentian Lakes, MI, USA - Great Lakes metaG MI27MSRF | ecosystem: Environmental > Aquatic > Freshwater > Lake | place: Great Lakes...
GCTTCGCAGCGCAGCCGAGGCTGGCGGACGCAACCTGCAGCCTGGTCGCCGCGCTCGTGCACTGCAGCGCGCGGCTAGCGCCGGACGGCACGCTGACGCCTCCAGAGGGCGTGCACAGGGTGACCCACGCCCACGGGCGCCAGCTCGCAAGTGCGCTCTCCTCGGTGCTGCAGCCCGCCCCCACCCGGTCCCACGCCGCTGCCGCCGATGCCGACTCGCTCGCCTTCCTCACCGTGCAGGCCGGCTACTGTGGCCTGCGCCACGACGAACACGTCACGGCCGCGTTGCTCACGACCACCGCGTCCCTGGGCGGCGTTCTCAACCTTTCCACGCCGTACCTCAACCCGCCGCACACCACCGAGCGCCTGCTGGCGATGCAGCCGCGCCTGAGCATGCTCACCGCATCGCCGCAGTGTCACGGTTGGGCGGGCGCCAGCGGCGCCGCATCCTATGTGCCGGCTGCGTACGCGGTGATGGAGCACCGCACGCTCCGGCGCTTGACGGCGATGCGCGGCGACGCCCAGACGCTGCGCATGCTGGAGTACGAGCGCATGGGGTGGGAGTTCCACGCAAAAGGGCTGTGGTGGAGTCCTGAGGAGGGAGAGCCGATGGCGAGCGTTGTGGGGAGCGGCAATTACGGGCTGCGCTCCATGCGCCGAGACTTGGAGGCGAACCTGGTGCTGCTGACGCGTCACGAGGGTCTGCGCAGCGCGCTGGGCGCTGAATGGCGCGCCCTGAGCGAGCATGCAAGCGAGGTGTCTGCGCATCAGCTAGCGAATCGCCGGCCGGGCTTCACGGCACGCTTGGCGGCGCACGCGGCGCGGCGATGGATGTGAGGGCGTGACAAAGGTGGGCCACCGTTCCCGGTCGCTTAAACGTTTAAACCATACTGGCAAATTGCGTGGTGTTCGTGGTGTTCGTGGTGATGAAGCGCAGCACGGCCAGCTCAGCAGGCGCCGGCTCGGTGGCGTGCGTCCCAGCCAACTGCTCGTGCATACCCGCAAACACGTGCCTCCAGAACTGCGGCGTGTGACACATGTGAGTGCAGTCGCTGCGAGAAAGGACAAGACTCCGAGTCAGAGAGCGCAACCCACAAAAGCATGTCAGGCGAGCGTGAGAGCACGCACCAGCAGCTCCCATCTGAGTCTGGTGCGCTCCGCATCTGCTCGAAACCGCAATACCCCTGCTCGTGCATGTCGAACCGCGGGGCAGTGAGTGCGTAAAACGGGAGCACTTTCACGCGCGGGTGCCTATGTGGCGCGTCAGAGCGCGCATCAACCGAAGCAAGCCTGCGCGACGCACTCGGCGGCGAGTTTGGCGACGATGGCATTCATCTTGGTGATGTCGTTGTCAGCCTCGACCTCGGGCGCCATCTTTTCGCATCGGCAGGCGGCACCCTTGCCTGGGTGCGCCTGCTCCATGTTGCTGAACGATCCGGTGCCCTCGAAATGTTGCGCAGAGGTTTCTCGGAACAACGCAGCCTTTCCAGGCAGCTTCGCAAACCCTTCTAGGAGCGCGAACAGTTTGCGCATCTCCGCCTCATACTCCGACATGGTCAGCTCCGGGTGTCCCTCCGGGCCGTGGTAATGCAGTCCGTAGTTCACCACCACCACATCCGCAAGGGAGAGGTAGCCGGCTGCGTCTGAAGCCTTGAATTTATGCCAGCCTTTGGGGACAACCAGTGTGCCTGTTTCAGGGATCACCTCCAGCTCTGCGGACGCATCGCCCAGCCAGAACCGCCCGCCAGTCGCCTGGTGGATGTGGCCAAAGCGACTGTGCTGCCTCCAATACGCACGCACGCGCGCAGTGAGCGCCGGGTGACTGCCGTCGAACGGGTGCCCTCCCCCTTGGGTGGAGCTGACCAGAGTCAAGCCCCAGCGCACGATCTCGCACAGCTGGCGCAAAGCGGGTCAGTCGTTGCAGCCGGAGCAGCTGTGACGAAACGCACCGCGGCTTGGTACACCTGCCCGTTGATGCTGTCTCCCACGAAAAAGACCGTCTTGTTCACCAAGTAGTCTTGGACCACGTCGCGGATCGTCTGCGTTGGGACACCATTAGCGAGAGCTGCTCTCTCAGCTCTCACATCTCACGCACCTTCATCTCCGGGCTCACAGTCAGGTGCGGGTCGCGCGTCGGGTAGTCCGTGTCCGCCTTCATGCTGCGGAGCGAGGTGAGCGAGGGAGACGGGAGCAGGGGACAGCGACGATGGTCCACGCACCGCCGGCACTTTTCCCTGTCCAGGTAGTTCCACCGGATGCAGGGTGGGTCGCGCCAACACTGCATCTGCGTGTGTGAAGGCGCGCGTGAGGAGCCAGCGGCCAGGAAGGAAGCACCGCAGCGTGCGGGCGGGCGGAAGCAACTCAGCATACCGTAGGCAACTGCTTGTGGCTCGCAATCGCAGCGTCTGGTACCTCCGTCCAGTGACCGTCCAAGCACACGGGCGCGCCTGGCGATCAGGGCTGCTGTGAGCGTGAGCCTTGCCCAGGCAAGAGCACATGCGCCGTCCGCACAGTGCTGTGTTGACGCAGCCGACTCACCGTTGGCTGTGGTGCCGAAGGAGCCCAAGGCTGCGCTGTTCGGCGCCAGGAGAGCGGCAACGAGCGCCAGCTGGAGCGCAGCAACTGCGACGGCCCGCCTCGGCGGCATTTTATGGACGCACCACGCAGCGCCAAGCAGCGCCACGCAGCGCCAAGCAGGCGCGGCGAGTCACGGAGGAGGCGAGGGCGCGAACGTTTTGAGAATTGTTGTTCTATCGTTCTGCTGCGTTCCTTCTTCTGTCACACTGCAAGACGCCTGCTTTGCATCACTTTGCGGAGTTGTTCCAGGCCTTAATCTTGGCGGCGTGTGCAGCGATGGCCTTCACCACCTCCGCGTCGCACTCCCCGCGGCTGACGTTGTAGCCGTCCTCGTTTGCATACGACTCATGCGCGAGCATCCACACCAAGCTGCCCGCAACGACGCTGCTCTGGTCCTCCATTGCGCGCTCAACCAGCTGGAACACGTCCGCGAAGAGCTGCTGTCGATTTCGCCCAACCGGGAATCCAAACTCCTCGATCAGCAGCGGCTTGTTCAACGCTCTCGCGGCATCTGCGTGGCTCTCGATCCAGGCGGCTGTGAAGTGCCGGCACTCGGCGTCGTGGCACGCCTGCGCCTTGGGCAGCCAGGAGTCGGCGTAGATGTGAATGGCGGCCAGATCCAGCTCTGGCAGCGCAAAGACGGCGCTAAAGTCGGTGCCGTGCTCGCCCACGTCCACGCCGCCACAGTCGTGTTGCGCGCCGTAGAACCCCTCCATCCCCACCGTGAGCAGCTGTCGTGGCACCATCGCTTTCACCGCGGGTGCAATGACCTGCAGCCATGCGAGAAGGGGCTTGCTGTTGCCAGAAGCGCATCGCGGCTCGTTGCAGAGGTCCCACGCCAGGATTGCAGGCTCGTCCGCGTACGCCACCCCAGTGAGCGTGTTGACCCGGCCAGCCAACATGCGAACATAGCTCAGGAACGCCTCGCGACAGGCGGCGCTCTCGTAGAAAACCACGCGCCGCGCCTCAGCCTCTGCGCACACATCGCTTCGTTTGCCCGCCCCGGGCTCCAGCCAGTCCACGTAGGCGTCCATGCCGCCGTAGGGGGCCCAGTAGTTGGTAAGAGTAAGCATCACGCGCAATCCGCGCGCCTTTGTGCCTGCGATGACGTAATCCAGGCCCACCAAGCCGGGCTCGGAGTAGACGCCAGGACCGGTTTGCATGGCGCTCCAGGCTTGCTCGCCGTCGTTGAATGCCCAGATGCGAAGCGTGTTGAGCCCGCACTCGGACGCGAAGTCCAGCACGCCGTCCACCGCCGTGCGGCAGCCACTGTCGGCTGCCCAGGACTGCAGGTAGTGGCAGTTCCCGCCGGCGATGAGGAAGGGCGCGCCGGAGGAGGTTTTCAGACGACAGTCCTTGCGCAGGACGAAGTCCGAGTCGGCGGACTGCATCAGAGGGGCGGTGGCGAGGAGAGCGAGGGCGGATCGCGGAGTCCCAGAAAAAAAGCGACTGGCTGCTCCGAGGTTGGGATGGCAGCAGTGTTCAGTCTCGAACAGTTCCGTGCACTGGCAACACGCCGGCCGCTCACTTGCAGCGCAGTTGCAGCGCAGCTCGCACGGCTGCAGTCAGTGCAGCCCTGGCAGCCGGTTGTGTCCTTGGCGTTCTAAGTACACCAAGCGAGGTCAAAAAACTGCGAGCCGCCTTGTGCAGCGAGCTTCTCCAGCTGCTCAGGCGGTGAGGCACGGAGGCAAGAGGTCAGCAGAGCTTGAGCTGCACCAGTGAAGGGCGCCGTAGAGTTCCAGCGCGGCAATAGAGTTCCAGCGCGGCAATAGCAACTCCGGGTCCGACAACCGTTCCCGGGCTGACGGGTGCGCACGGATACAGGCACGAGCACGAAGGCGGGCGAGGGCGCAGTGGCAGTGTGTTCAACTTGCTGCTGGTCGAACATAACTGACGAGAGTCACACTCCCTCGCTCCTGTGCACAACACCAGCTGCGATGCGCGCCTGCAGCCTTGCGGCTCGCCTGCCCGCCGCTTTGTGCCGCCGCTGCAGCCGCGTGCGCAGTCGCGCGACGCCCGGCCGCGGCTTCGGCCAGCGCGCTGACAAGCCTGACGGCGCGCCCGCAAAGAGCTCCGCGGAGGCGCCGGAGGTGACGGAGGCGCTGCGCCGACTGGGGGTCGCCTCTGGCGGCAGCGTAGGCGGGGCCACTCGGCCTGTGGACCCCGCCGAGGCTGCCCGTGGTCGCCTGGACTTCGCGCAGGTGTCCTCCTGGGACGAGCGCGCGCTGGGCAAGCTGCAGCAGCTGCAGAAGGACGGCGTGCAGGGCAAGGAGTCAGACGTGCTGGACGAACTCCCGGTGACCAGCTTCGCTCCAGGTAGCGCCAGCGACGACCACCAGGGCTCCTTCTACGAGCAGGTGGCGCGCAGGCTGCAGCGTCTGCAGTCGCGCGGGGAGCTGCGCACAGCGGTTGACGCGCGCGTTGCACCAACGCCGCCCTTCTCCATGTGGAGCCCAAAGCTGGACCAGTACCGAACCTACCTGGCCGACTTGCACGCGGTGCACGCCGCGCTGGAGAGCGCGGCGGCGCGCGGCGGCGGCGCGTTGACGGCCTGGCTGACGCTGGAGGCGCCCCTTGCTCGCGGCGCCGCCATCGCCTCCGACCTGGTCGCTCTGCGAGAGGCGGACAGCCCCACCCTGTCCTCCGAAGAGCTCTCCAGCGCTCTGTCGCCGCACGCGGTGGCCCACGCGCGGCTTCTTGGCATCTTGGGCGCCGTATTGTGCGACGAAGAGGCTGGCGTGACGGCTCGCGCAAAAGCGGCGCAGCGCCTGTGCGCCAACGGATACGCGCTCCACGTCAGCTGCGTCACCGTGGGCGCGCGCGTGGGCGCCGCGCAAGCCTCTCGGCTGAAGCTGGGCCAACGCGGCGCTCTGAGCCTGTACGCGCACTTTCCTGCGCTCCTGCCCTCGCCCAACGCAAAGCCCGGCGCGCCGGAGCCGACGCCGCTGCAAGCGCTGGCGCGCGCCACGGACTGCGCAGGGGCGGAGATGGTGCGCAGCGGAGGAGCACACGCGTTTTGGGAGGAGTTACCGGACGCCATGCGCCGCGCGTCCCTCTTGCTCACACCGCTTGCGGTGCTTTAATGACACCGGCACGCTTGTGCAGCAGGAGCGAGTCGGCGGGGAGGGTGGGCGGCAGCGAGAGGCGTGTGATGGAGTGCGAACCGTCGGCGTCGAGAAGAGAAGATGCCATCGCCGCGTGTATCTCGTTCAGCACATCTGCGGCGTGTCCTCTCACGTCCAGGAAGAGAAACAGCGCTCCGTCGGGTGCGGCGCAGCTCAGTTGTCGGTAGAACACGTGGCATGTCGCCGCCGCTGCCACCGCCGTTTCGTGAGCCACAAAGGAGAAGATGAACAGCCTCGTGGAGCTCACGCACGCCGCCAAGTGCTTGTTCACGCACTCCGCCGCTTCGGCGTTGCTCAGAGTGCAGCGCACATCACACGGGTGGAAGCTCAACGACACCTGGGGCATCAGGCCGCTCAGCGCTGGCAGGTAACGCCTCCAGGACCTCTCCAAGTCGTACAGCGTGCACGCCACCGCTGGCGAGTGCTCCTCACACGTGTCTTCGCTACGCCGAGCAAGTGCGCGCTGCGCGGCGCCGTATCGCAGCCTGCGTTGCTCCAGCAGCGCCAAACCAGCTACATCCGTGCCTGGGCCGCCGCCGATGGAGGCTACGCGGAGGGAGGTTTGCGTCGCGTTGGGGAGCAGCGTGTCTTGCACGCAGGCGTGGAAGTCCAGTGCAGCCTCCAGAGCCGCAAAGAGCAGTCCGCCACGGAGGTGGAACTTTGATGAATAGTAGGCGTGGTGTAGCGCCGCGCCGGTGAAGGACACGCCCACTCGGTCCGCGCTGGTTGCCAGAGCAGCAAGTCGTTGCCGCGCCTCACCCAGGCTGCACGCGTCTGGCGCCCGCCCGCCGTTCAGCCGCGCAACCTCCAGAAGCAGCGCCTCGCGGCCAGACTCCAGCGCAGAAGACACGCTCTCTGGAAGCGAGAGACTGCCGGCGCTCGCAGCACAAGGAGCACTACGAGTGCGGCCCATCGGAGCCACCACCGAGCGCGACGACACACGAGATATGCCCAGCAGGAGAGTAGCTGTGCAGCACTCTCCAGTGTCTCCACTACTACTCGAGCCTCTCGTACGACAACTACGCACAGGCGCACGGACAACTTGCTCGCCCTACGCCAGCCTGTAGCGAGGTAGGCCATGGCACCACGCACGCCTATTCCCTTGATCCAGGTGGACCCGGCGCTGGGTGGCGTGAACCAAACGAAGACGAAGCTCCACAACCGGTGCGCTTGCTTGCCTGGCTCATGCCTGCTAGTGACCCCTCTCTACATGCGTGCGCACGGCTCTGCCACACGGCCGCGCGCCGCACACACCCTTGCTTCTACGGGGGGCAGGGCGTGGTGGCGTCGCGCGCTCTGACGCACTGCAGCATTGGCCGCGTGGCCCCTCGTGCTGACGCCGTGCCATGCCTTGCCCCCTTGCCAGCTGGCATCCAGATATTCCGCCCGTCGCCACAGTCAAGGAAGGCGACCTCTTCCGCGTTGAGACCGTGGACTGGACGGGTGCGTGCGTTCTCACTTAGCAACACTTTTCTGCGGTGCACCAACGAACCTGCGCGCTGCTGCAGGCGGCCAGATCAAGGACTCGGACGACGCAAGCGACATCAAGCACGTTGACCTGTCGCAGGTGCACTACTTGTCTGGTCCCATCCGCGTGGAGGACAGGGCCGGGGCGCCTGCTCAGCCCGGCGACCTTCTGTGCGTGGAGATCAGCGACTTGGGACCCTTTCCGGGCGACGAGTGGGGCTTTACCGGTGCGTTAGGGAGTGACAGCGTGCGCCAGAGCAATACCAGGAGTGCAACCTCTCAATCTGACAGCTCAAGTCTCCCCTGCAGGCACCTTCGACCGTGACAACGGAGGCGGCTTTCTCACGGACCACTTCCCTTGTGCATCCAAAGCGATTTGGCACTTCGACGGAGTGTACGCCAGCAGCCGCCACATCCCCGGGGTTCGTTTCGCAGGGCTCATTCACCCAGGTCTCATCGGCACTGCTCCCAGCCAGGAGCTTCTGGATACGTGGAACGCGCGTGAACGTGCGTTGGTGGACGGCGATGCGCCAACGCTCGCCGGGGTGTTGCACACGCGACCGCTGGCCTGCCTGCCCGAGGCGCGGGGCGCCTGCCTGGGCAGTGTGCCGCAGGGCAGCGCTGAGTGGGCGCGCATCGCCAGCGAGGGTGCGCGCACGGTGCCTGGGCGCGAAAACGGCGGCAACTGCGACATCAAGAACCTTTCGCGAGGCTGCCGCGTCTACCTGCCCGTCTTCGTGGAGGGCGCGCACCTCTCCATGGGCGACATGCACTTCAGCCAAGGCGACGGTGAAGTGTCCTTCTGCGGAGCCATCGAGATGTCCGGCTTCCTCACACTCAAGTGCGACATCATCCGAGGCGGCATGGAGACATACCTGACGCCCATGGGGCCTAGCAAGCTGCACGTGCACCCATTCTTCGAGATTGGCCCTCTGGAGCCGCGCTACAGCGAGTGGCTGGTATTCCAGGGCATCTCTGTGGACGAGAGTGGCAAGCAGCACTATTTGGACGCCAGCGTGGCGTACAAGCGCGCAGTGCTGGACTGCATCAACTACCTGGCCAAGTTCGGTTTCACGCGAGAGCAAGCCTACCTTTTGCTCTCATGTTGCCCCTGCGAGGGCCGCCTCAGCGGCATCGTGGACGTGCCCAACGCGGTGGCCACGCTGGCACTCCCTTTGGCCATCTTCGACGTGGACATCCGCCCCCAAAAGACACCCCCAGGCGTGCCGCCTACCGGCCCAAGCCTGCTGCGCGTCCCTCGCGGCAACGTCTGCCTCTGCACCTACGACGGCGACAAGCCCACGTTCCAAAACGTGCAGAAGAAGGCGTGAACGGTGTGTGAACGGTGTGTCGTGAACGAATGGAAGCGTGTCCTTTAATTGAACGACGCATGGAAAGCACAGCGGATCGCAGCGGAGCGATCAAAAGTAGGTGAACAGGAGAAGAATGAGAAAGAATGCATGCAGCTCAGGCTGAAGGGAGGCCGTCGTCAGCTAAAAAGCCGTCACTGAAAAAGTCCCCGAGGTCGTCCATGCCCCCGTCGCCGGCCAACGACTTGACCACGGGCGCAAAGCGGCCCTGGATGCGCACGCGTCCGTCCGCCCGCACCTTGCGGCTGTCATAGCGGATGGTCTTTGTGAAGGATCGCCGCTCGCGCTTCAAACGGTACCGCGCCAGCGCGCTGAGCCGCATCGCAGTGGCGCGCGCAGACGCCTCAGCGAGGCGACAATTGCGGTCGCTGGTCACAGCTACGGCTTCTGCAGCCGTACGACGCGACACTCCGCGGGCACTGCAAGCGCTCGCGCCGCCGCCGCCGCCGCCGCTGCTGTTGCGTGTGCACGCGCTGCTGGGCGGGGCCGGGGCGGCGCGCATGGAGGGCATGGGAACCGCCGGCTCCGGCATGATGAGCGCCGCCACTTGCTTGCTTTGAGCAGACAACGCAGCCGCCAGGGCCGCAGCAGCAGCTGCGGAAGGCGATAGAGAGAGTGCCGGGCCGGCGCAGCGCAGCGGCAGCGGCTGCTTGCGTGTGCGCGAGAGCATGGCTGCGGGGTGAGCAACGGGGAGCATGAAAAGTCCCGGGAAGGGTGTCTCGTTTGTGGCCCGCTTCTCTCCGAAAAAGGCGAGGAACTGCTGCTCGTCCACCTCGTCGCGGTCGGCTTGGTTGCAGTCGCTGTGGAGAGGGAGCGCGTCGTCGGCGCTGGCGCTGGCGGGTGGCAGCAGCATCGACCGGCGGCTGGGCAGGGCGCAGGCTGCTGCGCGGGAGGCTGCGCGAGCGCAGGCTCCGTCCGCCTGCTCCGCAGTGAGCCGCGGCGGGGGCAGCGGGGGCAGCGTAAAGAAGGAGGGGAGAGTTGCCGTTGCAGCAGCCGCGGCTGCGACTGCACCACTAGGCGCGCCACGAGCGTCCCCGCACGCTTGGCACAGCAGCGTGCGGTCGGAAGGAGAGGCAACCTGTGACGTGGTGAGAGCGTGTGCGTGAGCGCGCTATGCCCAGGGGGCCGTGGGCGCCCTCGAGGGCTTGTGACGCAGCGCACAACCGACTTCCCACGCAAGCATCCGCGACCCGCAGACGAGCGCGCCCCGTGCGCCAGGGGGCAGCGGCGCGCGGCTGGGGGGGCGGGCGGGGCGCGGCGGGGGCCGGGTGGGCCCGGGCGGCGCAGGCCGCCGAGCGTTCCTCGGCCTTCTGCGCTTTTGGCCGGCGTGGCGACGCACCGAAGCCGGCACGTCGTGGCAGGCGTCGCACAGCAAGGTGCGCACGTGGCGCCGGCTGAGCGCGTTGGAGGTGTGCACCTGCGGGGCGCGACGGAGCAGATGCCGTCAGCATGAGGGAACTTTGAGGGAAAAGCGCTTTCTCCGCCCAGCCCCGCCCCGCTCCGCCCGCGCCACGCCCGCCCGCGCCGCGCGCTCAGACGCTGCGCCACAGCGCGGGGCGGCGCGCGCGCGCGCGGGCCCGGCCTGGGCGAGCCTCTGCGCTGCCCTGCCGCCCGCAGCACGACCTAAACGCCTGTCCACTCACACACCTCCGTGTCGCACGCCAGGCACAGCTTCGCGTTGTCAGCAGCGCAGTACACCTTGGCCGGTGCGGCGCAGCAGATGTCGCAAACCCGGCTGGCGTCGCTGGGCGAGGTGGCCATGTGGGGTGCAGTCAGAGCGGTTGGTCCACTCTTCCACACGCGCGCGCTGAGGGGCTGTCAATAGCCGCGAAAAGCTATAGAGGAGGTATAGAGCTGGCGGAGGCCACAGAGTTGCTCTAGTTCGAACACGAATCGAACAACAATGTGGCATGTATACTTATACCAAGGCGCTGTATGGCACTCGATTCGATTCATCGGCGGAGCATCACACCCGCGGTTTCTCACCACAGCGCGCCTCGCTTCTTTTTCTCGGTCTTCTCCGGCGGCTGCGGCGCGGCGGCCGGCGGCTGCGCAGGCGCCACCTTTTTCTTGTGGAACAGTGAGACGGACACCTGCGGCTCAACCTCCGGCGCTGCCAGCTGGCGTGAGACCCGCCTGGACGGGGGCTTTTCGACGGCCGCCGCCGCCGCCGCCGCAGGCACCGGCTGGGCCCGCTCAGCTGCGTGCCTCGCCTCCTTCTCCGCATGTCGCGCGGCTCTGCGCGCAGCCTTGGCCTCAGCCTCAGCCTCCTCGGCACTCAGCGCTGGCGGCGGGGGCGCTGCCGGAGCGCCGCGAGAGGAGGCCCCACCCAGCCACCCTCCGGGCTTAGATGCCGCCGGGGGGGGGTCCGGATGCTGTTGCGGCGGCTCGGAAAACGTGCGGCGCGCGGTGGTGGACGGAGCGGCGACCGACGGCGGCGGCTGCGGCTGCGGCGGCTGCGGCTGCGGCGGTTGCTGCTGGGTGGCTGTGCGGCGGGCTGTAGGGGGGCTGGCGCTTCTTCGCTGCGTCTGCGACGGCGCCTCCTCCGCCTTGCTGCGCTCCTTCTTGTCCCGCTTGTCCTTCTTCTCCTTCTTGTCCTTGAACCAGCCTCGGCGCTCCTCAGCGCAGGGCGCCTCCTCGTGCGCCTGCACCGGCGGCGGCGGCGGCGGCGGCGGCGCGCCCCGCACTTTGGCCTCCAAGGGCAGGCAGAGGGCAAACGCGGCTGCAACCTCCTCGCACACCTT
>Ga0049083_10000859_pt1 | contig 11278 bp, 7 predicted proteins | sample GreLakmeMI27MSRF_FD_66719 | JGI IMG/M metagenome (GOLD analysis project Ga0049083, IMG submission 66719) | Freshwater lentic microbial communities from great Laurentian Lakes, MI, USA - Great Lakes metaG MI27MSRF | ecosystem: Environmental > Aquatic > Freshwater > Lake | place: Great Lakes...
CCCTCCTCAGACCGTGCCGGAGACTGAGCTTATTCAGCACCGCATCATGGTGCCGCCCAACGCCAAGGGGCGCATCACGTTCCTGGCGCCCGCGGGTCACTACACGCTGTTGGACACTGTGATTGAGCTGGAGTTCAACGGTGAGCGCAAAAAGTACACCATGCTCCAGAAGTGGCCCGTGCGCCTGCCGAGGCCCGTGGGGCGCAAGGAGATGGCCTGCAACCCTTTGCTGACGGGGCAGCGCGTGCTGGACGGCCTGTTCCCGACGGTGCAGGGCGGCACATGCGCCGTGCCTGGCGCCTTTGGCTGCGGCAAGACCGTCATCAGCCAGGCGCTCAGCAAGTACAGCAACAGTGACGGCATCATCTACGTGGGTTGCGGCGAGCGCGGCAACGAGATGGCGGAGGTGCTGATGGAGTTTCCCGCGCTCACCATGACCCTCCCCAACGGCACCGAGGCGAGCATCATGCGCCGCACCACGCTGGTGGCCAACACCAGCAACATGCCCGTGGCTGCCCGCGAGGCGTCCATCTACACGGGCATCACTTTGGCGGAATATTTCCGAGACATGGGGTACAACATCAGCATGATGGCTGACAGCACCAGTCGCTGGGCGGAGGCGCTGCGCGAGATCAGCGGTCGCCTGGCGGAGATGCCCGCAGACAGCGGTTACCCTGCGTACTTGGGCGCGCGCCTGGCGAGCTTCTACGAGCGCGCGGGGCGCGTGACGTGCCTGGGCGGGCCCCAGCGCGAGGGCAGCGTCACCATCGTGGGCGCCGTCAGCCCCCCGGGCGGCGACTTCAGCGACCCCGTCACGGCGGCCACGCTGGGCATCGTGCAGGTCTTCTGGGGCCTGGACAAGAAGCTGGCGCAGCGCAAGCACTTCCCCAGCGTCAATTGGCTCATCAGCTACTCCAAGTACACCGCCGCCCTGGAGAGCTTCTACGAGGGCTTCGACGCGGAGTGGCTGCCCGCGCGCACCGCCGCGCGCGAGGTGCTGCAGAAGGAGGATGACCTGAACGAGATTGTGCAGCTGGTGGGCAAGGACTCGCTGGCCGAGGGGGACAAGGTGACCCTGGAGACTGCAAAGTTCCTCAAGGAGGACTACCTGCAGCAGAACAGCTTCACAAAGTACGACAAGTACTGCCCCTTCTACAAGTCGGTGTGGATGATGCGCAACATCATCACCTTCCACACCCTAGCAACCGCGGCCGTGGAGCGCCCGCCCAACGCGGAGGGCGCCAAGCTCAACTTCGCCACCATCCGCGCGCGCCTGGGCGACCTCATGTACAAGATCACCGCCCAGAAGTTCGAGGACCCCGCCGACGGAGAGGCCGTGCTCAAGGGGCGCTTCCAGGCGCTGAACGACGAGATCAGCACCGTGTTCCGCGCGCTGGAAGAAGAGTACCGCTGAAGGCGTGCGTGAGCACACCCATCCCAAGCGGGGGGGGCGAATAAACTGCACGGCGCAGCACACGGTGTTTGCGACATTGCGCACATCCAGCTTGCGCCCACGTGTAAGCAAAGCGAAGATACACTCACCGAGACGGCAACCTTCGTAGACCAACTCACTTTACCAGACCCGCCTTCTCCGTTTCGCTGCTTGTGGGTCTCTGCTGCATCGCCTGCGCACCGCGCATAGGCCGACATGCTGGGCCAGCGCCGGCGCAGCGCGGCAAGCGAGCATGACGGTGACTCTCGCGCCGCTGCGCCGCAGCAGCCGCCGCCGCCTTCTCCCTCTCACTGCTCACGCACGGCCTTCCAGCTGCGGCGGCGCGTCATGCTGGGCCTCGCCGTGGCTGGCGGCGCCGGCGAGGAGGAGGCTGCCGCGCACGCGGTGTGCTGGCCCGAGTGCTCGCTGCGCTGGCTGCCAGCCACGCAGCAGCTGCTCCGCTGCGAGCTGCTCGTGGGCAACGGGGGCGACGACGAGCACGCGGAGGCGGAGGTGTGCCGCCGTCTGCGCTGTGCAGGCGTCCGCGCCCGCGTGCTGTTTGCCTCTCCGCTGCCGCTGCCGGTGCTCCCGCGCTCGCTGGAGGAGCTGCAGCTCCCCGTGGACACCCCTCTGTCTCCTGCGCTGGCGCTGCTTCGCTCCACGGGCGCGCTGCTGCTGCCGGACAGTGTGAGCGCCAGCGAGCTGCCTGCTCTGCGTGCCCTGGCCTCCCGCCGCGTCGCCGCCGTGGAGGAGGCGCTGCGCGAGCGCCACCTGACGCCCTTCCGCGACGACTGCGCCTTCCTGGACGCCGCCTCGCGCGGGAGGGGCCGCCTGGAGGTGCGCCTCCCGCTGGCCCAGAGCGCCGCTTGTTGCAGCGACCCGGAGGCGCAGTCGCTGCTCTCCCTGGCGAGCACGGGCCCCTGGGCGCGCTGCGTGTTCGCGGCGCTGCGCTGCGGGCGGCCCATTGTCACCGCCTCGCTGGTGGTGAGCCGGCCGGGAGCGCCCGCGCAGCACTGGCACGCGGACGGGCCCCACCTGCGGCTCGGCTGCGCGTGGGCGACGGCCAGGGAGCACGGCGGCTGTGGATGCGTTCCGCCGCACGCCATGTGCGTCTTCCTGCCCCTGGTGGACGTCACCGCGCCGCTGGGCTCCACCGAGCTCTGGCTGGGCAGCCACGCATGGACGGGGCTTGTGGAGCTGGCGCAGCCCGCGCTGGGCGCGCTGCAGGCGGCCGGCGGCGGCGGTACCTGCTGTGTGCTGCAGCCGTGTGTGCGCGCAGCCACCGCGCTCCTCTACGACTACCGCCTGGTGCATCGCGGCGCCGCAAACGCGGGCCAGTCGGATCGGCCGCTGCTGCAGCTCGTCTACAGAGCGCCCACGGACGATGAAGGCTGGGAGGAAGGCCACAACTTTGGGCACGCGCCGTGTCTGACGCATGCCCTGCCGCCAGGCGCCGCCTGGAGCGTGGCGCTGCACGCGGACGCGTCGGCGGAGCAACATGCGGCGCAAGGGACGCACTGGTGGGAGCAGCAGCCAGCACCGGCGGGAGATTCACGCTGCGAAAGCGTAGAGGAGACGAAGCAACCGGGAGTGCCAGCAGCCTCTGGATGGTCTGTCTTTGACTGAGTTGCGCGAAAGGGACGTGGTTTGGGACTTACATTCGTCGATGGGACGTACCGCCGCCGGCGGCGTTGACCGCGCGCGGAGTCAAACCTGTGTCGCCCTCGCCTCTGCTATATCCGGTCCCCAGGCTCCAGCTGCAGGCTCCAGTCTCTTGCTCTTGGTGCGTGCGCATGCCATCCCAGCTTCTGCTCCCAGATGCACCCTTCCGCCCAGCTGCCGCCCTTTTACGACTGTCGCGCGACTGCTGCGGCGCCTTGGGCACCCCTGCGTCCCTGGCGCCTGGCTGCTTGACCCAAGGGGCGCTCGGTTGCGCGTTTGCTGGTCCCCATAACCTAGCCCAATGCGCCTGACTGACGCCTCTCTCCTGCGCAGACCACAGCATGGCCGACTCTCAGGATGCCGCGGCCTCCGGTGGCTGGGCTTTACAAGCTGCGAAGGGCGCGGCCGCGTCTTCCGTCCAACCCGCGAGTGCCGCCCGCCCCACGGAGAACCGTTTGGAGGTGGTTGGCACCTCCCTCCAGGCCACCGCCGCGACGCCCCCGCCAGTCAAGGCTCCTCCGGCTGCGCCTGCTGCCGCGCCGCGCGCCCCGCCTCCTCCGCGTCCAGTGAGCTCCATGGACTTCAACATCGTTATCCCAGCTGTGCCTCGCGCAAGCACAGAGCACCCCGTTGCCGCGGAGGCTGCTTTCGCGCGTCACCACGTGCAGCACGACGAAGAGGAGGAGTGCCTCGCGGAGGGTGGGGCCTCAGCGCCGGTGTGCGCGCCCGCCACGTGCTCCGCTCTGCCCGCCCCGACGCTGCCTGCGCTGCCCGCGCTCAGCACGGGCGTGGCGTGGGCGCAGGAGAGCGTGCTGTCCGCCTGTGGGCTGTGTAGCACCGAGAGCTGCACGCCCGCGTCCGCGTCCGCGCCGGCGGCGGCGGCGGCGGCGGCGGCGGAGGAGGAGGGAGCAAGCGGGGTGCTGGCCGCGGTCACGGACGCCATCGCCACGGGCTTCGGCTGCCTTGGGCGCAGCCCTGTGAAAGGGGCGGTGGTTGTGTCAGACGACGCCCCAGCCGCAAAGGCGCAGCCCAAAGAGGAGCCTCCTGCTGAGCACGCTTCTGCTCCAGCGGACACCACGAGTGTGGTGGAGCCTGTTGTTGCCGCCGCGGTGGCGCCGACGACGGAGGAGGACAAGGAACCTTCTCCCGTTGAGGGTGCTGCCCCTCCTGTGAGCTCGGAGCCTGGCATTTCTGAAGCGCCCGCCGCGCCCGCCCCTTCATCACTCAGCGGCGCCGCCCCGGCCGCCGAGGCACCGCAGCCGGAGCTGCTGCGCCCAAAGGTGAAGAGCCGCGAGACGCCGCGCGAGTGAGAGCAGCGCCTAGTTTTGTATGAGAGCCCTTTGTCAGAGCACGAAGCGACGACGACACCAGGTCGGTGCGCAAAACCGAAAGTTGCGTAGCTGTCTCATCAGATGTCCCCCTCCATCACAGCCTCAAACCACTCCCCCGTTCGGGGGTTCAGGAAGAAGCCCGAATGCGCGTCGTACACCAGCGCACGCTCCGCGGAGCTGCTCAGCACCTGGCCCGGGCCGGCAGCAGCCTGGGGCGGGCCATCGCCGTCGAAGCCGGAGCTCCACCCACCCCCCGCGGCCAAGCTAGGAGGCGCATGAGGTCTTGGAGCCCACTCCTGACTGCCCCTGCCCGCCCGCTTGCGCCCGCTCGCCTCCGCCCATCCGTCCGATGCGGTGCTGATGCGGACGGTGTCGCACTCGTATTCATCCGCGCCAAGGACCAGCTCATCCTCCGGTAGCGACGAGAAGCGCTGCGGCTGCGGCTGTGCGAAGGAGGCGCGCATCGAGGCGCGCTGCGGCTGCGGCGGGCGCTGCGGCGGGTGATGGTGCATCGCCCCGGGCCAGGTGCCCACGCCCCTGGCTGGGCCGCCCTCGCTGCTCTCTCTCAGGAAGGGCGAACCCCGCAGGATCGCCTTTGGCGCCGCGCACACCGCCGCAGCCGCTGCGGCGGCGATGCCGGCGGCGTTGTCAGCGCACAGCGCAGGGTGCTGCTGCGCCGCCGCTGCTGCTGCTGCGTTGACGGCCGCCACGCGCGCCGCCGAGCCCGAGGGCAGCGCGGCGGTGGCGGCGGCGGTGGCGGCCAGCAGGTGCGAGGGGGGCAGCCAGCCGGTGGGCACCACAGACGGTTGTGGCCCAGGCGACGACGCGGGCGACGGAGACGGAAGCGTGGGCGGCGGCGATGCGGGGCCGGCGTAGCGCGACGGAGCAGCCTGCGCGGCGTGCGCAGGCGCAGGCGGGGGCGGGGGCGGGGGCGGTGAGCTGCGCTTGTCAGCTACCGCGTGGGTCACCCAGGCGGTTGCGGCGCCCTTGCCGCCGCCCGTGCTCTTGCTGCTATCACCGCTGCTGCCGCCGGTGCGGCCGCCGCCGGTGCTGGTGCGCCCGAAGCTCTGCGGCGGCGGCGAGGACGGCGAGTGCGTGGGGCTGCTCTCGTTGCTGCTGCGCGAGCTGACGGCGCTCTCGACGCTGCGCTGGGCTAAGGAGAGCGACGGGCGCAGCGCCACCGGCGCGGCTGCGCGCAGGGAGGCTGTGAGCGCGTGCAGGCTGAGGAAATCGGGCGAGCAGGCATCCGCCCCGAGCAGAGCCAGCGAGCCCAGCGCGCCGCTGCTGCCGCTGCTGACCATGGCCCCCTCCGCTGTGGCGTAGCGCAGCTTGGCGCGCCCGGTGGGGCTGAGCGGCGGGCGGTGCAGCTGCAGGGGCGAGCACAGGGGCGACATGCTGCCCGCCCCGGCCCCGGCCCCCGCAGGCTTGGCGGGCGACGGCGGCGCAAGCGCAGGCACGCTGAGCGGTGGCGGCCTGCGCTGCGGCTGCTCGGGGGGGTGCAGAGGCGAGGGGGAAAGGGGTGCTCGGGGGGGAGCGGTTGTGCCCAGAGGGCTGTCAGGCCGGCCCACCCCGCCCCTCTCCTCCCCGCTGCGCGCCGGCGCGCTGCCGCCGCGCCGCGCCGCGCCGCCGCTGCCGCCGCCGCCGGCGCGCGGCGCGTGGGTGGTTTGCGACAGGTGGTTGGGCGCGGAGGGGCGGGGCGCAGGCCCAGAGGCGCGTGGAGAGGGAGACGTTCCAGCCTCGCCGCTCGACACGCGCCGTCCAAAGGCAACCGCGCCCGTCCAGCTGCTGCTACGCGCGCCGGGGCGACGCGCGCCCACAGGACTGCCTGCTGGAGAAGAGCTCAAAGCCGTCGTCGACGACGCTCCCACTACCTGCGTGCCCGCCCCCACACCCGCAGGCAGCTCCAACGAGTGCGGCACCCCGGACGCGCCATCCAGCTCGTGAGGCACGTCGCGCATCGCGAAGATGCGGCGCAGGCGGGGCGCGGTGGCTGCAGGGGGGCGCGTGAGGATAGTTGTCGCCAACCGAAGACTGTCGTGGGCCCGCACCCAGCGTGAGTGTGTCCACCGTGCGCAGCACCGCGCCGCCGAAGAAGTGCGCCACCAGCTCGTGGACGCAGAGCGCCAGGTTGAACCAGGCGCCGCGGCAGGGTCGCAGGGGAACCTGCGCGTGCAGCGGGTTCGACTTCCCTTCCGAGAAGGCTGTGGAGAAAAGCAACCGCCTGCGCGTTCCTTGCGCGTCCGTCACGCTGTGCGGCGGGAGAGACGCGTCAGGCGGCCTCGAGGGAGCAGGCGGCGAGTGTTCCCGCATCCAGTACACACCCAAGCTCCAGCGATAGCGCATGCGCGGGCGGCATGAAGACCTGCAGCACGAGCACGGGACATGGCAACCCCACTGTGTGGTGGAGCGCGGCTGGCGTCAACCCAGCGCGAAGAGACAGTGGAAGAGACAGTGGGACTGCAGGGGACTGTCTCCCCAGTGCCGGATCTTCGCCGGAGCGGACTGTCGCGATAGGCGCACCAGCCAAACAGGGCTTGGGCGCGCCGGCGAGCAGCGGCTGCAGCTCCACCACGTAGCCGCGCACGGTGCTGTCGAAGACTCGCCGGAGAGGAGCAGAGTGCTGCCAAGGCGACAGCGGATCGCTGCCGCTGGCGGCCCAGAGCTCCGTGCTGGCCTGGAAGGCCATGGCCGTGTGGAGCCAAGAGCACGCAGATTGACGGGCAATGCGGGCGCGACACAAGTGACGGCTGGGAAGTCGGACGAGTAAGACTGTTGCTGCATCGGCATATCAGAAGACAAGTGAGCACAATGCGCGTGATTAGCGCGCAGGCGTGTATATCTGAGCCGCAAGGGCCACCAGACACGATGCTGAGGGTTGCGTGGTGGATGGCCGCGAGCGAGTGACAGTCAACCATGTCCGCTGCGATGGATGGCGGTCACCCCTCCAGCGCCTGCACCGCGATCTGCGTGCGGCAGTAGGGGCACTCTCCGAAGAGTCGCCCGAAGGTTGCCCGGTTAGCGCCGCCGGCGCCTGCGTCTGCGCGCAGCCACTCCGCGAGGCAGGCGGCGTGAAAGGCCCGGCCGCAGCGCGCGTTATCGCAGCAGCACTCGGGCGTGGCGCCTGTGACGGACGCGTCCTGGGCGCCCGGGTAGAGGAAGGCGTAGCAGATTGCGCAAGCGGGGTCCGCATCTGCAAGCTCCGCATCTCCACCTTTGCCTGGCGGATGCGGAAGCGCATGGCTGCCGCATGCGTCCAGCAGCCAGTCCCGCAGCCAGGTTCCGTCACGTCGCGACGCATGCGAGCGCGGCGTCCAGGCAGTCAGGGCGGCGGCCAGAGACGCCCGCAGGGGGGCCGCCACAGGCTCTGGTCCGCTCACGCGCAGCGCTGGCGGCTGAGCGCCCACGTCGCCGTCGTTGAGCTGGGGCAGCTCCAGCCAGAGGGTGGAGGAGCCGCCCAGGCTGAGGCGGCGGTAGCGCGCGGAGAGGGGCACCGGAGGCGGCGGGTCAACCACGTAGCAGCGGGCGTCCAGCACCGCCAGCGCCGCCCACAGCGGCGCGTGGAGCGCGGCAGCGGCTGTGGCGCGCCGCAGCAGCGCGGCCAGGTGAGAAGGGCCGTGCAGCTGAGGTAAACCGACGTGAGCGTGGTCTAGGCCACCGCCACCTTCACCCCCGCCTCCCGCACCGGGGAGGGGCAGCTCGGAGGGGAAGCTGTGCGCCACGGCGCTGGGCGGGCGGGCCGGGTAGTCTGGCGGGAGGGACACCTGCAAGAGGTGTTCCCGCCCCCCCTGGTCTACCAGCCGCAGGGTCACGCGGCTCAGGTCGCTCGAGGCGCCGCCCAGCGCGCCCGCGGGAAGGCTGCCCAGCTCCGCCGCCAGCGCTGCGTAGGAGCTCACGGGGCGGGCGGGCGCAGAAGCGACGTCGCAGGCGGCTGCGTCCAGCGCCGCCCTTGCAGCCTCCCTCAGCTCGCACAGGAAATGAGGCAGCGACGGGCTGGCACGCAGCCGCGCGCCCAGCAGCGGCAGCACGGCCAGCAGCAGCGCGCGCAGGGGCTCCCCGGGAGTGAGCACCGCGTCCGCCAGCGCCTGTGCAGGAGGCGCCGTGTCTGGGACGCCAGCCACACCCGACACGCGCACCCACAGCTGGTGCTCCAGCCCGCTGCTGTCCGTCACGCCCAGGAAGCCCTCCCAGGCACGCAGCGTCGCGTCGCAAGGCAGCAGCAGGGGAAAGGCTGCGCCAGGGGAACACATCGCCAGCGACATCTGGGCTGGCCTGCTAGCCGCCGCTGATTGGCGGGATGAGTGCCAGCTCGTCGCCTTCAGCCAGCGGCGTGTCCGGCGGCGCGTAGCGCTGGTTGACGGCCACCTGGAGGGAGGAGCGCAGAGGAGCCAGCGCAGGGAACCGCTCCAGAAGCAGCTCCAGCGCCGCGGCCGCTGTGCAGCCGGCAGGGACGTCCAGCGCCAACTCGCTGCAGCCGGCAAGCTCACGCGCAGAAGCGAAGAACAGGACGCTGATGCGCATTCAGACGAGCAAGGCGAGGGGGCAAACAGTGCAAGTGTGGGTTGCCGCGTTGCTGCCCCGCCCGCACGCACGCAGCACCACGCACCAACAACCGACCGCTTGAAAACGCGTCGGTTTTCCAGGAATTTAGGAATCTCGCAGAAGGTTGCAGTGGGATCATCGTGTCAGCGAGAGGGCCCTGTCCTGCCCCAGCGCCCCCTCCAGCCACGTCCGCGTGCGCAGTCGAACCGCTCCCTCGCCGGCGTCCACAAGTACCCCTGCGCCTTGATGCGCTCCATCGCCCGGCGTCTCGTTGCGCGCGCGCGCAGCCTTTCGGCCCGGCGCAGCATCCGAGTCTGACGGCGCAGGCAGCGCAGCGTTGCGCACCGCCCCGCCATCCACCATGCCGGAGGCGCAATGCAGCGGGGCGGACCAGCCTGGAGGCAGCGCCAGTGAGACATCGCCGCCTGAAGAGTGCACCTCTACGGCTGCAAAGGCAGATGTGGGACTCTCCAGCGCCATCGACGCGCGCCCGCCGCCCGTGTGCACGCGCACGCGCGCGCCCCGCTCGCCATCCACCGCGTGCAGCGCGAGTGCGCCCCCTTGTGTCTGCACGCGCGTAGACTGTCCCACACGCAGCGTGTGCACTTCCACGTCGCCGCCGCAGGTGTGCACCCTGAGGCGCTCGGCGAGCAGCGCTTTGGCGCGGGCGCGTCCGCCGTGCGTGAGCAGCGCGACGCGGCGTCCGATGAGTCGGTCGGCGTCCAGAGCACCCCCACAGGTAGCCACAGCGACGCGCTCACCGGCCAGCGATCCCGCGCGCACGTCACCGCCCCGGGTGCGCACGCGCACGTTGCCGCAGCGCAGCGCGCCCAGGTCGGCACGTCCGTCGCCGCGCACGTCTAGCCACAAGTCAGCCTCTGTGAGTCGGTCCACGCTCGCCGCGCCGCCGGCGGTGAGCACCCGGACGCTCACGAAACGCTCGGGCACCCAGGCGCGCACGCGCAGCTGCTGCGGGGCCGTGCCGCGTGGGACATCTTGCAGCGTGAGCCCCCCTCGGGCGCCGGCGGACGCCTCCAGAGCCGACACGGACGTCTGGCTGTCCGCGCTCTCAGCCTCCACGCTCAGCTGGCCCGCCGGGCCAGTGTGCACGGACACGCGGGCTTGTGAGTGGGGAAGCAGCAGCTCCAAAGCACACCCGGGCGGTGCGTCGCGCTCTACGAACAGCCGACTCGCAGAGGCGGGCGCGGCGCGGGCGGCCAACAGTTCGCGCAGGCCCTGCTCGGCAGACAACAGTACCGAGGAGGCGAAGTGCCGCAGTCGTGGCACAGCGGCTTGACGCAGGCAGGTGCGCATCAGCGCGTATCTGACAGCCTCGCGCGCGCCCTAAAGCATAGTGCTAGGTTGCATCAAGGCCAAAGGGATGCCAGGGGGGAGCGCTTGACCAGTAGAGCAGAAAGTCAGTGATGACTTCGTTGCTGACGTGCGCGCGTTCGACCGCAACGTTGACCGAACCGCCTTTGCGGCTGAGATAGTGCAGCCCTTCGCCAGCTGCGTTGAGGCGCACTCCGGCTCTGAAGAGGACGAGGCGATTTAGCCGCCTGTGATTCGACGAATCTTGTGAACGAATAGGATCGATGGTGAAACAGGAAGGGCACGTTACAGGGCACGAGGCGTGTCGTCTCGTGGGAAAGAATGGTCTAGCAGGAACAGCGCTTGAACAGTGCGTTCAGGCCCAGGCGCGCATCGCCTCCGCCACCGCCGCCGCAGCGCGCACCAGCGCCTGGCCGTCAGCCGCGGCAGCCACGCAGTCCATGCCGCCACCCTCGGAGGCGTGCGCCGCTGAAGCGTCCAGCAACGCCGCCGCCACCAGCGCGCCCAGCGCCGCCCGCAGCTGCGCGTCGGGCGTCGCGAAGCACTGCTGGTGGGGCAGAGGGAGCGTGAACCGCGCAGCTGCGACGCTGCTGGCGCTGCGGCGGATCATCACATCGAAGGAGAAGCTCTGCTCACCCAGCAGCACGCGCGTGGCGCGCCAGTCGTTGTGCATGCCCGTGCCGAAGGTGATGAGCGCTCGAGGGGCTCCTAAGGGGTCTCGCGCACCTCTCAAGCTGCGCTCGCTGGCTGCCGCAGCCAGCGTCGCGGCGCCTTCATCGTCTCCGCAGACGATGAGCGCACCGCCGGGGCGCAGGCGAGCTGCGAAGCGCGCCCAGCGGCGCACGTCAGCCGGCGGCACTCGCAGCGCCAGCAGCAGCGCCGGATTTAGCCCCTCTAGCAGCGCGCATTCCGCCTCGGCGGGGCCCAGCTCCAGCACCAGGCGCCGCGGCGGCGCGCGAGATGCCGGGCGCGGCACGGCGTC
>Ga0049083_10000862_pt1 | contig 11273 bp, 16 predicted proteins | sample GreLakmeMI27MSRF_FD_66719 | JGI IMG/M metagenome (GOLD analysis project Ga0049083, IMG submission 66719) | Freshwater lentic microbial communities from great Laurentian Lakes, MI, USA - Great Lakes metaG MI27MSRF | ecosystem: Environmental > Aquatic > Freshwater > Lake | place: Great Lakes...
ATGCTGACAGGCCTTATAGGGGCTGGGCGGGCGCATTATAAGCTTATTATAAGGCGTTATCAGCTCCTGGAATTATAAGGCACCTGCCTTATTTGCCAACCCAGAAAAAAGTTGCCACCACCTTCTTCTTCGACCTTGCCAGCTGCCGCTCACAACCGAGCTTCCGAGCTCTCTGTCGAGTGCAAAACGCGCGATAGCAACACCCGGGTCGTGGACGTGGATGCGCCCTGTTATTAAGTCCAGCGGCTACATCTCGACGCTCTCGAACAGTGCCGTCCCGGCATGTCCGCGAGTAAGCCGAATTTCTTCAGCGACGGGCTGAAAAGGGCGCAGTCTGGCCTGCGCGGCGCTCGCACGCCGACCCGCTCGGCCGAGGACGACGCCATTCTTGCGAGAGCTGTGACAGCCGGAGCTTATGCTGGTGCAGTTGCTGGCGCCAGCGCGGCTGCAGCGACTGTTCGCGCTCAGCAGTCGCAGAGTGCGGCAAGCCTGCCCGCGCGTGCGGACTCTGGTCAAAGGGAGTGGCAGCGCACATGGGACGAGCGCACAAAGGCATTCTACTACTGGTCTCAGTCGACGCGCGAGACGACCTGGACGCCGCCGCCAGAGTGGGCGTCGCCCGGGGCAGGCGCTGGCGGCTCGGCTGCGGAGCTTGCTCAGACGCTGGAACGGACGTTTGTGCAAAAGGCGGACCTCGCTGAGCCCCTTGGGCACAGCACGCCCCTGCAGGCGCGCACGCAAGACAGCCCATCGCTCTACGCGCGTGACACGGACATTGACACGGAGGAGGAGGTGCGTGCGTGAAAGCAGTTGTGAGCGTGTACGTCTCCTCAGGCTGAGCACACTGCAGGTGGACCCTCGCGTGGGCGAGGCGCTGGAAGAGATGAACAGCGCCATGGGTTCAGTAAACGACAGCGAGGCGGCGCTGACGCAGGCGCGGCGGAGGGCGAAGCAGGTCGAGGCTGAGCAAAGGAAGCTGTGCCAGGTGAGTGCAGCGCTGCACCTACGCGTCTGGCCTGACGTCGAACCTGACCCCAGGACTCGTATGACAAGCTCAGTCGTGGCGTGAAGGAGGCGCTGCCGACGCTCACGCTCCAGGTGCGGTCACCAGGCACTTGCATGACTCCCACCCACTCACCCCGCACCCTGCCAGCTGCTCGCCGCCCATCAGCAGACCAAGACTCAAATGGCGTTCGTAAATTACCAGCGCGCACACGATGCGCACGTGGAGGCAAAGGTGGCGATTGCAGCGCTGGAGAGTTGCCTCACGTCCAGCTCTGGTGCGCCCCCCATGCGCCACCTTGCACACCCGCTCGACTGCTGACGCAGCCCAGGCGGCGCACAGGTGGATGTGGAGCTGCTGAGCCAGTGCAGCGATCTGGCGTCGCGTGTTGTCCAGGCTGAGTCCGCCAAGCTGCGCGCCGACCACGTCCACGCGGTGGAGGCCAGACGTCTGTCCAGCCTGCTCCTAGACATCCAGGCCGGCCCGCGAGTGACCAGGGAGCACGCCGAGCGTGCCCAGCCTTACCTGGAGGTCAAGGCTCACGCAGAGTCACTGCTGCGAGGCGCTGTGGCGCGCATCAAGGAGGTGCGGACCGCCTGCGTGCGCGTCTCCAGCCAGCTAAGCATGTGCACCTGCGCAGGTGGAGGCGCAGCTAGCCAGCGCGAAGCGGGCGTACAGCACTGCGATGAGCCGGCTGGACTCGATCAGTCGCGAGATCCACGAGCAGCGAGAGAAGACCAGAGAGAAGGTCAAGTCTGACCGAGCCCTGGCTGAGGCTGCCGAGCGGGACGCGGAGCTGCCAAGAGCAGAGGCAGAGGCGGCGGGCGTGGCGGCATCAGAAATCGAAACGGCAGCTGGGGGCACCACACAGGACGTTACAGCGCAGCTCCCTTTTATTTTCTAGACCAGTATGCGAGCAAAAATAGCGTGCAGCAGGCGACGACCGCAGACAAGATCAGCGTGTCTTTAGACTTCTTCCGCCGAATGGCGCTGACCAGCGAGTTGACCACGGGGAACTTGGCGCCCAAGTTACCCAGCTTAGTGGTCATGTCCATGAACATGCTGCGCTGCCCCGCAAGCGAGGCGAGCGACTGAAGCGGGGGGGCAGGGGGCGCAGCCGCGAGTGTCAGCGTCGCCATCGGCGCACGGGGAATGCAGCAGGAGGCGCACCGCCTGCGCCTGGCCGATGACGTCGTCCAGCTGTGTGGCGGAGCTGTGCAGGTATCCGCGCTCCCGCAGCAGCTGCGCAGTGCTGCCACTCTGCACTTGCACCCTGCAGCAGGGCACGCCGCCGCGTCAGGTTGTGCAGCGAATGCGGGCAGGAGGGTGACACGGCGGCGTGACGGCTGCACACGCACCCCGTGAGTGGCGCATTGCCGTGGTCGTGGCGGGGTCCTGGGCGAAAAAACGCACAACAGCACGTGCGTCAGGCGCATGACCCCTGGGCGGCCTGCTGCAGGAGGAGACGCACCCAGGAGCGCGGCGTGTTCACGGCTGGCGTTCAGGTTGTTGCGCACACGTCGAAACTCCTGCCGACCACGCCGGCAGCGAGCGTTTCAACCGCCAGAGCAACGACAGCTAATTTGTCAGGAGCGGGGCTCTCACCTGGGTGAACTCTAGCAGGATGTCGCGGTGCCGCGCCAGTGTGTGTGAGCGAGCATCCCCTGTGCTCGTGACAGTGCTGCAGGGCGCACTTTGGCGTCAGCGACCGTCCTTCTAGCCGCAGGCGGTCTGTTGCGCGCCTGCTCAGAGCGTCGTTGACGTCGGAGAGCCTTTGCAGCAGCGCCTCGATTTCCTCACCACGAGCGGTGACAACCTGCGCCGCGCTCAGACAGTGCCAGGCGTGGCACTGTGGCTGGGCACACCTGGTCACCCCCGTCCCCGTGCAGCGCAGACTTGTCCCCGCCTAAGAGGGCAGTGAGCAAGGGCGCGCGTCGCAGTGAGACACGCACACGCACCTAACTTGGAGAAGCTCGCCAACTTTGAGTCGACCTCGCCCTCCAGCTTTCTCGCCTGCGGGCGAGCGACGGCGTCGGCGACCACCGGCGCAAGGCATGACGACGCACCTCCTTGCGCAAGACATCCCACAACGCCGCGCCGCTCCCACCGCCCACGGCTGGGCTAGACAAGCCGAGCATGTCACAGTCGTTCACAGCAGCCGAGGAGGCGATGAATACTGACTTTGGGTCGAACGCTAATAATAGAACAACGCACGCACTGCCCAATCAGTCCACGAGGACCACGAGAACTAGGAGCTAGTGGCGCTGCATTAAGCTCTATCGTGGCCGGAAGCTGGGCCAGACAGGCGAGTCAAATAATAGTTTTCTGCGACCATGGGTGCCCTTAGCTCTGGACTACACCACCACAGCCTGCGCGCTGGCGGCGGCAGCTGCGGGCGCGACGGTGGCGCACACCGCCGCCACGTTGTCGCGCCACACGCGCAGCTTGCTGCGTAGCTCTGCCCACTGCTGTTCCCCAAACACGCGGTGCAGGCTGCGGGTGACGATCACCTGCTGTTGGACCTGGTCCATCTTCGCCTCCAGCACGCTGGCGCCGATGGCCTTCACCACCCAGCGCTCCACCTCCTCGGCAGGCACCTGCAGCGTCGCCTGCACCTGCGCGTACGTGACGTGTCCCGATGCGGACTCGGTGCCCAGCGCCGCCAGCGACATGAGGCGCATCTTGGCCACGCAGTCGTCGTGCACCAAGTGATGCGCGGCCAGCACGTCCGCGCACTCCTTCTGGAAAGCCAGGTAGTCCTGCAGCTGGCCTGGGGTGGGAGGTGGATCAGCCACGGCTGCGGCGCATGCGCCACGCGCCGCAGCGCACCCGTGAGGAAGATTTTCAGCAGGCGGTGCACCTTGCCAAACTTGGCATCACCCTCCAGCTGTCTGCGAGCGAGGATGTGTGAGCCTTGACGCCCGCGAGAGCCCGTCGAACGCGGTAGCGCACCTTATAGCCACCATGTCAAGCAAGTCGCACTGGAAGACGTCCGGAGCTGCGATGAAGAGCGTGGCAGCGCGCGCGGCGGAATCGCGCACGCTGGCCAGCACCGCGCCCGTCTCGCCCTGCGAGCCAGCGAACGTCAGTCGCGTGCGCTAGCGTGAGGCGCTGGCGAGTGTGCACACCTCGAAGAGGGCGAGGTAGGATACAAGAGCCGCCAGCGCCTTGCCTGCGTGCGCCTTCTCCAGCAGCTCGTAGCTGGCCAAGCGCAGGGCGCGCAGGTCCGCGGCGTCCAGGGCCCAGTCCAGCGCCCAGGCGTCTGTTTTGTGGACCGCGTGCGCGAGCGCCTCATGCTGCTCGGTGGCGGCGGCGAACTGGAAGGCGCGCAGGAGGACTGTGAAGCGGCAACGCGCGTGCGGCACCGCGTTGAACAGCGCAAACAGGACGCGCAGTCGCAGCGCGGCCACGCCAGCCTGGGTGTCTGCGACGCGGGGCAGGATCGCCGAGACGGCGGCCAGGGCTCGATCGGGAGGGAGCGAGCCGGCCGCGTGCGCCAGCACCAGGAACGCAGCCTCCGCGTCCTTCTCGCTCGCAGAAGTGAGCAGCGTGCTGCCCGCCAGCTTCACCAGCAAACCGGCGGTGTCCCCCTTGGCCAGCAGGCTGGCAGCCTCGCTCTCCACCTTCTCGTTCCCCTCCAGCTCACCAACCAGCCGCGCCACCGCCAGCACAGCCGGCTCTTCGGAGTCAGCCTCCACCAGAAGCGACATTGGGAGGACGGAGGCTCGTTTTGCCCGACGTTTCGAACAGTCGAACACGTTAGTTGCCGACACTTGCTCACTCGTTGACTCGCGTGATGCTGTGCAGCCGTGCGCCTGCTTTGCAGTCTCCGCGGCGCGGCGGGGTGTCTAGACGACTGCGCTCAGTTTGTCTCGCTCAGAGTGTGCGCCTTGTGTCGCAGTGCCCCGCCGGCCAGTCTGTCGTGTTGAACAAGCAGGCCTTCACAGTGGGCAGCGCTGCAGCGGCTGACGTGCGGCTGCCTGAGCGTGCGTTGCAATGTGTGCAGTTGTGCTTGACTTGGCTTACCATCTCCGTTGTTCCGACATGCCGCTCTCCTCTCGTGAAGTCGCACCAGAGCACGCACGCTTCGTGTGGAGAGGCGCACGGCTGTTCTTGACGGACCTAGATAGTGTTGCGGGCACGCGCTACGACGACACGAGGTGCGCACACACATCGACACATGTGCTGGTCCGCAGAGCACCTTCCTCCGTTCCCCAACTCACCTCCCGCCCAGCCTGCGCCCTGGCGTCGCCTACAGTGTCGGCAGCGGGGCGAGGGTCGCCTTCGGAGATGTTGAGTTCGTGCTTGAGCTTGAGGCAGCAGGGGGTGATGGAGGTCTTGAGGCAACCCTGGCTGCAGCCTTCCTGGCCAGCTTCCGCACCGGCGGCAGCGCGGAGGTGAAGAAGCTGCTTGAGGAGCAGGGCCAATGAACTACGCTTCCTGGCCCTCCTGCAGCTCACTCGGCTGAAAGGGGGTCTGTCAGCCGAGAGCCTGGCGCAAGGCAGCACGCAAGGCAAGGCAAGGCCTGGCGCAAGGCAGCTGCAGCTGACGCACCACCGGCACTGGCATGGGAGCGCCTAACGTGCAGCGCGGCACGGCATGCTTCTCCAACTCGTCTCGGAGTTTCTGTACCTTGGTGATAGTGCAGCTGAACTCGGAGACCTTTCCTTGCGAGCCCCGGAACAGCTGGAAGTAAGGAAGAACTTTGACGCCCAGTCTGCGGCTCATGGGCTTGTTGCTATCGTAGTCGACAGAGACGAACCGTATGTCGGGACGCTCAGCCAAGATGCGGTTCAGCTTTGGGTGCAGCGCCCGGCAGGCGCCACACCAGCGTGCAAAGAAGTGGACCACAACCAGCGCATCACCTGCAGTAGAGAGCTCGTTCAACAGGGCAGCGGTTGACGACACGCTCCTGTGGCCAGGCGCCTCATCCTCCGTCCACCAGCCCGACGCCGTAGACGCATCGTCGACACTGCCGCCAGATCTCACGGCGCTCTCCGCGCGAGAGGAGACAGGAGAGGAGGAGAGAAGAGGAGAGAAGGAGACCGGAGACGCAGGGCGCGGCCCAACTGCCGGCCCAAGCCTGCATCTCTGCGTCGCCCGCAGCTTCTGCGCGGCGCCGCCACCACGCCTCGAAGCTGCGGAAGCAGCCAGCGCAGCCAGCGCTGGCGGCGGCGGCACAGCAGCGCCACGGCTTAGTCTTCCCTCCCCCCCCCGTGCACTCGTTGCAGTCGCGCAGGCTAGCATCGCGCTTCCCCAACCTCAACACGACTGCTGCTACGTGCGTGGTGCGTGCACGCTCTCTGTGCTCGCCAGCAGGCCCAGACAGCGAAGGCGGAGGCGCGTCGACTGTGGCTGGCAGCCAGCGAGCCAGGAGCCAGCAACGCACGGCCTTGCGGCCATCACCCCGGCCGTCCACCGCCTCGCTGTACTGCGCCGTGTTGCGCGGTCTCCTCTGTGCTCGAGCGTGTTGCGCTTGCTGGGACTGACGCAGCCTGCACAGAGAATGCAGCTTGCCAAGCGCCACACGACGCGGCTATGTCGCCGTGGCTTCGCGACCGGCGTGGAAGGTGGGGGTGCACTTGCGGCGCGTGTGGCTCGCAAAGGCTGAGGAGTCCCGCAGGAGGCGCCAAGCCCAGTGTCGGCGGCCCCGAGCCTGAGGCTGAGAAGCTGGGCTTCCTCCGAGCTACAGGCGCGTGCACGTGCTCTGTGTGGAGCGCGAGCGCGTGGCGCTCACCTGTGTGTGTGCCACAGGCGGTCTGGTTGGCGCCAGCCTGGGCGCAATTGCCGTCTTCGGAGTTGGCGTCGTTGGCGTGCTCGGCGCCGCTAAGGCAGTTGGCAGCCTGCTGGGTGTGTGCGCGAGCGGGCGCTCAACGTCTGCTGCAGAGGCCAAGTCTAACCCCTCGCCGCCAACAGGCCACTCGCTTGATGCCAAGCGAGAGTCGGCTCCGCCTGCTGCTCCTACGGCGAAGCCCACAGGGGCTTGAGCGCCTCGGCGTGCGATTCGCGCATTTTTTTCTGCGATGTGAGCCTGGAGCCTGGCGGCACATCTCATTTCCCTTGCTGCATTCTTCCAACTTTTCCGAGAAGACGGCTGGTCCTGCTCGCCGTGGCTGCAATGCCGCACCAGCAGACGCGGTGACGAGAGCATAGAGCTGGACAACCAGGTCCGCTGCTGCTGCGGCCAGAATGGACTTTTTCGCTGATGCTTGGTCGAGCGCATCACGTCACTTCATAGCACTATCTAACCACCATGCCCATGCATGCTCTCCCCAAACGCCTCTACTTGCTGGTATCTGTCCCGAGGACCATAGTCAACTCCGCCTCGCAGCACATCTTGTCGCCCACAAAGGCCTGGGCCTTCATCTTGGCCATGCCAAAGCGCTTGTTGAGCTTGATGAGCTCCACCTTCATCACCAGCACATCGCCGGGCAGGACGGGCCTGCGAAAGCGGCAGGCGTCCACGCCGCCGAAGAAGAAGGAGTCCTTGCTGCCACCAACCTCAGGCGTGAGCATCACCAGGCCCCCAACCTGCGCCATGGCCTCCACCTGCAGCACGCCCGGCATCAGAGGACGCGTGGGAAAGTGGCCCGGGAAGAAGTTGTCGTTGATCTGGGAGCAGCAGCATCGCGAGTCAGCACCTCGTATGCGGAGAGTGCAGCGCCTCCGGCGCGCACCGTCACGTTCTTGATACCAATCGCGTACTTGCCCGGCACGTACTCGATGATCCGGTCCACCTGCGCGGACAGCGAGTGCTCAGAGCTGCTCCACAGCTGCGCAGCACTTTCTCGGGACTTGCAACCGTTCCCTCTGCGCAGCCCCGCGGCCAGGCCCCGGCGGGCGGCGTACCAGGAGGAAGGGAAAGCGGTGGGGCAGGCGGTTCATGATTTCGTTGATATCCAGCACAGAAGGCAGGGACGTTGTGAGCTTACTCGCGTCTGAGCCGACCATCTCAGCAGCCTCCTCAGCGGCGCGCACGACCAGCGCCGCGCCACGGCCACGTGAGGGCAGCGTGGCGTGGCGGCGGAGCAGGGCGGAGACGCGTACAGGGCCTGCTGCGCCGCGGGACAGGCAGGCTGTTGCGGGCAAAGTCCGCGGGAGTGCAACCGGCGCGCTGTAGGAGCTCACCGCAACAGACATGGCGGCAAGCGGTGTGCAAACCGGTTAGTTTGCTTGAGATAGAGCGGAGGAAGGGGCGCTGCTAAAGTTGAACACTGACATATACAACAGTAAGTCGAACAGCTGCCAACGCAGCAGTCAGTGCTCCCTACGGCCTCTTCGTCTGCTGCCTGGTTCTGGGCCGAAGGAGCTGCGACGAGCCCGGACCCTGGCATTGTCAGACGAGCAAAGCCGCGACCGCTGCAGACTGCGGCGACAGCAGCACTGTGACTGAACGGTAACAGCCATGCTGCTCAAGCAGGGCGACGTTGTCGGGAAGCGGTATAGAATCACGGGCAAGCTCCTGGGCGAGGGAGGCTCCTCCGAGGTGCGGCTGCCGCTCGTCGTGCCTCTGCGCCTCAAGAGAGTGAGCTCACGCACGTCCTTGTTTCCTCTTCACCACAGGTGTTCCCTGCCGAAGACGTCGAGGCGCAGAACGCGGAGGTTAGATGCCAGCCAGTGCCCCGTGTGCGCTACGATTGACAGTGTGCTCACACCGCGAGGAACTGGTCCACAGGTTGCTGTGAAGATAGCCAAGGAACACAACAGCTCCGTTCTGAGCAGCGAACGTTCGGTACGCTGAAAGAGGCTAGGCTGGCTCGCAACAACGTACGTCTGACAACATCTCTCTCCACGCGCAGGTACTCGAAGAGCTGCAGAGCGCCTCCTACGTCTGCAGGCTCATAAGCCATGGTTCACACCCCTGCAGCGACGGGAAGAGCCGGCGCTTCATCGCCATGCAGGCAAGTGAACTCTTGATTCCTTGCCCTTGACCGGCGGAGTTTGCTTGCGCTCATGATAGCACCGCTGCGCTCTCTGACATAACCACTCGCCCCTTAGCGCGTCGGCAAGACGCTCTTCGAGTTGCGCAAAGAGCAGGAGCACGCCCGTTTCACGTGGGCGACAACGCGAGCGGTGCGCCACGCCACGCACGCATGCATAAGCAGCCAGTTGCAGCGAGCAGGCGCACGCATGTTGTGCAGTGCCTGCGCCGGAAACTCAGCACGAACTCGCCGGAAGCTCACCCCGACCTTTCTGCGCCGTTGCAGCTGGGATTGCACACGCTCAATGCGCTGGAACAGCTGCACGACAGAGGGTGCGTGAGATGCGTGCCAGCCAGCCACGGACCTTCGCTAATTACTGAACCTGACCATTGCGCGTGCAGCTACATCCACCGCGACGTGAAGCCGGCGAACTTCACAGTGGGTCACGGTGCGCACCGCCTGCTGCGCACAGCCCTTCCCCATCGAGCCTCACTGACTGCTGCCGCAGGCGCGCTGGATGCGGAGAGCACTTTCTTCATCATCGACTTTGGGCTGGCTCGCAAGTACGTGGATGAGAGGGGCGCAGTCAATCCGCAGGTGCGCACACGGACATGTGAGCGTCGGTGAATGCGGGTCCTGAAGCGATGCACCCGCAGCGCTCCGTCGCGCAATTCCGCGGAAGCAGCAAGTACGCGTCGGTCTTCACGCACCAGGAACAGGACCAGGGGCGGCGCGACGACCTGTGGAGCCTGCTCTACATCCTGGTCGAATGTGTGGACGGGGTCCTGCCCTGGGCGCAGGTGGGTGCCGGCGCATTTCGCGCGCGGAGCGGCTTACACCCGTCCGGCCCTGCGCGCAGGAGGGCACAAAGCGGGATGAGCGCGACCGCGACGAGATTCTGCGCAAAAAGAAGGAGGTGATGGAGCAGCCCTCCATTCCGACTACCAACGTCGCCCTCCCCGTGCAGGCGCGAGCCGCAGCGCCATGCCCTGGGGATGCGCCTCGACATTCGCTGACACGCCTATTCCCCCGCAGATTTCCAAGCTGGCCGTCTACCTCAAGAGTACGCACGCTCGACATGTCTGACAGTTCACGCCTTCACATGCCCCCGCATCCCTCAATCTAACGCAGCTCTGAAGTTCGAGGACAAGCCCGACTACGCGCAGATGCGCAGCATCCTACTTGAAGGAGCTTTCGGCCTGGACCTGCGAACAATTGTTTTCGACTGGCAGGCGCGTCTAGGTTGGCTCGCACTCCGTCTCCAACTGCTGCGGAGTTGTGGAGCCTGACTGCCGCGTCGGCCTTGCAGAACACTCGCGCGGCGGCGCCTGCTGGCGATTGGTATGTGCGTGAGCCGGCTGCAGCTGCGCCCTCGCAGCCTACCTCCAGGCTGTTGCAGCCAAAGCCGGCGAGGGAGTCTGGCGGCGCAGAGGACCAGCCGCATGCAGCCAAGCGTGCACGCTTTGCTGCCGAAACGGCCAGCTCGCGCGAGCTGGCGACTGAGATAGCATTTTCAGCCGACATGGGGCGGTGCGCATTGCGCAAGCCGCCAGCGACCCTGCACTCACCGCCCGCGCCTACAGTCTATCAGACGCAGGCCACGCAGCGCTTCAGACTGTCGTGAATCTTCAGCCTCACGAGGCGCGTTAGCACATGCACCGTCTCCCGTCGCGCCGCTGACACATCTTTCCCGCAAAGGTCTTCGCGGTCTTTTCCCAGTCGCTGCGTTCGCTGGTGGCCTCGCATCCGAAACCGAACTTCCTTACGGTGCGCTTCATTGCGTCTGGCGGCTGCAGTCTCCATTCCTGACACAGTCCGCTACACTCGCAGCGCTACCTGGACGACTTCGCACAGCTGGCGGCTGTCCAACGCGACCGCTGCGAGGCGCGACAACAGACGCGCCGGTGAATGCGAGCGCTAAGCCATGACGATTTTTGCTATTGCACCCGCGTGCGCATTCATGGGAGTGCAGTCAGTCGGCTTCGTGTGCGCACCACATGCCGGGCATCCACATATCATCGCCCCTGCAGCATCGCGTTCTTCACTCGGAGCCACACTGCACTATGTCACAGGTCACAATGCGTCCAGCCAGACCAGGGGGGGTGGAAGGTACCTTCGACGACTGCGCATAAGCCAAAGCGCAGAACTCTTTAAGCGACCAGCGCAGCTCCTCTGTGGAAAGCACCGCGCCGGGGAAGCATGCAATGGGCGCGCGCAATGTTTGTGGAACATACTCGTAGCTGACCGCATTCTGCCAGCGATTATCGTGCTGAAAGCAAGAGGTGCAGGCGCGTGCCACAGCGGTAGACTGAGAGTGATGCCAGACAGCGCAGTGTCGCAGAGATGCG
>Ga0049083_10000864_pt1 | contig 11262 bp, 10 predicted proteins | sample GreLakmeMI27MSRF_FD_66719 | JGI IMG/M metagenome (GOLD analysis project Ga0049083, IMG submission 66719) | Freshwater lentic microbial communities from great Laurentian Lakes, MI, USA - Great Lakes metaG MI27MSRF | ecosystem: Environmental > Aquatic > Freshwater > Lake | place: Great Lakes...
GCAGACTCGCTGGCTGTGCTGCTGACTCAGGCGCTGGGCAGCGGCGACTCTGCGATGCTGGAGCGCGTGCTCTCAGTCTCCGACGCAAAGGTGGTGGCCAACACCTGCGCCCGCCTGGCGCCGGAGCTGGCGCTCGCCTTCCTGGCCGCCTCGGTGGCGCGGCTGCAGAGCACCCCGGCGCGCGGCTCGCAGCTGGCGCGCTGGGTGCGCGCCACGCTGGTGGCGCACGCAGCCTACCTCTCGTCCGCGCCCGGCGCTGCGCCGCTGCTCACGGCGCTGTACGGCGTGCTGGACGCGCGGCTGGCGCTCTACCGCCCCCTGCTGGCGCTGTCCGGCCGACTGGAGCTGCTGCTCGCGGCGCAGCGGCGCGCGGCGTGCGCGGGCGACGCGCAGGAGGCTGACGGCGCGGCGGCGGTGGAGTACGAGGAGCCGGAGGACGGGGAGGTTGAGGATGCGCGGGGGGGGCGCCCCGGACAGGCATCCCACTCGGAGGACGACTCGGACAGCGGCGACGAGGACGAGGAGGACGCGCAGGAGGAGGAGGGGGAGGAGGCGGGGTCGGAGTGGGAGACTGACCAGGAGGACGGCTGATGAGCGCGCGGCTGCGGTGTGTAGATCCTAGAATCTAAGCACTCAGCTTCTCATGACCCCCTGAGCTGCTCGCGGCCTGGCGACCGTGCGCGGTGTGCGGTGGGGCCGACGACCACAACAAAATAATGCACGCCAAAACTGTCAGAACACCCCACTCTCGCATCCCCTACGCGAGCTCGTCACACGCCACCGGCTGCTCGCCGGCACTGATAGGCTCGCGTGAGTAACTGAGTATGAGCGGGCGCCCATCTAACACCTTTGCGTTTGGAGGCGGCGGCGGTGGCTTCCAGGCGCAGCCGCGCTCTCCTCCGCAGCAGCAGGGGACATGCAACCGGTTCGCGGCGCTGGGCGGTGGAGGTGGACGCGGCGGCGGTCGCAGCGCTGGGGGCCCCTGTTTTGCCTGCGGCCAGTACGGGCACCTCAAGGCTGATTGTCCTCGCTCACGCGCGGCGACCGCGCCCGCGGAGCCGGACCTGCGGCTGCGCGACCCCGCGGACGTGCGCCGCGCGGTAAGCGACGACCTGCGCGAGGAGTGGCCCGCGTGGCCGTTCACCTGCTACAGCCCCAGCCGCGGCGGCTGCAACCTGGTGTGCGGCGACGCCTCCTTTGAGGAGGTGCGGGCCGCCTGGCACGCGCTGCCGGCCAGCCGCGACGCGCAGGCGCACGCCCTGCAGGCTGCAGCCGCCTCGCGCTGCGAGCTGCGGGAGCGCCTGCAGAGAGCGCGCAGCGAGGAGCTGGCGGGGCTGGTGCGGGAGGCGGCAGAGGGGAGACCCTGGCCTGGGGCGCAGCCAGAGCTGGTGTTCACGGCACCGACGCCTGGACAACAACAAGCAGCCCTCCCACAGCAGTCCTTTGCGCAACAGCCGCCCTCGTTCCCCACCCCGGGCGTCCCGCAGCAGAGCGCTTTTGCGGTGCCCTCATTCGCGGGTCCACAACAAGCGCTGGCCTGCCCTCCGGCTGTGCAGCAGCAACAACAACCGCCCGCCTTCGCCGCCTTCTGCCCGCCGCCCACGCCGCCAATGCCGCAGCTCGGCGTGGCGGCGTCGCCGCCTGCGCCAGCCGGCGCGCCCCAGACGGATGCAGAGTGCTGGTCTGCGCCGGTTTTTACGCTGGGCCGCGTGCCCGAGGCGCCGCCGCCCGGTGCGTACCTCTAGGCATCCCATATAATAAGTGTGTGTGATTCATCATTTCTGGAGGGTGTGGTGCCGCAGGAAGTGCCCCGCGTGCTCGCCCAGCCCCGGGAAGGCGAGGCTGCTCTCTACCACCTGGCAGCGCATGCGCGCATGCGCAGCCTCCACCGCCGCCACGCCGCGATGTGCGTCCATGCCCAGCGCGGTGGCCAGCTGCTTGCAGGGCACGACGACTGCGTTTGCGTCCGCCGGCGCCCTCTCCCAGGCGACCCCCACCCGGCAGCACTCCCCAGCCGCAAGACCGCGGCAGGATGGCCAGGGCCTCTCCACAGGGGCAGCCTGGCCGCTGGGTTGCGACAGCGTTGACAGCAGCGAGCGCGCACCCGCGCGTGCCCTGTGGTTGCCCCACACTCGAAACACGTTCCACCACAGCGGAAAGCTTGGCAGGGGCAGGATTGTAGAGGGCACCGTCACCACCAGTGCTGAGAGGAGAGAGGCCAAGGGGAACGCAAAGGGACTTTAGCAACCGACGAGGTGCAAATAGACTCCTCCCCGCCGCACCTAAGTAGCTCAGCCCCAGATAGTGGTTGTGAATGCTGTAACGCGCCGCCCCCAGGCGCTGGAGGCGCTGCTGCGCAGCCGCAGGCGAGACGCCCTCGGGCACGAGCAGCACCAGCGCGTCTGCATTGGCCAGGTGCCGCAGAGTCACCTCGTCGGGTGCCACTCTGTCGAGCGCCCAGTTGGCGCCCTTGTAGACGCGGTGCTTGAGGGAGCCCTCCGGAGCCTGCTTCACCGCGTCCCACTGCCTCTGAGCGTACTCCGTCACCTTGCCCCACCCCCACGCAGCCGCGCCGCCTCGCTCCGCCTGCTGTCCGGGCGCAGATACCGCATAGTTGACCCACAGCTCAGGCTCACCGGCGCGCTGAAGTTGGAAGGTGAGGGCTCTTGCAGCACGCCGCGACGCCATCTCGGCAAGCTTGCCGCAAAGCACGGGCTCAGATAGCACGAGGGCACGCTAGCATAGGCGCATAGGCGGCAGCTGGCGAGGGCGCTGAAAATCTGGTTTGGTTGACGCTTGACGGCGATCGTACGTCGGTCGGTCGCAGGCGGGGCCACCTGCATCTCTTGGCGCCTTGCTGCAGCGCGTAGCGTATCGTCGTGTACGCCTGGCGAGCACATACAGTGTCGTGCTGACTGCCTTCCTTGTCCATATCTCTGGATGGAGGTGAGCAAACGGAGCGAGAGATGGCACGCAAGAGTCTGACTGCCGCGACGCAGGTGACGCCGCTGAGGCTGTTGGCGCTCTCCGTGGCTGGCGTGCTTGCCCCCAGGCCCAGTAGTGCGGCGGGCTCGGAGGCAGCATGGGCCACCAGTCTGGAAGAGCTTCGCGTGGGCCTCGCCGCGCTGCTGAGGGTGGTGCAGGAGTCTAAGGAGGTGCAGAAGTCGCAGTCGCTGGTCGGGTGCGCAGCAAGGGCAGCGTCTCTCTCTTCGTTTGCACTCTTCTGTGCTACCGCCTTCCCGCCGCCTGACCTTGTCTCCCGCCACCAGCTCTCGTGAGGCGCGGGGCCACCTGTATGAGCTTGCGCTGCACACCTGCCTGATGGTGGCTGGCGCGAGCGCTGAGTTGGAGCCTGAGCGTGCGGCGGTGCTGTTGCCAGAGCTCACGTCCGCTGCAGCTGCGCTGTTTGAGCACTCCGCCGCCGGCCAGGGCTGGCCCGCCGTGGCCGCCACCCACGCGGCTGCGGGCGGCGTGGCGACTTCGGCGTTTGCGGACGCAGTGTCTGCCTCGCTGCTGGCCCTGCACAGACTGCCCAGCTTGGGGGCCGGGGCTGAGCCACGCAGCAGCACGCCCTTGGCGGAGAAGGCGCTGGACGGCGCGATGCGGCTGCTGCTTGAGGCGGGGCCAGAGGGTCCTCCGGGGCCACCTGGTGGCCCCCCAGCGCCGTCGACGCCGCGGCTGCGGCCGGGGGCGCTGCGCACATGCCTGCTGCACGCGAGGACGGACGCGCTGGCTGGTCCGCCGCTGAGCATGCTCTCTCTGCTGCGCCTGTGCGCCGCGGCGCTGGCTGGCGGGGCCCCGGGCGACGAGCGCGCCAGCTGGCGCCAGGCTGCGCGCGGGTCCACCCTGCTGGCGGCGCTGCTGGTCGGCCAGCCCGGCGCGCTCCTCCTGGCCGCCTGTACCTCGCACCCGCAGCTGGCGGCGCTGGCCCGGCCGAGCTTCGCGGCGGGCGTGGAGCGGTTCCGCGCCAGCGCGCTGCGGCACGCCCCCTTTGCAGCGGACGTGGGCGTCGTGGAGGAAGAGGGCGCCGTCGCCTCCGCAGCGCTGCGCCTCGCCTCGATGCGCCTGTGCTCCGCGATGGCGCGGGCGGAGGGCACGCGCGCGGCCACGGCGGAGGCGCTGAAGGGCGTCCTGGGCGCAGCCGTCCTGGCACAGCCCCCCGCCGACTTTGCTCGCACCCTCGGCCTGGACTCGCGCCACCCAGAGCCTCCGTGGCTCACGCGCCAGGTGGACTCGCTCGTGTGCGGCCTCGCCGCGCGCAGCGTTGCGGCCGAGCAGGCGGTGCTGCTGGCGTCGTTGCTGGCTGCGGTTCTGCGCGCTTCGCCGGACGAGGCGCAGGCGGCCGCCTCGCTGGCTGCGGCCGTCTCTGGAACCGCCCAGGGTGTGGCTCACCTGGAACAGAACGTGGCCACGCTGCTGAAGTGCGTCGTCGCCTCCGCGGAGCCTGCTGACCTTCCCTCGCTATTTGCGCTCTCTTCGCGGCTGCGCGCACGGCTGCGCGCAAGCAACTGAAATCTTCGCGTTTCATCCACATACAATCCGTTCCTTCCTTTAAGCCACCGAAGGCGCCTCGTGCGCCAGGTCCGGGTCCAGGTGTGCCACCCGCATTGCGCCAATGAGCTGCTCCGGCAGCTCAGCCTCCGTCTTGGACTCTATGAGGAAGCCCAGGTCGATGACGAGCGTCTTGAGGTAGACCAACACGAAGCGCACGACGCTGTTGGCGACGCTGCTGCTGCCAATGTCCACGTCAACCTCCAGGAAGCGCGCGTCGCCTCCGCCGTGGTAGCTGGTGCGCAGCGCATTGCCCACGATGAGGGGCTTGGTGCCCACGCTGCGCTGCACCACCCAGGCGCCCTCGGTGATGCTGGGGATGAGCTTGAAGCGGGGGGCGCGGTAGGCGTCGTCGCCGTGCCAGAAGCGGCCCAGGCAGCTGTCGGGAGGCACGGGCCCGCGCTGCGCAAAGTAGAAGATGATGCTGTAGGGCTTGGCGCCGGGCACCTGCAGGTTGACGCAGAACAGGTGCAGGTCTTGCTCCCCGCTGGGCAGCAGCGCGCGCTGCGCCACGCCCTGCGGCCGCGAGCAGATGTTGTCGATGCGCTCCTCCGCGTGCAGCCAGTCCACCGCAACCAGCTTCATGAGCGGCACGCCGGCGCACGTCTTGACGCCGTTGGACAGGTACGTCGGGCTGCGCACCATGAAGCGGTTGCCGGCGGGGTTGCACCACGTGTTGATGCCACGCTGCCCCTTGGGCGGCGGCCAGAGGCCGAAGGGGACGGACGCGCCGGATGCGGGGTCAGACGGGAGGCCGCGGAAGTCATGCGGTGCCTCGTAGGAGGTGACGGAGGCTGGAGCGAGGGCCGCTGCGCCGCCGAGCGAGCTGCTGCTGTTGCGCCGCAGCGTGGACGGGGAGGGGCCCTGGGGCTGGGCGAGGGCGGGCAGCGGCGTGGTGGCGGCTGCGCACTGCTGCGCGCACGGCTCAGCAGAGGGCGTGGCTGGCGGAATCGCCTCCTCCAACGAGCTGCGCGGCCGCGCCACGGCGGCAGGCTCCCCCTGTGTAGGCTCCTCCTCCTCCTCCTCGTCGCTGCCCGCGAGCAGGTCGCCCAGCGGGTTTGCCAGCCCCGTCTCGAAGCTGGCGGCGCTCTTCTCGCTCTGCTGCTCGAAAAAGTCGCGCACGCCGGCCACGGGCATGAGCAGCGCGCGCTGGAAGGCGCGCGGCATGCCCGTGCAGGGCAGCATCCAGCCGGCTGGGGATGTCTCCAAAAGGTACATCAGCAGCGAGTCGGAGGCGCCCAGCGGGCTGATGATGTAGCAGCCGCATGCGACGTCTGCGCGCACGGTTCCCGGGAGGGGCGGGCAGGCTGGGTGCTCAGTGGAGCGGAACAGGATGACGTATGTTCCATCCTCCTCACGTCTCCAGTACCGGGTCATCACCAGGTCTCGCGGCCGGGAGGGCAGCGCGGGCGAGCAGAGGCGCATGCAGCGCAGCAGGATGTGGATCACCTCGGTGTGCCCGTCCAGCTGCTCCAGCACTCTGCCGCCGCTGAAGGTGCAGTCCCACTCGCCGCGGCTGGCGCCCAGGTCCATGACCAGCCGGAAGATTGCGTCGGAGGGGGCGCGCACGCGGCCAGCAACCTTGGTGCAGGGCGCGGCGCCCCAGCCGGCGCTGGCGGTTCCGCTGCCGTCCTCGAAGAAGCGCAGCCCGTTCTCCAGGGCGCACAGCCGCCAGGTGGTGCCTCCGCCCTCAGGCGGGACCACGCTGGGGCCCTCCTCCGCCGCGTGGCCCACAGCCTCCTCGCCAAACAGGCCCACGCCGCGCTGCGTGACGCTGTTGCTGCGCGGCAGCGCCACCGGCCCGCGCCGCGCAACCTCCTGCACGTCGCGCAGCACGGGCGGCACGTGGCCGATGGCGCGGCGCTCGGAGGCGCGGGGCTTGGAGGCTGTGGAGGGAAAGGGGGTGTCGCCCCCTGCATGCGCACCCCCCTCGCTCGCGGGCGCAGACTCGCAGCCCTGCGCAGCCAGCGCGGGCGCGGCCTCGGGCTGGGGCTTGGCGGGCGCGTCGGCGCGGTCTCTGGCGCGCAGCAGCGCCGCGCGCCACTGCGCCGCATCCTCTGGCGAACGGCTTCCCAGCTGCAGCTCCTCGCGCTCGCCGCTCCCGAACGCGTTGTGGTGCAGCGACAGCGTGTACAGCTCCTGGCGCACCATGGGCGCGCGTCAGTCAGGGCGTGCGCGAAGGAAGGCCTCAATTGTTGGCGCCTCGTCTAGTATCGGCGCTTGCGAGTGCACCACAGCGCCGCCGCGGGCGCGCCTTGCCGCTCCACCGCTCCATCCCGGTGTCCTCCACCCGACACGCGGTGAGGTCCACCACCTTGTGCGGGCGCTCCTGCTTGTCGCATGCATCCTCGCTGTGGTAATAGGCTAACGTCTGACCCGAGACGACGAAGAAGCGCTTGTTCCACGCACGACCGCGGAAGCCCGACTTGCTCAGCTTGTACAGCACGCCGCCGATGGCGCGCGGGCGCGTGGCCGCCTGCATAGGCATTGGCGCGTTGCGCGCCGCTTGGCTCTCTACTGTGGTGCACCGCTAAAGGACTACGCTCCAACGCCCACAGTTCGAACGAGGGCAGCGCAAATGTCTTACGAAGTGTACGGAACGAACTAACGCGACGACGCACGGGAGTCTAGTACGGGAGAGAAGAGCGGCGGGACCGGATGGGGCATGGGAATTCCAGCGCCGCACCACCTTGACGCCCAGCACGCTGCCCAGGTGCATACAGGCGGCAGTGAGCATCGCCTGCGACACTATGGTAGTGGCGGGTGGCAAGCTGTCGAGTTTCCGTTGACACGTGGCAACTGCACGCACCAGCGGCTGCACGCCGACATCATCACATCGAGCAGATGATGCGAGGTTCACCGCAGGTCACCAGCACGCGCATGTGCGATAGCTGGCCATCAGCCCAGTGATGCCGTTCCGAAACACACACTTGCTCACCGCCACGCTCAGCGATCGCCGCCGAGCGTGGCCGAGCGTGGCGACGAGCCAGTGTAGTGTGTCATCAGAGCGGCGCAACTGTGGCTGCTGATCAACTATCGCACGTGCGCGGGGACCTGTGGCGCTGCACGCATCATGTGCTTCATGTCGGCGTGCAGCCGCGGCTGGCTGGTCCAATTTCGGCAGGTCAACGGAGACGCCTGGGCGACGTCGTGGGAGCTCGCCACGCGCCACCACAATAGTGTTGCAGGCGACCTGCGCAAGGCCCTTCTCCACAACGATGCGATGCACCGCCGGCTTCAGTTGGGCTCATCAGCTCCGTTTGGCATCAGCGATGCGTTGCTCGGCCGCCTGTGGCTGGATGTCAGGCGTGCAGCGTGAACGATGGCACAGTAGGCACGCACGCGAAGCACGCTCTCTCTGAGCGAGGACGAGCGCCTCGACCAGGTGACGACCCGCCTAAGGTGCAGCCACAGCAGCGCCGCCAGTGCAGCCAGCAGCGCGGCAAGCGGGAGCTCGTGGCGGCGCAGCGCGGCGTGCATCCAGTGTCCAAGGCTGGGCGAGCTGCGGTGCGACCGCGAGCTGCTTCGCTGCACCGCTGCGTTGGCCGGCTCGCGTCCGTCGAAGCACCACCCGCTGCTGGCGGGCATGGGCGTGAAGCCAGCGAGCGTGCACGCCTCCGCGCCTCCACCCGGCGCCGCCTCGTGCAGGCGAGCGCACACCACGTCTCGGTGCGCCCGACACGGGGTCAGCGCGCTCGTGGCGGCGTCAACAGCGAAGAAATCATCGCGGCACGCCGCGTAGAGCTGGTCGTCGCAGAAGCTCTGGCAGACGGGCGCGCCCGCGTCCACGCCAAAACGAGGGTGGCACACCGCACACGCCAAACGTGACCAAGCCTCGACGCACGCCTCCGACGCGCCGCCCTGAGCCAGGTGCAGCACGCTCAGGCGCGCAGCGGCGGCGTGCTCCGCGCTGCAGCAGGTGCGGTGACGGAAACTAGTGCAATACGCCAGAGGCGCAGAGCTCGGAGCTTCTCCTCGGGAAGTGCGATAGGGCAGCAACGCGTCCTTCGAGGCGCACACCCCCGCGGAAGACATCTTTCTCTCCCACAGTGCAAGCCAAGGGGACGAGAGAGAAACACAACCTCGCAACACGCAACTGACGTACATTCATGCCAGCATGCGCCGTGCGTGATGCGTGTGAGTTTCGCCTGTTCGCTCGTGACGACACTCGCAGTAAGCACCATCCAAGCACGATGCCCCGGAGGGACACTGCGCCTTTGCTTAGCGCTTGGCGTAGGTGACGGTGATTGGCTCCCCGTCCAGCTTGAAACCCTGTAGCCCCGCCAGCGCGGCGCCCGCCAGCGGCTCGCTGTCGTAGTCCACGAAGGCGATGCCCTTGGCCTCCACGGTGCGCACCTCCCGGAAGCCCGGGAACTGAGAGAAGAGCGCCTGCAGCACCCCGGGCTCAACCTTCTCCCCTAGGCCCTGCACGAACAGGATCTTGTGCGGCAGCGCCTCCTCGTAGGCGCCCGGGAAGGGCGGACGCAGCGCGGGCAGCGGGTACGGGGCGGGCGCGGCGGCGATGGTGGGCGCAAGGCGGGGCGGCGGAGCGGCAGCGATGCTGGGCGGAGCCAGAGCGGCTGCCGCCTCCTTGGCGCGACGCTTGCGGCCCAGCTCCTGCTTCACCTCAGCCTTGCGCTTGGCCTTGTCGTACGCTGGGCGGGGCTGGAAGGTGCCCTGCTCCTTGGCCAGAACGTCCGACTGCGTGCGCGCGTACTGCAGTCGCTGGGGACGGCGCGCGCGCAAACAGCGTCAGCCAGCGCTCACGTGGCTGCGTGGGCCACGCACCAGGGGCTTCTCGTAGAGCGGGAAGCCCTCCATGAGTGCCTTGGCCTCCACCGCAGCCTCCATGCTTTGGAACACCACCCACGCCTGCCCCCGCAGCTTGTGCGCCTTTCCGCTCACAACCTGGCGCACCGGCCCGAACTGGCTGAAGACGGCCAGCAGGCACTTGGTCAACTCTGAGCGGCGAGGGAGGGGCGGGCTTAGGGTTGGCAAGCACAGCACCGCACGCCCTCCACGCACCGTCTTTGCGAACTCTTTCAGACAGGTTGTGCACATACAGTGTCTGGCTGGGCACCTCCACGGGCTGAACAGCCTCCTCCGTCTCCATCGCAACATCTGCGCCGTCTGCCATTCTTGCTCAAGAAGGCGCACTCAACGCGGGCAACAACAACCGAGCAGGCGAGGCGCAACAGCCGCCGCACGTGCTGGGCAGGTTCGGGACGCTCACAGAGCAGGCGGGTGTCGCAAAGTGCGTTAATGGCGGGACAGCCCTGCTCGTCGCTGCATGCACTACTCCTGCTGCTGCTCGCACCTACCACACGCCCGCCCACGTCAGTGCGTCACGCACGGCTCGCAGCATCAGACCGCGAACAGCTTACAGCGCACATCCCGCACATCCCTCCCTTACATCCCCCCCTCCCCCTCACGCAGTCTCCGCCTGGTCCTGCGGCGCCGCCTGCTGCTGCGCCTCCTCCGGCCCCGCCGGGATGGGCGCGTAGGTGGCTGCCCGCTTGGGCGGCAGCTTGCGCAGGATGTAGAGCACCAGCGCTGCCGGGAGCACCTCCACGCAGCCGTAGTACACCACGTTGAGCAGCGGGTGCGACACCACGTCCAGCCGCGCCGCGAACGACCGATGGAACGCCGCGTACGCCACGAAGCCCGCGCGCGCAGTGAAGCAGGTTGTGCACACCAGCGTCACGGCGCCAACCTCGCGCAGCTTCTTGCGGCGGCCCTTGCTCTCGATGGGGAAGCGGCGCAGCATCAGGAACAGGCGCCCCCCGTACGTGAGGAAGCCCGCCGCGGCAGTGACGTTGACCAGCGCCAGAAAGATGCTAGACACCTTAGGCACCAAGTGTCCAGCCCCAGAGGCGCCCAGGTACAGCCACACGCACGCCTGGATGGCGTAGACCAGCAGGTTCACGGCCACGAACAAGGGCCGCAGCGCCTGGGTGGGCAGGCTGCGCGCCTGGTGGTAGATCTCCGCCCAGAAGAGCACCAGCAGCGTGTAGGTGCTGAAAAAGAGCAAGCCAGGCAGGTCCAGCAGCACGTGGCGCCACACCTCGCGGTGCATGCGGTCCACCTCCTGGCGGCAGGCGAAGACGGTGCAGCGCACTGGGCGGGGCGTGAGCGTGCGCAGGGCGAGGACGAGTGAGGAGAGCCGGGCACGCACAGCCCGCGCAGAGGAAGTTGAGCAAGTGGAACACCTTCTGCGTGGTCCACCCGTACTCGGGCACGCGCAGCTGGATGCGCGCCAGCTGCACCTGCGGTGCGAGGCGTGGGCGCCCAATGGTTAGGTTTCCTGTCTTTGCACGCACAGCACCCCCCGCAGCGCAACAGCGCACGCACCAGCGCCACCAGCGCAATGAGGCCGTAGGCAGAGGCGAGGCCGTCGTAAATGTGGTCCTGCGCACAGCGACAGAGCGACGTGAGAGGTCACACAGCGTAAACAGACAAGCGTATGCAGCCAGGGCGAGCCTCGACAACGCGCGCGTGCCTGCAACGCAGGCTCATCTTGCACGTGGTCCCACCAGTGCTCCGTGAGAGCGGCTGCGCCAGCGCCGGCGCCGACGCCCCCCATCAGGGCAATGCTTGGGGCACAAGGGAAAGTGCAGGCTCCAGCTCCTCCGGCCGCCTTTCCACTGTGCCTCACAGACCCGCCAGGGCAGAGTGGGCGAGGGCGGCTCAGAATGCGGTGTCGAGGACGCG
>Ga0049083_10000865_pt1 | contig 11255 bp, 7 predicted proteins | sample GreLakmeMI27MSRF_FD_66719 | JGI IMG/M metagenome (GOLD analysis project Ga0049083, IMG submission 66719) | Freshwater lentic microbial communities from great Laurentian Lakes, MI, USA - Great Lakes metaG MI27MSRF | ecosystem: Environmental > Aquatic > Freshwater > Lake | place: Great Lakes...
GAAAGGCTCCGAAAAGGCATCCGAAAGGGGGGTCCGGCGGCATCCGTCGCCTCCATCCGAAAGGGCCGAAAAGGGGATCCGCGGCGGGAGGGGCTTAGCGGAAAAACGCCCCCCTACCCTGCCCCTACCAGCGCTATTCAGCGCCACAGCCATGCAGCTGGGCAGCTGCATGGTGCAGGTCGGTCGCGTGGCCCAGGCCCATGCGAGGCCTAGGAGCGCTGCAGCTGATGCCGCCTCCGCCGCCCGCACTCGGCGCAGCCTGAGCGCGCACGCCACACATCGCGACGCCTCGCCCCTGCACGCGCTCAGCAGCTGCCTGTCGCCTGCGCCGCCCGTGGCGGCACCAGCAGTCGCAGGTACATTCGACAACGCGGCGCCGCCTGCAGAGCCACTGTTTTCTCCAACGCGCTTCGTGGGCGGCGTGAGAAGAGCCATTTCGTCGCGTCGCCGCGCTGACCGCGCGGCGGGGCGGTCGGTGCATGAGGGGGCGGGCTGTCGGGAGAGGGCCGGTGGGCTTGAGGCACTGCCTCCGTCTTGGGCGCTCTCCTACGCGCCCTCGCCCAGCCCTCTGGCCGCGAGCGGCTCCTTGCTGAGCGCAGCGCGGCCGGCGGAGCTGTCTCACCTCAAGTCGGAGGTGCGCGGCGTGAGATGTGGTGTCGGAAGTAGGACACCCCAGTGGCACTCACGCTCCGCGCGCCCCGCGCGCAGTGCCCGGCCACCCACGCCGCGCTGTGGACCTTTGTGCAGGCCGAGGCAGCGGCGGAGGCGGTGCGTGGTGGCTCCCTGGCACTCGCAGCACCCCATGTTCACACGTCTGAGTTTTCTTTCCGGCGCCCTTCTTTTTCTCTCCAGCACCGCGAGCCCTTCCTCGCCTCCTTCCTCTACAGCTCCGTGTTGTCCCACTCCAGCCTGCCGCGCTGCCTGGCCAGCGTTTTGGCCAACAAGCTCGCCTGCAGCACCCTCCCCGCGACGCAGCTGTTGGAGCTCTTCTCCTCCGCCTACGCCGCCGACCCCGCCCTCGTGGCGGCGGCGCACGCGGACCTGCAGGCCGTGGTGGACAGAGACCCAGCCTGCAGCGCGTACTTGCAGGCCATCCTCTTTTTCAAGGGGTTCCAGGCGCTTCAGTGCCACCGCGTGGCCCACGCCCTCTGGTCCGCTTCCAGGGCCCCTCTTGCGCTCGCCCTGCAGTCCCGCGTCTCTGAGGCCTTTCATGTGGACATCCACCCCGGAGCTCGAATCGGGCCCGGGCTCATGCTTGACCACGCTACCGGTGTCGTCATTGGAGAAACCGCTGTGGTGGGATCCAACTGCTCCTTTCTGCACCAGGTCACGCTGGGCGGCACCGGTAGCGCCGGCGGGGACCGTCACCCCAAGGTTGGCAACGGCGTGTTGGTGGGTGCGGGGGTGAGCATCTTAGGGCCGGTACGGGTGGGGGACGGCGCAAAGGTGGGAGCAGGGAGCGTGGTGCTCTCAGACATACCGGCGCGATGCACGGCCGTGGGCGTGCCTGCGCGGGTCATTGCGCGCGCAGAGGACAAGCCGGGGGCGCCGATGAAGCTGATTGACGCCGCTTATGAGATGGACCAAACGCAGAGTTTTCTGGGCGACTGGATCTACATCATCTGAGGGCGACTGACAGATACGAATGATGAACGTTTTTGTGTGTATGCCTCGCTGCATGCGTGCATCACACAACCTCTGCGCTTGCAACGTCTGTTGTCGTCCTTGCAGGCTCAGTCTGCGGCTGTGGCGAAGCGACAGGTGTAGCGGTGCCGTCCTTGATGCCCCTCCAGAACTTGCGGTACTGCTCATCCAGTGGGTGCTCGTACGTGCTCTGCCCTGTGCGGCTACAGTGGAAGTACTCCAGCCCAGCCTCGTCTGAGTGCTCGCTCCAACCGCCCGGCAGCGGCGCGGTGAGCGCCCACTCGGCGATGTAGAACAGGTGCTGATCCTGCTGGACATCCATGCCCAGGAAGGCGGCGTACTCGGCCACCTCCGCGGGCGTCGGCCTGCTGCTCACCTCCGCGTTGTGCTGCGGCGTGAACGCGCCCTCCTCGCCCCCGTGCGCCGCTGTCGGCTGCGCGGGTCGCGGGGCGGAGGCGGATGAGCGGTGCGGGCGCGGGTGGGCGGGCTGAGCCGCGGGCGGAGCCACCCGTCGTAGCCGCGCCTCCAGCTCCTCCTTCTCCGCGGTCACCGCCGCCAGCAGCGCGCCGCTGCGCGCGCGCTCCGCGGCCAGCTTGGCGGCCAGGGCCGCCTTCTGGCGCTCCAGCGCGGCCAGCGCCTCCTGGGCCCTGCGGGTCGCCTCCTCAGCGGCGAGCCGAGCGGCTGCGTGGCGCTGCTCGCCCTCCGCGCGCGCCGCAAAGGGGGAGGCCGCACAGGGGAAGGCCGAGGGCGGCGATGCAGCCGCAGGCGCGTGCTGGCGTGACGGTTTGGAGGGCGCAGCGGCGGCGGCGGCGGCGGCGGCGGCGGCGGCTGCGGCTGCGCGCTCCTGCTCCTCGGCCTTGGCTGCAGCCTTGGCGTCGCGGCGCGCCCTGGCCTCCGCAACAAGCGCCGCCTCGTGCTGCGCTTTGGCAGCGGCCAGCAGCTCCTGCGCGTCCAAGGGCGGCGCAACGGCTGTGGCGGCTGCACCTGCGTCAGTCGCTTGTGCAGTGCCGGCGGGCGCCAGGCCCCGCAGCTGCGACTCGAAGTCCTCCACCGCGCGCAGCAGCAGGTGCGCCTCCATGCGCGCGGCGGCGGCGAGGCCGTGCGAGCCGCAGGCGAGCAGCTGCGCGCGCACGGCTGCGTACGAGCGCACGGGCGGCAGGCCTGCGAAGCCGCCGCAGAGCGACTCGCGGTCGCAGCTGGGCCAGATCCAGGAGGCGCCGCCGGAGCCGCAGCCGTCAGGCAGCGAGAAGGGCCACACGGCAGTCTGGAAAGGGGGGGGCACAACTGTCCGTCAGCCTTCTGAGTGCTGACCCATGCCTGCGCTGCGCTCCGCTGCGCCGCTGCGCTCGCGCCTTGATGTCTGCCAGCAGCGGCAGCAGCTGCGCTGGGTGCGCGAGGACGCAACGCAGCGAGCCGTGGAACAGGTGCCGGCCCAGCAGCGCACTCGCCAGGCGGCCCCGTTCAGACGCATCCACAACGCCCGCTACGGCAGCCACGGCGTCGTCCAGCGCTATCGGGGCGAAAGGGAACGCATGAGCGCGGCGAAGAGGGAGGAGTTCGATGTCAACTCGTGACGTACCGTCGATGCTCAGGCTACCGGGGTCAGCTACCGCTGCCGCGAGACTCGCGCGACGCCCAGAGGCGGTGCAGACCCTGAAGGCGTCCTGAAGGCGGGTGAGCGGCGCGCGGCGGGATGCCGCGGATGAGCGTGTTGGCGAGGAGAGCCGCGTCACGACTGGCGAGTCGGCGGCGCCTGGGCCATCGCCCGCGGGAGGGGCGGCCTGCTTGGAGGGTTTGGCGCCCGCGGGCTTCGCTTTCGCGCCGTACATCAGCGCCAGCGCCTCCTGCTCGGTGGGGTGGGAGAGCACACAGGAGCATTGAGTGTTAGACGCTCAGCACGTCACCACACCGCAAGCAGCCACGCGCCAGCTTGGACAGCGGTTTGCCCAGCGTCACGGGCGCCTCTGACGCCGCGGCCCCCTGCGCAGTGAAGGGGGAGTGCTCCAGAATGTCAGGTCAACTCTCGGCGCTCGCGCAGCCTCTGCGCTCAGCGCTTGCGCCACTGCCACGCGCGCCTCGCGGCAACAAGCTCAGCGCACCTGCCGACCGGCTTTGACTTCGGAGCGACTCATTTGAGCGTGAAGTGTTGTGAGCCAGCCACGAACACCGAGCGCGCACAGGTGCTATATCTGGCACCTCCAACTGATGCTACGCGCCTGGCGGAGGTGCCTCCAGTGCTGGCTCCTCGTACGGCCACGTCACGCAAGAGGCCACAAGAGGCTGATGATGAGGTGGTCCCCTCCTCCGAAAGCAGACTGTCTCGCCCGCCCCTCGCCCGCGGTTTTGTCAGCAAGCCGCGGCTCTGCGGTCGCCCCACCCTCAGCCGCCAGGGCCGCACTGGGTGCCATGCGCGCGCTGGCGGGTGCTGTCGGAAGCCCCGCCGTGGGCTGTTGTCGTCGGAGCAGCGTCGCTGTGGGCCCTGCAGCTCCTACTCAAGCGTCGTGGGGCTCGCACGCGCCCCTTGACCCTCGGCCTCACCCGCCCGCCCGCGCACCACCAGCAGCCGCGCTCGCTGCGCGTCTGCGTGCGCGGCGTGCGCGCGGGTGTGCGCCGCTCTGTGCCGCGGAGGGTGAAGGCCCCACCACCCCCACAGCCGTCCCCAAGCCCCCCAAGCCTCCAAAGCTCGACCTGCGCTTTGACAACGCCGTCAGCGACGCCGGCACCGTGGTGCAGCTGGTGGGCGAGGATAGCGAGGGCCTGCTGGCCAAAATGCTTGCAGCCTTTGCCTCTTTACAGCTCACCATGGTCCAGGCCAACATCCGAACCACTGCAGACGGAGCCGTGCGGGACACCTTCGTGATCAAGAACGCCAGGGGAGACAAGCTCAGCGAGGAAGTGATCCCAGTGGTGCGCTCGCTCTCCTCTCAAGTGCACCCGCTAGCGCACTCCCCCGCAGCACGCTCACGCACGCCCCGCTCGGCCAGATCAAGGAGCACGTGCTCACCTCTCTGCGCCACGGTGAGGGCAAGTCCGGTCAGCCGCTCATCTACGGCGTGTCTGCTGCGCTAGAGGTTGCAGCGCTCAAGGCGCGCCGCAAGCAGCAGGAGGACCAGGGCTCTCTCCCCTCCGGCCAGGCGGCGCCCAAGACGCGCGTGGGCGCGTTGGGGCTGCAGGACGCGGAGGCGCTCGAGCTGGCGGCGGCTGAGATGGCGCTTGCGGCGTCCTCTCTCGTCGCTGCCGAAAAGGCGTCCACTGAAGCGGCTGACGCCGCGCTTGCGGCTTGCGACGGCGACGGCGCAGCGTGCGACAACGCCGCCGCGCTGGCACAGCTAGAGGTTATGGAGCGTGCGCGCGAGGAGGCTGCTCTGGTTCTGGAGCGACGCATGGCGGCGATGGAGGCCGCCATCGCCTCCCGCCGCTCGCCCAAGGAGACGATCGCAGAGAAGCTGCGGCAGCAGAGGGAGCGCGAGATGCTGGAGGGGTTTGGATTCCGCGCCGCCGAGGACGGACTGGCCGGGGGGCAGCAGGCTGGCACGGGTCCTGGTATGGGGAACGGATACGAGATCATCTTGCAGGGCTTCCAGTGGGACTCCCATGCGCTGAAGCCATCCTGGTATGCGCACCTGGGAAGCCGCGCAGAGGCCATCTCCGCTTCAGGGTTCACAGCCGTCTGGTTACCTCCCGCCACCAACAGCGTTTCGGAGCAGGGCTACCTGCCCCGCGACCTGTATGACCTGAACAGCGGCTACGGCACGGAGGGCGCGCTGCGCGGCGTGCTGCAGAAGCTGAAGGAGCTGCGAGTGAAGTGCGTGGCTGACATCGTGATCAACCACCGCTGCGCGCACACCCAGAAGGACGGCAAGTGGAACCAGTTCGGTGGGCGCCTGGCGTGGGACGAGTCGGCCATCTGCCAGGGCAACCCCGCGTTTGGCGGCACCGGGGCTCGCAACACTGGGGAGCCCTATCCAGCCGCCCCCAACATCGACCACACCAACCCCAAGGTTCGTGCCTCGCTCACGGAGTGGCTGCTGTGGATGCGCATGGTTGGCTTTGACGGCTGGAGGTTCGACTACGTCAAGGGGTACAGCGGCGAGTTCACAAAGAACTACGTGGATGCCTCTGTGCCGCAGCTCGCCTTCGGCGAGTACTGGGACGCCTGCAACTACACGGGCGGCGTGCTGGACTACAACCAGGACTCGCACCGCCAGCGCACCGTCAACTGGTGCGACCGCACTGGCGGCACCGCCGCCGCGTTCGACTTCACAACCAAGGGCATCCTCCAGGAGGCGGTGGGACGCTCCGAGTACTGGCGCCTGGTGGACAGCCAGGGGCGCATGCCCGGCTTTGCGGGCCTCTGGGGCGCGCGCGCAGTCACGTTTGTGGAGAACCACGACACCGGCCCGCCCCTCGCGCACTGGCCTTTCCCGCAGCTGGAGCTGGCGCAGGGGTACGCCTACATCCTGACACACCCGGGCACGCCCTGCGTCTTTTGGGACCACTGGGACGCCAGCAAGCAGCCGGGGCTGTCAGACATCATCTGCCAGCTCATCAGCGTGCGTAAGCGCGCGCGCATCCACGCCAAGAGCACCGTGGTGGTGCTCAAGGCGTCTGGCGAGTGCTACGCAGCCTGCATTGACGGCAAGGTGGTGGTCAAGCTGGGGTGGGGGGATTTTTCGCCAAACACAATCAAGCTGGAGGGAAAGCATTGGGAGCGAGCCTGCAACGGCCGCAACTTTGCGGTGTGGACGCAGGATAGCGTGCCAAAGGCTCTAAGCCTCCTGGCGGCGATTGGATCCGCGCCGATGGCGGGCACGGCTGGGCGGTGATGCGACCATGCGCTCCCTCTGTTTTTAAGTTGTGGCTGTAGCGCTGTGCTACATTGTTTATTCATTGACGTGTGGATTGCGATGTGTTGGGTCTCTGGGCTCTGTCATTTGGGCTCACCTGGGCTCGACTGGGCTTTTGCTGCGCGTCGCCGCTTGCACCGCCGCCCCTGTTCGCCCCCGCCAGCCCGCTCCTCCGCCGCGCGCCGCTGGCCGGCGTGCTGCGTGAGCGCCAGCATCGCGCGCCTCGCCTCCTGCGGCACGCACAGCTCCTCCTCGCCTCCGTGAGCAGCCCCTGCTCCCAGCAGCGTCGCAGCGTGCCCCTGCGCCACCGCCGCCTCTGCGGCCCACGCAGCCAGGCTGTCCGCCAACGCTCCTTGTGTGCCGTGACCGAAGCGCAGCAGCATGGCCAGGTCCTGCGCGCGGCGAGCCAGCCCGCGAGCGTTTGCAGCGGCGGCCTCAGCCAGGTCGGGCGCCAGCCAGCGCTGGGCGAGCATCAGCAGCTGCAGCGCATCGGACACGCTGCCCGCGGCTGCGCCCCCGGTGGCCGTCCACTGGACGAAGGCGCGCGTGGGCGCAACGTCCGCGTCGGACAGGGTCGCTGTCCAGGCGGTGCCTCCTGCGGGGGCAAAGGCGGCCCCCCCCGCACCCAGCAGCGCGGCGAAGAAGGGCGACCGAGCGGCCAGGAGCCTGCGCGACGCTTGGACCAGTGCGCCGGAGGGCAGCAGCCTCAGAGTCACACGGTCCGGGTCCGGCTCCCCGGGCGCAAACGCAAGCTGCGCCGCGTGCGCGCTCAGCGCGCGCACAGCCGCCGTGCCGGCGTCGGGGGACGCGGCCGCCAGTCGCGCGAGGGACGCGCGGCCCAGCGCCGCGGAGGCGGCGCAGGGGGAGGCGGCCAGGAGCAGCAGCGCGGGCACCAGGCGGGGGGCCTCCAGCACCAGGTGCTTCAGCCGGTGCGCGGTGAGCACGCGTCTCCCGCCGTGGAGCAGCACGCAGAGCGGCCAGGCAGCCACCGCAGCCGGCAGCGTGCCAGCCGGGGCGCAGGTGGCTTCGACGCCCAGCAGGCGGCACAGCAGGCTTACCGCCTCGGTCAGGTCTCGGGGCTTCCAGTCGTACTCGGCCGTCTCGAGCACAGCCTTCACGGCCGGCTCAACCTCCTCTCGCTGGCCTTGGACCTCGGTGAAGGCGAAAGGCACACCCACCAGCTTTGCAAGCCCAGAGTCCAGCATGCGCCGCGCGCCGGCGGCGACGCCATCCTGCGCCCAGAGCGCGCACAGGTCCACGTCCTCCGGAGACACCGCCAGCCAGCCCGCCAGCGCTCCAGCGGCGCATGCGTGAGCCGTGTCCGAGTGCTGCACTGCGCCAGCTGTCACCACGTCAGCGCACGCGTGGGCCACGCGGGAGGCACACAGGGCGCCAACGCTGGAGGGTGACACCCGACTTGAGCACCCCCACATGCAGCCCACTGCGCTGTCGCAGATGAGAGTGCTCAAAGCCGCTTCAATCTCTGTGTCCTCCTGGGGATGCGCCTCCGCCGCCGCAGTGCCGCTGTCCACCCGCCCGTGGGCGATGAGCGCGCGCATCGTGTCAAGAAAGGCTGGCGCTTTGACCAGCGTCTCCAGCAGCCGTGGGTGCGAGTCCAGCCCCGCCCAAACCACGGACAGCGTGAGCAGCAAGCGAGAGCGTGGCACGTACGCGGGCGGCGCCAGCGAGGCGCACAGCGCCTCTGCGAGAGGACCCACCTGCAGCGCGTGGCCCGGGCAGTCCAGCGAGTTGAGGTGCCTGAGCAGCCGGAGGGTGTACTCCTGAAAGTGCAGGCTCTGCGCTCGGTGTGCTAGAGAGCGCTCACCCAGGCTCAAGCTCCCACGCAGCGCCGCGCACACGCACACACCCAGCGCTGACGCGTGCGCCGCCAGGCACTGCGCGGCGCGCTGAGCCACGCCCTCGCTCACCCCGCTCGCCGCCAGGTGCGCCCAGGAGCCGTGCACCTCGAACTCGGGCGCCTCGATGGGGTCTACCAACCCGTACAGGATGCACAGCGACTGCACCAGGTGCGTGCGCTGCAGTACGAACAGGCCTTGTGGGTCAGGCACTGCGAGCTGCGCGTGTGCCAGTTTCAGGCACGCGCAGTCGTCTTGCACAGCCAGCCAGGCTGCGCGCGCGCAGGATTGCGCGACGTCGCGCTGTGCGGCGGGCAGGCCAGATGCGTCGTGACGGGAGTAGGCCACGTGAGTAGCTGCGAGGCGAGAGCGTTGTTGTTAGCGTAACCTTCTCGCTGTGCGCCGACACTCCGCACCGTCCAGCACAGCCACCCAGGGGTCCTCCTCCTCCAATGGCGCAGGGAGGGCGAGGGCGTGCAGCAGCGCGCGCACGCAGGAGCGAGCTTCGTGGTCACGTCGCGCAACCTCCGCCGCCTCCTCCTCCTCAGCTGTCAGCGCACTGTACTCGCACAACTCGTCGCTGTCGCTCACAGGGACCACACCCTCGTCGGGAGCGTCCGCGTCCGACATGAATTAGCGGAGGAGAGCGGAAGATGTTCAGGCGGTTGAACACCCGGCCGCCGTGGACGTCATATATACATGTTCTATTTTAGGACGCGCGCGCCATTTCTGGCTAATATAAGAGAGGAAGGCGCAGCAGCAGAGAGGAAGGCGCATCTGCCAGCGCCTGCGTCCGCCTTGATGCGGCGCGCCCTGTCGCGCGCGCTGGCCGCGCAGCCGCGCAGCCTGCACATCAGCGCCAGCGCATGGGCCAAGGCGCCCGCGGCTGGTGGCAAGAAGGGTGGTCCTAAGCGAGGTACGGGAGAAGACTGCGCAGGTCGCCGCCTGCGCTTCTGCTCACGCTCATGCCTCGCCCAGAGGACTCCGAGCTGGGCAAGATGGACCCCACCACCGCCACGGGTCTAAACACGTTGAAGGCGCGCGGCTGGGAGCACAGCAGGCTGCGAGCGGCGATGTTTGCTCACAGCGGCTGAACTCGCAGGGCGGCAGCGACCCCCGTCTGGGCGAGGACGACGCGTACCCGGCTTGGTTGTGGACGCTGGCTGACGCTCCGACGCCGTTGAGCGAGCTGGAGTCGCGCTTAGAAAAGGCGCCCAAGAACCAGCGCCTGCCCTTCACAGTCGACGAGGCGCGCCCCCGCACCACAACAGCGAACGCGCACGCCCACGCTGACGCGCGCGCACGCAGGGATCGCGGCTGCTCAGCATGCAGCGCAAGAAGGCGATCAAGGGGGCAAACGCTTCTGGCAGCAAAGCGGGATAGCGGGCTAACTGCTGTGAGCCCAGCGCTTCAGCGCTATGCTATAAGCGTGCGGTTTTCTGTTATTCATAGGCTGCGCTTTCCAGTTTCCTCTGAGCGTCACAGCAAATCCTCGTTGTCCTGGAGCATCGCTTGCCGTAACTCCGCGAGGCCTTGCGCGTCATCAGACCGCTCAAAGACTGGTGACACCGGCTGTGGCTCTGGTCTGCTGGAGGTCTGCGCTGCGAAAGCGGGCGCCCGTGGTGGCTCCGAGGGCACCGCGGCTGTCGGCGCACGTGGTGCTCGTTGCGTGGCCACCCGCTGCGTCGCCTGCTCCTCCGGCAGCCACACCCGCTGCAGGTGCTCCGGCGCCACGAGCAGGCAGCGCTGCCGTGGCTGTGCGGACGGGGCGAGCAGGCAAGCTCCGAGGAGGCGCACCGCCGCGCCCAGGCGCACAGACGCCAGCGCCGAAGACAGCACCAGCGCCTGCAGGCTGCCGGTGGGGTCCGCCAGGCACGCGAGCGCGTCACCGTGGGCGGTTCTTTCGAGCGTCGCCACCACAACTGTCAACGCGGGGAGTCGATACTCCTCCGTGGGCACCACCCCGCACCCGCGCAGCAGCGCCCCGATGCCCCCCGCCGCGTCGAAGCCATTCGCGGTGGCGGAAAGCCACTGAGAGGAGGCGAAGAGGGCGGAGTGCGCGGCGGCGGCGTGCGCTACTAGACGCCGTTCGGGTGATGGCAGACCGTCGGAGCCGAAAGCGCTGGCGGGGCCGGGCAGCTGCGTCGGCGTGGCCGCCGTTCGCACTATCATGGGAGGACTGCGCTCTGGCCGAGGGAGAAGCGAGAGTGCGACAGTGAGCTGGCGGGCTCGCTCTGTGAACACGATGGCGCTCGTAGGCACAGGCTGCGCAGTGACAGCACACGCCGTGCAAGAGGCTTGCGGAGGGAGCGAGGCGTTGCGAGTGGCGTGGGCAAAACGTGCGTACGACGACGACGACCTTGCTCGCAAAGGTGAACCATGCGGCCGCTGTGTTGCACGCATTTGTCTACAGCGGCGCATGCATGTCTTTATCAGCAGTGAATGGTGATGTGGCTACGAGCTTCCTCCTTCTTGGCTGCCTGGATGCGCTGGCACTCTGCCTTGTGCACCGGCCAGAACTGAGCCATGCAGGCGTTGCTGCAGAAGGCCGCGGACTGACATGCGGAGCAGGCGCGGAGGCGCTTGTCGGAGGTGCCGCAGCCGGCGCAGAGGAGCGGAGCAGGGCCACCACCGCGGCACTCCAGCAACTCGATCAGCTCCTGGTTGCCCGGGTGGAAGTGCTTCGCAATATCCAGCGCCGTGGTTCCTGTAGGTGTAGCAGCAGCAGGATCTGCGCCGGCAGCGAGGAGCGCGGCGCAGCAATAGCGGTGCCTGTCTTGTGCCGCCATGAAGAGCGGCGTCGCGCCGACCTTGTTGCGTGCGTCAATCTCCGCAGAGCTCATCTTCTGGTTCTCAGGGCGCCCAATGAGCAGCGTCACACAGGCGAGGTGCCCAAACTGAGCGGCGA
>Ga0049083_10000866_pt1 | contig 11246 bp, 11 predicted proteins | sample GreLakmeMI27MSRF_FD_66719 | JGI IMG/M metagenome (GOLD analysis project Ga0049083, IMG submission 66719) | Freshwater lentic microbial communities from great Laurentian Lakes, MI, USA - Great Lakes metaG MI27MSRF | ecosystem: Environmental > Aquatic > Freshwater > Lake | place: Great Lakes...
GGTCTATCCTTTGCGAATCAACTCATCTCTCGTGACGAGGCTCTACATACGGAGTTCGCATGCCTTCTATATTCACGCATTCAAAACCGCCAAACGCCGGCTGTAGTTGAGGGCATGATTCGCGAGGCCGTCGACATTGAAAAAAGATTTATTACCGAGTCCATTCCGTGCTCCTTGATCGGAATGAACTCGGACATGATGACGGATTATATCATGTTTGTGGCAGATCGCATTCTTAAAATGCTTGGGTACGCACCAATTTACAATAAACAAAACCCATTTGAATGGATGGAGATGAGCGCACTTGAGGGGAAAGCCAACTTTTTTGAGACCCGTGTCTCTGAGTACAGCAAAGCTGGAATTTCACTCAAAGGATCAAATACGATGGATGACTTGTGCCTTGATGATGATGTTGATTTCTGATCGGGTTCCTAGACACGAATGTGGTCTTTGTATTTTAGCAGATTTTTGTAGCACTTGGTAATTGTAACTTCGGATACATTACACACCGCGTGCACTTGTTTTTTAGTCACATCTATGTCATTGGTAACGCAATAATAGTAGAGTGTTCCCGCAGCCACCGATGTAGGTGCATTTTCAGAAACGATTTCAAGGTCTTCTATGATCTTGGTCATTTTCTTACAATTTTGAATGTCGTTCCAATTCATGCTTAGTTGCGATGCGAAGCGTGAAATGAAATCAGACGCGTCAGGACTTTTTATGTTGAGTTTCATGAGCGATTGGAAGCGTGCATTGCCCTTTGTGAGAACGGACGGATCAATGTTGAACATGCGCGCAATTTCTTTGATGGACCGCGGTACCTCGTTCAATGCGCATGCGAAGAAGATACAAGACGCAATGAGACCCTCTTTGTTGTCCCCGCGCGAAATCTTCATATCGCTTGCCCGGCTGTATAGAACTTTGCTGTCATCAAGCACCTTCATGTTGATTCCCTTGTTACACGTCGCAGATGACAGCTTCTCAAATACGCGATACAGCTCTCGTTCCCAGTAGGGCATTGAGTTCCACATTTGGAACTGCCGAATGCGCCGAATGTCTTTGTTTTCGTAGCGGTTTCCACCCACCATGGAGCCCAGAGAAGACCCGGGCAATAGAGGGTTGGTTGGCATTCCGCAACGCGTCGGGTCCTCTCCACGACTGTCTTCTGCTCCATAATACCTCCATTCTGCTCCGCTGTCAATGACCCGTGAATGGATCATACAACAGTTTCTACAAACATTTTGCCCATCTTCGACAATTATGTCTGTTGATTTACAAGCATCGCACACTGGTTCGTCCGCATTATCAGAGTGTAGAATTTCTTCAACATCGTTTACATCGTACCTCAAGTCATCGAGAAGCCTCCAACTGTCATCATCATCCATGAACGACAAGCAAAAATTGGAAGATGTTGAATTGGAGACGGGTGAGCACATAGAAACTCCATTATTAGCCGAGGGTGAAGCCTCAAGATCCGACATGCATGTCGTAAACTTACTTAAACGCTTTTCTTTATATGATCTCTTAAATAAATTAACGCGCCATCAGTTTTTTAGCTCAATCTTATGCTTACGGCGCGTAGCAATGAAAAGAACAAAATGTTTTTGTCTTTTTTAGTTTTTTATGAAGTATTTGTTTTACCAACACATTACTCCTTCTTAGCATCCTGCTCCTTCTTCTCCTTCCATAGGACAACCGCCATACGCATGTACTCCGTTTGCTTGAGACCAGGCTGAGAAGTGCGTAGCTCGAGAATCTTCACGCTGAGGAACTTGTTGTACTCCGTGGGAGCACGATGCTTGCGCTCCTTCTTCTCAATACCCTCTGGATTCTTCTTCGAAACACGAGTCTTCCGAGCCTTCTTAATAGGAGCACCACCATCGACAGCCTCTGTCTCCTCCCCCTCCGCATTCTTCTCCTGATCGGCCTTGGGGGCACGAGGCTTCCGCACCTTCTTTACCTCCTCAGGAGGCTCCTCACCCTCGACCTCCTCCGTAGACAGAGAAGCCACCTTTTCCTTCGGGGCACGAGGCTTCCGAGCCTTCTTGAGCTTCTCAGCAGGCTCCCCAGCCTTCACATCCTCGGAAGCATTTGTGCCTTCAATGGCCTCCATTGCCTCCATCGCCTTCGGAGGCTCAGCCGTGTCGACCTTTTCCTTCGGAGCGCGGGGCTTCCGTGTCTTCTTCACCATCTCGACAGCCTCCACAGGCTCTACCGGCTCTATGTCCTTCGCGGCCTCAGCCTTGGGAGCCTTGACAAGCTCAATTGGCTCCACAAACTCAACAGAGTCCAGAGTCTCCTTGAGATCGGAGACTACCTTCGATAGAAGAGGCATCTCCTTCGTCATGCGCGAGGCCATATCCTCCGGCACCTTCTTCCACGTCTTATCGCGGTTCTTCACAATCACCATGTACACCTGGCCATCGCGACCCTTCATCATCTTCCCAACCATCTCCGCAGAGGCAGCATACCCAAGGCCTTGAGGGGTGTTCTCCTTACCAGAGAAGGAGATCTCAGGAGCGTTAACGCACATCTTGACCGATGCCATTTTGAAGAGGGCGAAGAGGGAAGGATGTGAGAACGAGTGAGGTTGATATAACTTTTATACGAGTTTGTCGTACGTTTGGTTTGCGTACCTTTTTATTCAGTCATCTTATCATTTTTTGATAAGTAAATTAGTTTTTCCCAACATTTTTTTCCGTTACATGGTAAGGCTCTCGTCATGGACATAGCAAAAATCGTGAAATGGTTTGTTCTCTACCTGGCATTCATGATCCTTTCTCTGATCGTTTGGCTAATTTCACTTCCACTCGTCGTGTTTCTACGAGACATTCCACCTCATCCCATCATAAACTTCGTAAGAACCATCTTTTGGGAGGTCATGAAATGGATTTTCCCCATATCACTTGCGATTGCCATCATTTTGTATTTCGTCTACAAAATATTGAGACCCATCCTTCTTGGATTCTCGCTTGGGATATTTGACTTGCGTGGAGAGACACCTTTCAAGGAGCTATGGGATACGGGAGTGTTTGACTGGATCGAGGCCCTTCTAACACTCAATCCCGTGGCCATGTACCACGCAACAAAAAAACTCATGTTGAACACGCCAAAGTACGCAAGGGAGCTCCTTGGTAACGAAATAAATGAAGCCGAAAAAGCCCAAAGTACATTGGAGGCAAATGCCACGAATGCGTCAAAAAACAATGATGGAAAGGCTAACGTTGACTCGGGCGCGGACGCACAATCATCAATCGTTAAGAAGTGCATCGACAGCGATACTATACCTTTGAACAACAATATGACCAAGAGCGAGCGAGAACAAGCCTCATCAGAGAATGATGCCGTCCGAAAGCGTTGCGAGGCGCTAACATCATCATCAATTTCAACTTCAACTCCAAAGTTCAACTTGAATGAAGATTTTTAGTTCTTACAACCATCCTAGCATTAAAATGTTCTAAGTCTGTAGAGATTTTCCATGGCACTTTCGGATTGGAAACCAACGGCAAGTGAGCTTCTACTTTTCACAGTCTTCATATTCATTTCAATCTTTCTAATCTTTATGATCCACTACCACCTCATCCAAAAGAAGGTACGTGCGGAGTCCCGATGCTTGCGCGAAGCAGAGCAATACGCGACTGGTTCGGAATACAAGATCACTGCTTCTGATAAGAGAAACTCTGATTTGTACAATTTAACCTACAACTTTGACACGAAACAAACAACTGTGAACTGCGCATGTAAGGATGGCAAGACTCTCAATAGCTTCAAGAACATACCATACTATGACTTGCGATTGAATGAATCAAAAGCGCTCGATAACTTTTCATGCTATTGCGATAAGGCGTATGATCACCCAAGTATGAGTGTGTACTTCAAGGGTCATCCTGGCTTAATCCGCTACTACCAAAACCAAAAAGATACCTCATTCTTCAACCAAGATCTAGCGAGCTACTAGCACCATCCAAGGGTTGTAAATATGCGTTGCAGTTCCTCAAGAGCTGATTTATTTTCTATTTTGTTTTTCGGATATTCAATATTGAATTGAAGCAAAAGGTTTCCGCCCGGCATTCCATGTCGTGGAATCAAGTATCGGCGGTTGGGCTGAATGACTCCAAAATCTAAAGTTTGAATCTCTAGTTCTCGCTCAAAGTGTGGTATTGATATCTTCATACCAGTGATGCATTGAGCAAAAGTTATGGGGATCTCGGCATGTAGGTCGTTTCCATCCCTTCGAAAGAGTGGATGTGCTTGGATGATAACTTCTATGATTAGATCACCTGAGAGATCGTCGCGCTCCATGGATTGCTCTCCAAGTCGGGGCACGCGTATATGATGCCCGGTTTGCACACCTTTAGGAGCCTTTATTTCCAATCGGTGCTCTTGGTTGATGTGCGCCTTCCCTTTGCAGTTTCCACACGTAGTTTTCCCTTGAAGAGCTCGGCCTTGTCCATTACATACTTCGCATTGACGCGTAGTCATTTGCGTAAACATTCCCATGCGATGCATTTGCGTTATGCTTCCTTTGCCTTGGCATGCGTAGCACGTTTCTACACAGGAACGGCAAGGAACATTCACGGAAACTTTGATCGTCTTTTCAATGCCGAAAAAGGCGTCTCGAAGGCTGATTTGCCAAACATGCCGATGATCTCCGCATTTTTGTGACCTCCTTTGCCCGCCTTGCCCACCATGCCCGGGGTGTCCGAAGGGGAATTCAAAGCCTTCAAACCCACTACCGCCTCCGCCTCCGCCTCCGCCGTGGCCGTTGAAGAATTGAGAAAACAAATCCCGTGGATCAAACGCCGGACCCTCTTGAAGGTTGTCTTGGAACCGCTCATCACCAACTTGGTCATAAATCTTCCGTTTTTCGTCATCGTTCAGAACTTGATAGGCCCGTGAAACCTCTTTGAAAACTTCCGGATCTCCGCCTTTGTCCGGGTGGCACTGTATTGCTTTCTTTTTGTATGCCTTCTTTATCTCTTCCTTCGAAGCACTCTTCTCAACTTCAAGGCAATCATAAAGCTTGAATGTCATTATAAAACTTCAATTCCTACATCCGCTTAAATAAATTACCTAATAGCATCTTAACGTGCGGGCCAAACGCGTCATGATCAGTGTGGAATGGAAGTTCGATGCCGACGATGATAGGGTCCTTATCCTTTTGCCACCCCTCACACAATCCGTATTGGCATGCCGTGATTCGGACTATTCTATAGTAAAAACAAAAATAAGAGGCACTATTGATGCATTGATAGGAAATCCCAAAGTACAGTACGTTGTTGCCCACATTGCTGGTTTCAAAAGTCGAGATTTCTCAAAAAGAGAAGACATTGAGGAGTTTTACGGGTGTGAGGTCAGGTTATTACAGAATATTGATCAGCTCCATGACTCGTCATTTTTGCCCTTCATCACCTCGTCCTGTATCTACGTTCTTCAATACGAAGACGATTGGTTAAGCTTCGAGGAAACCCGGTTTTGGAGGAGTTTCTTTGACATTTGTATTTTAGAGCAACTTTATCCATCATACGACCGCATCTCTACGAGAATAATCACAACTATTGGTTCAGAATGTGACATTGTCATGGGAAAGCAGTACGTTATGGAGTCCTTTAATTCAATCATGATAATAGGAGAAAAATGGAACCCTTTGGCAACACCAACCCCTAAAGTAATTGGGGGAATGCATCAAAATGACACTGAAGGTGATGTTGTTCTCGTCATAGGCCAACTATCTCCGTATGAACTCGAGTTTGCGAGTCGAATTCTCAAGCATCTAATTCAAGAATGCAGATTGACTGCGTACTATGTTTTTGGAAATGCGCAAGAGCTTGCTTCATCATTAAATACAACTTACCCTGACGTTGCGTATAAGGCATTTCCTACAAACGCATTAAAACCGACCGATGTGCAATGGCTATGGTCTCGATTGAAGAAACACATTCCAAAATATAACTCGTATGTGTTTTGGGGGGCATTTGAGTTTACAAATGAAGATACATACGGTATTTGGCAAAAACTCGAGTCGAGCGCACTTCAATCTTGTGTGTTCACACCGGAGTCATGGCATTCTCTACATGAAAATGGGATGTCCAAAAAAGAATCTTTTGTCTTGACATTAGAGCCGATTGGCCTTCTTTATAACATTACAAACAGTCGTCTCACTCCGGCTTTGAAGGATCTGCGAGATAAAGCTGAAATCAAAGATGATAAGTAGGAAGTTCTACATTTGAAGTTGCCGTTGAATGCGCTCTTGTTTTTGATAATGCTCGAGGGCGCGCGAGTCTTCCATACGAATTCTGTCAAGACGCGCTTGCTCTTTTCTCTCATCTTGTGACTTGTGTCGATTTTGGGCTTGAATCTCTCTGTCCGACAGCGGACGTTGCGTTTGTTGAACGCGGTACGCGTCGTACTCTTCCACGGAGCGGAATTCTTTCTTTTTAACTTTAGATGGATCAACAAGGCGCGTGGTTGTATGCGCCTCCATGTAGTCCGTGTAAAATAGGCCCTTCTTGGCGGCTGGGTCGCTGTGCGTAAAGTTATCACCTGCTCCGCCGATCTCGGTATAGGAAATGTTCTTACTTATTACCAAAGCCTCGGGTTCGCGGTACTTTGACACTTGTTGCTGCTTGCTTACGGGAAGCTTGTTAAACTCGGCATTGAAAGCGTCGCTAGAGAACTTCTTTAAAACTTGTGGCACGGATATATCTTCGCGCGTCTTTGATGATTCAGTCATCAAGTGCCCATAACCTCTTTGAACCTCATCGTTCTCAACTTGGTGTTCCGAAAATACGCGATTGAAGCGATCTTGAAATGACTCATTGTCCTTTCCAGCGAATCGTGAATCAGGGACGGCGCGATCTTGAGAACGCATGTCTTCGTGCTTGTCGTGGTATTTGCGAGAATCCATTTTCAATTCATGATGTTGCCTTTCATCTTGACGCGCTTGGTACTCCTTTGCGAGCTTCCGAAAGCAATCTGTTACCATATTGAAGAGAAGCTCATTGCCTCCCTTGTCTGGATGTACAACCTTTGCTACACGATGGTAACTTGACTTTAGTTCATCCCAAGTGAACTGCTTTGATAACCCAAAGACTTCATACGGGTCTATATCTTGTAGATTTAGATTCTCTTGGGCTCCTTGGGCTCCTTGGGACCCCTGGGACTCATATGCTGAGGTTGGATTTGGGTTTGGATTGTTCAAAGCATCATAATATTGTTGAAATGTATGAGGCTTGGCATTTTGGTTTCCCATGATTTCACGGGTAATGGTATTCTTTGATTCTTGAATGTACTTCTTTAATCCTTTTTCTTTAATTTTAATGGTTTATAGCGTAGCGTACCATAATATACATAGATTATGAACTTGAATCTTTGCGTCATCATACCAGGGTTCGGAGCACCCCACCTTGATGAAAAGATCAAGATATTAAATAACAATCTTGAAGTATTGTCTCGATTCCCCGGAAGCATTTCAGTGCGTCTTTGCGTTTATGATATGGATCCAACATTGCCTGCCCGTTTAGAGGAATTGTTATCATTTTACGGGGTCGCGTTTCAACTATTCCAAGAGCCCGGTGTCGTAGCTCAGTTTATAGTGCGACACGCACATCCTAAGAGCTTGGTCGACTCACCAACACCAACACATGTCATGATTCTTTTAGACGATGTGGAACTTCACTCGACATCTTGGACGTGGGCTAACGTTCTTTATGATTACGAAAACCAATGTTTAGACATTGCATCTCCCACTCTAACGGACGACTCCAAAATCCTTTTCCCTTACATGCAACACACGGTCGTGGGTATGGACTTGATTAAGATATCAAGTGCATGCGAGTTGTTTTGTTACTTCATGCGTACATCCGTTTACGAAAAGTACTATGCACAACTATCTATGGAGCATCCATTGCTCTGGGGAATTGATTTGGTTCTTACAAAGCACTTGGGCTTCAAAGTAGCCCTTTTGAACTATTGTGAAATGAAGCACTACTATCAACAAAAGCAAACGAATGAGAGTGATATCGAGCCGTTTTTACAAATGGCAAAGTACTTGTCAAAGTTCGGAGAGACACAAGAGTCCTTGTCTCATCAACCGGCTATACTTTCAGAAGTTCTTGTACATCATAGGATTCATAAGATTCATACGAATATACCTAAACAAAACTCATAATGTTCATATAATATGTTTTATGATGGCGAATGGTACTTTTTGGTCGACTCCAAAAACCAAATACTCTCCCATGTGAAGGTGGCGAGCGATTGGATATCAAATAATCTAACACGAGATAATGCGCTATCAGAGGTCGATCTCCAACACTATGCCCTTCTCAAGTCATTTCTCATCGTTGTTGTTCCGGGATCTTTCGATTTTTCGTCTCAATCCCCGGCCACGAGTCTAACGATTCCTTACACTTTCAAACTCACTTGCGTATCAAAGCCACCCGGGTCTGGCCTCAAGATTTGGAGCTATTCAAGATGCGAAACGTCACTATGCCTTGAAACTCCCTATCTTAATACTGTCCGGGACATTTTGTCGAACGGTGAGGCAAGAGATGACCGAACTGGCACAGGAACAATAAGTATCTTTGGGAATACAATGCGGTTTGACATTTCGAATTATGTTCCTCTACTTACCACCAAGTTTGTACCATGGCGAGCATGTATCCATGAGCTTCTATGGTTCTTGAAAGGATCAACAAATTCAAAAGAGCTTGAGAATGTGAAAGTGAATATCTGGAAAGATAATACCTCTCGTGAGTTCTTAGATTCAAGGGGTCTACAAAGTCTTCCTGAAGGGGACATTGGGGCCGGGTATGGCTTCCAATGGAGACATGCAGGCGCATCCTACGTAGATTGTCTAACAGACTATACAAATGAAGGCTTTGATCAAATTGCGGATGTAATAAACCAACTCCGGACGAATCCAACTAGCCGCCGCATCATGTTTTGCGCATGGAATCCAAGCGCGCTTGGTATGATGGCTCTTCCACCTTGCCATGTTCTATGCCAGTTCTACGTGTCAATGAAGGATGGTAACAAGTTCCTTTCATGCCAAATGTACCAGCGCTCTCAAGATGTCTTCCTTGGTGCGCCTTTCAACATCTTTAGTTATGCGGTGCTAACACATATCCTAGCCAAAATGTGCGACATGAAACCAAAGGAACTCATCATTGTAAGCGGTGACACCCACATCTATAAAGACCATGTCGAGCAGATGCGCGAGCAATTGAAGCGCATTCCACTTTCCCCTGCACAACTAGTGGTATCGGACGAGGTTGCGCAAAAATCAATAGATGATCTCTCAATAGACGATTTTCAACTAGAGGGTTACTTCTACCATCCGCGCATTTATGGCAAAATGAGCGCGTAAGCGCATTAGGGCGTGAACGTGACATACATAGTTTACTTAAAACAAAGGCCTCATAGTGAAATAAGATACACTCTTACATAAGACCAAACACATAACTACTAGTATACCAAGCCGTCTACCATTGATTGAGTCATGACGCGTCACTACTATGACGATGAAGATGTCTTCACGGATGATGTTCGCAAAGATGGAGAGGATGGCGATGTTGATGGTCTCAACGATGCACTATCGGATGCGGAACATCAAGATACGGACTTTGACAACAATCGGACCAATGAAGAGCCCATTGGAGATAAGGACGAGATTGAGGTAGTTCGATGGGAAAGCATTCTTATTGGTGATACCGTTCTTGATGTTTGTAGCACAGGCCTCGTACGTAAACGCGGGGATTTCTTCAATGTCACTCATGGAAGTGATCTTGTGGGTTCTCCGTACCGCTATGTTATCCTCAACAAGCGCAGGCTTCTCATGCACGAGCTAGTGTGGCGAGCTTTCCATGGTGACATCCCAGAAGGATGGGAGGTCCGCCACCAAGCTTGGGTTCCACTTGAGGGTCTACGGCAATACCCGAACGACCTGAGTGCGCTTGAGATCTACAAGATCACGCATAACATGTGGACATAAAATACTTAAAGCTTCGCCACATTATAATGGTAAGCAAGTCAAGAGAGCAAGCACACCACCAAGAGGTAAGTTCCCCCTTCTTCCACAAACCTCATATCAAGCAAAGTCCATCAAAAATGAATGGCATTACAAAGAAGCGCGCACACTCTTCGTCTCTAAGCTGGGCTTCCACAATGTCCCGCAAGAAGCGCAAGGTTGAAGAGGTAGTGGAGGCCGGCATGGATGATGACGAGGACCAAGGTTCTCCAATCCCATTCATGCTTCCAAAGATTCAAAATCATTCTGTCTATTCCCACAACAACAAAGTGTACTTTAACGATGACATCACGTACGACACGTGCTTTCAGCTAAACAAGGAACTACGCGTGGTTGCTGAGCGCATGAAGATCGTGTCTCTACTCCACGGTGTAGAGCCGTCTCCCATCATCCTTCACATCACGACGCATGGTGGCCAGATTTATGCAGCATTCTCCGTCATTGATTGTATGGCACAACTTGGTGTTCCTGTCCATACCGTGGTTGACGGCTTTGTTGCTTCTGCGGGCACGCTCATTTCCATTTGTGGTACGAAGCGGTACATGCTACCCAACGCTTATATGCTTATCCACGAGCTCCGCTCAGAGTTTTGGGGTAAGATGACGGACATTGAGGAAGAAATGAAGAACCTCAAAAAGTCTATGGAGCACATCACACGCCTTTACACCACGAACACAAAGCTAAAAACCAACCAGCTTGACAAGATCCTCAAGAAAGATGCCATCTGGTCCGCATCGGAGTGCCTTGCAAAGGGACTCGTCGATGAGATCAAGATCTAGTTGGTTGGTGGTGGTCGGAGCATGTGCTTGTGACTGAAAAATTAAAAATGCCAAAAAACAAACAAATACCTTACGCATCCATGGCAGAGCGGTTTAATGCGCATATCTCAAGAATATGTTCCTTCGGGAGCCCAGGTTCGAATCCTGGTGGATGTAATTTTTCATTTTTATTTTAATTAGTGGCGGGATGCCGGAGTGGTCTTTAACGGGTTTTGCTTAAGACAAAATGTACATATGTACGCGTGGGTTCGAATCCCACTCCCGCCACTACTTAAAGATATTTTGATATAGTCAAAAAATAGAATAGGATGAGTACCACACCTTTATCTATCTATGAAATCGAAGATGATGAATTCATATCATGTATAACGAGTTCTCATAGCTGGCGAGAAGCTCTTCAAAAATTAAACATGAAGACAGTAACAAGAAGCATACAA
>Ga0049083_10000867_pt1 | contig 11246 bp, 6 predicted proteins | sample GreLakmeMI27MSRF_FD_66719 | JGI IMG/M metagenome (GOLD analysis project Ga0049083, IMG submission 66719) | Freshwater lentic microbial communities from great Laurentian Lakes, MI, USA - Great Lakes metaG MI27MSRF | ecosystem: Environmental > Aquatic > Freshwater > Lake | place: Great Lakes...
GTATAACACTGCTGCGAGGCTGTGCGCGAAAGCTGCACGGTCCTGGTGGACGGGAGCGCCGGCAGGACAGCGAAACACACAGCCCTAAAGCTCAATCCCGACAGGACCAGCACGCGCGCGCGCGCACACTGCACCATTGTCTGCAAAGACTACAGCGTTGGAGAGCTGCGACGCATGCGCACAAACTCGCGAGGCACTTTTAGGAGAACGGTCCTGGCGCGCCTGCAAAGATCAGCTTTGCGCACGCACCTCCGTTCGCCGCAGCCAACACATCGCCACGTAGCTGTTGCCGAGAAAACCATGTCTGCGCTATGAGGGGGACGAACCGAACGCAGGCGCGCCGTTGCGGCGCTAATTGCCCGCGACCACATCCAAATTGAAAAGGGATCATGAGGAGACTGGACAACTCAATCAAGCAGAAGCGACCGAGAACATCCATCACAACAACAGGCGCAAGTCCATCCTCTCCTCGTGCCGGCTGCACTAGAAGCCTCCACGGTACAGCGCCCCTTCCTCCTCGCCCAGCCTCCGCGGTCGCGGCGCCTCTGCAGCCTGCCCGCCCAAAGCGCCTGTGCCCGCCGCCGGCTGCGCGTGCGTCTGCTGGTACTTGAGGATGGTCCAGTCGAAGACGTAGTCGTACTGGAAGCCCTCCCGGATGAAGAGGTCGCGGAAAAGCTTGCGCAGGTGCATATAGTCCGGCTTGTCCTCAAAGCGTAGGCTGCGGCAGACCTGGAAGTAGGTGACGAACTCTGGTGGGAAGTTTTTGCAGAGCACCTCGACTGATGTGCTCATCTTGCGCTCGCTGATCTTCTCATACTTTTGCTTCTTGGTGGCCGCTTTGAGGCCCTGCCACGGCAGGCTGCCCCTGAGGAAGTACATGAGCACGTAGCCCAACGACTCCAGGTCGTCCCGCCGGGACTGCTCGATGCCCAGGTGGGTGTTGATGCTGGCGTAGCGCGCAGTGCCCGTCAGGTTCTTGTTCTCCCGGTATGAAATGTGCTGGTGCGTCTTCGGGTCGCGGTACTTCTTGGCCAGCCCAAAGTCGATGATGTTCACCTGGTTGGCGCGCTTGCCGAGTCCCATTAGAAAGTTGTCCGGCTTCACGTCGCGGTGGATGAAGGACTTGCTGTGAACGTACTCGATGCGGCTAATCTGCTCATCGCCACACCGCGTCAGCGACGAGGCGGGCGCGCAGCGCACGCCTGCGTACCAGCTGGTCGGCCAGCATCAGCACAGTTTTGAGCGTGAAGCGGCGGTTGCAAAAGTTGAACAGGTCCTCCAGGCTCGGTCCTAGCAGGTCCAGCACCATGATGTTGTACTCCCCCTCCACACCAAACCAGCGCACGTTGGGGATGCCGGCTGAGGGCAAAACGCGTCAGCGCAGCGCAAGTGTCCACGCACGGCGAGGTGCACGCACTGCCCCCCTGGAGGATCTTGTACAGCTTAGACTCGTACAGCAGCTGCGGGTGCTTCGTCTTGGTGCTCTCCTGCGGCGCAAGAGCGTCAGGCGGAGGGGCGAGGCGGTCTCAATCGGTTCCCCCGGTCTGCAGCCCGGCCAGCGCCGCGCGCGCAGCCCGCACGCGCGCCCGGAGAGACGCCGGCGCGCACCAGCTTTATGCCAACCTCCTCGCCGGTGGGAATGTGCACGCCTGCAGCGCGGGGCGGACAAGTCGTCAAGCCTCGAAATGCAGGCACGAAGCGCGACAGCGGAGGGCGACAGCCACAGCCACAGCACGCAGCTCTGAAAGCAACGCTAGGCGGCCTGCCAGCCGCAGCAGCAGCAGACTGGAGGAACGCGCACCAAGGTAGATGTCGCCGAAGGAGCCGCTTCCAATCTTGCGCCCCAGCCTGTACTTGTTGCCCACTCGCAGCTCGCTGGACATGGTGTGGCCGGGCGAGACAGCGAGCGCAGACTGCGCCCGCGTCGGAGCAGATTTAGCCGACGCGTGACAAGCGCGTTTCCAATCTCCTGCGTGCGTGCCACCGCGCAGCAGCGGCGCCGGCTGCTGTACGCCAGACCCAGACAAGCAGGATCCGAGCGCGGCGCGGCGCCAGGTGTTCCCTCCTTTTTTGTACGACCGACGCACGTTGGAGGAACTGACTCCGAAGAAACTGCAGTGCGAGGAGGACCACCACGCCTCGCCTGGTCTGTGCCTGTCGCTGTAGTGCTGCATGGCGTCCGTGTCGCTGCAGGGCGCGCCCGCGCTGCGCAGCAGCTTCGCGGGCAGTGCGCTCTCTGCACGCTCAGCTTGCGCAGCAACGTCGCGGTCGACGTGCGGCGCGCGCAGCGTGACCACCTGCGCGGCCAAAGGTGCGTGCCGCCATGCGGCGCCCTCACAGGCCTGTCGGCACTCCCAACCTTGGCGAGGCGCCAGGGCGATGGAGCGGCGGCGCTCCTGAACCCTAGGGCAAAGAAGCCAGCTCACGCGCTCACGCCGGCTGTGCAGTGGTGGGCCAGATCAAGCTGGCGCTCTCCGCAGGCAAGGCCAACCCTGCGCCGCCCGTGGGTCCCGCGCTCGGCTCGAAGGTGCGTCGTTGCTTTGGCTCGCAGGCGCCTCTGCTGGCTCACCTTTTGGTCAGGGCGTGAACATCATGGCCTTCTGCAAGGAGTACAACGCCAAGACCGCGGACAAAGTGGGGCAGATCATCCCCGTGGCTATCACCGTCTTTGACGTGCGTGTTGTGACGTGCGTGTCGCTCACCCCTCGCTGACGCTCTCTCGCGCAGGACAAGAGCTTCACGCTGGAGCTGAAGACGCCACCAGCCTCGTTTCTGCTGAAGGACCGTGCGGGCGTCAAGGCTGGCTCTGCCAAGGGACAAAAGGTGAAGGTTGGCAAGGTCACCGCTGCGCAGGTGCTCGAGATTGCAACCATCAAGCTGCCCGACTTAAACTGCAACGGCGACATGCAGGCGGCGGTTTCTATCATCAAGGGTAGCGCACGCAACATGGGAATCGATGTAGTCGGATAGTTTGCTGTGTTTATGCTGATTCTGTGTTTTGAGTATTCGTCTGTAGCAGCTCACCAGATGCATTGAAAGCAGCTGCATGCAGGCAGAGCGGCCGAGTCCACCAGCAGCTGGTTCCTGCAGGCTGTCTTGCTTCCGTCCGAAAAATTACAGTACGGGACAGTACGACCCACTTCTTGTCGCCTTGCGTTTCCCATCATGGACGCCGCGGGCGCGGCGGCCACCATGGCGCAGCCCATCGTGGTGAAGGAAGTGCTGAGCGTGCGTCGCATGTGCGCGTGTGCCTAGGGCGCACTGACGCTCCTCGCAGCTCACGCAGCTTGGCGTCAACCCCGCCAACATCAGCTTCACCAACGTGAGCTTCGAGTCGGACAAGTTCATCTGCGTGCGCGAGCCCGGCGCTGGCGGCGTGGCAGGCGGGCTCGTGGTGGTGGACCTGGCCAGTGGGCAGCCGCTGCGGCGCCCCATCGCCACGGATAGCGCACTCATGAACCCCTCCTCCAAGGTCATCGCGCTCAAGGCTGCGCTGCCCGGTGGCGGCGGCGAGCAGCTGCAGGTGTTCAATTTGGACACCAAGTCCAAGGTGAAGAGTCACACGATGCCGGAGGCGGTGGTGTTTTGGAAGTGGCTCACGCCCTCGCTCATGGGCCTGGTGACAGCTGGCGCGGTGTACCACTGGAGCACGGAGGTGCGCGGGGCGGGTAGACGAGGATTCAGCGAGGCCGAGGCGTCCCGACGCTGCCCCGCCCGCGCTGCCCGCGCCCGCCTCGTGCTGGCAGCGCACGCACACACAGCTCGCACGCGCGGGGCCGCGGTCTCGCCGCCCCTCGCTCACGCGCAGCTGGTCTTTCCCTGTTGTCCCTTTCAGGGCGACTCTCTGCCCGCCAAGATGTTTGACCGCACCGCCTCGCTGGCGGGCAGCCAAATCATAAACTACCGCGCCTCGCCGGACCAGAAGTGGCTGGTGCTCATCGGTATCGCGCCTGGCAGCCCAGAGGTACGCTCTGACGCTGAGGGTCTTGCTCCTCATGCTGACGCGACTTCGGCAGCGCCCCGCGCTGGTGAAGGGCAACATGCAGCTGTTCAGCGTGGAACAGCAGCGCAGCCAGGCGCTGGACGCGCACGCGGCCGCCTTCGGGACGCTCAAGGCGCGTGCGCAACCTGCGCAGAGCGTGCGTGCTCTGACGCGACCAGTCCGCGCGTTGCGCGCAGCACTCTGGCAACGCGGAGGCCAGCCAGCTCATCGCCTTTGCCAAGAAGACGATGAGCAATGGCGTTGCCGACGCCAAGCTGCACATCATCGAGCTGGGCGCACACGCGGGCGCGGTGCCGTTCCAGAAGCGCAGCGCGGACGTCTTCTTCCCCCCCGACTTTGCAGACGACTTCCCGGTGTCCATGCAGCTCAGCGAGCGCTTCGGCCTGGTGTACCTGGTGACCAAGCTGGGCCTGCTGTTTGTGTACGACCTGGCAACGGCCACAGCTGTGTACCGCAACCGGGTGAGCGCAGACAGCGTCTTCCTCACAGCCGACAGCCCCTCCACGGGCGGCTTTTACGCCATCAACCGTGCGGGCAAGGTGCTGCTGGTGGACGTGAACAGCGCCGCGCTGGTGCCCTTTGTGGCGCACACGCTGCAGAACGTGGACCTGGCGCTGGCGCTGGCGCAGCGGGGCGCTCTACCGGGTGCGGAGGCGCTGGTGGGGCCCAAGTTCGAGGCGCTGTTTGCGGCGGGGGAGTACCGGGGCGCGGCGGAATGCGCGGCAGACTCCCCGGCTGGGGTGCTGCGCACGCGCGAGACGGTTGCAAAGTTTGCAGCCGCGCCCGCGCACCCGGGCGCACAGGCGCCCCTGCTCCTCTACTTCGGCACCTGCCTCAGCCGCGGGCGCCTCAACGCCTTCGAGAGCACCGAGCTTGCCAAGCTGGTCCTGGCGCAGAACAAGAAGCAGCTCCTGGATGGCTGGCTGGCGGACGACAAGCTGGAGTGCTCCGAGGAGCTGGGCGATCTCATCTACCCCAACGACGCTGAGCTGGCGCTCAAGGTGTACGTCAAGGCGCGCGTGAACCTGAAGGTGGCCACCGCCCTGGCGGCGCGCGGCGAGATGGACAGCCTCGCAGCCTACTGCGACCAGACAGGCTACGTTCCTGACTACCAATTCCTCCTCACGCGCCTCCTGGCCGTCAACCCGCCGGCTGCGGTGCAGCTGGCGCTTGCGATGGGCAGTCAGTCGCCGGCTGCGCTGGATGCCAACGCGGTGGCCGACCTCTTCTTGCAGCGCAACATGGTGCGCGAGGCCACCAGCTACCTGCTGGAGGTGCTCAAGCCCAACCTGGCGGAGCAGGGCGCGCTGCAGACCAAGACGCTGGAGGTGAACCTGGTGGCATTTCCCGCCGTGGCCGACGCCATCCTGGCCGCCAACATGTTCAGCCACTACGACAAGCCGCGCGTGGCGCAGCTGTGCGAGAAGGCTGGTCTGTACACGCGCGCGCTGCAGCACTACACGGAGCTGAGCGACATCAAGCGCGTGGTGGTCAACACTCACGCCATCGACCCCCCGGCGCTGGTGGAGTTCTTCGGCACCCTGAGCCGCGAGTGGGCGCTGGAGTGCCTGCACGAGCTGCTGGCCGTCAACGCGCGCCAGAACCTGCAGCTGGTGGTGACGGTGGCCAAGGAGTACACGGAGCAGCTCAGCGCCGCCAAAATCATCGCCCTCTTCGACGCCTTCAAGTGCTGGGAGGGGCTGTTTCTGTACCTGGGCGCGCTCATCGGCAGCAGCGAAGACCCCGAGGTGCACTTCAAGTACATCCAAGCCTGCGCCCACTCCAACCAGGTTCAGGAGGTTGAGCGCGTGACGCGGGAGAGCAATTTCTACGAGGCTGAGCGGGTGAAGGTCTTCCTCATGGAGGCCAAGCTGCCCGACGCGCGGCCGCTGATCAATGTCTGCGATCGTTTTGGCTTTGTGCATGACCTCACGCTGTACCTGTACAACGGCAATATGCTGCGCTACATCGAGGGCTACGTGCAGAAAGTGAACCCGGCGGCCACGCCGGCGGTGGTTGGAGCGCTGCTGGACGCGGAGGCTGAGGAGGCGTTTGTGAAGGCGCTCATCCTCTCCGTGCGCTCCCTCCTCCCGGTGGCCCCCCTGGTGGAGGAGGTTGAGAAACGCAACCGGCTGAAGCTGCTGCACTCGTTCCTGGAGCACCTGATGAATGAGGGCAGTCAGGACCCGGCTGTGCACAACGCGATGGGCAAGGTGATCATCGACAGCAACAACAACCCGGAGCATTTCCTGCTCACCAACCCGCACTACGACAGCCTGGTGCTGGGGCGGTACTGCGAGAAGCGGGACCCGCACCTGGCGTGTGTCTCGTACAAACGCGGCTCCTGCGACGCTGAGTATGTGGACGTGACCTCGCGCAACAGCCTGTTCAAGCTGCAGGCGCGCTACGTGGTGGAGCGCATGTCGCCGGAGCTGTGGGCGCACGTGCTGGCCGAGGACAGCGCGCAGCGCAAGCAGCTGGTGGACCAGGTGGTGAGCACCGCGCTGCCTGAGAGCAAGAACCCGGACCAGGTGAGCGTCACCGTCAAGGCATTCATGACCGCCAACCTGCAGCACGAGCTCATCGAGCTCCTCGAAAAGATTGTCCTCCAGAACAGCGCCTTCTGCAACAACCCCAATCTGCAGAACTTGCTCATTCTCACCGCGATCAAGGCTGACCGCGCGCGCGTGATGGACTACATCACGCGGCTGGACCACTTCGACGGGCCAGCGGTTGGGGAGATTGCGGTGGGCAGCGAACTGTTTGAGGAGGCGTTTGCCATCTACAAAAAGTTCAGCTGCCACCTGGCTGCAGTTAAGGTGCTGCTGGACAACCTGCAGGCGCTGCCCCGGGCCGTCGAGTACGCGGCCAAGGTTGAGATCGCGGAAGTGTGGAGCACGCTTGCGCGCGCCCAGCTGGGCTGTCACGCGGTGGGCGACGCCATCGCCTCCTTCATCAAGGCGAAGAACAGCGACGACTACGCGCTGGTCATCGACGCGGCGCACAGCGTGGGCGCGTACGCAGAGCTGGTGGTCTACCTGCGCATGGTGCGCAAGCGGGTCAAGGAGGCTGCGCGCGTGGACACGGAGCTCGCCTATGCGCTCGCCTTCACCCACAGCCTGGCGGAGCTGGAGGAGTTCATCGCCGCCAGTCACGCGGCGAACCTGGGCACCGTGGGCGACCGGCTGTATGCGGAGGAGCGCTACGACGCGGCCAAGATTTTGTTCGCAGCCACCAGCAACTGGGCGCGCCTCGCCTCCACCCTCCTCAAGCTGCGCGCCTTCCAGCCCGCCGTGGACGCGGCGCGCAAGGCAAATAGCTCGCGGACCTGGAAGGAGGTGTGCTTCAGCTGCGTCGACGAGCGCGAGTTCCGCCTCGCCCAGCTCTGCGGCCTCTCCATCGTCGTGCAGGCGGACGAGCTCGAGTCGGTGGTTGACTTCTACGTCCTGCGCGGGCACTATGAGCAGGTCATCCTCCTCCTCGAGGCTGGCGTGGGCGTGGAGCGCGCGCACATGGGCATCTTCACGGAGCTGGGCATCCTGCTCGCCAAGTTCCGGCCGGAGCGTCTGTCGGAGCACCTGAAGCTGTTTTCGACGCGCATCAACACGCCCAAGCTCATCCGCGTCTGCGAGGACCAGGCGCTCTGGGCGGAGCTGGCGACGCTGTACCGCCAGTACGACGAGTACGACAACGCGGCGCTGACCATGATCCGGCACGCGGACGCGTGGGAACACGTGGCGTTCAAGGAGACGGCTGTGAAGGTTGCCAACGCAGAGATCTACTACAAGGCGGCCGCCTTCTACCTGGAGGAGCACCCGCAGCTGCTCAACGATCTCTTGCAAGCGCTCACCGCGCGGCTGGACCACGCGCGCGTGGTGGCAGACATGCGGCGCGCGGGGCACCTGCCCATGGTCAAGGCATACCTGCAGCACGTGCAGAAGGCGAACCTGGCGGCGGTGAACGAGGCGCTGTACGACCTGTACTGCGAGGAGGAGGACGCGGCAGCGCTGCGCTCCTCCGTGGACCTCTACGACAACTTTGACCAGGTGGCGTATGCGCAGCGCTTCCAGGCCCACGACCTCATCGAGTTCCGCCGCCTCGCCTCCTACCTCTACACGCGCAACGGGCGCTGGCGTGCAAGCGTGGAGCTGAGCAAGCTCGACGGCTGCTTCAAGGATGCCATTGAGACGGCCGCAGCCTCGGGCGACCGCGAGCTGGTGGACGAGCTGCTCGCCTACTTCGTGGAGGGGCGCCAGACGGAGTGCTTCGCCGCGGTGCTGCTCACCTGCTACGACCTGGTGAGGCCGGAGAGTGTGCTGGAGACGGCCTGGCTGCACGGCATGTTCGACCCAGCCTTCCCCTACCTCGTCCAGATGCTGCGCGAGTACACCCACAAGGTGGACCGCCTGCTAAACGAGGCGCACGAGCAGAAGGCGACGGTGGAGGTGCAGGCTCAGGAGGCCAAGGCGGCCACGCAACAGACGCTGCAGTACGCGCAGCTGCTGCCGCCCGCGCTGCCCGCGCCGGGCGATTGGGCGGCGGCGCACCCGCAGGCGTACGCGGGATACGACCCCTACGCGGCGGTGGGGGCAGGCGGGCCACTGCACCCCCACTTCTGAGACCCTCCCTCGGATGGCGATGCTTGGGCGGATGACTGAGCGAGACATACACACGCGGCGTGTCCTGTGCAATGCAGACACGACCCAACACATGTAGTGCCATTTTTGTCTGCGTGCTGGGAATTTAGTGTTAACGAAACTCGCCCCTCTTCACAACGCCGTGCGTTTCTTCTTGCGCCGGCGCCGCTCCCGGCTGCTACTGCTGCTACTGCTAGAGCTGCTGGAGCTATCCGAGTCGCTGTCACTGCTGCTGCTCGACGACGTGTCAGATGAGCTGCCGTCTGCAGCTGCCGCCGCCAGCGCTGCCGCGTGCTGCGCCTCCGCCAGCTTGGGCAGCTCCTTGAGGTGGGCTCTCAGGCCGTCAGTGAGGCCTCCCAGACCGATGCTGGTGAAAAAGTTGATTGCGAAGCGCGTGCTTCGTGCAGAGTCGCGCGGCAGCACGCCCGCAAAGTAGGCGCCCTGAGCCGGGTCGGAGAGGCGCGTGTTGAGGGTGCGTAGTCCCAGCTGCTCCGACATTTCCTGGAACAGGATCTTGATGAAGATGCGCGAGCTGCTGGTCGTTGCTTCCTCCGTCAGCTGGATGTAGGCCAGCACGCTCCAGGGCATGGCGTCCGAAGCGAGCAGGTGGGCGAAGAACTTGGCCACGTTGCGCAGCTTGTTGGTCTCCAGCCGGTGAATGGTTGCATACTGCTGCGCAAACATGTCGTCGAACTGCGCCTGGAACACGGGGTTGACAAAGCAGAAGCGGGCGGCCAGGAGGCCGTAGTAGCGCAGAAAAGTGCGCTCCTGGCTGCAGCATTCGAGGAGCATTGTGCAGAGTTCCTTCTCCTGGCCGGGCGCCAGGTTGATCTTCATCAGCTTGTGGCCAGCCTCCTCAAAGTCCAGGCTGGACATGATTGTGAGGTAGATGACGCGCCGCAGGTTCACCAGGTTTGCCTCCGTCGCGTCTGCAATCTGCAGCTCGGCCGCACCCGGCTGCTGCTCGGCAGCCTCCTCATCCTCATCCTCATCCTCATCCGAGGCGCTGGAGGCGCCGACGTCGCCGTCGCCGCTGTCGCTCTCCTCCTCGCCCAGGATACTGCGCCGCAGCAGCGCGTACTGCGCCTCGTTGGCGGCGAAGGCTGGGTCGGGGGCGAACACGTCCAGTGAAGCCTCCGGGTCAATGATGTCGTCCAGCGACACCTGGTGCACGATGGCGTCTCCCTCCTCCACCAGGTCCAGGCCAGCTGGGATGCCCGCGTGGCCGGGGAAGCCAGCCTTGCGCAGCGCAAAGAGGCCTTCGATCAGGTACTGCACCCGCGTCTCGATGGCGCCCTCGTGCAGAATGCCGCGCAGACGCTCGAAGACGCCGTGCAGCGCCGCCGGCGCGAGGTCACCCAGCGTGTGCCCGCACTCGCGCACAAACTCCACCGCCACCTCCACGCTGTCGTCCGTCGGCGCGCCCAGCAGCAGCGTGAGCACCTCCAGCGCCAGCAGCTCATGCGCCACCTGCTGTGCTACCAGCGCTGCAACGAAGCGCGTCACCGCCACGCACACCGGCTTGTCGTTGCGACGGAATGCGCGCCGGAACTGCAGCACTACGCGCTTGAGCACCAGCGCGCCGACCTCGGGCAGTTTGGTGTTTACCACCGCTATCAAAGCGGCAAAGACGGCGCTGAATTGGGGACTCGCCATCTGGCTCTTCAATATGCTCCGAGCCAGCAGGCCCCGCCCGCGCACCAGATTCTCGCGGAACAGCTCCGGTAAGATGTGAGGCAGGTTGCTCACGTTGATCTGCGAGGACGCAGGAGGACCCGGTTAGGGTCTGTGGCGGCACGGGCGTGCAGGCCGCCCCGCGGCGCCACGCCACTGTGCTCTCAAGCTGCAGCAGCCCCCGCGCGCGTACCTTGTTGACGAGGCCGTTGATGGACTTGCGCAGCGCGTCCCACGACATGCGCTGGTACTGCGCACCCTCCTTGTCCGTCACCTGGCTCAGCATCTGCGCCAGCTTGAACGGCGGGACGTCTGGTGTGGGCGCAGGCGCGTGAGGCTGAGCTGCAGACAGGGGTGTGAGCAAAACGCACAAGCGCCGCCCGTGCGTCCGCCACCTGCATCCACTCCCCGAGGCGGCGGAGGTGGCAGTGTGGCAGGCGCCTCGCGCTCCAACGACCGCGGTGAGGCGCTGCGGCTGCGTGCCATCGTGGCAGATGCGGCGAGAGCAGGCAGCGTGGATGTCCAACACACGTATACACAGGCTCACGTCTCACACCCCTCGCAGGTGCACCCAATCCACAAACCAAGAGCGACGGGCTCGCAAGGTTTGGAGTTTTACACATTGAGGGTTTGTCTCGTACGCCCGGGCCATCGTGGCACAGAGAGGGTGGGTAAGGCCGAACCCACCCTCCTAGATTTTGTGGCCTGGACGCGTGACCCACCCACCCCGGTGTGGCGATGGCGGGCGTGTGACGTGGCGCGGGCGCAGGAGCAGTTTTGAGGGCTGACCTCTCTCAAGGTATGAGGAGGGCTTAATACCTTAATAACTCATCCGTCAGCGCACCGTTCAGCGCGAGAGTTGGTGCGTTCGGTGCGGCGCAACCTTGCGCACAAACGTACGTTTTGTTTTGGGCGGACAGGGGCGACGCGCG
>Ga0049083_10000868_pt1 | contig 11211 bp, 13 predicted proteins | sample GreLakmeMI27MSRF_FD_66719 | JGI IMG/M metagenome (GOLD analysis project Ga0049083, IMG submission 66719) | Freshwater lentic microbial communities from great Laurentian Lakes, MI, USA - Great Lakes metaG MI27MSRF | ecosystem: Environmental > Aquatic > Freshwater > Lake | place: Great Lakes...
GGCGGTTCGCATGCCTCCCGCCGTGCGCACCGGCGCGGCGGTGCAGGCGCCGCAGGAGCGCCTGGGAGAGGCCAGGGCGCTGCTGGCCGCACGCAGGAGGGTGGCCAGCGAGCTGCTGGCCGTGCCCAGCTGCGCAGCGCAGGCTCCGCAGGCGCACCCGCCGTCGCCGCTGCTCGCCTCGCCGCCTCACACGGCCGCAGGCACGCCCCGACCAAGCCAGGCGGCGTAGGAGTTGTGTTGTCTAGTACTACTACAACGGCAGAGCCTCCTCCTCTAGAGCGTTTGCGGCTGCTGCTCCCCCGTCCGGGCATCCTTGCGCTTTAGCCGCCGCTTTGAGCGCCTTCTTTTCGCGGCGTCGTCTGTTATGCGCCTCTAGCTGCTTGGTGCACGAGTGCAGCAGGCCCGTGAACAGCGCCAGCTCGTGGAAGGAGCCGCACTGCTGGCAGAAGCGCTTCGCAACGCCCTCAAGGTACACCTGGTTGGGCAGTGTGACGCTGAGATGGGCAGAGGAAGGGCGGTGCGAGGTGCGCGCCCGTGGGCCCGCTTGCGCACCTCGGTAGACTTCATGCACGAGCTGCAGCAGCGATAGCGTACGTGTGTTTTCTTGGTTCCCAGTGCGTTCAGGTCCGGCGTGGTGCAACCAGGCACCTGGCAGAGCGCGGGGTCGCCCTTTCGCACTGGGCCACGCCCTGGACCACGCTTCGGCACGTGGCTTCCAGAGCCTTCCAGCACACCCTGCGCAGCCTGCGCAGCCTGCGCAGCCTCACCCTCCATCGTACACAGCGCGCGTCGGGTAAGAGGTCAGGAGAGAGAGCGAAGGACGGAGAACGAGATGCGGGAGCGGGCAACTGCTGGTGCTGACGTGTAAAAGAAGAAAATAGTAAGTAGTACGGTATACTAGTAATACACGCCGGGAAGGACGAGTGAGAGTCGCAGTCGGCCGCTCTCACTCCCCGGTGCTGGCAATCGGCTCGCCCCAGTACGGCACGACGAAGGGCTGCCCCGTCTGCGGGCAGGTGACGACGGCGCCCGGCGGATAGCTGCTGACATCCACCACCACGCCGGTGTAGGGCGATGCGACGTAGCGCGGCGTGGGCGAAACAACCACGAAGTAGGTGGGCGCCAAGGTGAGCGTCTCATTGTCGCACTTGCAGTCCTCCTCCGGGTTCTTGGCGAACACGCCCTCCTGCGCCGCCATCCGAGGGGGCGTCGCCGTCATCGCCGCGGCGCCCACAAGTTCATTGGCAGACACGCGCGCGAAGAACAAGTCCTCCGACGACGACGACTCCATGCGTTGTCCATGCGGCGCAGCCGAAAGCGCCCGTTGCGGCTGCATTTGCGGCTGGGTGGGCGGCAGCGCAGCGATGAAGATGGGCAGGTCGTGCTGCAGGTCGAAGGGCGTGCCGGGCGTGTCGAGCGTGACACGCAGGCAGGTTGCCCAGCGAAGCGGCTCGTCGCGCCGTCCCCACCGCGCCCCCCAGCTGCTGAACTGCTTTGGATAGGGCGTCATGGCGTCGCCCCAGCCGTGGTAGTCGGGAGACAGCAGCGGCACCAGCACCTCGGGCGTGAGCTGTACGGTAGCGCCCGCAGGCACTGGCGCCTCAAACACCGTCAGCGCCGTCTGCGACTCGAGCGACCCGGGAAGCATGTACGCAGTGGCGACGAAGGAGCGCACGAACTCGACGCGCAGCACGCCTGCGGGCATAGAGCGCTCGCGTAAGGATGCGCACGCGCTAGCGGTGCCAAAAAACGCACTGGGGCGCTCGGTGCAGTTCACCGCGCGCAGCTGCGTGAAAGGAACCAGCTCGCCCGGCGCCATTCCAGCGCGCGCCAGGGCAACCTCCAGCACCACATCGCCGAGCGGGTCGCTTTTGTTTTCGCAGCATCCGGCGCCGAAGCATTCCAGGCAGCATTCGCAGCAGCAGCCGCAGTGGACGCCAAACATCGGCTTCGTGTCGGCCGCGCACACAGGCATCAGCAGGCGCGGCAGCGAGGCGGTGACGGGTTGCACGATGTTCACAAAGGCTCGCACGGAAGGGTTACGTCGCCACGCGATGTCGATGTGTGCGTAGACGGAGCAGCGCATGAAGCCGTAGTCCAGGTCGGGCACACCTTCCAGGGTGCTGGGCATGTTGGCGGGCAGCTGGAACGTGAAGGGGAAGGACAGCTGGTTCGCCTGGGGCATGACGACCTTTGCCGGTGGCTCCGGCAGCGGCGAGCCCTGGTGCGCCTCTCCGAAGGGCTCCCACAGCTTGCAATACACGTCGTTGCTGCTCAAAACATCCCCAGAACGCAGGTTGCTGGCTGAGACGAGGCAGAAGCGCACGCGTCGGGCACCCTGCGCCCACTCGCCCCTCAAAGCTGCCGCGTCAGCCGGCTCGGGCAGCGCACACAGCTGCAGCATGCTGGGCTGGCCGTGGACCAGCTGCGGCGCGTAGGAGCGTGTCAGCCCCTGACGGCGCCAAAGAGGCACAGACACGAGCTGCCCAGGCGCCGCCAGCAGCGCGTCCACGTCCAGCAGGCACTCGCCGAGCACGTCGTCTTTTTGACCGAAGTCGTAGTCCAACACCCGCAGTGCCACTAGCGAGCCCCGAGTGGCACGCAGGGGCACCACCACATGACCCTCACTGGGTGCCCACGAGGAGCCCCACACGCAGTTGGAGCCCGCGTTCATCACCGGCGCCGTGCTGAACACGGCGCCCCACACGGTGCGCTGCTCCAGCGCGTAGCGCTGCAGGCGGCATGCCTTGGCGTCAGGACTGGATAGAACCTCTGAGGATCAGCGTGCCCAGCACGTGCGCCCTGCCCATGCGCGGAGCGTGGGAAACGCGCCTGCTCCCCGTGGTAGTCTTTCCGGTCGTCGCCCGTGCCGTAGTGCCAGTGCACCTCCGATTTGTGCTCCAGGCGGATGTGCAGGCCGCGGCACTCCACCGGCGCGTTGGTGCTCAGGTGCAGCGTGCCGCGCACCTCCTCGCCAGGCACAAACACGCGCTTGGGTAGCTCCACGCGAAAGTCGGACACGCCGGAGCCCCAGCAGCCACGCGCCGTGTCATAAGGCGCCATGCGCGCAGGGCTCCAACTCAGCCCAGGTGGCGTAGACGCCGGGCGCACAGACACAGCGAGGGAGGGTGCGTGACTGCGCCAGAATGCACCTTTGCACGCACGACGATGCACGGCACAGAACGACGACGTGCAGACTGCAGTCTTCAGAAGGAAGCTTCCCGGAAGGGCGACCCCTCAACGCTACCACTGTCGGCTTCTCACGTTCTCACTGTTCTGGGCGTCCATTGCAACCTCACTCATCCGTTGCAAGCGCCGGCTGCTGTGCGGGGTGCTCGGAAGGGGTCTTTTCCTGCAGCATGGCCACCCTCTTGGCCTGGCTGGCGCCTCGTTTCGCGAAGAAGGCGCGCAGGCCTTCCATCAGCGACGGAGATGGAGGAGCAGTGGGTGGTCTCAGTGCTATCCTCAGCATCTGTAGGGGCAGTGCAGTCAGACACGCAGACGTTTAGATCTCTCCTTTTTTGCTCAAAAGACTGGCACGCACCGCCATCAACTCCAAGTCTTCAACTGTGGCAGCGCCAACCTTGTGTCTCAGCAGCGCGGCGCGCAGGGCTGCGTTCTGGGTGAGGCGAGCAGCCGCAAGGCGGTCGTTGGTGCCAGCTGCGGGGGGCTTGCAGGCGGGCTGCGGGAAGTCGACTGCCACGTAAGCGCACGAGCAGACTTAAGTGGCGGCGGCGCCGCGTGAGAGTGCCGTTAGCGTCCCAAACTCCTTCACGCCAGTTAAGAGATAGATATGGTGCCCACGAGGACACACTTTTCACACGGTGCTAAACCGCGTTGGTAGCCACGCACCTCGCAGCAGGGAGCCGCTGGCGTGTCGCCCGGGGCTGCGAGGCTGCGAGGCTGCGGCTGCGTTGGGCAGTGAGTGTCGAGGAGCGCAGGTGCACGAGTCAGCACCACACACGCACCCACGCGGCCACCCAGCTCCTCAGGCAGCGCGCGTGCACGCCGGCTGCGCAGGCGCAGGGCCAGAGCAGCGGCTTCTGCGCTTCCGACCCGCAGTAGCAGACTCTGGAGGAGATGAGAGGATGGTCAGACAGACCAACACCCAAGAGTCTCTTCACCTCGGACCGGTGAACGCCCCGGCCAACGAGCGTCGCAGCGCACAGCGCACTGCGGCGCCACGTGCCGTGCGCTGCGCTGCACGCCGCGTAACGTGCGAGGCTCGGTGCGTGCGTGCCCGCTCGTGCGCCCAACAACAAACGCAACGCGCCTGCACTCCGGTGGCGTGAGCGAACCCATGCGGCGGTGCTGCGGCGTGTGTGGCGCGCACGCAGGCGCGGGAGCGGGCGCAGGAACGTCATCCATCGGAGAGCGGGAGAGCGGAGAGGAGTGGACGGCCCCGCGGTCCACTCATCGCCCGACAAATTTGCGGCTCCTCCCGTACTCCCGAACTTCTCACAGTGGTGTCCCTGGGCAGGCGGCTGTGTGGTGTGCCGAGGAGCCGAGGAAGCCGAGCGAGAGCACCGCTGCGATGCTGCGCACAACGCTTGCGCGCACCTTTGCGCTGTGCAGCCGCGCAGCCGGAGACGCCTCGAGCACCTCGCGCCCCGCCGCCGCCGCCGCCGCGCTGGCAGCAGAGGTGCGTCGTTTGTTAGGCGGGATCGAGGCGGGCGCTGGTGTGGTGAGGGATGGCACCACTTGTGGTTGTGCACTCTGTCGCCGGGTCTGCCACCATGGCCTGCAGCGCACCCGCACGCCGCGCAGTTCCGCACGGCTGCGTGGCGCCGACGTGGCTTCAGCTGGCTTCGGCTGGCACGGCCGGCGGCCTTCAACGAGCGAACCCTACAAGCGCTCTCTGCCGGCCGTTCCTGCGCGCCAAGCTCTTGACGGCCCGCTGCAGCCGCTCCGGCCTGCGCACGCCGCTCCGTGCGTTGCGGCCGCGCGCTGGATTTGGGAAGACGTCTCGCCCGACGTAGGCTCGCTCTGACCACCCCATGCTTGTGCTTGCTTCCTTCCCCCGCAGTCGCGCGCCTTCACCGCCTCCGCACACGCGCGTGCTGCGTCGCCGCCCGCGCAGCCCGACTGGGAGCACGCGACGGGTCTGGAGCTGAAGGCGCGTGCGCTTGCGCCCGCCCCCAAACTGCAAGGAGGACCTCACCTTCGCCGCAGGAGCTGGAGGCTGCTGCCAAGCACGACCCGCTCTTCGAGCAGGACCTGAAGTGGCTGGCCGCCCCGCTGGGCACCAAAGCCAACCCGGTGCAGGTCACCAGCACGCTCGCCAGCCGCATTGTGGGGGCCACGGACGTGGACGACGACTCCATCATCCACTGGGGCCTGGTGGAGGAGGGCAAGCCGCCGGTGCAGATCGGAGAAGAGTTTTTCGTTCTGTCGCGCGTCGCGGACGCAGCCGGAGAACACGCGCACGGCGCAGGGCACCACTGATTGGGGGGACGGGGAGTGGGGGGAGCGCACCGCACTGCGCGTGCGAGTGGGCGCTGCTGAAAACGGGAGGAGGAGAGGCGGAGCAAGCCTGGACAGAGCAGATGGATGGTCGTTGTAGAGGCACCACCAAAGTATGAGGCCACTGCTCTGCAGCTGCGTGTGCGCAGTGAGTGGCGCTCGTGCTAGTTGAGCGTATCATCGTGGACGAGGGAGCGCGCGAAAAGAAGGCGGCGGGCGGTCATAGTCGGCCCCGCCCTCAGGCTATACTCCCACGCTCGCATACCCTGTAGCTGCCAAGCTGTTGCGCCGCCACGCCTCGCTCCTGCGCGCCTGTGTGCGGGTAGTCACCGCGGAGCAGGCGCGCGCACGGTGTTGTTCGCTCCGTCCATCCTGTGCTCACCACATCTCTCTCCCCACAGAAGCTCACCCGCACCTCGCTTCCAGCGGCCTGCGCCGCAGTGGACGCGTGTGTCAGCCTGGTGCGCGCTGCCGGTGGCGCAGCGCCTGTGTCGCGCCGGTCGGACGGCTTTCCCCGAACTCAGTGCGGGTGCCTTCCTCTCTCTGCGCAGCGCTGCGCACAGCGCAGCCTCCCGTGTTTCCCGTCCGCACTGCAGCACGCCCACATGGCCACGCTGAGCGAGGCGCGTGACGCGTGTGTCCTCTGGGTGTCCTTCTATGCACCTGACGAGACTGCATGCTGTCTGTTTGCAGAGCGCGCCTGCGCCTGGCGACACCCCCCACCCCGCCCCGCCGCCCACCGTGGTCTTCGTGCTGGGCGGCCCCGGTGCAGGCAAGGGGACACAGTGCTCGAAGCTGGTGCGAGCGGCCCGCGCTGCTCGTCACTCGCTCTCACGCCCGCCGTCTCAGGTCCGCGACTACGGCTTCACGCACCTCTCCGCGGGAGACCTGCTTCGCGCGCACATGCAGACGGACTCGGCTGACGGCCGCTTGGTGGCTGAGCTGATCGCTAATGGCCAGATAGTGCCGTCCTCAGTCACGGTGAACCTGCTGACTTCCGCCATGGCGTCGTCCGGCTGCAGTCGCTTCCTGATCGACGGTTTTCCGCGCAACAGCGAGAACCGCGACGCGTGGGAGCGCGTGGCTGGGTACGACTGCACGTTTGTGTTGTTTTACGACGTGAGCAAGGAGGTGATGACCCAGCGGCTGCTGGGTCGCAACCAGGGTCGTACGGACGACAACGCGGCGACGATCGCCAAACGTTTCCGCGTGTTCGAGGACAGCACGCGCCCGGTGTTGGCGCACTATGAGGCCAAGGGCAAGCTGGTGCGGGTGGACGGTGGACGGGGAGTGGAGGAGGTCTATGAAGCCACGCGACCGGCTTTCCAGCAGTTTGCCGAAAAGGAGTGAGCTGCGGCCAGCCTCTACGCCTGCGGGGAGACGGTGGACAGACTGGAGGCTTCGAGCATTCATACTATCATGTATACGGTGAGAAAGCCAGCGCACTGCACCGGGTCAGCCTGTGCCCAGCAGTCCCTGCAGCGCGGGCCTGGCAGGAGCGCCTGTTCGACTTCATCACCCTGTTGTTCAAACTTGCTTTTACGCGCGCTTGCTCCCCTATTCGCCCCTATCCTACCACAGCCCGCGCAGGGCATCGCATGGCGCCCGGCAGAAGGCTCCCATGCTGAGTGAAACACCCGCAGAGGCGCACTCTCCGGGCACGCCCCCGTGCGAGTGCATTCAGGAGGAGGAGGAGGAGAGCCCGGCTGCGCGTGGCGCTCACCCCGTTGCGCTGAAGCAGAGCAGCGGCCCCGAGGGGGAGTGCTGGGAGGGCGGGCAGTATCATGCATCCGTGGTGTCGCTCTGCTCGCTGGGCATGCAGGGGCTTCCCCGGTCGGCGCTGCTCCACTTGGAAGCACACTCGGCTGCGCGTCGCGAGCAGGAGTTGAGCGAGCTGCAGGCGCTGCACGGGCAGCTGCAGGCTGCGCGAGGTGCGCTGCAGAGCGCCGGGCGCGAAAAGGCGGCGCTGTCAGAGCAGTGCGACACGCTGCGCGCGGCGATGACGCACGCGGAACGCAAGGCGGACGAGGCGCGGGAGCGGTGCGAGGCGGCGGAGGCGCGGGCGGTGGAGGAGGAGAGGCTACGAGCGGCGCCTTCAAAGAGTCGAGAAGAGCACGCGCCTGAAGACTGCACAAACACGCGCGCCGTCCAGCCCATCTTGTCGGAGAGTCGTCCAGCGGTGCGCGGCACCGAGATGCGGCGACAAGGCAGTGCGCTGCGCATCGCGTGCGCTTGCCTGCTGCTGCTGTCATTGGCGCTGTTGCTGCTGCTTCTGTTGCAGGGCCGCGCAAGGCCGCCCTCAGCTGCTGTCACGCCGGCTGTGTCAACCGCAGACGCGCGCGAGGGGACGCGGGCAGGAGGCGCGGGAGGCGGAGTGTCAACGTCGGACGACTCGTCGCGCCAGTGCGCTGCGGAGCTGCAGGCTGTGCGCTTCAGCGCCCAGGCGCAGCTGGCGGCGGCGCGGGCGCACGCGGAGCATTCTCTGGCCGCAGCAGCAGCAGCCGCAGCCCGTGCCAGGCGGCCGCGCGGTCGTACGGCGCACCCGTGGCCCCCTGCGCAGCCGGCGCAGGCACCGCCGCCTAGGCTGGGTGATGGCGATGGCGATGCGCCGGCGGGGTTAGAACCAGTCTGGCTGGAAGCGAGAGGACGGCTTGCTTCGCCTGCCAAGCCGTTCGCTTCTCACACCCACGGACCAGCCGACTTGGAGCTGTGAGCCCCCATGGCGCGCGGAGAGGCGAGCGAACACCGAGCAAACAGCGGTCGAACATAACAGCACATACTCCCGCCTGTGTCGCGCGTGCATCCATGGCACTTCGCCAGCGAGGCTTGCGCGCCTTGAGCCAGGCTGCGTGGCGGGGCTGCCTGGTGCGTTCCCGTCTCCCTTGTGTCGTCCTCCTCTGCGGGCGCTCACGCTCGCTCCCTCGCTCGCGCTGGCTCCGCCCAGCTCCCTGCGCACTGCCTCCCAGCGCCCACGCCCGCGTGCGCCAGAGCGCTGCACGGCTGCAGCCCCTCATCAGTGGGCTCGGTGGGCTGTCTGACAGGCCACGCCGCCACCCTGCTGCTCTGCCCCGTCCGAGCCGCGCACGGCGGCCTGCCCGTCTCCGCGCGCCCGAGACGCCTCAGTACGACGCCCCCGACGCCACCTGCGAGTCGCGGCGCCGCGCTGGCGGAGGCTGCGCGTGTGCGCGCCACGCAGCACTCGACGCCGATGGCCGCCTATTTGACGGCGCTGGTGGTGGGCATGGTGGGCGCCACGTACGGCTCTGTGCCGCTGTACCGCCTGTTTTGTCAGGCCACAGGCGCGCAGGGGGCCCAGCTATGTGCCTTGCTCGTTGACGCTGCGTGGCTCACACGCACTGCGCGCGCGCTCTCAGGTTTCGGTGGCACCACGCAGCGCGTGTCCACTGTGGGCGCTCTGAGCAGTGCGTCTGTTGCGAGCACGCGCGAGGTGGTGGTGACGTTCAACGCCGACGTCTCCGACTCGCTGCCCTGGCGCTTCACCCCCGCGCAGCCCAGCCTTGTGCTGCGCCCCGGCGAGAGCACGCTGGCCTTCTACACGGCCACCAACCTGTGTGCCGGCCCGGTGACGGGCGTCGCCACGTACAACGTGACGCCGCAGCGTGCCGGCCTCTACTTCAACAAAGTGCAATGCTTCTGCTTCGAGGAGCAGCGCTTGGAAGGGGGCGAGTCGCTGGACATGCCCGTGTTGTTCTACCTGGACCCGCAGTTTGATGAGGACCCGCGCTGTGCCAGCGTCAACACCATCACGCTCTCATACACTTTCTTCAGAGTCGACGGAGCCGAGGAAAACAGACGCGAGGCGCAACAGGCGCTGCAGGCGGCCGCAGCTGGGGGCGCACAGGCTGCTCACGCGACAGCCTGAGACACGGTGCCGAGAACACAGATTGAAGTGAATGAATAACGCGCGAGCGAGATGGTGCGAGATTCACCATCCGCCGCCCTTCTCCAGCAGGTTGTCGAAGAATGTCTTGGGAAGCGTTGCCTTGAGCTCATCTCCCAGCTTCTTCGCCAGAGCCACTCCAGCCGCGTTGCTCCACTCGCACGTCCCCGCCGTCTGCTTCACAGTCTTGCCGTCCGGGCTGGCAACCAGGCCGCGGAAGCTCAGCTTGCCATCTGCAGTCTTGATGCACAGCCCCGCAATGGGCGTGCGGCAACTTCCATCCAGCGCAGCCAAAAAGCTGCGCTCGGTGTTGACCGCGATGTGCGTGTCCTGGTGGTTCAGCGCAGCCAGCAGCGCCATCGCTTTGGCGTCGCCAGTGCGGCAGGCGATGCCGATAGCCCCCTGCGCGATTGCAGGCAGCATGTCCTCTAGCGACAGCACAGCCTTTGCGTGGTGCTGCATCTCCATGCGGTTAAGCCCCGCGATGGCCAGCAGAGTGCAGTCCACCACCCCCTCCTGAAGCTTGCGAACGCGCGACTGCACGTTGCCGCGGAAGTTGACGATCTTCAGGTCCGGTCGACGGGCGACCAGCTGGCTGCTGCGGCGCAGGCTGGCGCTGCCCACGGTAGCGCCCTGCGGCAGTTCCCAGGGGGTGTTGACGCCCGGGAGGACGCAGATGAAGGCGTCGCGCGTGTCCTCGCGAGGCAGGTTGCAAGGCAGCACGGTGCCCTCGGCCAGGTATGTGGGCACGTCCTTCATGCTGTGCACGGCGATATCCACTCGGCCAGACAGCAGCGCATCATCAATCTCCTTGGTGAACAAACCCTTGCCGCCCACGTCCGCCAAAGGCTGGTCAAGCACCTTGTCGCCGGTGGTTTTGATGACAACGATCTCGATGGCGCCGTCCTCTGGTACGGGAGAAAGAGCGGGAGCGAGTGAGGAGGTGAGAAGGAGTGAGAGCGCAAGCGAGAGAGCGAGGTGCAAGGTTTAAGCGAAGGGCGCACCCACGAGATTCGGGAACGCGGCCTTCAGCCGGTCGCGCGTCTGGTAGGCCTGCGCCAGCGCCAGAGGGCTGCAGCGGCGCATCAGTGCTCAAGCGACAAGGCGCGACTCGCGTGCAAGCGCGCTGAGACGCAGCGCAGCTGGCGGCCAGGGCCAGTAAAGCGGCGGCACGCGCTTCATTGCGTGCCAGCAGGCCCAGCACGCGTGCACTGCGGCGCCGGGGCGTTTGTGCGCGCTGGGAGGAGGGATCTACAAAAGGCTCCATATCGGAGCCTCCAGCGCCGGAAAGACGGCGCCCCGGGCGGCCAGCGCGGCGGCGCTGCGAGCTGGGTGGGTGTGGCGGGCGGGCGCACCTTCCCCGAGTGCCGATCTTCACCTGCGCGGCGGCAGCCGAGACGGAGAGGGGTGCGGAAGGCCTGGAGGCGCTCACCGCCCGCCGGCCGGCGAAGGCGCGAGCCGCCCCGCGCGCAGCCTGTGTGTGCAGCTGCGCGTGCGGGGCGGCGGCGGCTGCGCGCGGCACTATGGCGCGCGTGGAGCTGACGCGAGCAGAGGGCCGGCTCGCCAGGGCACCAGAGAGGCACACGGCGCCGCTCAACGTCATAGCCATCGCAGCAGCTGCGACTGCCCCGACTCAGCTCCCCAGCCTGAAGAGACGCGCGAGGGCGACACGCTGGAGCGTCGCGAACATCCCGAACATCCATCTTTGACGCCGCCGCCGCGCTCTATTTTGACAATGACGAGCGACGCGCGCCTGCTGTCGGTGGACTGATGCGATGGCGTACGCGCCAGACTCAGCGTGCACGCTCCGCGAGGCTGAGAAGCGCTACCGTCTACACCGCGAGGAG
>Ga0049083_10000869_pt1 | contig 11208 bp, 9 predicted proteins | sample GreLakmeMI27MSRF_FD_66719 | JGI IMG/M metagenome (GOLD analysis project Ga0049083, IMG submission 66719) | Freshwater lentic microbial communities from great Laurentian Lakes, MI, USA - Great Lakes metaG MI27MSRF | ecosystem: Environmental > Aquatic > Freshwater > Lake | place: Great Lakes...
CGCGCGCACAGCCGCAGGCTGCCGCACGGCACACCAGGTGTGCTCCAGCTGGTGCTTCTTGCTAAAGTCGATGTCAGGCCCCGTAGACGCCTGGTTGTCCTCAGCAACCTCCTCCGCGGACATGCTGCTGCCGCGCCTCGGTCGCCCTTGCGCAAGCTGGTGGGAGAGAGAGAGGGTGAAGCGGCTCGCCGGGGCTGGCGCTTCTGCATCCTCCTGCTTTCGTACGACCACCACACGCGCCCTACGCTCTCCTGTGCAGTGGCCATGGCGTCAACCTGTTGCGTCCTGCCCTGTGCGCTTTCCGGCCAAGCGCGGCGCTCAAGGCCGCGAACGCTTCGGGTCGCTGCTTCTGCCGCCTTGGAGCCCGACAGCTGGAGCGCTGCGCCTCTGGCTCGTAGAGCTGCGTTGAGCGCGGTCTCGCTCTTCGCCGGCGCAAGTCTGCTGGGCAGTCCCGCTGCTGACGCGGTGCGCCACAACACGCCTTGTCACGCGCACTGCTCTGCGATGCTGCGTGCTCCACTGAAGAGCTGACGCCTTTTCCGCAAGCGTTCCGTGACGGTCTCCATCTCCGGTCTGTCGCTGTCGCCTTGTGCCAACCCGGTGGCGCCTGGCACGCCAGGCACGAGCACGTACAAGGCAAAGTGCTACGAGCTTCGGGGCACAGCCTCCAATCCAGCCTCCGAAGTGGTGCGCAACGCGGACGTGTACGGCCAAGTGATCGACGCGGAAGGCGACTCCGTGTTGCGCTCTGGACGAGTGGGGGCGCTGCAGACGCTCCAGCCGGGTGACTCGCCCTTTAGCCTCCAGATCACGGCCGCTGCGTCCCAGCCGCTGCCTTATAAGCTCAAGAACTTCAGAGCCATCGGCACCACGGGCGTGGTCACCGCTAGCGGCAATCCAGCAGACACAGATTTCCCTTCCTGGGAATAAAGAGCTCGCTGCTGCTGAACGAACGCCACGACCCACGATTCTCTGCGCATGATATTGCGCTCTGCGCTGTCGCAGCCGCGTGCAGACGAGGATGCTGCGTCAAAGCGACGAGATGATGCGTCGTCGTCGTCGTCGAACGCCCAGTCAACCCTGTTCGCCCCCTGTGCTTCCCATCTCGCCGCCATGGGCGCCAGCGTGAGCAGGGCTGAGGCCCCTGCTGCGGCGCTGCCGGTGGGCGTTCCAGCCGCTGCTGCGCCGCTGTTGCAGAAGGAGGTCCCCAAGGTTCGTGCTGCCGTGGCTCTTTGCGCGCCGGTTTCCTGCGGCGCTGCGCGCAGCGGGCGGCAGGCAGCCGTGACGGCTGCACCCGCACACTCTGCGGCGCGTGTGCCATGCGTCCGGCCAGAACAAAGCTCGGGCAGTGTCAGGTTTTCCGCGTCGCCTCGCGCTCTCACGCACGCGGACGCGCAGACGGACTACCTGGACCTTCCTCTGCCCATCAAGTACGAGGAGATTCAACGAGAGGCGCTCAGTGCGTGCCCAGCCCTCCGCGCCTGTGCCCTAAAACCTGCGCTTGTACCTCTCCTGCGCGCGCGCGCGCACACCTCGCTGACGCCAGAGCCCGCTTTCAGTGTCCCTGAAGCCGGAGCTGTTCGAGGGGTTCCGCTTCGACTTCAACAAGGGCGTCACGCCAAAGTTCTCCCTCACGCACAGCGTCTTCATGGGCAGCCTGGAGGTGCCCTCTCAGTCCCCACAGCTCATCAAGATCCCCGCCTCCTCCTACGAGTTCGGCGCAATCTTGGTAGACGGGCCGTCCATGCTGATCGGCAAGGTGTATACCGACGGGCGTTTGTCCGGTCGCATCAAACACGACTTGACGCCCGACTTGAGCGTCAAGTTGCAGACACAGCTGAGCCCGGAGGAGGGGTATAGCCAGGGCATGGTCGACGTGGATGTGAAGGGAGCGGACTGGCAGGCGCAGGGTAAGGTTGGCAACGGGGGCTTCCTGGGTTGCAACTACATCCAAAGCGTCACCCCTAGCCTCAGCCTGGGCGGCGAGGCGTTTTGGCTGGGCGCGCAGCGCAAGAGCGGGGTTGGGATTGCGGCACGACACGCCACCGACGCGGCGGTCAGCACGGCGCAGCTGGCAAGCACCGGCCTGGTGAGCCTGACGTACTGCCAGCGCGTGTCGGACAAGGTGTCTCTGGCTGCTGATTTCATGTACAACTGGCACTCGCGAGAGGCGACTGCGTCAGCCGGCTACGACTACATGCTGCGCAACTGCCGCCTCAGAGGCCGCGTGGATAGCCAGGGCTGCGTTGCTGCCTTCCTGGAGGAGAGGCTTAACCTGGGGGTGAACTTCCTGCTCTCCGCGGAGGTTGATCACGCGAAGAAGGACTACAAGTTTGGCTTTGGACTCACCATCGGGGAGTGAGCGAGTACTATACCTGCCAAGCATCTCGGGGGGGCGGCTGTCACCTAGGGCAGGCGTCGTTTGTTGTTGTGAGCGATGGCGCGCAGTGTGACCGACGGGAAGACTGCGTGCGTGCTTCAGCGGTCAGGGAGGGTCAGTCTCTCTTGTGCGCGCGCTCCATCGCGCCCGCTTCTTGTGCGTGCCTCACTCATCCGTGAGGTCGATGACGTCATCGTACGCAGCCTGCGGTGCCGCCTCTGGCGCAACCGGCGCCCCTTCCGCTCCATCCCCTGCCAACCCCACGCTTTGCGGCAAACCCGCTTCCACCCCCGCCACCTGTGCCTGCACCTCCCCCCCGGACTCCTCGGTCAGCTTGACTTTCTTCGCCGCCGGCTGGTCGCCCTCGTCGCCCTCCTCATCGGCGGCGATCTCCGTATCCCATGACGGCTCAATCGCAGCCTCAACCTCGTCCCCCGGCGCCCCGCAGGGTGGCAATGCCAGCTCTGGTGCAGGCGCGTCGAGCTCTGCAGCAGCGGGTGTCGGCTGCGCCTGGGCGTCCGCGGCGAGCGGAGCATCGTCCTCTTCCATCGCTGCCGCCGCCGCCACACGCGGCGCGTCCGCATCGGACAGCTGGACGTGCTCCTCGGGCACGGCGGGGAGCGCGGGCTGGGCCGCCGGGGGCTGAGCGTCGACGTCGAGGGCGTCGGGGGCATCCTCTTGGGGCGTGAAAAAGCGGGCCGCGGGAGAGGGGAGCACCGTGAGGGCGTCCGGGACCTCCGGCTCGTCTGCGGCCCCGCCTAAGGGGTCGCCCTCCGGCTCCCGCTGCGCCTCGGGCCGGTGGGGAGTCAAGGACGGCGCGCCCTGCGGCTGCACCTCCGCACAGACAACCTCCTTCTCTTCGTCGTCGGTGCATACAACCTGCGTGTCGTTGCGCGGCGGCACAGCGGCGTTGGGAGGCGCAGCCGACGCCTCTTCCACGCAGCGGAAAGCGAAAGCGCTCGCTGGTGCAGCCGCGTTCTCCGCGTTCGCCTTGCTGTAGATGCTCACGTCCAGCACGTCGCCCGCCGCCAGCGCGGCAGAGTCTCCGGGCGGCAGGAAGCGCGCGGGCCCTCCGGCGCAAAGCAGAATGCGCACGTTGCCGCGCTGTGCGTCGTTGCGCGCCTCCAGCGCCCAGCCCTCGCCGCCCTCCGCCCACGTGAGCATCACGCCGCCGGAGGAGACGTGTTTGCTTGCTAGGCTGACGGTGTGCGCTCCGCGGCCGATGGAGGCCAAGCAACCGCCGTCCTCGGGCTTCGAAAGCGCGTCGCACAGCTCAGAGTCCAGCGGCACCAAACGCAGCGACATGGCGCAGGCGGGGGGCGCTCTTCACTGCGTAGGCGGGACTCCTCATTCCTCTCGCTCGCTCTCGCGTTGTAGTACGGCGTACCGCTCTGCTGTCCCTTCGCGCCCTCCGGGCGTCTCGTCTGGATGGCGGCCCTGTTGTCTCAGGCGCTGGAGCAGTGCAACGGCGCTGAGTCTGAGGAGCGTAAGTCTTTGCTTGCTCGACTGCTGAGCGGTGCAGCCACTGCGGAGCGCGCCAGCGTGCCTGCAGACTGCCCGCTGGCTCCGGCGCAGGTGCTGCAGCTGCGCGCCCAGATTGCGGGCTTGCGGCAGCTGAACCTGCACCGGGCGCTGGCGGGACAGCACTTAGAGGCGGTCCAAGGCGACCCTCAGGTGCGCCCCTGCGCCCGCTTGCACCGCCTGTAACGCGCCCGGGTGCAAGGCACTCCAGTTGGCGTGCGTCGCGGCGCGGGCGCGCGGCTTGGGGCCTTGAGAGTCGCGCTGCGTCCCCTGACGCTTCCCCCCCGTCGCTGTCCCGTCGCCTCCGCTGGCAGCTCTTCCGGGCGCACCCCCAGCCGGACGAGGCCGCCGTAGTCGGTGCGCTGCCCAGCCCACGCGCGGCGCGCGCCCGCTGGCCTCCGCAGGCGGGGCACAGCGCGCGCGCTGGGCCACTCGTGCGGTCAGTCCACCTCGCCGGGCCGCGTCTTGCCGCCGCTCGCGCCACGCGCAGCTCCTCTCACGCTCACGTCTCCCCGTCGCAGCCGCGGCGTGCCGCCTCCAGCTGCCCCCGCCGGCGGTGCTGGCCGGCCGGCCTCGGGCTGGGCCGCCCGCCGGATGGGCGCAGGGGGGTGAGGAGCCGCCCTCGCCGGCTGCGCTGCGAGCCGCCCGAGACGCGCGCGAGGGCACGCTTGTGGCGCAGCGCCTAGAGGAGCTGTCGGAGCCCTTTCCGGAGGTGCGCCGCGTCCCGAGCCGCGTCTGCTGGCAACAGAGCGAGAGACGGGCGAGCGAGCTCACGCGCCCAACCTCTCTCCCTCCGCACAGTCCTGGCCGCCGGAAACCCGCCTGGCGGCGACGCTGCAGCGCAAGCAGCTGCTGCTGCTGCAGGCACAGCGGGCCATGCGGCGCGAGGTGTGCGCGGAGGCGCACGTGCGAGGAGCGGTGCCCCACGCCACCGGGGCGGTCCCGCCTGCCAGTCCCGCCACGCTGGCTGACCCCGCCCTGCTGCGCCGCACACGCTCCCTGGGCGCCCCGCCCACGCAGCTGGCGCCGCTGCCCTCGGACGCCGCCCTGCAGGCTCACCTGGCAAGCAGAGCGGCAGCTGCCAGCTTCGCGCAGCAGCAGCAGCGGGGCGGCATGCCGCCGCCGCCGCCGCCGGGCATGGGCATGTACCCGGGCGGGGCGGCGGCGCCGCCGACGGGCATGCCCCTGCCAATGGCTGCCAGTGCGGGTCCGCCGCTGAGCGACGCGCAGCGGGCGGCGGCGGCGGCCGCGCAGGCGGATTACGAGGCGCGATGCCGCTGCCTGGCGCTGCGCCGGCGCTTCTGCAGCGAGGTGTGCTTTGCCTCTGCTGCGCTGCGTCGGCGGCACTTTGCAACCACGGCTCGGCGGTGCGCCTTCGCCAACGAGGGGGTGCGCGCCTGGCACGCCAAGGAGCGCAACAAGCTGTCCCGTCAGGAGGCGAGGCGCCTGCAGGCCCTGCGAGCCAACGACGAGGAGCAGTACCTGCGCCTGGTGGCCGAGTCCAAAAACGAGCGACTCAACACGCTGCTCCACAAGACTGCAGAGCTGCTGTCCACCCTGGAGAACAAAATCAAAGCCACGCAAGCTGCGGCAGCGGCCGCCGGCGAGGAGGGGGTGCTGGTTGAGGAACACCCAAATGGCGCCGTTGGCGAGGCGGAAGGGGAGGAAGGCGGCGATGGCGACGGCGACGATGCCATGAACGGCGCCGAAGAGCTGCTGGACCGCCGCCGCGCGTACACCGACACGGCGCACGCCATCCAGGAGCGCATTGGCGTGCAGCCGGCGCTGTTGACTGGCGGAGGCACGCTGCGTCACTACCAGCTTGCGGGCGTGCAGTGGATGGTGTCCCTCTACAACAACGGACTCAACGGTATTCTTGCTGACGAGATGGGTTTGGGCAAGACCATCCAGACCATCGCGCTGTTTGCGTACCTGGCCGAGAACAAGGCTGTGGGCGGGCCACACATGATCATCTGCCCCAAAGCGGTGCTTTCCAACTGGGCCAACGAGTTTGCGCAGTGGGCGCCCAGCCTGCCGGTCATCATGTACGACGGGCGGGCAGATGAGCGCGCGGCACTGCGCTCGCAGGTGCTCGCCCCAAACACTCCAGGCGGCGGCGCGCCCTTCTGCGCGCTGTTGACGCACTACGACTTGGTCATCCGTGACCGCCCGGTGCTTGGCCGCGTGCAGTGGAACTACATCGTGGTGGACGAGGGCCACCGTTTGAAGAACCGCGAGTCCAAGCTGGCCGAGATGCTGGGCGGGCGCTACAAGAGCCGCCACCGGCTGCTGCTCACTGGCACACCCATCCAGAACAACCTGACGGAGCTGTGGGCGCTGCTCAACTTCCTTTTGCCCACCATCTTCCACAGCGCAGAGTCCTTCGCCGCCTGGTTCAACGCGCCCTTCGCGGGCACCAAGGAGGACGTGAGCCTCAACGACGAGGAGGAGCTGGTGGTCATCAGCCGGCTGCACCAAGTGCTGCGCCCCTTCCTGCTGCGTCGCCGCAAGGCAGAGGTTGAGAAGGAGCTGCCTGCCAAGGTGGAGGTTGTGCTCAAGGCCGGCCTCTCTGCCTGGCAGCGCCGCTACTACAGCCAGATCGTGGCTGCGCAGCGCGTGGGCACCGACGCAACTCTGGCGGGAGGCACCCTGATGAACCGCGCCATGCAGCTTCGCAAGTGTTGCAACCACCCCTACCTCTTCCTGCAAAACACCGACTACACGCCCGCCACCGCCACCGAGGTTGTGCGCGCCAGCGGCAAGCTGGAGCTGCTGCACCGCATCTTGCCGAAGCTCAGGGCAGGGGGGCACCGCATCCTGCTCTTTTCGCAGATGACCAAGCTGCTGGACATCCTGGAGGAGTATTTGGTGGACTCTGGGCACGCCTACCTGCGTCTGGATGGCAACACAGGCACCGCGCAGCGCGGCGAGCTGCTTGCGGCATTCAACGCGCCCGACAGCCCGCACTTCATCTTCCTGCTGAGCACGCGCGCGGGCGGCATGGGCCTCAACCTGCAGACCGCCGACACCGTCATCATGTTCGACAGCGACTGGAACCCGCAGGCGGACGCGCAGGCTGAGGACCGCGCGCACCGCATCGGACAGCGGCGGGAAGTGCGCGTCATTGTGCTCGTCTCAGTGGGCAGCATCGAGGAGGTCATCCAGGCTCGCGCGCGCCAGAAGCGTGCCGTGGATGCCAAGGTGATCCAGGCGGGCATGTTCAACGGGCAGAGCAGCGCAGACGAGCGGAGAGCGATGCTGGCATCCATCTTCGCCTCGGGCGGGGCCACTGCGGCGCCCGCCGCGCCAGAGGGCGCAGACGAAGAAGAGGCTGCTGCAGTGGCTGGCATCACCACTCCTGGGGAGCTGAACCGGCTGCTGGCTCGCACGGACGCGGAGCTGGAGTTGTTCGAGGAGATGGATGAGAAAGCTGCAAAGGCTGGCACCAAGCCGCTGGGGCTGCTGCGCGAGGACGAGTGCCCCGCCTGGGTCATGGCGCCGCCTGAGGAAGATGCAGACAGCGACGGAGAGGGCGGCGGCGGCACGGGGGCACGTCGTCGGAGAGCGGCGCGCAACGGAGCGGTGTACGCGGAGGCGCTCAGCGACCGCCAGTGGCTGCGCATCGTGGACGACGGAGGCGACCTGGACGACATCCGGGCTGCGGAGGAGGGTCAGAGGGCGCAGGGTGCGTGCGCTGGCAAGCGCCGGCGCAGCGGCGCACCGGCCAAGCCTCGCCAGGGCCGCAGGGTGGACAAGGACGGCGGCTCGGAGGAGGAGGCTGAGGAGGAGAGCGACGACGAGGAGGAGGATGCGGAGGCTGGAACCAGCTCGCCAGATGGGAGCACACCTGAGAAAAAGAAACAGCGCAAGTGACCTTGACTACCTCGAGTCCACCGGCTGCCACGTGTACCTCTGGAGATCTAAGCGCCCCGCGGACCCGGAAGCCGCAAAGCGTCTGGCGCGGCTCTTCATCAGTCCCAAACGTGAAAAGCAGTGCCCCCCGGAGCTGCATGGTGATGGTGCCGCGACTGGCATCCTCTCCCGCTTCCTGCGCGCGTGTGGCCGCAACTTCATCGACGGCCTGCTGGCAGGCGACGGCCACCGACACCAGGGCGCCCAGCTGCAGATCTGCCTGGACAACCTGAGCCTCGCCACGCTGGCCGCCCTCATCGTCGTCCTGGGCCTGCGTCACCGCGAGGGCAGTGAGGAGGCGACGCCTGGGCACGAGTTTGTACAGCTCGTGGGCAAGAGGCGCCTGCAGACCGCGCCGGACGAGAGCCAGCGTGGCAACAAGCGCCGGCTCGGGCAGCCGGGTGGGCTCTACGGCGAGCGCGCCGTGCGAGTGGACAAGCTGCTGCCGGCGCGACTTTGCGGAGGACCACACGCGTGGTTTGCAATGTGACGATTGCGCGTCCCTTAGTTATTGAGCGGCTATTGAGCGGCGACAGCCGCCAGCGAGTTATTGAAGTGCGGCGTGCCGCCTGGTTTATCTATCGGTTCTACGCCGCCTCTGCAATCAAGCCCAGGAAGTTGTCCCGAATGGTGCCCACGCAGAACTGCGCGAGCGAGGCGTGTCAGCGGTGCCAACGCGCACGCCATAGGCGAGCACGCACTATCTCGTTTGCGTCGTTGCGTGTGCCCACGATGCGCAACCTCACTTCGCTGTCCTTCTGGATGCGCACAGCCTGGTCTGAGGAGACATAGCAGGGCTCGTCGAGGGCGTCGAAGGCCAAGTCCTCGGGGATGAGCTGCGAGTGGGCGAGCACTTGTCGTCAGCCCAGAGCCGCAATCGCTGGCAATTCGCGAAGACGCACGTAGTTGGACACAAACACCTGCATGGGTCCCGCCTCCGCAAAGAAACCCATCTGCAGAGCACAGGCGCGGCGTGAGTCTCTGTCGAAGCTCAACAACCCTAGTAGGAGCGCTGCTCTAGAGCACGACACTGTCTGTGCCCGAGGCGCGCCTTGTTGACGGATGTGACGACACAGTCCAGCACCTCGCCCTTGAAGGGTCGGAAGACGATGCACTCGAAGGTGACGTGGAACTTAGCAAAGGCGCTCGTATCCTGGATGACTCCCTGGTGCACCGCGCTGCGTCAGCCCGCCACAGCGCAGCGCAGCGCACGCGGCGCGCAGCAGAGCGTCTGCGTGTGCGTGAGGCGTGCAGAGGCTGTGGACACGCGCCTCGCCCACGTCCTTCACGTTTGTCACCAGCACCACGAAGCCGTACCGACCGCTGCACGTTCCCTCCACCTACAGTCGCACGAAAGAGTGTCAGCCCCGTCAAAGGAAGGAAGCCCGGGAGAGAGGCACGCGCCTCTGTGCGTAGCCGCTCGTACACGATCTCACGCATGCGCGGCCCCATGTGCGCCGGGTGCAGCACGATGTTGCGGTCCAGCTGCACATGGAAGAACATAGCGCCCGAGCCGCGCCCGAACCGCGGTCTGCGGGCGGGGCGCGTCGGGCTGGTGCTGTTCAATCAACGTTCTACTACTAGTGTTCAACAGTTCAACTCTGCCCAGAGTTCCTCCGCGCGCCTACAGTGCCCCGTGAACCCGCACTCACCGCCCTTGGCCCGCCAGTACAAGCACCGCGGAGCTCATGACCACAACAGGGGCGCTGGAGCGAAAGGAACGCAAGCCCTACGTCCTCACCAAGAGCCGAGAGAGCTGGACGGAGGAGGAGCACGAGAAGTTCGTGCATGCGCTGCAACTGTGCGTGCGGAGCGAGAGCGAGAAGAGAAGAAATGCTGCTCTGGGGCTCCACTTCACCCACTAGCTGACGCGACTCGCGCGCAGCTTCGCTCGCGACTGGAAGCGCATCGAGGCGCACATCGGAACCAAGAACGTCATCCAGGCGCGTGGTCGCACGTTGCGGCGTCGCCGGCCGGGCAGCCGGCTGGAGCCAGCAGCGAGGCGTGCCGGAGGCCTCCCACCGCCGCCGCGCACGCGCCCGAGCGCCTCGCTGCGCGCCCTGGGGCATGGCATGTGCGGCGCGGGGCTGGGCTTGGCGTGTGGGCCTCACCTTTGGAGAGTACTGGCGCTACGCCCACGGACTCCTCTCAAAACCTCGTCGCCTCACGCGCCTGGCCCGCCGCGCAGATTCGAAGCCACGCGCAGAAATGGTTCCTCAAGATGGAGAAGGCTGGCGTGCGGGTGCCCCCGCCGCGGCCCAAGCGCAAGTGCCCCGTCGGCGCTGGGGCGCTGCCTCTCCCGGCCCCCTCCGCCGCGCTGCTCGCCTCGCCGCCCCCGCTGGCTGCGCGTGCTGTTAAGGCGGAGCAGGCGGCGCTGTGCGGCGTTCCAGCTCGCCAGGAGGTGTCGCGGCCGCGTGCACGCGCCGCTGCCCCGTTGGACTACACGCAAATCTACCTCTTTCTGTCTGACCTCATGAACCCGCAGTCTCCGCCGCCCAGCGAGCTGCTGGCGGTGCTGCGGCGCATGCCGGAGTTGGAGCAGGAGACTGCGCTGCTGTTGATGGGCAACCTGAGCCGCAATCTGACCTGTCGGGCCATGTGGGAAGCGCAAACCAAGCTGGTATGCGAAGGAAGACCAAGCTTCGTGACTGCTGGAGGGGCGCCCGGCGGATCCAGCCGCTTTGCCGGCGACGGGGATGGGCTGGGCTTGACAGGGGTGATGGCTGCGCCGGCGGCTGGCCCCGCCCACGGGGCATATGGCGGTTTGTACGGCGCGCCGATGCACGAGCCCACAACCTTGTTTGTGCCGCTGCAGGCTGTGGCTGGGCGCTACGGCGGCGGACGCGGGTGGACGGGAGAGAGCAATTGACGCTCATGACGGACGCTTCAGCTGTTCTCATAAGTAATGGCACTGTAACGCGACGCATTCCACAGCCTACTGCCCCACAGAAGCGCACTTGTCCCTCAACACGCTCTCCTCTATCTCAGACTGATCCGTGGCCTGCACCTCCAGCTGAATGCCGTCCAGCTCGCGTCTGAAGCGCTCCTTGCTTGAAGCGTACAGCATCTTGGCCTTCACCTTTGTTGCGAGCGCATGAGCAAGCGGCGGGTGCGGCTAGGTGCAAGCACCAGTCCAGTGCGCACCTTGGCTGTGTCAGGCACCCAGGAGATGAAGAAAATCTTGGACTTCTCGATGCCCTCCTTGCCAACGTAGCTATAGTCCAGCACCGCATAGCGGCACTCCGACTCTGGGAGAAGAGCTGTGAACTGCTCAAAGGTAGCCTGCATCTGCCGCGTCAGCAGTCGTAGCGCACGTCTCGCACGGGGCTTGTGCGTTTTTGTGCGCTGCGGCTGTGCGAGGCGTGGCTGGGAGGCGCAGCGGCAAAACCCTCCCA
>Ga0049083_10000872_pt1 | contig 11203 bp, 13 predicted proteins | sample GreLakmeMI27MSRF_FD_66719 | JGI IMG/M metagenome (GOLD analysis project Ga0049083, IMG submission 66719) | Freshwater lentic microbial communities from great Laurentian Lakes, MI, USA - Great Lakes metaG MI27MSRF | ecosystem: Environmental > Aquatic > Freshwater > Lake | place: Great Lakes...
CGCGTGCCAGAGGGGCAGGGAGAGGAGGGGCAGCGCCAGGCTGCGCACCATTTCGCTTTCCAGGCTCTGGAAGACGTTGATCACAAACACCAGGAACACGGTACGTTCCGTCACGCTCAGTGGGTTCTCAACCTTGAGCTCCAGTACTCTGCGGGTGCAGGGGCGCGGGGAGTCAGAGCTCGCCAAGAGCGGTGAAAGAAAGCTAGCGCACCTCCTGAAAAACAGGCCGAACTTGTCTGCGTCCGCGAAGCAGGCCCAAGCGGGCAGGCTCTCCCGGAACTTCTCGTTCACCAGTACGAGCATTGAGAGCAGGTGCTCGCGGCTGGCGCGCGCACTGAAATGCGGCCACAGGTACGCCTCCAGGTACTGCGAGAGCGCGGCTCAGAACGCACGAGAGAGCGCCAGCGCAGTGCTGCGCACCTGGCTTATCTCCAGCAGCGAGAGCCGGGAGGTTGCGGGCATGGCTGCGCCGCCGCCCAGCTCCTCGCGGTAGATTTGCTGCACCAGCCGCTCGTCCAGCGCGCGCGGGGGAGCGCCCTCAGGCAGGCGCCAGTTGGCGTTGGCAACCTGCGTGAGCTTGTCGCCCTGGACGTCACGCACGGTGAGGTTGCTAGGCGGCGGCGGGCGGGCGGGCGCAGCAGCTTTGGCCGTCGCCTTGGCCGCGACAGCCTTGGCCGGCGACGTCACCGGGTCAGCAACAACTGTCTCGACAGCTCGTTCCACGCGTGCCTGTCGAGCGAAGTGAGCTCAGGTGCTCACAATGCGCCAACCCTAGGCCGCCACCTCCCCGGCAGGCAGCCTGCTGCCTCCAATCGGCGCGAGCGAGGGCCTCGGACGCACCTCGGGCGCGGCAGTCACGGGCGACTCTGCTATTTCCATTGGCTCAGGCTCGGCCAAGGTTGCACTGGGCGCCGGCGCAGCCTCTATAGGCTGAACCACTGGTGTGGCAGCCGGCTCTGGGGCAGCCTCCGCAGCCGCCGCAGCGCCTGTTTCACTTGCGAGAGCACCCTCGAGGCGCGCCACAAGGACTGCCTTCAGGCCGCTGGTCTCCAGCCCACGGCGCTCCAGCTCGGCGCGAAGCAGCGGGACTGTGAGTTTAGACGGCTGCATGGCGCGCCACGTCTTTTCGAGCGAAAGAGAAGGCTGAACCCAGGTACCCAGGAGTGCGTGTTAGGAGTGCGTGTTCAATTCCGTGTTCGAACGACGACGTGACGCCACAACGAGCTCCGCTACGAGCGTCCGTCGGTCGTGTCTCAAACTCTCAAAAGTCTCAATAATAAATGCAAGCGCTCGCTGGACAGCATGCCGTGGTCGTTCGCAGCTCGCCAGGGCGGCAGTTGCTCGCCGCGGGACGGACGCGACCAGCCCGGCCACGCTCTGTGCTCGCGCCCGCCTCTGCTCTGAGCGCGCAGGAGCTGCAGAAGCGGGCGCTGAAGCTGGACGAGTTTGATGGCTCGGTGGTGCAGGGAGCGGTTGCACGGTTGCGGAGCTCGCTGGGCTCGGATGCGCAAGCCTGCGACGACGCCTCGCTGGACTGGTTTCTGCGCGACCGCAAGCTGGATGTGGAGAAGACGGTTTCAAAGGCGCGGGTCGAGGCCCACTAGCGCCTGCAGAGCCTGACTAGCGTTGCAGGTCCGGGCCTATTTACAGTGGCGCGCCGACTTCACAGGCCTCACTGCCGAGGCTGTGGCACGCGAGGCGGCAACTGGGAAAGCGCGGCTGCTGCGCGAGCGAGACGTGGTGCGTGTGTGCCGTCTTCCCGCCAGTCCCGCACACTGTGCTGAGCGCTCCCCACAGCTGGGCAGGCCGACCGTGGTGGTCAAAGTCGCGCTGAACAAGGTCGACGAGCGTGTGCTGGCCGTGCGTGCCCGTCGCGGGCTGTGCCTCCTGCTCTCTCTGAGAGGTGTTTGCAGGACACGGAGCGGCTCTGCGTCTTTCTTATGGACCAGGCGCTGGAGCAAATGCTCGCGGAAGGCCGCACGCAAACCATACTCACGGTGTTTGACCTGCGCGGCTTCAAGTGCGCCACTGAGGGGGACTGCCTGTGCATTCAGCTATGCTGATGCCCTCCTGCCTCGCAGCACCAAGAACGCAGACCTACCCTTCATCCGCTTCTTCATCAAGTGCGCAGCGCGGTTTGATGCCACGCGGGATGCGCATAAACTGAGCTTACACCGCTCGCAGGCTGATGTTTGACATCTACCCGAAGCGCATCGGCCAGGTGCTCCTGGTGGGCGCGCCGCTGCTGTTCCAGCCCCTCTGGCAAGTGGTCAAGCCGCTGCTTGGCAAGTACGCCAGTCTGGTGCAGTTCGTCTCAGCGGACGAGGCAGCGGGGTACTTTGCGATGCCGGGAGCATTGGACGCGCCAGTGGCACATTAGCTTAAATGCACGCTGTGAAGCGCAAGATGGCATCGCGCAGAGCGGCTGCCGCCTCCAAATGCGCGACATGGCCGCAGGAAGGGATGTGCACCACGCTGTCACAGTTGGGCAGTGTGTTTGCGAACCGCTCTGCGTTCGTCGGCTCCAGGATTTCGTCCTCCGCCCCCCACACAACAAGCGTGCGAGCGGCCACGTCTTTCACGCGTGCAGAGACGCGGTATCCTCCTGATGCCATAAACGAGGCCATCCCCTGCTTCCAGTCCGCTGAATGCGTGTGCAGCCTGCCGATGCGCATGGCGTCCTCCGTCGCGAAGCGCGCCTTGTCGAAGTACGCGAGCTTGTTGGCCAGCTGGCGCAGCCAGACGGCTCTCAGGACGGAGATACCTGCATCTGCGAGAGGGCCCGGCAGCTGCGGCGTGCCCTCAACAAACGCTTGCGCGTCAACTAGCACAAGGCGGCGCACGGCCTCAGGATGGTGCACGGCAAAGTCGATGGCGCAGGCTCCACCCAGGCTGGCGCCGAGCAAGTCGACAGGAACGCCGCGAAACTGCTCCTTCCACAACGCGTACAGGTGAGCCCGCCTCAACTCTGGCGTGACTTCCTCCGTTCCCTGCAGTCCAGTGAAGCCGCAGCCCAGCAGGTCGACGGCCCAAGTGCCCACACCCGCCGCGTCAAGGAGCGGAAAGAGGCGCCGGAACTCAAGCAGACTCGAGTCGAAGCCGTGAAGAAGTAGGAGCGGCGTTGTGGAGCTGCTTCCTGCGCCTGCTGCTCTTGTCCTCACGATCGCCGTCTGGAGCGTGAGCCCGCCGAGCTTAACAGGCAGCTGCTCAATGGCAGCGACCATAGCCAGCGCTGCTGGCTCCTGCACCTCGCTTATTTCAGCCGGAACGCAGGCTGGGAAAGCCACGACACCCGCCGCGGCGCTGCAGCGTCTGGAGCGGCGACCTGAACCGTGACAAGGCAGAGAAGGCGCCCGAAGGCGCACGGCTGTCTGCATGAACACGGTGCTAGCGGGGGGGGCGAGTTGGTGAAAGCGTGCGCAAAAGCGAGTCCAAAGAGCGCGCTGAAGTTACCTCGTACGGCGGCTGGCAGCGGTAGGCAGCGGCGGGGTGCGGCCGTGCGGCGCCTGCCTCACACACGAGGTCCCTCGCAAATCCCGTCGTATCGCCTGCGTGTCCCTATCACGCGGCCATAGTACGTAGAATTTCACAGGCGGCGATGGGTGGTGTCAAGCGGTGCGGCTCGACGGTGCCTGCCGTGCGTGGTGCTGAGCAGCTTTCGCTGCCGCAGTGTGTTCCGTTGGCGTCTGCAGCAGGGCGCTGTGTTGCCGCAGGTGTATCAGGAGCTCACGCGGGCAGTGGAGGCGCTGAATGTGCGCCACTCGGGCACCTGTCGAGCGCACGCGCTGAGACAGTGTCTCAGGTGTCTGGGCAGCGTGCGTCGCGGTGGCAGGCGAAGTGCGTGGCGTACCAGCACGCGGCGTCTGCAGGCCTCAACAAGAAAGATGCCTTCCTGGTGTCGCTGGACAGCAGTGACTCGCGCGCGCCCGGAGTCATCGTGCTCAGGCGCGAATGGCTGGGGGCGAGGACGAGACCCGCATGCTCACAGCGACTCGCAGAGTTGACAAGCAAATACTGGAGGCAGAGTGCTCCATCTTCGACGTGCGCAGCCCTCGCTGGCCTCAACAGCCAAAGACTGACACTGCTCTAACGCCTGCTGCTCCAGATATTTGAGCGCTCGGGCCAGTATCAGCTGCGCCTGGCCGTGACGCTCGATGGCCAGGCCTTCAGCCACGGAGACGTCGTGCTGCGCCTCGGCCGCGCCTCTTCGCCCTCCGGCTTTCTGGGCATTGTGTTGGAGGTGCGGCTCTGCACACCTGCGGTGGCTTGGTCGCTGACTGCGCTGCAGATTGAATTCTGTCCAGTGGCACTGGTGGAGCTGGCCAGGCTCGCGCTGGACGAGACTGAGGCTGCCGTGAGAGCTGCCACAGCCGCGGTGGTGTCGGGCGCGCTGGAGAGGGTGGAGGAGCCTGCTTATGCCGACTTTGGACTGCCTCTCGATTCGCACACCAGCAGACACTCGGCGCTGTTGCTCGTGCAGGCGATCAGACAATTTGTAGCGCTGTGATGAGAACCGGGTGGACCTTTATGTAAGTCTCAGGCTCTCAGCGCCGCTTTCCTCCTCCCAGCGCAGAGCTGGACTTCACAACCTCCTCAGCCTCCTGCAGCTTCGTCTCGTAGTAGCCCTGCACCGGCGGCGTGGCCATCGGCAGCGCGCGGCGCGCTGGCATAGGCGTGTAATCCGGCCTGTTGGCGGCTGCTTGAAGCTCCTGTGCAAGCGAGTTAAGCAGGCCGCGGTATTGCTGGGCGCGTCGCCAGGCGCACCTGCGGCAGGGCGGCAATGGCTGCGTCCCGGAGCCTGATCCTGCCGCTCAGGTCAGCCTGGACTGCTCGCAACTCCGCCATCCTCCTGCGGCTATAGTCCTTTGCGCGCTCCGTGTCTGCGCGCTGCTGCTCTGCGCTCGGGCGCTCTGGGTCCACCGCCTTCTTGGACTCGAGGGCCTTGAGCAGCATAGCGTACTGCGGCCGGCAGAGCCATGAGGGTTGCGCCGCGCACACGCTCGCAGACACACGCTCACGCACCGACTTGTCGCCGCCAGCCTCCTTCGCTCGCTCCGCCCCGCGCGCGTAGCCACGGGCGCGCAGCAACTCGGCACCGCGAAAACGCCGACATGCGGCGCACACACGCCCAGACATCGGTTGCGTGTGATACACGCAGCAAGCGCTGGACCTGGGCTTATTGAACGAGGGGTGCGCGTCGCTGTGAACGGAGGAGGCGGGGGGCGGTCAAGTGGCGCACCAGCGGCCAGTCGTTCGGCGACTCCGTCCTCGAGTGAGCGACGTCACGTGTAGTCCCGCCCGCGGAAGGCCCTAGTCTACGTTGCTAGCAACCAAAACATTCCATAAAAGAAAACACGCGACAGAGATAGAAAGGCGGAATGCTCAGCGGCCGCCGCCGCCAGTGCGGAAGACGCGCTGCTCGCGGCGAGGTGCTTCAGGCGTGGACGGCCGGGGCGGGGGCGTGGTCAGGTCTGCCACGCCGCCATCCGCCTCTAGCACCGCCCTGCGAGATAGTCGCATCTGGCCGCGCGCGCTGAGCTCGAGGAGCTTGACGTCCACCTCATCGCCAACCTTGAGGACGGCGCTGACTGCGTCAACGCGCGTCAACGCCATCTCGCTGATGTGCAGCAGCCCGATCTTGCCGGGCATGACCTCCACGAAGGCGCCAAAATCGGTTACGCTGCTCACTTTGACGGCGCGGTAGATAGTGCCCACCTCCAGCTCCACCGTCGTGCCGCGCACGATCTCCAGCGCAGCCTCTAGCGCAGCCTGCGAGGTCGCAGTGATGGTCACTACGCCCTGGTCGTCAATCTGGATGTCGGTGGCACCCGTGGCATCGCAGATGCTGCGGATGTTCTTGCCGCCCGCGCCAATCACCATGCCAGCCTTAGCTGGGTCAATGCGCGTGCGGCCCACGCGCGGCGCGAGCGCGGACATTACGCCGCGCGGTGGCGGGGAGGCGGCGGCCATGCGCTCCAGGATGTGGATGCGGCCGAGCTTGGCTGCTGCCAGTGCGTCGCGCAGGATGTCCAGCGTAATGCCCTCAACCTTGATGTCCATCTGGAAGGCTGTGATGCCGTCGCGGTCGCCTGCAACTTTGAAATCCATGTCACCAAGCGCGTCCTCAGAGCCCAGAATGTCAGTGAGAATGATAGCCTCCTGCCCCGCCGCGTCCGGCATCACCAACCCCATGGCCACGCCCGCCACCAGGCGCGACACCGGCACGCCCGCGTCCTGGAGCGCAAGGCTGCCAGCGCAGACAGAGGCCATGGAGCTGCTGCCGTTGCTCTCCGTGATAGTGCTCTCCACGCGGATAGTGTACGGAAATTCGTCGCGTGAGGGCAGGGTGGGCAGCAGCGCCCGCTCCGCCAGGTTGCCGTGGCCCAGTTCGCGGCGGGAGGGGGCCCCAACGCGGCCAACCTCTCCCACGGAGAAGGGGGGAAAGAAGTAGTGCAGCGCGAAGCGACGCAGGCTGCTCTCCTTGTCATGCGGGCCCGTCACCTCGTCCACGCGCTGCGCGTCGCTGTCACCGCCGAGGGTCACGACTGCAATGGCCTGCGTCTCCCCGCGGGTAAACAGGCAGCAGCCGTGCACGCGGGGTAGCAACCCAGCCTCCGAGCTGTGCATGGCAGGAGGGTCAGCGCGGACAGAGGCTGCAATGCGAGAAGGGCACTCGCCTGATCTGGCGCACATCAGACGGTCCGCGGCCGTCGCTGCGCAGCCGCTCCTTGCGCAGCAGCGTGCGCATGGCCTGCTTTTGCGCCTCTTTGAGCGCAGCCTTGATGTCTGCAGCCGCAAACTGGGGAGGGGCTTGGCGTCAGAGCTTGCTTGACAAGGGGCGGCGATTGCCACGCGCCTGCCCTGACAGCGCCTCCATGACGGTTGCATTTACGGCTTTCAGCGCCTGCGCACGATCCTGCTTGACGCCGATGCACACGGCTGCCTCCATGCCAGCAAGCGCCAGGTGGGAGACGGCTTGCTGCAGGCCGGCGGGGGGCAGCACCAGCGAGCTCAGGTCCTTGGGCTTGCCCACCAGAGCGGCCCTGCGCGAACGGCTCAGCGGCGCGGGGAGAGGGCGGCGCACAGGCAGCGCACCACTCGGAGATTGCAATGCACGCCCCGCGCACTGCGCTGTGGCCAGCCTCAACGGCCACCAGCATCTGCTCCTCTGTCAAGAAGTCGCAGAAGCCCTCAATCATGAGAATGGCGTCGCTGGTGCCCGCAATCACCAGGTCCAGCAGGCTGTCGCTCATCTGCTCGATGCTCGGGTTCACAATTGGCGCTGCAGCGCCGCGCGGCCAGCCCACGCGCACTCCAGCAACGGGCTTGGAGAGCGGGATGTCAGAGATGGCCGCAGCCGCGCCGGCTGCAGTGATGGCGAGCGTGTCGGGTGCGTGAGTGCCTCCCCAGGCCATCAACAGCTGCAACACTTGCGTCTCGCAGAAGAAGCCGTCCGCAAAGACGGGCCGCAGGGGGCGGTCGACGAGCCGGGAGATGAGTACCTCGTTGTCACGCGCCTTTCCCTCGCGCTTCACGAACCCAGAGGACGTGGTCCCTGCCGCGCTGAAGCGCTCCTGGTAGACCACGGTGAGGGGTAGGAAGGAGGTGTCTGAAGAGGGCTCAGCCGCGCAGATGGTAGTCAGCATGGCCGTCTCGCCCTCACGTGCCAACACGCTGCCATTCGCCTGCCGCCCTATGCGCCCCGTCTCCAGCGTCACCGTCGAGTCGCCCATGCGGAAGCTGCACACCGGCAGCGGCAGCAGCTGGCCAGCAGCGCCTAGGCTGGCGGTGGCAGCTGAGCCTCGTGTGCGCCGCGCCACCTGGACGCGGCACGGAAGAGCTACACCGCGCAGCTGCCGCACAGCTGTGCGACGCAGGACGCAGCCTCCAGCAGGGGCTAGAGCGCGAGGCGAGCGGTGGTGCAGCGGCGCGACGGCAGCAAGCTGCTGCGTCTGCATGCTGCCTCACGCTGCTTTTCAACGATACACAGAAGGCGAAGGCGTATTCACACGTCCCGGGGCGGTCGCGGTCGCTGTTCGCGTTGTACGACACTCAACCGACTCGTCACAGCGTGTTGGACAATGAACGACCCCCGCCAGCACCACTGCGCTACTTCTGAGGTGCTCAATGCAGCCGCCGCCGCTGCCGCCGAAGCGTGTCTCGCTTGCAACACCGGCAAACTCGGTCAAGTCTCCTCAGGCTGATAGGCGTGCACTGCTACGCTATGTCTTCGCGTTCCACGGCGGCGCTGGTGCACCTGCTGACGCCGCGCTGGACGCGTTGGACGTTGACAAGCTGGTTTCAGCGTTGAGCCGCGGTCAGGTGTTTGAGACTGGAGGTGTTCTTTTCCCCGCACGGCAGCAGGCACCTGCAGCAAACGCACCTGTAACGCAGCAGCTTGCAGCCGCCGCCGCAGTGCTGGCAGTGCCGGCAGTGCCGCCGCCGCCGCTGCCGCCGCAACCGTCCGCAGCGTCCGCAGCGCCCGACTCAGAGGACGCTTCACCGTCTGATGCCAGCACCTCAGAGGACGAGGACGGGGTCGCGCTGCCGGCAAGCGGGCCGCAGGAGCCACCTGTGGCGCTGGACTGTGCGCCTCTGCGCGAGCTGGGCGAGGAGTGTGGGGGTGCAGCAATTCAGCTCTACGTTGCCGCGTGCAGGCCTGAGCTCCACGATTTTGCAAGAGCTCAGCTGGGCGTAGCGCCTGTGCTGGTGCAAGAGCTGCTGCGTGTGCTGCCCCAGTCCAGCCTTCTGCCCGCAGACCTCGTGTCCCTGCGACTTCCAGCCCACCTTCTCACCTGTTGCGGCACTCTGGGGCCCAAGGACATGCGCCGCTGGCGTCTAATCCAGACGGCGCTGCTGCTGCGTGCGCTGCCTGAGGCGCATGAGAAGGCGCTACGCGCTCGCGTAGTGGAGGCGGACGCGTGTGCGGTGGCCGAGGCGTGCTCACTGCTGGACGCCGCCAGTTGGAGCCTGCCCGTCGATCCGTGCGGCATTGCGCTTTACAGCCTGCTAGTTGGCTGCCAGTGGGACGATTTGGACGAGACGAGCGGAGTGGCCGTGGACGAGGCGCCTCGCTTCCTCAGCTCGCTGCAGCCCCTGTGGCCTGGGCTGGGCTGTACAGCTCGCGCGCACGCTGCGCACTGCGTCTTCTCCGCGTTCCAGAGGTGGACTTCCAGCCAGTCCATCGATGCCCTCACAACAGCGTTGCGCAGTGCCGTCGCGCTGGCCGCCTCCTTCGGTGAAGGCGGTGCACCAACAGCCGACGAGCTGGCACACCTGCGCGCGACGCTGCAGCCTGTGCTCACCCGCAGTTTGGCTCTGCTCAACGATTACCACCTGAGCTTCCCCTTTGGCGCTGATGAGGCCTTCACCTGTCTGCTGAACCTCAGCAAGCACGCTGCCACCGTGCTGTGCGCGGCCGCTCCGGGCGCCCCAAGCACGTCTTGGTCTGCGGAGCCGCTGGTCTTAGCCTCCATGACTGCCGCCTATGCGCGCTGCGTGGCCGAGGTGGCGCCGAAGGGCGTCGGCAGTGCCAACATCGTGGCGCTGACGAGGCGCGCGGACGCGCTGCTAGATGCTGAGCTTGAACGCTTCTCGGCCGTCCTGCAGCTGCATGAGCCGCGCGCTGTGTGCATCGCCGTCTCCCAGCTGCAGGCGCTGTTCGCACGCGACCTGCACGCTTGGCTGCGCGCGGGCGGCGGCATCGAGAACCTGCTGCCTGGCCTGAAGGCTGCGGAGCTGTTCACGGCGCACGTGCAGAGTGCAGCCATCGGCGGCGCGTTGGGCGAGCCCCCAGCGCCCATCGACTGCGCTGCGATTGCGGAGCCGCTGGCAATGGCGTGGGTGTCCAGCCGCCTGGCGCAGATGCAGCAGTGGGCAGATCGCAACCTTGCGACAGAGCAGTGGAAGCTGGAGTCTGCATCCCCAAACGCAACCTCGCTGTCCGCGGTGGACCTGCTGCGTGCCGCCAACGAGGCGGTGGAGGCGTTCTTTAAGCTGCGCCTGCAGCAGGCTGCACCGGTGTTGGCACTCACCCAGGGCATCGCGCAGCTGCTGGAGGGTTACGCCGCGCGGCTGACGAGGCAGCTGGGAGACGGCAAGTTGCTGCACCCCACACCCCCTGAGCTGACGCGCTACAAGAAGCCGGCAGTCGAGCTGCTGATGCAGGAACGTGCGCGCACGCCACTGCCTCCTCAGCCTCCTTCGTTTCTGGCGATGGATGTTGACGAGGTGCTCATGATGTTTGCCTCCCTCAACTTTCTCCTACGCGAGCTGCCAGCCACGGACCACAGTATACAGCGCCAGTGGATGTCGCTCTCCCAACACACGAGCACCCTCCGGCGCGGGTCGCAGGACGTGGGACTGTCTGGGCTCTTTAGCGCAGTGCGGCGCGCGCTGACGGAGGGCCGCGCCCGCATGTTGGAGCGGGTGACGCACACCGTCGTCTTCCACCATCTGCGCGCCTCTTTTCTTGACGGCGCATACGTCTTTGGCACGCAGCGGGAGGCTGGGCGCCTGCCTGCCGCGCTGCTGGAGCCGCTGAATCCGTGGATGACGCATGTCTGCGACATCCTGGCGGCTGACGAGCGCGCAGATTTTGCTTACGCCATGCTCTCCGCCGCCGCCCAGGGCATCCGACACGTGCTGCTGGATGGTGGCGCGTGCCGCATTTTCACGCAGGACGACTGCGTGGCGCTGGAGGCGGACCTGGCGTCGGTGATCGCCTTCTTCGAGGCTGAGGGCGACGGCGTGCCGCCGGAGGAGGTGCAGGCCACGCTGCAGCCCCTTTCGCGGCTGTTGGACGCCATGGCCTTCGACACTCACTCCCTGATCGCGGCCTACGAGGCAGAGGCGCGTGGGGGCACCAGTCGCGGGTTGGGAGCGGACGCACTGCTGCGGGTGCTCTGCCACCGCGCAGACCGCACCGCAAGCAAATTTCTCAAGGCGCGGCTGCACACGCCCAAGCCAGTCGGCTTCGTTCAAGAAAAGCTGGCAATCCTGGCCGCCAGAAAGAAGGCGGCACAGGAGGCAGGGTGATTTGGAGGTCATGATGGAGGAGCACGTTACCAGTTGACGCCTGTTGTTGGTCGCCCGCACAGGGCTGCGCACGGCGTTGAGTGCGATGGCGCCGCCGTCGCTGCTGAACAAGAGCGGCTGATATGCGCTGTTGCGTTCAGACGTTGCGTGCTCACGACGTGTCATC
>Ga0049083_10000874_pt1 | contig 11192 bp, 11 predicted proteins | sample GreLakmeMI27MSRF_FD_66719 | JGI IMG/M metagenome (GOLD analysis project Ga0049083, IMG submission 66719) | Freshwater lentic microbial communities from great Laurentian Lakes, MI, USA - Great Lakes metaG MI27MSRF | ecosystem: Environmental > Aquatic > Freshwater > Lake | place: Great Lakes...
CTTCAGCTACTCACACCCCCTCTGTTTAGGTGACTGACCTTGGCTACACCGCCATTATCACGGTGGAGGGCGGCATCGACGCGTACCTGGCGGAGTTCCCGCTGGAGGAGAAGGACAAGAAGGCTCGCGTGATGCGCGTGCAGCAGGAGGTTGGAGTCAAGTACGGCGGAACCGGCGTCACCGACGCCAGCACCCCGGATGACAGCGCATAGATACGCGAGCTCCTTCGATCGCCAGGCGAGTGGCGCAGCTGCGAGGCATATGACGTGTGAAGATGTTATGTTGGTCACGATTTGCCCGTCGTACGGCGTGTCACGTCTGATAGTCGAGGCCTTCGTGTCGTTGTGTCGATGTCGTCGCACGTGCTGGGCCCCGAGCTTGCGTCGCCACCGCACGCGATGGTGTGTGAGACTAACAAGCGCACAGCGTCATCGCTGGGTGCGAGCGGGCGCAGCGACTTCTACCTAACTTCCACGGCCGTGGCGTTGGTCATAGACCGCGAGAAGAGCGTGCAGGCTGCGGACGTGCGCAAACTGGTCGCAAGCTTCGCTGCTGTGCGCATTAAGCTCAAGGACCCAGCCTTGCAAGCCGTGCTACTGCTAGGCCGCGCCCAGAAGGTCTGCAGCAAGACGGACAACGACAAGCGCGCACGGCCCATGCTGGTGGCCAACGGCATAGCGGTCTATCGCCTTGGATGAGCTCACAACAACGTGTGCAAGCACTGCAACACACACAAGACACAACACAGGCCACGCGTCTCTGCTCACTGCAGCGCCTCCGCAACAGCAACCTGCAGCGCTGGCAGGAGCTTGGCGCGCACTTCCTCCGTGGTGGCCGTACCCGGTGCGAGGCCGAGGGCAAAGAGCAGCGCCTTTGGCGCAGAGGGCTGCAGGGCCACCCAGGTGCCCAGCGCGCGCGCGCACGCCTCCAGCAGCGGGTCGTCCCGACGGCCCAGCAGCACGCGCACCTCCGGACCGGCTGCCAACGACTCGCCAGCCTGCAGTGTGCCAGACGCACTACTTCCCTCAAACGTGATGTGCATCACCGTGCCCAGGGTCTGGAGCTGCGTGGCCACAACCATCAGCTGGTGTGTGTATCTGTACGCCCGGAGTGCAAGTCAGCGCCTGCGCGTTGCGTTCACAGCGCACAGCACAGCACATCGCACCGGCACACCAGCAGCTGCGTGTTGCGTCCGTCCACCGTCACAGAGGAGGCGGCGGTGCGCACGGGGAAGTCACGTGCATCCGAGAGGCCTAGCGACAGCGCAGCAGTCACGCCACCGCCGCCGCTGCGCACCAAAGCCTCCACTTCCTCAGCGGTTCCCTGACTCCACTCCATGGCGCGAGAAAGAGCTTAGGAGTTGGAGTAACCAGGCGGCTCTCGCAACGGTGGTGGAGGCGAACCCGCAGGCGGAGCCTCCTGCTCGCTAGACAGCGCCTCTCGTCCCAGCGGCGCGGTGCGAGCGGCAGATGGTGTCGTGGGCGCGTGGGGCGCAGCGGCTGGGGCGCGAGAGAGCAGCGAGCGTGTGGCCACCAGTAGCACAGCGACGAACGCGAGCGCCCCGAGCGCGTAGCGACGCCGGTGGCGACGCAGGTGCTTGCGAAGGCGGCGCTGCAGCGCACTGCGTGCGCGCTTGAGCAGCAAGGAGAACAGCGCCGGACGGGGAGGGGAAGCGCTGCTCACGACGTGGTGTGTCGGGAGCATGCACGGGCCAGGCGAGGCGGGTTGGACTGGAAGAACCGACTGCTCGAGTGACGTGGCAAGCTCTTAGGATAATCTGTATCATTGGCTTGCCAACTCTTCAGCGGGCGACTCTTCCTCCCACTCGCGCCTGCTGTATCGCGCCAGCAGTCTGGAGGCCTCCCCGTTGGTGGTCGCCGCCGCAAGATTGAGCGCTGACGGGCGCACAAGGCGCGTGACCCGCTCCAGCAGCTCCCTCCACGGCCTCAGCAGCGCCTCCTTGCCGTCCTGCTCCTCCCCCTGCGCCGCAACCCCAGCCTCCACTGCCACGTGACACAGACGCAGCGCCGCGCACAGCGCCGCATGATCCACCAGCGGCGTACCCGCACACGGCGCCAGCGCGCAGCCCCGCAGCAGACGCACCGCACACACGGCGCTGGCGCTCGGCGGCGCATCGGCGCCAAGCTGCGCCGCGGACGCATGGCAGGCAGCGGGCGCAGAGGCAAGCGCCGCCATGGTGCGCATGGCGGCTAGGGCTGTGGAGGCGCGCAGCGTTTGGCCACGCAGGCTGTTGAGCGGCATGCGCGCGAGCGCGCGTGCCACCGCGCGCGGGGATGGCCCCATGTGCGCGATGTGCGATGATGCGAGGTGCGCGGCTGTTGGCCAGTCGGCGAAGGAGAGGGAGGAGAGCACTGCGTCCGCCGCGCAGTTCACTTCGCTGCGACACAGGTCGCCCATCGGATCCATAGCCACGCGGCACAGCGCCGCCAGCAGCGCCGCAGCATGTGGCGCCTCAGGACTGTCCCCCCGCGCCGCCAGCGACGGCGCAACCAGTGACAGAAGCAGCGGCACACCCCACGGCATGGGCCCCACAAACGCGGGAGGCACTCCTGCAGCATCAGTCAAAAGGCCAGAGGAGTGAGTGAATCCAGGGGGGAGCTCATCTTCCCCCTCAGATGAGCCCGCCATGTGCTCGTCGCCGCCGCCAGTAGGGTGGGGGACGGCCTGCGGACAGCTGTCGCGCAGCCCGAGGCCTTGCAGCGCCTTGAGGAAGTCCTGAACTCCCGGCGCTCCGGCGAGAGGGGCCTCGCCCGGGGGGGTGGGACGGGGTGCTGCGGGCGGTGGGCGGTGGAAGGGGCGGCACAGCGGCGTCGCAGCGGTCGCCGCCGCTGCCGCCGCGGCACTGGACGCGGCGCACGCGGCCAGCAGCGCAGCGGCTGCCGCTGCAGCCAGCGGCGGGTCGCAGGCGGGGTTGGCCAGCAGGTCCAGGAGCCAACGGGCGAGCTCGGGCGAGCAGGCGCACCCTTGCGCGTGCCTCGCCGCCAGCCAGCCGCTCAGCAGCACCTGGCGCGCGCACGCGTGCGCCTGGCCTCCGCGGAGGAGCTCGCAGAGCGCGGGGTCGGCTGTGGGGCGCAGCGGCGGCGGCTGCGCAGCACGGGAGAGCGGGAACACAGGGACGGGCTGCTGCGCGCCGCCAAAGGCCGGCGCGTGCTCTTCCTGCGCGCGCAGCTCCTGGCCGCTCACGCTGCCGACCAGCGCCAGCGTCTGGCCCTCCTGCTCGCGCACAGCCTGCACGACGGCAGGCGGGGACGCACAGCGGCGGTGGTGAGTGGAAAGCCTCCCTCCTCAAGTACCCGCCCAACCAGCACGCACCCGTACGGTGTGGTCCGCCTCCGCGCGCTGTGACGCGTCGCGCTCCTCCTCCTGCTCGTGGCCCGCGGCGGCCGCTGCAGCGGCAGCCTGCCGCGCGCGCTTGGCGCTCACAGCCTCCGCAGCCTGCTTGTCCACTAGAAACCGGTCCAGCAGCGAGTCGCGCGCCTTGCCGCCCTTGCCGGGCACCTTTTGAGGGGGGGGTGCACGCTGCAGGAACGCCTCAATGTCCGCCAGGTTCAAATCATCCTCCATGACCGCGCACGCCACACACTTGGGGCGCACACAGCACAGAGCAGGACGCGCAAAAAGCGGCAAGTCGAGTGCCAACAAAAGAATGCCCGCGCTTCTCATCAAAGAATGCACAATACCTGCGCCCGTCACGGACCGAGTGTCAGCCCCAGCGTGAGGCGGCGGACAGCGCAGAGCTAGCAGGAGCCAGCGCGTGCTCATTCGCAGCTGAGTGCATCAAGCCCCGCCTGGCGAGCACGCATGGCACGCGTCGCCGCAGTGCCTGCTGGTCGTGCGCCCGCAGCAGCCTCCACGCGCGACGTGGCAGCGTCCAATGGCTGTGCGGGGGCCGCGGATGGGGGCGCCAAGGTGTCGCGAGAGCTGGAGCGCGCTCGTGCAAAGCGTCTGAAAAAGAAGGAGGGTAAAAAGGCGCGTCACGCACGCACACGTGCACGCATGCAAGCCACCCAGGGGCACCTTGGTGCAGTTGGGCGCACAGCCTCCGCTGCTGTGTCTCCCTTCCCGCCGGGCAACCCTAGGGTTCCCTGAGCGCCCTTTTGACGCTCCTCCACTGCGCTCCATCACAGGAGCGCCGCGCAGCAGCCGCCAGCAAGCCCGCTGGTGTGGCCGCAGGCGCCATGTCCCTCGCCGCGGGGGCGCCCGAGGCTGAGGTTGAGTTCGTCTCGTTGCCGCCGGATGGTGAAGGCGACGCAGACGCAGCAGCCTTTGCGGACGTGTTCCGGGCCTTCCAGCGCTCCGGCGGCGCGGGCGAGCCGGCCGCCCCAGCCGGGGAGGGGGACGCGGAGGGAGCTTTGGCCGCAGCCGCAGCCGCCGCAGAAGACGACGAGGAGCAGGACGCCGAGGCCGTCTCGAAGAAGAAGCTCAAGCTGCTGCGTCGCATGAAGGTTGCGGAGCTCAAGATGCACTGCAAAAGGCCGGACGTGGTTGAGATGTGGGACGTCACCGCCGCCGACCCACTGTTGCTGGTGCACCTGAAGAGCTACCGCAACACCGTGCCTGTGCCACGTCACTGGTCGCAGAAGCGCAAGTTCCTCCAGGGTAAGCGCGGCGTGGACAAACCGCCCTGGGAGCTGCCTGATTTCCTGGCTGCCACCGGCATCGGCAAAGTGCGCGAGGCGTACGGCGCAAAACAGGACGACAAGAGCCTCAAGGGCAAGGCGCACGAGCGTATGACTCCCAAGATGGGCAAGATTGACATTGACTACCAGCTGCTGCACGACGCCTTTTTCAAGCACCAGACCAAGCCCCGATTGTCGCCCATGGGCGAGCTCTACTTCGAAGGCAAAGAGTTCGAGGTGCAGCTGGGCACGCGCAAGCCCGGCGTGCTGTCTCCTGAGCTGCAGGCTGCGCTGGCGATGCCACCGGGCGCGCCTCCGCCGTGGCTCATCAACATGCAGCGCTACGGACCCCCCCCATCCTACCCCGCTCTGCGCATCGCGGGCCTCACGGCGCCCATCCCCCCCGGATGTATGTTCGGATACCACCCGGGTGGATGGGGCAAGCCGCCTGTGGATGAGTTTGGTGCGCCCCTGTACGGGGACGTCTTCGGCGTGGCGGCGGCGAACCAGCCTGCGGCAGCCACCGTGCTGGACGGCGCCGTGGACAAGACGCGTCGCTGGGGTGATTTGGAGGCTGCTTTGGAGGAATCGGAGTCAGAGTCAGAGGCAGAGCCCTCCGAGCCGGGGGAAGCGGAGGAGGGCGAGGAGGCTGCGCCTCAGCGGCCTTCCGAGGAGGAGCTGGCGCTGGGCATCGCCAGCACCGTGTCCAGCCTGCCCTCCGGCGTGGAGACCCCCGCGGACCTGGACCTGCGCAAAGGCGGCGGCGGCGGCGGCGGCGGCGCCGCAGCGCCCCGACCGCTGTACTCTGTGCTGGAGCAGCGGGAGGCGCACGTGGGCGCGGGCAGCCTGATGGGCGCCAGCCACACGTACGTGGTGCCGCCTGCGAGCGCGGGCGCCGCAGGGGAAAAGTCCAGCACAGCCTCCAGGCGCGCGGCTGCTGCTGCGGGCGTGGGCGCCTTAGGGGACGCCGGGGTGGCGCTCAGCCTGGCTCCTGAGGACCTGGAGGCTGGGCTGGACGATGCTGCGCTTACCAAGCGCTTCCAGGCTGCCCAGGCGGGTGCGCTCTCGGCGGCGCGGGGGGAGGACTTTTCGGACATGGTGGCCGAGCAAGCCAGCAAGGCGAAGCGCAAGGCTGAAGACAAGAAGGGCAAGAAGGGCGACGACGCCAAGCGCTTCAAGTTCTGAGCGGTGCGCAGCTGTGAAACACAAAACGACGACGGACGACCCTCGCGTTCGTCCGTCACTCTGTTGTCGCACAAAACTCTGGTGCAACCTTCCTTCCGCATTCTCTGTCATCTGCCTGGCCTATCCGCGCGTTCTGCGCTCCCTGGTACCGCAAGGCAGGAGGCACAGGTCGCTCTGTTTTGGCACAGCAGTCGATGGCGCGCCTGCTGCTGTGGCTCTCCCTGGTTGCGTTGACCTCTGGCTCTGGCGGTGCGGGCGGCGGCACGTTGCACTCCTGGGGCGTGGGCGGCCCAGAGAGACTGGCTCGGCCGGGCGACACGGCGCTGCCTCTGCCGGTGCGCACGGCCCTGCTGCCTGCTGCCCGCTGCCCGCTGCCCGCTGCGCTGACGTCAACCTCGCCGCAGGTTGGCCACGGGCTGGAGGGGGTGCGCTTCACGTGCGTGGCAGCAGGGGGCCACACGTGCGGCGTCACCACGCACGGCGCCGTCTGGTGCTGGGGCCGCAACAGCAGCGACGGGGGGGGCGGCCACGGCTCTCGGCCGGTGCCTGACGCAGGGCAGCTGGGCCACGGGGAGGCGGGGAGGCGGCCCGGGCGCGTGCGCGGCGAGCTGCTGGGCCGCAGGGCGCGCTCCGTTGCCGCCGGGCGGTACCACTCCGCCGCGGCTGCGGGCGGGCGGGCCTTCACGTGGGGCCTGAACGACCAGGGCCAGCTGGGCAGGGGGGCCACCACAGAGCCAGAGCCCGGCCCGCAGCCCTGCACCTCGGGTGCAACCTGTCGCAGCGGCTGGGCACAGCCGGTGGGCGGCGCGCTTAAGGGGCTGCACGTGGTGGGCGTGGCGGCGGGTCGTTACAGCACGCTCGCATGGACTGACCAAGGCCACCTGTACGTCTGGGGACTGGACGGCTGTGCCTCGGGCGCCCCTGCGCCGCCGGACCAGGCGCACCGGCCTCGCCGGGTGCGTCTTGTCCAGGGAGATGATGCCAGCCCGCGGGTGGTCGCGGTGTCGGTGGGCTACGTCCACTGGCTAGCGCTCACCGCTGACGGGGCAGTCTACAGCTGCAACAACGGAGATGACGGCTACGCGGCCACGCTGCCCGGGCGGCGCGCACCAAACGCGGACGGGGAGCTGGGACGCAGCGGCAGCGGGACATCTGGGCTCTCCCGTGCGCTTTTGTCTCCCGGTCGAGTCACTGGCGCGCTGCTGCACGCTCGCATCGTCGCCGTAGCCGCCGGACGTTCGCACTCTATCGCCGCCAGCGACGATGGGCGGCTGTTTGGATGGGGAAACAACCAAGCCGGACAGCTTGGTGCGGCCGGCGGAGCCCCGTCAGAGCCGCAACTCGTCACCTCTCCGCACCTCCAAGGCCAGAACGTCACCCTGCTTGCTGCGGGCGAGTACTTCTCCATGGCGGCGCTGCATGCAGGCGGCTTGCTGACGTGGGGTTCTGACGGCAACGGGCAGCTGGGTCGTGGCCAAGGGTCCACGCGTGCAGAACGGGACATCCTGCCCGCGCGAGGCGGAGTGGCGCCACCCGCGCGCATCATCTCGCTGGCGGCTGGGTACCAACATGGCGTCGCCGTGGTGGCACACCCGGACGCGGAGTCTGGCGTGGTGGAGGTGACGACGGGTGCCCCTCCCTCCCCCCTCCCCTCACCCTCACCCGTCACGCTGGTGCCTCTCATGGGCGCGCTGGACATCCCGGGCCCGCGCGCACAGCCATCGGTGCTGTGGGCGTCGCGCGTGTCTTCGCCGCGGTTTCTGACGGACATCACAGCTTCGTCGCCCGACGTGTTTAGGGTCTTGCCCTCGCGCGCCGCCATGCTGCCCGGACTGGCGTCGCCCTGTTGGCGCGACGCCGACGGGTTGGGCGCCACCCGGTGCATGCCGCTGGTGCAGGTTGTGGGCGTGAGCAAGTGCGGCACGACGGACCTGTTCAAGCGGCTGGCTCGCCACCCGGACTTTGTGGAGTCGGCAAACAAGGGGCCCCACTTCTGGGACGAGTCGCCCGTGCCCGAATCGCCAGCGGGGGGTGGCGGCGGCGGCGGCGGATTTTCGGAGTACCTGGCGTTGTTCGACGCGCTGGCTGCGCGCGTGGCGGCTGCTCCGCAGTCTCTCAGCGCTGACGCAAGCAGCAACACGTTCACGGCGAGCGGCGTGTGGCGCCGGGGGCATTCGCCCGTGGGAAACGTCTCCATCGGTGAACTGCTTTTCGAGGCTGCACCCTATAGCCGCCTGATCCTCCTCCTTCGCGACCCCTCTGAGCGCCTCTTCTCAGCCTTCCACTACTACCGCCGCCTGTACGGCGGCGGCGGCCCGCCAGCCACGGCTGCGCAGTTCGACGCGCACGTGGATGAGTCGCTGGCAGCCTGGGCCGCATGCTTGACCCGGCACCGAGGAGACGCCCAGCCGTGTATCCGCGCATTCGAGCCTCAGCAGCTCATCAAGGGCATGTACTCCCAGTTCCTGTGGGACTGGACGCCCCGCTTTCCAGCGCACCAGCTGCTGGTGATGCGGCTGGAAGACTATAGCGCAGACATGGAGCGCCACTTGCGTGCGGTGTTCCAGTTTGCAGGCATGCGCGCGCCCAGTGATGACGAGTGGCAGACCATCTTAGGGGCGGCGCGGGCTAATGCGCGCGGGGGTGCCCGACAGGCATTGAGGGAGCGGGCGGACATGTTGCCGCAGACTCGGCAGAAGCTGCGGGCGTTCTACGCGCCTTTCAACGCGCAGCTGGCGCAGATGCTGCGCGACGAACGCTTCGCCTGGGCGGACGCGTGAGGCCAAAAACACGTTTCAACTATTTTTGAGGTTTTCATTGTGCGTGCGCACGTCGCTATATGCGTGCGCGTGACCGTCCTGGATCCAGGGTGGGGTGGATTGATGGACGAGAGCGAGTTTCTGCCGCTGGACGGAGCCTGGTCGGCGCTGATGGAGGACTTCAGTGCTTTGCCGCACGCGTGCGGCAAAGCGGCTCACACGGGCGAGCAGATGAGCGTGAGCGACTTCGACGCGCTGTTTGGACGCGGGTGGGCAGACGAGACACCGCACCTGGGCGGTGGCGAGGGGCTTGCAGCAGCAGCAGGCGGCAATCCTGACCTCTCACCCCAGCAAGCGCACGCGCCTGCGCCGCACTGGACGCCGCCCGCGCACGCGCAGGTGAACCCGCACTTGCTGGTGGGGAGCGGTGAGGCGCGGCGCCTGAGCGACCAGCAGCACCTGGTGTTGGCGAAGCTGCAGAGCGCCTCGAAGCAGCACCGCGCCGCGGGAGGACCCACCTGGGAGCAGCAGCTTCGCGCGCTGCTGCGCGAGGCGAGACAGCCGCCAGCGCGCCCCCCAGCCTCCGGCGGTGCCTCGGTTGCCCCCACAGTGGTGCGTAGCCCCCACGCAACTTGGGCACCGGACGGCTTTCACTTCCGCCTTCCCTTTTGACAGTTCTTCTCACGCGCTCACGCTGCGCAGTGGAACGCGCAGGGGCTGGCTGGCGCGTCGCTGCTGGGCGGCGCGCCGCCGCTGAAGCGCACGGCTGCCTGCGCGGGCGTTCGGCCCCCACACGTCGCCGCGCCCGCCGCCGTCGCGGAGGCGCCCGCGGACGGCGCAGCGGCGGCGGAGGCCCGCGCACGCAGGCAGGCGCGCCAGGCCAGCCGGCGCGCCAAGGCTGGCCAGGCGGGGGTGCCTGCCGCTCCGGCCGTGCTGGGCCTGGGCCTGGGCCTCCAGCCCGCACCGCGCACGGGCGAGGCGTCATCCGCGCCATCGACGCCGAGTGCGGATGCCGCCGCCGCCGCCGCCGCCGCCGCCGCCGCGTCGACAGTCAGCTCGCTCACCTCTCGCTTGGAAGCCGTGGAGAAGGAGCAGCGCAGCAGCGCGCTGAAGCTGCAGTTCATGAACAAGCAGAACAGCGCGCTGCAGCTGCAGGTGGAGAGCTTGGGCACGCGCAACGCGGCGCTGGAGAAGGAGAACGCTCGGTGCGCAGCCCCTTTTGGCTGCACATCCGCCTCCGACGTGTCTCACGAGCGCACGCGGCCGAGTTCTAGGTTAAGGGGGCTCTGGGAGAGCGCGCAGGTGTATCTGGATCAAGGGGCGGGGATTTAAAGGAGGCGGCGCTAACGGCGCCCGGGCCTGGCACGCCGGCACACCTGCTGGCTGGGCACGAAAGCCGTGCGGGGGACGGAGGCATCAGACATAGTGCTTCAATGTGACACGCGTCTCTCTTGCCGCGGGGACTGCTCGCGCTGTGCTTCAGGCTTCGAGGCGGCGTCAGAGAGCTCTTGTTGGTCAGAGCGGAGAGCGCCAGCTGGCAGCACAACAGCGAGTGAAGAAAGCAGACCGACGCACGCGCGTCGTACAATCAGTCTTCTGCTGCCCCCGCTCACTGGTTCCAGACGGCGCGCAGCTGTGTGAGAGCACAGGAGCAGAAGAAGGTGTTCATCAGGCTGTCAGCCTCGCGAGCCTTGCACACTCTCTCTCGGAGGAGTCACGCGTCCACTGGGCTCAGCCCGCAAAGCCATGACTGTTGGGGCGGCTGTCTCAGAAGCGCCGGAGGTCCGTGGCCGCGGCGCCCTGGCGTTGCGCAGCGCCCCCTCACGCACTTCGGGGCGTGCCTCAGGTTTCTGCGCCCAGCCGCAAGCGGCAACGCGCGCGCAAGCCCGCAGCCGACGCGCCAGCCGCTGCGGAGGAGGGCGACCAGGCGGGCGAGCAGGAGGGGGAGCCTGGCGAGGCACCTCACGGGCTGGCGCGTGCAGTGAAGAACCGACTCTCGGCTGCTAGGTCGCGGCAGCGCCGCCTGGCCTACACCGCAGAGCTGGAGACCATCGTCGCCGCGCTGCGCGAGGAGAACGAGCAACTCAAGGCTGAGGTTGAGCGGCTGAAGCAAGGCAGGTCCTGAGGCTCCTGATGAAGACGGCCGTCTCTGCTGCCTAGTTGACGGCTTCTTCTGCGGAGAACCAAAGACAAAAAACTAGAATCCATGCAGGTTGCCCACGCAGCACACAAAGGAGGCAGAGTTGCACGCTTCAGTGGGACTTCTTGGCTTTTGTAGTCCTCAATGAGTTGCGCAAAGGCGCACAGGAAAGCTGAGTCCACGTAGGACACGTTGCTGCAGGGACTAGAATCGAAAGCTTATGAAAACTTACTAATTGAAAACTTTGGAAAACTTTCGAATACTTTCGGCCCCCTCCCCAAGTTTTCTCGACCTGCAGGTTTTGTGGGCCGGGTGCACCGCGCTCGAGCGCCGGCGATGGCGGCGGCCGGCGGGCGCAAGAAAGACGCTGTCTGGGATGCATACTTCAAGTTGAAGCCTGGAATGACGGCGAACGACAAGAAGTGCTACGCTGACATATGGAATGGTGCGGCAGGCAGCGCGTGCGGC
>Ga0049083_10000880_pt1 | contig 11146 bp, 4 predicted proteins | sample GreLakmeMI27MSRF_FD_66719 | JGI IMG/M metagenome (GOLD analysis project Ga0049083, IMG submission 66719) | Freshwater lentic microbial communities from great Laurentian Lakes, MI, USA - Great Lakes metaG MI27MSRF | ecosystem: Environmental > Aquatic > Freshwater > Lake | place: Great Lakes...
CCCCCCCTCCACCCCCCCCTCCCTCTCACCCTCCCTGTCATTGCTGGCGGCGGGGGTCCCACCGCCCCCCGATCCCGCTACAACTTCGCCCAGGAGAGCCTGGCGGGGCACAGCGGTGGCGGGGCAGCCGGCTGGGGCGCCCCCCAGCTGCAACACCCCCCCTGCTCGCAGGCGTCGCAGGCCCCCATGCCCCCGCCAGGCGTCCCTCCCGCCAGCGCCTACGCGCCAGACTTCAACGGCGCAGCTGCCGCGCTCGCTGCGCGGCAGCAGGCTCGAGCCGCCTACGAGGCGGCTGTGCACCTGGGCAGCCTCTCACTCAGGGGCGCCCCGGGAGAGGCGCGGCAGCCGCAGCCGCAGCCGCAGGCGCACGCGCATGCGCAGCCAGTGCCTGCGCCGCGGACTCTGCCTTTACCTCGGCCTGGCGCCGCCGCCGCTGAGCAAGGCAAGGCGCCGCGTGGGGCACGTAGGAGCGAGGGAAGAACACCACAGGCGGTGGTCAGGACATCGAGGCGACGTACGCGCATGGAGCTTGGCAGAGCGGAGGGCGCGGGCGAGCAAGCAGCCCCGTGAAGGAGAAGAGCCCGCAGAGACAGCACCAGCCCAGCTTCTATGGATGCTTGTGCACTCGCTCGCGTGCAACAGGCGACCGGAGTGGCTTCCGCGAGTGTGGCACATCAGCCCTGAAATGGCGGGGCGTCCCGCGGTCCCGCCTGCCTGCTCTTAACCATCGGGGATCGGGCGCTCCAGGAAAGAGGTGCCCTGCTCGTCGCGTGTGGGCTGCGCGGGGGTGCTAGAGACAGCGGGTGCGTGGCCTTGCTGGGCGACGGGCGCGCGGTGGCGCGGGGCGGCGGAGGGACCGCAGTCGGCGCTGCGAGGTCCCTGCCAACGGCCCGCGGCCGGTCACCGGCTTGCGCCCGCGCACCTGCGGCTGTGCGTCGCGCCGCCGCGTAGAGCTGCGCCGCTGCGGCGCGCGGGTCCCCTGTGGCTGTGGGTGAGCGGAGGGGAGCGGGGGACAACGGATCAGCAGCGCGCCCCCACGCACTACCGCATGCGTCTGCCTTCCTCTGGCCCCGCCTCTCTCCCACACGCTGACACGCAGCCCTGGCGTCCGTAGGTGTAGGCGTGGCCGCGTGCTGTGGCGATGCCGCCGGTGCACAATGCGGCAAAGGCTGGGGATGTGGCGCGTGTCAAGGCTGCTCTGGACGCGGGCACGCCCGTCAATGCCAAAGACCACGTGCGTGCCCTCACCACCGCCACGCGCCGCAGCTGCCGCGGCGGCGCGCAGCGCAGCACAGCCGCACGGCTTTTGGCTTTGCAGCGCCCGCAACCTCTGCATTCTGCGCTTGCCCTGCTTCTACCGCCCCTGCGCCCGATCCCGCCAGCCCAACACCCCTCGCGCGCGCCAACGCCTGAGCCTGCCGCGTGCGCCCGCGCGCTGCCGCGCGCGCCGCGTGCACCGCATGTGCTCCGGGGACCTAACCAACACCGTCGCTTCACTCGCAGGGCGGCAACACGCCGCTCATCTGGGCCGCCTACAGCGGCAGTCTGGAGGTGATGCGTCTGTTGCTTGAGCGCGGTGCAGACACGCAAGTGACTTACAAGAAGGGGTGGACACCGCTGCACATCGCTGCTCGAGAGGGCCGTCTGGAGGTTGCCCGCCTGCTGCTGGAGGGCGGCGCGGACATAAAGGCCAAGAACGACAACGGCAAGACGCCCCTGGATCTGGCGATGAACGAGGCGATGCGCAAGCTGCTGCGCCGCAGCCCCTCTGAGTTTGCAAAGGAGGCTGAGGACATGCGCCGCAAGCGCACCGAGTCTGAGCGCGCGGACAAAGATCGCGCGGCGCTGGCCGCTGAGGAGGATGCAGCTCGTCGTGCGAGCGAGGATCACCGCCGCAAGGTTGCCAAGGACGAGGAGGCCCGCAAGGCTGCCAGCGGCGCAGGCTCCGAGCCCAAGGTGGGCGCCGCCGACGAGGAGGCGCGCTGGGCGAGCTTCGCGGCTGAGGAGGAGCGTCGCCGTGCGGTTACTGAGGCTGACGACGAGACGAGCCGCCAGCGAGACGCTGCCGAGGCCAAGGCTGCTGGCGCGGCTGAGGAGCGGCGGCGCGCCAAGGCTGAGCGCGAGGAGGAGGAGAGCCGTCGCGCGGGGGAGGCGCTCGAGCGCATGCGCAAGGCTGCCGAAGAGAAGCGCCGCAAGTTCCTCAAGGACGACGAGGAGCGCCGCCGCGCCGCCGCAGACGAGGCGGACAAGGCTGCCCAGGCGGACGAGCGCAAGCGCTTCGCCAACGGTGCCGCCGATGCCGCCGATGCCGCAGCCTTGGCCGTGGAGGAAGCGGCGCGCCGCGACGCGCAGGAGGCTGAGCTGGCGCGCAAGCGCAAGAGCTCGGCGGAGGAGGAGGCGCGACGGGCTCGCATGGACGCCGCCGACGCCGCCGAGGCTGAGAACCGCATTGACGCGGCTGCGCGCGAGGCTGAGCGCGCGCGCCAGGCCGCCATGTACGATGCCAAGGCTGATGCCGAGCGCCGCGCGGCTCGCGCAGAGGCTGATGCCGCCGCTGCCGCCGCCGCAGCAGCAGCAGCCGCAGCAGCCGCGCAGGCGAGCGCCGCCGCCACCCTGGCAGCTGCGCGCAAGCCGTACGACCCGTTCGCGGCGCCTGTGCGCCGCAGCGCGGAGAGCGAGGAGGAGATGCGCAAGGCTGCGGAAGACCTAGACCTGGTGCTGCGCTCCTGTCGCCTGGACCAGGCGGCCGAGGCGGTGTCCAGCATCCTGTCCGTGGAGGCGGGACGCACCTGCGTGCTGGCGCTCAAGAGCGAGTGGGAGACGGCGCTGGTTGAGGCGTTGGGACCCTCGCGCGGCCGCGCGGACATCCGGGTCATGCAGCTGGCCGCCCTGCGGGCGCTGGTGGCCTCCTTCACTCCCGTGCTGGGCGGCCAGCGCGCCGAGCCCGTCAAGGCTGGCCTGCGCACGCTGGCCTCGCTGCTGGATGGCGCGGAGGAGGAGGAGGCTCGCCTGGTGAGCATGGCTGCTGAGCGCGAGCGCACCGCACAGGAGGAGGCTGCCCGCGCCCGCCTGGCGGCCGCAGACGAGGAGCGCCGCCGCGCGGCGCTGGCCGCCGCCGAGGCGCGGCGCAAGGAGGCTGACGAGGAGGAGCGTCGCGCGCGTCAGGCTGAGGAGAGCACCCGCAGCGGCGCGCTCGTCTCTGCGGCGGAGGCTCACGACTCACGGGCGGCGGCGCTGGAGGCGCTGGCGCCAGCCGCGGACGCGGTGCGGCAGCGCCTGGGCCTCTACTCCGCCGGGCGCGCGGTGGCGGCGCAGCTGCAGCTGCTGCGCACGCTGCCGGCGGTCAAGACGGCGGGCGAGGAGATCGCCTGGTTCGCAGAGGGCGTGCAGGCCACCAACGCAGCCTGCGACGCCTCCGGCCGCACGCTCGCCCAGCTGCGCGACACCGCGCGCCGCGCGGTGGAGGCCTGCGCGCCGGAATACGAGGTGGCGCTCGCTGCAGCGGAGCGTGACCGTGCAGAAGAGGCCCACCGCGCCAGTCTCGCTGAGGCTGCGCGCCTGCTGCGCGAGCTGGCTGGTCGCCAGCGCGCCCGCGCGTCTGCCATCCACGAGGTGCTGGCACACGTCAGCAGCGTCAATGCGGCCGTGGGCGGGCCCGACGTTGTGCCCATCGCCACTGGGGACACCTTCAAGGACCTCCCGTCCGCTACGGTGGGGGTTGCGCAGGTCTCCAAGGACATGGCGGCGCGCCTGCTGCCCGCAGAGAAGCGCACGCAGGCTGTGGCCGCGCAGCTGCTGGAGTGCCTGGCCGAGGAGGCTGCCATCCTGGAGGCGCTGGAGGTGCCTGTGGACGATGCCATCACGGGCGCGGCGCGCGCGGCTGCGGCCGTGGGCGGCGGCTTGGCCGCAGAGACGCCCGAGGGGGATGCCGGCGTGGCTGAGGCTCTGGCGGTTGTGCGCGACGCGGACCTGGACCGCCTGCGCGCGCTGGAGGAGGAGCGCGCGCTGGCTGGCGCTGCGCGTGACGCGCTGGCGCGTGCCAAGCAGAGCCGCGACGAGGCGTGGGTGGAGCTGGAGGACCTCAAGCACGAGCGCAAAAAGGCCGTACAGCTGCAGCGCCCCTACAGCGCAATGCAGGAGGACGAGTACGTGGGCGCGGTTGCGTCCATCCGCGCCCGAGTGGCCGCCATCGAGGCGGACATCGGCCGTCAGGAGGCGTTCCTGCGCTCTGCAGCCGTGCGCGAGTGCTTCCCGGAGCTTGCCCGCGAGGCTGGCGCCACCCGCCTGGCCGTGCCCCTCACCGGCGGCGCCGATGCCATCATCGGCGCGCCGGTGGCGTTCATCAGCCGCCACCAGTTTGAGGAGGTGAAGACCCTGCGGCTCACTCCCGGCGCCATCGTGACCCGCGTCAAGGAGGTTGGCAAGCCCGAGGCGCCCGACCGCGTGCTCAAGGAGTTCTCCGACTCGGACGCCAGCTTCGTGGCTGAGCTGCGCCGGCTGGTGGGCCTTCGCCACCCGCTGGTGTCGCCGCTGGAGGGTGCCTGGGGGGAGGATGGCGCCGCCTACTGCGTGCAGCCCTTCTACCGGGGCGGCGCGCTGCGCGGCTGGGTGGACGAGCTGAAGGAGCGCCGGGGTGCCCTGCGCGGAGGCGACTGGGCAACCGTGCGCCGCGTGTTCAGGCAGCTGCTGCAGGCGCTGGCCTACGCGCACGCGCGGGGCATCAGCCACCGTGACGTCAAGCCCGAGAACGTCTTCTGGCAGGATGACGGCCGCCTGGCGCTCAGCGACTTTGGCGTCACAGCCGTGCTGGCGCGCAAGCTGGACGCCGTGAAGATCTCCGCCGCCGCCGGGGGCAGCAGCACGCCCGTGGCTGGCTACAGCGCGCCCGAGGCGTGCGGCCTGCACTGGAACGAGGCGCTGTGGACGGGCGCCGGCGACGTGTGGTCGGTGGGCGTCATGGCGCTTGAGCTCCTCTCTGGCGAGCTGCACGCCTGGGAGCCTGCGCGGCGGCGCCTGGAGGCGAGCTGCGACAAGCCGCTGGTGCTGCCCAAGGGCGGCGAGCGTGCGCTGCAGGACTTTGTGTCGCTGGCGCTGTCGCTCACTGCGGAGGGGGCCAGCGAGCGGCCCACCTGCGGCGAGGCGCTGTGCCACCCCTTCTTCAGCGCCGCGGAGGGCGCCCCCAGCGCCGCCCCTGCCGCCACCAAGCTGCAGGCGGCCGTCGCGCTGCTGGGCGAGGCCTCCGCAGCCGCGCGCCGCCGCGCAGCCGCCAGCCTGCCCGGCTCGGAGCCGTACACGCTGCGCTGCGGGCTGGACACGCTGGTGGAGGACGTGCTGCGGGGCTGCCTGGAGGCCCCAGAGGCTGCGCTGGGCACGCCCTGGGGGTGCGTGCTGGGCGGCGCCCGCGCCCCGCTGGCGGAGGTGATGGCCCGCTTCTTCGACGCCATCAGCGCCCCGGACAGCCGCCTGCTGGAGCGCAGCGCCGCGGCCCAGCAGGCCGGACAGCACCCGCTGTACCTGCCCTGCGAGGCGCCCGCCAAGGCCCCCCGCAGCTTCGAGGCGCTCGCCCTGGGCCGCGTGCTGGGCAAGTGCCTGCTGGAGGGCATCCGCGTGGCCACCGAGTTTGCCCCCGTGCTCTACGCAGCCCTGCTGGGCCCCGGAGCCGAGGCGAAAGCCTTTGCCACCACCGAGTCGGCCCTCACCCACCTGGCCTGCTGGGACCGCGCCGACGCGCAGCGCCTGCGGGTGCTGCTGCTGCGCCGCCTGGGCACGGGCAACGACTCCGCCCTCACCGTGGGCAGCCTGCTGGGCAACGGCGATGGCGCCCTCCTCTCCGACTACTCCAAGCGGGAGGTGCTCGTGCGCTACGCCTCCAAGAAGCTGGTGGAGCGCCGCCGCGACGCGCTGGACGCCATGGCCCGCGGCTTCGGCGCGGTGCTGGACGCAGCACAGCTGGGCCCAGCCCTGCGCGGCCTCGCCCCCCACCAGCTGGGCGCCCTCCTCTTCGGCGGCTCCTACGTGGACGTGGAGGCGCTCAAGCGCGTCCTCGTCTGGGATGCAGCCTGGCCCGTCAACGAGGCGCAGGTGGCCTGGCTCTCAGACGCCCTCGGACGCCTCACCGAGCCCGCGTTGCGCCTCCTCCTGGCGCGCGCAACCGGACGCCTGCAGCTGCGCCCCGACGGATGCGACTCGCCCATCCTGGTGCTGCGCGCGCCGATGGGCGAGGGCGAGGAGGAGGCGGAGGTGCCTCGCTACCCGGGGGGCAACATCTTGCAGCTCCCCGCCGACTGCCCCTCCTACGCAACCTTCGAGCAGCGCCTGCGCGCCTCCCTGGGACTGCACGGGGAGTACACCACGGTGTCCCGCCTGGGGTTGGGCCTGGGCGACGGCGCGCGGCGGCTGGTGCGTCTGCTCGCCCCGCCGGCGGCTGTTACCAAGGTGTTCGAGTGCCCCAACGCGCACCTCTTTGCGCTGGGCCCGCCGCCGGGGGGCGTGCCCGCGCCGCCGGAGGCGCAGGGACGCTGCCCGGAGTGCAATGCGCTGGCCTCGGCAGCAGGGGGGCCAAAGGCAAAGGCGGGCACGGTGCTTTCCATGGCCGTCAGCCCAAAATACGCTCAGCCGGGCAGTCCCGCCCGCGGGCCGGCGTACGGCAGCGGCGCATCCTCCGGCTATGCCAGCCCGCTGGGCGCGCTGGCGCGCCGCACCAGCGAGGAGCATTGAGGGGGCTATTTGAGCGACAAGCAAAACACAATACCAGAGTGGGAAGGAGGGGACAGGGCGTTGACAGTGTATGTTAGTGAAATGGTGATAACCGCCAACATGTGCGGTGACGCGTCGCCACACGGAGGCTGCGCTCGTCGCAGCTCAAAGGCTTCGTCGATCGAGCGATCCCGCCCGTTCTACGAAAGGTACTTGCTCACGCCCCCGCCTCCGAAGTCCTGTCGTTGCGTGACCTGCGGCCCTCTGTGTCTCGCGACTCTCCTTTCTTCGTTGGCGTTGGCTGGACAACCACCATGGACGCCTCGCCCCTGTGCGCAGTCCGCTTCGACTCTGCGTCGCTCTCGCCCTCTGCGTGCACGCCCGCAGCGGCGCGCGTTCCACAGCGCGCTGTGCGTCACTTTGCCGCGGGTCTGGAAGAGCTGCGATCTGCGGGGGTCTCACCCGACGATGCTCTCCTCTCCCTCCTGCCGCCCGCCCTCGCCACAAGGTGCGCCTCCCACGCTCCACCAAGGGGCGATACACGCGGCTGACGCCTGGCTGGCGACCCGAACGCGCCTGGCGGTCTGTCGATTTGAGTTGCGCACCTAGCTCTCAGCTGACGCCGCGCCCCGCTGTGGCCTGTGCAGCGCTGTGGCAGCAGAGACCCTGCGTGCCCTGGTAAGCGCGCTGGAGGCCTTCGCTGTGTCCACGCCGGTGAGCGAGAGCGCGTGGGCGAGCGCCGAGGGGAGCACAGAGAAGACCCCCACAGACGCGACGCTGTGGAGCAGCGCGCCCGCTGAACGCTTCACGCTGCAGCAGGGCGGCAGTCCGCGCGCGGAGCTCTCTCTGCGTGGCTCCTTCGTGCAGCTGGAGGCGCTGGAGCCGATTCCCGCGTCGGCTCCTGCAGCTCCGCTTGCGCTGGAGCTCGTCGCAACTCCCGCGGTGTCGCCGCTGCTGCTGCCGCTGGCCTTCTTTTCGCCGGTGACCTCCCCAGAGAATGGCCAGCCTCCCGCGGCGCCTCAGGTACAGGATGTGGGGGTGAGCGCCGGCCCCGCAGCCACCCCGCGCCCCTCGTCTCCTTTGGGCTCCCTGGACGCGACAGCGCTGGCGGCGGCGCTGGGCGCGCTCGCGCCGCGCGCGCCGCTGGCGGCGCTGGCGCTGCCTGAGGAGGAGGAGGAGGAGGAAGAAGAATTGGAGGACGAGTGCTCAGAGTCCGAGTTTGACGCAGCGCAGGAGACGCCGGCGGCGGGCCCTTCCCGCGCTGTCTTTCCGCACTCCTCCACCCCTTTCGCCTCTCCCGGCCCCGAGGTGATCGACCTCAGCGCCGTGACGGCGCAGCAGGCGCGTGACGTGCTGGCCCTGCTGGACTCGGACTCGGAGGAGCACCAGCTGGTGGTGCCCCGAGCAGCAGGACCACGCCCACAGCGCCACGTCATCTGCAGCAGCAGCAGCAGCGACGACGAAGCTGCCGCGCCGCCCGTGCCGTCCGCCGCGGAGGGCGCTTCGCCAGAGGCGCTCCCGGCGCTGCGGCGGCGGCGTGGGCGACGCATGCCGTGCATCGACAGCAGCTCCGACGATGAAGATGACGTGGCATACGCGGAGAACAGCCCACCCAGCGACTACACGTCGGCGCCCGCCTCCCCCGAAGATGATGATGCGGGAGCGCGGCCACCGGGTGTGGGCGATGCGCCCCGCTGCGTCGCGGTTGACGTGTTCAGCTTGGGCACCCCTTCGCCGGGGGGCTCACTGCGCGGCCTGCCCGCCCCGCCGCAGTCGCCCGTCTGGGTGCTGCGCACGCCTGGCGCGCAGCCCCGCGCCACGCCACGCAAGCCGCATCGCACCCCCGGCGGCGCGGCGCCGCCGCTCTGCGGCGTCGCCTTCCAGCGCGCAAAGACAGCGCTGGTTGCGCAGCTCTTCGCTGAACTCAACGCCGCCGTGTTCCGAGGCAACCTGCCTGCGAGCCTGGCGGAGGGCATTGTGTGGAACGCAAAGCTGAAGACCACGGCGGGGCTGACCTACACCAGCCGCAGCATGGGACCCGGGGGCGTTCTCGCCTACTCGGCCCGCATCGAGCTCAGCACAAAGGTTTTGGATGACGCGCACAAGCTGCGTCAGACGCTGTGTCACGAGATGTGCCATGCGGCCGCCTGGCTGGTGGATTTGCAGAACAAGCCGCCCCACGGGCAAGCCTTCAAGGCCTGGGCTGTGCGCGCCATGGCTGCGCTGCCCGGGCTGGACGTGACCACCTGCCACTCGTACGACATCGCGTTCGCGTTTCGCTACCGCTGCACCACCGACTGGTGCGGCCAGGAGTACGGCCGCCACAGCGCCAGCATCGACACCGCCGGCAAGGCGTGCGGCGTGTGCGGCGGCAAGCTGCAGCTGCAGCCTCGTCTCAAGGCTGACGGCACGCCGGTGGCCAAGCGCGCCCCAGCGGGCTTCAGTTTGTACGTGAAGGAGCACTTTGCAGACCTTAAGGCCGGCCTCCCGCTGGGCACCAGCCACGGGGAGGTGATGCGGGCGCTGGCGGCGCGCTACAAGACGGAGCACGGCCGGAGCGCGGAGGAGGCTGTGGAGGCTGGGACGGTGGGCATGCGCGCGCTGGACTTGGGCGTGTAACGAAGGAAGGATCGAAGGAAGGAAAAGAAGAGTCGATGTTGATTCGCTGTTATGTCACACGCTGCTGCTAGACGGGCGAATCGGGGGCGTCAGCCTTGTCGCGGCTCCAGAGGTGGCGCGCCCCACTCGGCGAGCTCTGCGGCAGCGGCACCTCCTGCAGCGGCGGCACTGGCGCCGCCGCCACCTCGCTCGCAGCTTCGCGCCGCGACTCCTCCACGGCTCTCAAAAATTCGCTGCCCTGTCGAGTGACCCGCCCCAGCCGCATCGTCTGTCGCACGACAATCTTTTTCGTCTGGTGCCGGCCAACCACCCTCCGCAAGACCGACTTGGCCTGGGACGCCATCACCTTGACGTCGCCGTCTGGGAGGATGCGTGGAGCGGGGCGGCGTCAGGAGGCAGCAGCAAAAGGAGAGTGCGGGCGGCTCGCACCCTCAGCCCTGGCCATCTTGGCGTACTCCTCCTGCACGTCGCTCCAGCTGTAGGAGTCTTTGTGGGACTTGTACTGCTCCGACTGTAAGAAGTTTTGATCCAGCACGTTGAAGGAGACGCGCACCACCTGCGTGCGCGGCGAGAGGCGTGAGAAACGGAGCGAGCAGAGGCACGCGCCCCCCGCACACACCTTGTAGAGGCTGGTGCCGTTCTTGTTGCTCGAGCTGCGCAGACACACCACCGCCGAGAACAGCAGCTTGCTGCCCAGCAGCATCGTGTTTGTCACAAGGCTCACGATGCTGCTGCTTCCGTTGTTGTGGTACCCCAGGATGAGCACGCTGGAGACCAGCAGGTTCACAAGCACCATGGCGCACGTTGTGCGCGCCAGGTTGCCAGCCGTGAGGTTCTGCCAGAGCAGCAGGTGGGCCACATAGGGGTGCTGCTCCAGCACGGACGGAGAGCCATCCGGGGGCTCCGCGCTGAGGTTGTTGGCGGGCTTGCGGGGGTTGTACGACAGCACCTTGTCCAGGAACTGCTCCCGGCGGAACACCAGCGTCTCGGTGAGCAACACCAGGAACAGCGTGAAGAGGTTGAGGGCCAGCGCGGCTGCGTCATAGTGTGACAGGTGGTGCGTGTTCTCGTACAGCGTGCAGGTATGCTCCGTGGCGTAGGATGCGCTGGGCGGGCACGTCTGTGGCACAAAGACGACCAACAGGGAGGCCATGAGGCCCACATAGCACCCGTGGATGCAGCCAATGAGGGCCATAGCCCCGTTCAACCGGTTTTCCCTCGCCTCAATGGCGGCCTGCGTCACCGCCAGGTCTTCCAGCGCCTCGGCTTGGTCCTGTGCGCTGTAGAGCTTGAAGTCGGGCGACGCAACCTCCTTCTCTAGGGCCTCGTAGCGCTGTATGAGCTCCCGGGGCGCGTAGATGCGGTATAGGAAATCCAAACCGGGGATGTCGCCGTCACCCTCCAGGCCGCCCTTGCCTCCTCCAACCTCCTTGCCCGTCTGTGGGTCCAGAGTCGACGAACCCCGACGACGAAGCGGCGACGGCGTGCGTGTGGGCGCAACTGCGGCTGCGTCGGCGGGGCTGGCCGAGGGGGTGAGGCTGCGCGCGCTGGTGCGGCGCCGAACAGCGCTAGGCTGGGGCCCTCCTGGAAGACTGGCCATCCGCGCCTCTGCATCTTCCTGACTCAGGGTCCCTTGCGCCACGCCCAGCACGCCAGCGGCCGTGTCCCACACGCCGCTCACCGCGTCGTCCCACCAGCCGAGGAGTCCCGAGTTGGTGAGTCCGCCGCAGTGCGCCTGCTCCTGGCATCCAGCCTTCTTGCGGCGCACTCGGCGGCGTTTCACCACCGCCGGCCCACCTCCGTCGCTGGAGGACGCAGCAGCAGGCGCCGC
>Ga0049083_10000883_pt1 | contig 11129 bp, 6 predicted proteins | sample GreLakmeMI27MSRF_FD_66719 | JGI IMG/M metagenome (GOLD analysis project Ga0049083, IMG submission 66719) | Freshwater lentic microbial communities from great Laurentian Lakes, MI, USA - Great Lakes metaG MI27MSRF | ecosystem: Environmental > Aquatic > Freshwater > Lake | place: Great Lakes...
CTTGAACTTTGTCCTAGCGTTGCGATCCTGTCAGCAAGTGCGCCATCTTTAGTTGCCAACTCTTTCCATCTGTTCATCTGTTGAGCAGACAGCATTACACCATCAAGTATTTTCCCTGGCTGGTATGCTGGCAATCCGTATTGAATCAACACGGTATGCGCTTCAGAGAATTTCCCATCTGACTTCTTAAACGGACTCCAAAGTTCATAGAAGTTACCCATGCCAACTCGCTTGGTTTCTCCGGTAATAGAGTCAAGTTCTGGAGGTAGCGTGTCGCTGGTAAAAGGGTTCCTAGATTTAGCTTGCCGAAGAGCAGTCCAAAAGCCTTCCATCCCAGCTTCAACAATCGAATGCTTTTGTCCCATCTCTTCACGCATTAGATTGCTTTGCTCTGGGTACATCACTCGCTCAACAGCGGCCACCATAGAACTATGAACGCCAGCCGGTGACCCACCGATTGCAAAGGATGACACCTGCTTAGATATTTTGAACATCAAGTCATACAGGAATGAAGGAACATCCTCTGCCCTTGATTCAAATACCTTTGCCATTTCGTTGAAGCCTTGAAGCATTGGCGCTTCTGCAAGGTATTTGTACAGACCAACAGTGCCACCCATCACCATCTTTTCCATGTCGGCTTGCCCGGCACTCAGCATGGAATACTCTCCAGAACTAGCCGCAATACCAAGTAGCGTTGCCAAAGGCTCCAGGCCAGCGTAGCTAATGTAGATGTTCTTTTCGCCAACAGATACTTTGGAAATGCCATTAAACTTTGCAAGCATTTCTGGAGACACGCTGTCTTTACTCAGCACAATGCTAAACGGTTGCCAGCCGGTTTCAACCATTCCCTTTTTGTCTTCATCACGCATAGGACCATAGCCGGTCATTCTGCCTTGCAGTGCAAGGTAACCACCCGCAGCAATCAAGCCAGAGCCAAGGGTTACCCTGGCAATCGCCATGTCTTGACGAACGCCGCCAGCGCCTATGTCTGACCACACTTGCGGGTTGATGATAGCAAGCGGTGATCGCTTTGATGTCTCAAGGATTATGTTCGTCGGCGTTTTGATAAACGGCATGAACATTTTGATAAAGGGGTTTTGCGCTATGTCTTGCAATCCCCTCAATGACTCAGGAAGCTCTTGCGTAAAAGTCAGCGTTCTTGATGCAGACTGAGCAGACTGCATGATTTCGTCCGACGGATTGGCGAGCGTATCCTGCATTGCCTTTATTGAGGTTTGTTCAGCGGTGGCAACATCTACGCCATCATCCACAAGGCTGCGAAATTTACGCTTGGCTTCTCTTGCTGCCAGACCGTTTAACTCTACTCGATATGCCACGGCTTTGAAGAATTCATCTTCAGCCATTAGTGCTCTTCCTGGCAAGGTCGTGAATGTTCCCCAATACTTGACCACATTGGAAAGAGATTTTGCTACGAAACTATCTCCATAATCTACTTCAAAAGGATTGCGGCCATAGCGGCCAGACTCAATCTTTTGGAAAGCATCTGTCGGCGCATTTTTTGCAAAGGCCCTTCCAGAAATTACAGCACCTTCTACAATGCCTTGAAGCATGCCAAAGGCTCTTGAATACAATTCATCAGCTGAGATAGCTTCTTCTGTGCTGCGAAAGACATTGCGCCTGATAGCGCCTATTCCAGCAGCTACGCCTGTTTCAACTTGTGAATAAGTTCCAAAGAATAAATTGCCTGCAATATTTTTTGCATGCGTTACTGGGGATGCAAGGATTCCATTGATCCATGTAGAAAACCATATGTCCTTTGTCCTCTCATACATACCACCGAGATCATCAGAGTATCCGGCAGCGGCCATGTTGGTCCTGGCAGTCCTACTATCAAGAGCCAGATACTTACCTGCAAAATCATGGACAGATTCAATGCCGCCTGTCTCAGTCAACAATGCGCGAAGTGCATCGCCACGGTTTGCGCTCAAGCTTCTTGTCTGAGAAAAGATACCCAGCGTCCTGGCAATGTCAGAACTTCTTCCCTTGACTGCCTTTGCCAAAGCGCCCTGCAATGCCACTGCCTGCTGGAATTCTGTAGCCAGGTCATCCGTCAGATTACCTGCGGCCTTTGCAGCAACAACAGCCTCTGCAAGCTTGGATGCCCTGTCGCCAGAGTCAGTCAAGGCCAGGAGCATTTTAAATGCTTCCTTTGGGTCTGCCTGGGTGGCTTGCGTTGTGTCAATGATCTTGGCTAGGAATGCCTCGTCGTAGCCAAGCTTGCTTGCCTCTTCAGCAATCGACTTGTACGATATGCGCTCTATCTTGTCAGCACCATAGATAGCACCAGTTGACTCAATGAATTGCTTTAGAGAGTCAGGACCATCAATCTTGTCCAGATTGAAGATTGTCTTCTCAACCCCAGCCGCAGCTTGCGCCTGGGTTGGTGACGGCCTGCCAGCAACTGGGGCAGTTGGCGCTGCCTTCAATATCTGTTGAGACTTGGCAGCTGCTTCTGTTTCGCTGATGACCTGGTAAGGGCCAACCTTTGCGGCCTCTTTTCCGGCAGGCAGTATCTTTGCTTCCTTGCGGAATGGGGCTTTGACTATGGCTCCAAAAAGACCGGCAGTCTGAACCGGCTCAAAAGACTGCGGCTCTTCTACTAACTCAACCGGGTCTACAGGAACAATGTCAGGGGTGAGCGGAGACTGTGCAACCTCACCTTGTATTGCGCCCAGTTCGTTCAGGCGTTGGTCCAGTGATTGCAATGCCATTATTCAGCCCCCGATTGTTGGGCGCTGCCGCCCTGGTTTACTCTTGAGGATTTGCTGGCTGCTGTTTTTTTACGGAGCCGGTCAGATACAGTTCTTGAAAAGTCTTGCCCGACTTCTCCGCTACGATCTGGTTGCGTAACATTTGCACCAGAGGACTTTGCTCCCCCTTGCGGCTGATCAGCCTGTCCAACTGTTCTTGTAAGGTACTCATCGTAGCCCCCTTTAAAGTAAACCTTGGTGTCGTAGAAGACAACCCTAGCATCGGACACATTTCCTTCCTTGATTATATCATCAACAATATCTTGGAAAATGTCTTCTTTCCCTTGCATAATTTTGGCTCTATTCGCAGCGTTAAATCCATCATCAAACTCTGGGATGTACTGGAAGCGCAGCCCGTTTAGACCAGCTGTATCTGCACCGCCAGCGCGAGCTTGGACATTGATGCGGTCATTAAACCGCATGTCTGTTACATAGGTAAACCCATCAACGCCGTATTGGCGCAGCTTTGCGGTAACAACCGCCATCTGATCTGGAGTTATCTTTTCTTTAAAGTAAATTTCTACGCCAGGTCTTGCATTAGGCACTGTTCCATTTTTTACCACTTTTGAAATAAAGACAGCATCCTGGTCATAGGCTTTGCCCTGCTCAACCAGGCGGCGCTCAAGCGCAGTTGGGTTGAAGTCTTGCCTTGCTACAAACTCCGCATTCAATGCCCGTTCAGTCTGGCCCATAAATGAACCATATGTGCTTGACAAGTTATATGACAGAACCGCTTCATTGTTGCGAACAACATCATCAAATTCAGAAGCCAATTCAGCTTGACCGTAGTTACTCATTGGTTGATTTGGACGCTCTCCAGAAACGCCAAGCGTGTAACGATCAACAGGCGCTTTAGAATTTACAAGTTCTTCACGCATGGCATTTTTATTGGCGATGTCAATTTGTCTGGCTTGATCTACTCTACCTGGGTAAGCATACGGCCCGACAAACGGTGGCAATGGTGGGCCAACTAGGTTTGGATCTCTTGGCAAGGTGTCACGCATTTCGAGGCTTTCACCCACTCGCATTGCTGGCGGCTGGAATCCAGCATTGATGCCTTTTCTTAGGTCACCAATTCTGGCTTGATCAGCAGCACCCGCCAGAGACATTTCATAATCAAGCGAACCACCTTCACCGGCTTTTGTTGTCCAGCCACTTTGTGTCCATCGTTCTTTTTCAATAAACCAGGCAACCGCCTGAAGATCATCTGGGCCAAGATCGCCAATGTCTGGAGCAACATTTTTAATGGCTCCGCTTTTATTAATTTCGTCAGCAGCTTCTCTAAAGACATCCTGACCAAAACCAAATTCGCTACTGACTTTTGGATTAAATAATGTCGATCCTTTCATATGGGAACCAGCAACACCTTTCTCTGCTGGAGGTGGAATTCTTGGCAAGTCTGCTACTCGTCGAAGCATTCTTGCAGCCCATACATCAATGGTTGCTTCATTGGTAAGACCAATTAAATTGCCGGTAAAGTTAGGAGTCTTAGGCGAGTCGCCAGCTTTAATGTTTCTAAACAAATCTAACAAAGCGCCCATAGTTGCTGGACTGTTTGTATTGAAAAGCTTACCAGCATCACTCTTGATTAAATCAAATTCTCCGGCCGAATCTAATGCGCTCAATGTTTTTGCGTCTACGGGCTGACCTTTTGCAACTCTTGCCTCGTAAGCTGCAAGTGTTTTATCGTAGTCACCACGGCTAAATTTACGGAGGACTGTTACCGCGTTTTTAAAGTTTTGGCGAACATCTGTTTGTGCTGAAGTAGTACCCAAAACATCTGCAAAGACATCACCAAGGCCACCAAATTCGGTGCGTAGCCTATCGCGCATGGTGCGATACCAGCTGGCCTCTGCCAGTATGTTTATAGCAGCCTGGTCCCCAGATGCTGCGCGATCAACGACAGACTGAACTTCATCTACAACCCGTGAAGATAGCGTTGCCTGCCATGCTTCTGGCGGCACTCCTTCTGGAGCAGTATGAAAATCATAGGCTATAGCTTTGGGCGTTACTTCAACCTTTATGTACTTCCCTGTCTTCTTATCAAACTTTGGCTCTACTTTGGTTATTTCAATTGGTGTCCATCCATCAGCCTCTGGGTAGTTTGCCTTCATTTCTGTGGCAACTCTAGTGGCATCATCCCTAACTTGTTTTTTGCGTCCAGCGCCAGCAGTGATTGCGGCTCTTTCTTGCCTATCTAGTACGGGCATTTGCCCAAGACCTGGCCCTGGCTCTACAACATTTAATCCTCGTATTGGGAATCCAGACCCAGGCAAACCTGGCAGTCCACGCTCCACAACATTTGCTGCGGCGGTTGCTACATCAGGCGCAATTGCTTTTGCGCCTTTTATAGCGGCTTTTACTACCTTTATCTGTCCACCTGGCGAAACAATTTCACCTATCGTTCCATAACTATCAGTGCCAACCCCAAGCCCCGTCAATGGAAGGCGTTCATCAAGGAATTTTTTTACATCTTCAGAGGTCGGTAAAATTGTTTTTTCTTTAAGACCACGAAGAAATGCATCTACTAATGTTTCACTTCCACCACGCGAGAGTATTTGTTCAACGCCTGTGCCGATTAGTTGTGTAACTCCTCTGCCAATCATTTCTATATCGCCAGGAGTTCCAAGGAAGCCTTGCGTCATTCCCTTGGCTGTACTCGCGCCAATGTCCATCAAAGCGCCGCCAACAACGCCAGGTATCTGTGCAAAGCCTGGGGCTTTTTGTCCACGGCCACCACCACCCATTGCTAGTTGGATCGGCTGCTCTGGCACTTGTTGCTCTGGTGCTGGCTCTTGCAGATCAATCTCAGGCAACCGATATGATGCGGCTTCTGCATCCATGAAGCGTTGATCAATCATCATTCGCCCCTAATTGTTTTTTGTTGACGCAATATGGACCTTCTTTTTGCAGCGTCTTTAATTCCAGCGCGATTCAATGACTCATCTGTGTAAACAGTTTTTTCATCATAAGCAAGTCCATCTTGCTTCATAAGATCAACTATTCGCTTTTTTGCATCTGCCACAATTTTTTCTTTGATTGCATCTTGCTTTTCTGATACCAACATTCTAGCCGTAGCCATTGGGTCAAATGGATCACCTGACTTCCTGGCAGCATCAGCAGCTTCAATAAGCCTTGCTTTTGTCATTGCCGCTCTTTGTCTAACAGCATCAGGAATGTCTGGACTCAATGGATCGTTAATACCCAAAGACAGGTCAATGTATTGCTTTGCTTGACCAATTTTTGTGTCGTTGTTTCGTACAATTTTTGCTAAAGAATTTCTTTGGCCCCAGCCAATCTCTCCAGCATTTGCTGCCTCCGTCAATTCATCCTCGCTGATTTGCCCTCTATCAGCACGGCTTTCATATATTCCGTAAATTCTTGGATTGGCTTTTTTGTCTCCAAAATCACCATTGCGAATTGATAGCACTTCTGAGGCTGAAATCATATTCAATGCTCTCAGTCTAACAATTGCCGTATCTCCAGATATTTTTCCAGAAGAAAGTTGATCCCATACTTCGATGGCATCATCCTTGTTTCGTTCTTGCACAAGCTTATCTGCCTGCGTTTTTACAGTAACCTCTGTCCCTAGTCTTTCGATATATGCTGATTTTAATGCTTGCCTATCTATAAGCTTTGCTGCTTCAGATAGCACATTTAATTCGCCTTTATCTATAGAAGCTAAAGCTTGCTGCGGAGAAAGGTTCATATCTGGATGCATCAACCTATCCGCTATGCCGCGCACAAGCCTCTTATCAAAAGCTTCCATTGAGGATTTGTAAAACGCAGGATCACCAACTTTTAACGCTGCGTTGCGAACTCTTTCGCGCTCAACAAGAACAGTGCCAGCAATAGCATCTTCTGTTGTTCCATTTGCAAATGAATCAGACAGAATTGTAGAAGAGCTAACAAGACTTTGATCAACAGACTGCTTCATTGTCTCTGTTCGCATCTTGATGATATGAGATGCAGCTTTTTGATAGACGGCATTGCCAGCCACGCTTGCTGTTGATTTGTAATGCAGCGCATCATTAGGCGAGACATTGCCAAGTATTTTGGTGAATGTGTCTACTTGAGAATTCACAGCAGAAATAACTTGACCCAAATCATTGACTTGACCAGCATCTATTGCAGCGCTGATGTTTGTCAGCAATGATCTTGTCTGCGTTTCAAATTCAACGCGAAGCATTGAACTCTGAACCTGTCTAGCAGCATCACCAAATGCCGTGCCAGCAGGCTGCAATCTTGCACCAACTTTTTTTGCTTGTTCTGCTGAAGACCCAGGGCCAGCAAGTATCGTGTTTATCTCGGCCATTGTCGGGGGATTCTCTATCCCAAACATTTGTCCTTTGCGCTTGGCTTCTTCTTCAGCTTCTCTGAAAGCAAACTGCGATATGCGATCTAGACTCTGTTGCATACCTTGCGTCTGGCGAATGCTTTCTTGTAGAGCAACAGGCTCTACCGTAGGCAGTCCAGGCAAGGATGCCAAGCCAAGACCAACAGGGTTGTAGCGTTGAAGTTCAGCCATTATTAACCTTCGCCAGCATATGGATATCTAGTTTCAACAGGCGCCGGGGTTTGCCCACCAATCTTTCCATAGCTGAATGCAGCCATGCCAAGCTTTCCAGCAGCGCTCATCCAGCCAGACTCGACTGCGGTGTCTGCCGCCTGCGAATACTGATCAGCCTTCAACTCGCCAAGCTTTGCAGCCACAAGGCCCATGCGCCTGGTTGAGCCAGCGCCCTCTGTGGCATACCCGTACTCACGGCCACCTGTCTTTTCGCTGGTGGTGGCTATCAGTGCAGCGGAGCCTTCAAACGGCATCACGCCCCCGGCGGCTGCGCGAGCAGATACAGCAGCATTGGCTACATTGATGCGACGAAGAATGGCAGTGCCTTGTTGTTCGTACTGGATTGCTCTACGCTCAGACTCTAGTTTCTGCGCTTCAGTCTGAATGCGCGTCATTGCAGCTTGTTGCTGATACGCAGCCTGACGCTGGTATCCCTCGCGTACAGAACCTACAGCACTGGCAATTGATGCAATTGCGGCAACAGTAGATAGTTCCATTATGTCCCCTGGTGCGTTGCTACTTTGTACTCAAGCCCAAGCAGTGTCATCTTGAGCGGGAGGTCTTGTTCAATGGTGATCTTTGAATCTTGCGAGTAGCCACGGATTCCATGCAGCGTCTTAGTCCCGGTGTACTCAGGCACTGCGCTATCAAGAATGTTGATCGTGTCAAAAGTGCGGAACTGTATTTCAATGTCATTGATCTTCATGTGCTGCGTTTCGTACACCAACGCATTGACCTCAACAATCCGTTTCTTAAATCCAATCCGTGTACCTGTTTGCAACTTGATATCCACTGGCATAGTCACAGCGCGTACCGAGTATTGCAGGCCACATTCAAAGGATGTTGTAGATGAGCGCGGGAATGTAACAGTGCCACCACCTGGAACAACCTCGTCCTCTTGAACAGCGCCATCCAGTACCAACTCGCAGGTCTTAGCAACCAGGTGCGACATCGATACAGTGGCCGCAGCGCCACCAGACTTAGCGCAGTCTGTAGATAGCGTGTCATCAAAATACTCGACATAGTATTGGGTCGTGCTGTTTACAGTGCGCTTGACCACAACATAGATCGTGCTGATGTCAATGCCGACATCAAGGAACTCGCCATCAGTAATGAACTGGGATGGCGCAATAATGTTCTGTACCCGCAGCATGGAGAAGACAGCCATAGAGCCATCATCGCCATTGGTGATCAGCAGCAAGTCGTTCTCATCCGTGTTTACGGACCGGCGCAGCGCCATGCGCGTTGGTGTCTTCAGCAGATGTCCAGCCAGCAAACTTATCTTGCTGGTGATGTAGGTTAGCTGCGTATCCGTATAGGCAAACTCATTCAGACTTTTGCCTTGGCGCTGGATGAACAGCGTACCGGACTCCAGCGTCTGCACCCGTGCGCCTTCCTTGGCCCCGTTCCGCGTTGCCGTCTTGATGAAGAAGTTCGTCGGCGTGATCGGGTCAAGGCCAGACTGCGGCACATAGAACTCGCCGCCAGAGGTGAAGACCTGCAAGTCACGGCCAGATAGGATGTCAACAATCGAGTTGTAGTTATTAGTGTCAAGCGTTGCCTCAACAGAATCGTCGTCCAACCCCTCATCAGGATCGAATTCAAAGAACAGGCCAACCTTACTGCCCCAGACCGTTGATGGCCGAGACTTGCTGCCACCAAAATACAGCCGCCCTTCATGGAAGGTCACAGTGCGCTGGTAGCCTTTCGTTGCTGACCATACCGGTTCGTAGCCAGACTCGTAGGCCCAAGAGCCATTGGCAACCGAAGCTGTGCTAAAAAACGGAAATTCAACTATGGCACTGACAACAGTGCCGCTGGTGTAAGCCACAATCCTTGCCCGTCCTTGTGGCTGGGCCGTTACATACTGGCCGACAGAACCAGCCGTAAACACAGAACTGGATGCCGTCAGCGTAATGTTGCCACTCACTGCGCTGGGCGTGATTGTCCCAGCCGGGTTTGTGGTGGCCGGGGTGTAGGCATACTGCGGGATGCTGACAAAAGTAATGGTGCTGGCTGTCCAAGTAGCGTCCGTACCGCCACGCACAATCTTGACCGGGGCCAGGTCAGGATGCACCAGGATCAGCGTGTCAGCGCTCTGAGTCCAACAGATGCTACTCAGCATTGCGCCGGTAATGCCAACGCCTGAGAGGTCTATATAAGCATTGCCAGAAGCGTTAATGTTAGTAATCACTGCACCGGCTTTGATAACAGCAGCACGGTTGTGAGTAAGCACTAACATATAAGAATCGGTAGTGCTGAATTCAAACGGGATTAGGCGCACCCCGTTAGCTGCCGAGGTGGTGCTGCTGTTTGGCAGGCTGGTCAGATAACGCAGGCCAGAACGGCGGCGAATACCGCCCTGCGGCTGGCAGACAACATTGGTGGCTTCCTCGAGCGCATTAGCGTAAGCCGCCAGGTCAACCCTAGACCGCAGCAACGGGTCAAGTTCACCGCTGCCAAAGTTAGTCTGGATCGATACGAAGCGAGTCATCAGTACCTCACCGCAATCAGACTAAAGTCATTGATGCTGTTGCTCGGCTGACCAGCGCCATCGATCTGCATTGCGGTACGCAGATAACCACCGCGGCCATTGTCAGATGGTGCTCCAACAGCAACGCCTTGCCAGTAGCTGGCCTTGTCACCTTGGTCCGTGATTGGCATTGCTAGATGCCACGCCATCATGTACTTGAGCAGCTGGATGAAGTAGACCGGCAGCGAGTATTCCGGCACTGAATACGGGTAGTCAATCCAGACTGCCGTGTAGTCAGTCATTACTGTATCGCCAAAGATTCGGTATTCCTTGCGCGGATAGTCACCAGGCGATGCACTGGTAAACAGCGCCCTGGGCGGTCCAATCTTGTCACCAGGCAGCGCGTATTCGTACTTGTACTCTGTGGTCGGTGTAGTCACCAATTGCGCTAGAGCCACTTTCTTGAAACTGAATGACCACGGGTAGATCAGTAGCGCCTGATCGCGGATATCTGCGTACAGACGATCACAGGTATTGGCCTCATCCGTCCCATCGTTAAACGAAGAGATCGGCTTTGCGCCAAGCATTATCAGCGCGTCAGAACAAACGGAAAGGGCTGAATCACCTGCTGCCATTTGGCGCTCCCAGTACTTGTCTTGTCCATCCACTCATAGAGCGAATGTTGGCAGCTAACCCAGCAGAAATGTCTTTTTGAATTGCAGAGTGCCATTCATCAAGATTTGTTTTGCTTTTCCACGGAGCGCCACGCGGATTAGATGCTCCAACCTTTGACGCATCATGTTTAACTTGCGTATCAAAAAACTGCTCATTATCAGGAACCAGGTCAATTGGGCATCCGCAAAGGATCACCTCATCATAACCAAGGAGGCTTGCGATACGGGCCGCTCCCCAGCCAGAAGTCCCACGAACACCAGCAAGGCACGGCCAGACACAATCTATTGAATTTAAATCATCAGGCTTGATACTTGACTTGTATGGAGAGTGAACAACAACTTCATCACCCCACTTTTCTCGGTGCAGTTTTTTCATCCTGACAGCATGTTCTGGATGATGAGTCACAGCATGTCTCGCTTTAACGATTGACACCGAAAACTTTACAGCAATTACATCAGCGCTTGGCCTAAGTTCAAAAGCTTTAGACAAATCGCTTGAAACACAAGTGGCAGAACCGACAACAAGGACGGCCCTGCCACCCCACTGCATTAGTCCGTATCCGTTGCAGTCACAGTCACGCCGTCAGTGATGTCCACCACCGAGCCGGTGTTGGAGTTCACATAGGCGGTAGACATCACCG
>Ga0049083_10000884_pt1 | contig 11124 bp, 11 predicted proteins | sample GreLakmeMI27MSRF_FD_66719 | JGI IMG/M metagenome (GOLD analysis project Ga0049083, IMG submission 66719) | Freshwater lentic microbial communities from great Laurentian Lakes, MI, USA - Great Lakes metaG MI27MSRF | ecosystem: Environmental > Aquatic > Freshwater > Lake | place: Great Lakes...
TGGGCGTGAGGAAACATTCTTTCCCCAAATGATCGACTCTGATTCTATAAAGGCCGTTCGAGCTTCGCCGCTCGAAAGATTTAATCTTGCCAGTATACCTGATCCATGCACAGTTGGCGCGCGCTGTGCTCAGCAACTCGCCGCCGGCTGCAGACCAGGGACTGAGTCCCGTCCGCTTGCTCGCAGATCCCCCCCTCCTACTGCCTCAAGCTGGTGGAGGTGATGCGCGAGCTGCAGCGCCGCCGCCAAGGCAGCGCCGTGTTCGCCGGCAAGGATGGCTTCATCACCGCGCGCGACCTGCTTCGGTGCGTCCCGTGCGCGCTGCCTCTCGGCTTGGCTCGGCTCGGCTCGGCGCCTCTCGGCCACAGAGTGTTGCTCGCGTGATGAACAAACAGATGACGAGTCCGAGTACTTGTGCGGTCCATTCATCCGCACGGTGCATAATGTATGAGTGACAAACGAGGCATTTGTCTGATGAGCACACTCTGACCCAACTCTGCCCTCTGCCGCGCCGCCGCTGGGCGCAACCACTCACGCGCGATCTCTTGCCCTTTCAGCTGGGGCAACCGGCGCGCGAACGGGTACCAGGCGCTGGCTGAGGACGGCTACCTGCTGCTTGCGGAGCGGCTGCGCAGTGCCGAGGAGCGGGCAGTGGTGCACGCTGTGCTGGAGCGCGTGCTGCGCGTCAAGCTGGACCTCGATGCGCTGTACGCGGCGGAGGCGGCGAGCGCGCAGAAGATGCTGGAGCAGCGGCTGGTGGAGTGCCCAGACCACGAGTTTGCGGTGCGTTTCTCTCACTCTGCTCTGCTTCTGCACCCTCGCCCTCTGGCTGCCCGGTCGAAAGCGATGATACCAAAGGGTCCGAATCCCAACGTGTGGAGACTTCCCGAAACAAACAACAGCAGAAATCACAGAGTCTGATTCACGCCGGCGCGCCTTGGCCTCCTCCGCGCCGCCTCCCTGGCCACTGACGATGAAACCCATGCTAATACTGAACTCAATTGCTGACAAACCAACTTCAAACCAAGATCTGTACTGAGGCCAGTTGGGGCTGCGAGCGCTTCTGCAACTCCGCTCTGGCCTTTATAGCCTAAAAGCGCTGGCGACTCACATGCGTCCTCCACAGGCTGCTGCGCGCACGCTGTCGTGGACGCCGGCGCTGCGACGTTTGTACAGCTGCGTGGCTCGCTGCGTTGCTGCGGGCGAGCCCGTGCTGCTGGTTGGCGAGACTGGCGCCGGCAAGACCACCGTCTGCCAGCTGCTCTCGCTGCTGCACAGCCAGCCGCTGCGCATCCTCAACTGCCACGCGCACACCGAGACGGCTGACTTTCTGGGCGGCTACAGGCCAACGCGCGCAGCCGCCCGCGCCGACGGCGCCCCACCCTTCGCCTGGGCCGACGGCCCCCTGCTCACCACCATGCGCGCGGGGGACATGCTGCTGGTGGACGAGCTTTCGCTGGCTGAGGACGGGGTGCTGGAGCGGCTGAACAGCGTGCTGGAGCCCGGGCGCAGCATCACGCTCGCAGAGCGCGCAGGCGACTCGTCCGGCCGCGCCGACGGCGTTGAGGTCATCACAGCCGCGCCCGCCTGGCGGCTGCTTGCCACCATGAACCCAGGCGGCGACTTTGGGAAGCGCGAGCTGTCGCCGGCTCTGCGCAACCGCTTCACTGAGGTGTGGGTGCCCACGCTGGTGGACCGCGCCGACCTGCGTCTCCTGGTGGCGCCGCGCCTGGGCACGCAGCATGCGCTGGCGCCGCTGGCGGACGCGCTGGCGGACTTCTGGTGCGCCCGAGCGCGCGCCCTCTTCCCTATCCCCTTCTCTGCTCAGCTCTGGCGGCGCCGTTGAGGATGACAGAGTGCTAGGGCGTTTCTCATTCCATTCGCAGTCCCGAACTCAACAGCTTTCGCTGCTCCACGAGTGGAAGCCCAGCTTGAGAGCTAATGCGAGCCCAGCTTCCTTGGATGTCTGAAACGAACGCCGCCGCAAGCCTCTGCTCTGTGCCATCGGATGCTGCAGCGGTGCGGGTGAGGAGCCAACGTTCGGTCTCTCGACTTAGCCTCCGGGCGGTGCTGACCTTCGAAACGTTCTCAGTCTTCAAAGTTTTCTGACGCTCCAGCTGCCGCACCCCGCCGCCACCACCCTGGCCCTGCACAGAACTCGGGGGCTGACGCGCCACCCCGCCATGCAGGTCCTTCTTCCACAGCTCCAAGGGTGCAGTTGGCGCCGCGGCTCGTGGCTCGCTCACCGTCCGCGACGCCATCGCCTGGGCTCAGTTCTGCGCCAGCGCCGCCGGCAGCGGCGCGCTGTCGCCCTGGCACGCCTACATCCACGGCGCCTACCTCACGCTACTGGACGGCCTGGGGCTGGGACTGGGTATGCCCGAGTCGGAGGCTACCGAGCTGCGCCGCGCTTGCCAAGCCTTCCTGCACACTCAGCTGCCTACCGCCGCGCACGATGCGCTGTCCGCCGCCGCCTTCACGCAGGTGCCCGCTGAGCTGTTGTGCCTGGAGGAGGACACCATGGCGACCAACTTTGGCGTGGCGCCCTTCCTCGTCGAGAAGGCGCGTGTCCCCCCCCATCCTTTCTGCTCTGGCGCGCGGCTCTGGCTGGGCTCAGTGCGCGATGACGAAGCAAATGAGCTCCTACTGATGCCAAGCACGTCTTGACAAAGTGAAGCCACAATCATAATGGGAATCTCTCTGATGCGCACCATGGCGCACGCTGCGATGCACGCGCAACGCTCGGCAGGCTACGCGCAGCCGTGGGATTACACCACACTTATAAAACAACACCATCTTTCGGATCTGATTTCCGTGCTGATTCAAGTCGCTATGACGGCTGCGCGTGGTGGCAGCTCAGCTCAGTCTGCGCGGCGAGGAAGACTCATCAAGTACCATCAAATCCTGACCACGTCCAGTGGGCGTCTGTTGAATCAACTTTTCAGCCTTGTCTGAGCCTCGCGCTCGGATGCGCACACGCACGCCGGGCACTCCAGCTCTGTTCTGACGCGCGCTTTCTTACGCTTGCAGGGTCCTGGTGTGTGCCGGCGCGGCTCCTTCTCGCTGCAGGCGCCCAGCACTGCGCGCAACATCATGCGCCTGCTGCGCGCGCTCTCCCTCTCCAAGCCCGTGCTGCTGGAGGGTTCGCCCGGCGTGGGTAAGACTTCGCTGGTGGGCGCCCTGGCGGCCGCCTCTGGCCATGCGCTTGTGCGCATCAACCTGAGCGAGCAGAGCGACATGATGGACCTGCTTGGTGCCGACCTGCCCGCCGCTGGCGGCGCCGCCGGCGACTTTGCCTGGGCGGATGGCCCGCTGCTGGCTGCGCTGCGCTCCGGCGCCTGGGTGCTCCTAGACGAGCTCAACCTGGCGCCCCAGGCTGTGCTGGAGGGCCTCAACGCGCTGCTGGACCACCGCAGGGAAGTGTATGTGCCGGAGCTGGACACGGTGCGTGCCCGAGCGCGCAGCTCAGCGCTCACGCGGGTGCTCGGCACGCCGCCTGCTCTCTGCTCTGCTCTGCTCTGCTCTGCTCGGTCGAGGATTAATCACTATGGAATCAAGATAGTAGATTCTGCATGCGGCGGGAGCACGCTCCCGCCCCGATGCTGACACAGCATAGGGACAAATGAGGCCGACTTTCAGACACGCACACGCTGCCTCTGGCTCTCTGCTCTTGCCCGCCCCTGAACTAACCGCATGTCCGCTGCACGCAGCTGTTCCGCTGCCCTCCTTCGTTCCGCGTGTTCGCGGCGCAGAACCCGCTGCGTGAAGGCGGCGGCCGCAAAGGCCTGCCGCGCTCCTTTCTCAACCGCTTCACGCGCGTCGCGGTCGAGTCCATGGGCATTGCCGACCTGGAAGCGGTGCGCTTCTTGTTCTGCAGCGCCAGCGCGCACGCTTGTGATTGTCCGCGCGCCTGCTCCGAAACGCATGCCCTTCTCTCCGGTTGGCACTGCGCCAAACTGCGGGCGCAAGAGCCACCCGCGCAGCCACGAACGGTCGTGGTGGCGGCTGCGCGTGGCAACACGCGCGCCGGTCTGCTGGGCCCTTTGCAGGCTGCGCACAGCTCCCCTTCTTCCACCCCCAGAACCTGACCACCACCCCCGCTCGCCCTGCTCCCCAGGTCTGCGCCGCCCTCCACCCGCGCGTACCCCCATCATGTCGCACCTCCATGGTCGCCTTCAACGAGGCGCTGGCGCGCGCAGTGGTGGTAGAGCGCCGATTTGGCCGCGCGGGGGCTCCCTGGGAGTTCAACCTGCGCGACGTGCTGCGCTGGAGCGAGCTGGCCGAGGCGGCCGTGGCGCCTGGCGCGCAGCAGCCGCATGATGAGGACGACGCGGTGGGCGCTGCTGTGCGGGCGCTCTTCCCTGTGGTCTACCTGCACCGCATGCGCTGCGCCGAGGACCGCGCAGCCGCAGCCGCCCTGTTCAGCCTGCACTTTCCCGGCGGTCAGCCCGCCTGGCCGGCGGCGCAGCCCGCGGTGCGGCTCTGCGACGCCTGGGCGCACGTCGGGCTGGCGCGGCTGGAGCGTTCGACGACCGGCGGACCGCCGCCGCACTCAGTCGCCAACCTGCTCCTCCTCGCCGGCCAGATGCCAGCCCTGGAGGCGGCCGCAGCCGCGCTGGCGCAGGGGTGGATGGTCGCGCTGGTCGCCCCCTCCGCAGCGGGCAAGACGGCTGTGGCGCGCACCCTGGCTGGCCTCGCGGGTGCGACTCTTCACGAGGTGCGCCCCCCAGTCCGCCCCGGCTCCTGCGCGCTCGGCAGCACGCGCGCTGGAGATGAAGAATATACTTTCACACTCTGCTTTGTCCGACGGGGCGGCCACGAGCCGCACCGCTGAGGAGCAACGAATCTTCACTTTGACCTGATCCGCGCCGCGCTCGCACGCGCGCCCGCCGCCTCTGTGTGCAGCCCCTGACGCAGCGCATCGCCTGCAGGTGACGCTCACCTCTGCGACGGACACGGCTGATCTGCTGGGCTCGTTTGAGCAGGTTGAGCCTGGCCGCGCCTCCGCTGCAGCCGTGCGCCGCCTGGCGCGCGCAGCCGCGGCGGCATCCTCTGCCGCCGCGCTGGCCGGCCAGTTCAAGGCCGCAGCTGCGGGCGCATCCGCTTGGGCATCCTTCGAGGCTGACTCTGCTGCCGACGCACTGCACTTTGCCAACGCCTGTGCTGCCGTCTCCGCCGCCGCCGCCGCTGCTGGCTGCAACGCCGCCGCCGCCTGGCACGCCGCCTGCTCCCGCGACGGCGCCTGCGCCTCCACGCGCGCTTTGTACATTGACGGGCGCAGCGTTGGCGGAGCATTTGAATGGGTGGACGGCATCCTGTTGCAGGCCATGGAGGCTGGCCACTGGGTGCTGCTGGACAACGCGAACCTGTGCTCCCCCACGGTGCTGGACCGGCTGAACCCGCTGCTGGAGCCGCAGGGAACGCTGCTGGTGCCAGAGGCTGGCCAGGTTGGCGGGGTCTCGCGCTGCGCCGTGCCCGCGCCCGGCTTTCGTCTCATTCTGGCGCTGGACCCGCGACACGGGGAGGCGTCGCGCGCGATGCGCAACCGTGGCATCGAGGTCTTCCTCCTCCCGGGCAACCCCTCCACGGCCACCCCCTCGGTGCGTTCCCCTCCCCACCCTGCGCAGCCGCCCGCACGCAAAGCTTCCATCCGCCAGCCAGCGGCGCCGCCCTCCGGGAACGGAGCTGCGCATGAGCGTGGCGGCCAAACTTTGCGGAGAGCTTTGCCCGGCCGGCAGGCACGGAGCGAGTGCCGGGTTTCGACGCCGGGCGCTCGCGTCGCGCTGCACCCACGCGGCGTCGCCTCCCATGGCGACGCCGCTGCCTGCCTGGCGCAGATGTACTCTTCGCGTGCGTCCGCGCCTCCTCACGCGCCCCTTTTCTCTCCAGGGCACCAGCCGCTCCGACTCCCTCGCCATCCTCGCCAGCCACGGCCTGCCCGGCCACGCGCTGCCGGCCGCCTTCGCCGACGCCGCCGCCACGCTGGGCGCCTCCGTGGCGCAGGCTGGCCCTGCGTGGCCCACGCTGCGCGAGAGCGCCTCCGCTGCTCACAGCCTGAGCCAGCTGCTCCACCGCGGCTGGTCCTTCGCCGACGCCGCAGCGGTGGCCTGGAAGCAGGCGTACGCGCGCGCGGCGGTGGGCCACGCGGCCGACGCGGCTGCTGGTGCGGCTGCGTTTGCGGCGCACCTCGCGCCGCTTCTGGCCAGGGGGGCTTTGGAGGCCGGCGCGCTGGTGCGGCCGCTGGAGTGGCCTCTTCCGCTGCGCCTGGACGAGCTGGCGTCGGGCGGCGCCGCGTGCGCGCTGCGGCGAGAGGGCGCGTGCTTGGAGGCCGCGGCGGGCGAGGCGCTCTCCGCCCTCCTCCTCGAAGCCGCACAGGCGGGCCCCGAGGTTGCCCTCGCCGCCCTGCAAGACTGGCGGCGCCGGTCGCCCGCCGTCGCCGCGATGCTGCCGGGCGCGGCGCTGCAGGCTCTGGCGCTCAGCCGTCCCGCGCCCCTGGCTTGCGGCGCAGCCACAGCGACGCCGGCGGACGCGGGCGCGGCGCTGAACGCGCTGCGCGTCGCCGCCGAGCTGTTCGCCCAGAACGGCGACGCGGCGGGTACGCGCGCCCGCTGGCTGCGCGCGCTGGCGGCTCGCCTGTCGCCTCCAGACTCCACCTCCGTCTGGATCGGCAGCTCCCTCTCGGGGCCCGCCGCCGCCCTCGCAGCCGCAGCCGCCACCGCGGCGCTGCTGGCGGAGCACCCGGCTGTTGGGGTGCTGCAGCTGGCGCGGCAGCGCGCTGTTGCGTCGCGTTGCGCGCTTGAGGGCACGCTGCTCGCGCAGCCCGCCGACCCGGACTGCTGCGTCACCTCCGCCGAGGAGGAGGCGCACGAGCAGGCTGGCGACGCGGACGAGCGCGCCGCCAGCTGCGCCGCGCTGGTGACGGCCGAGTCTCTTCTGGCCGCCACAGCCGGCGCCGCAGCCGCCTCCGTCGAATTGCATCGCGAGCTGCACGCCGCGCAGGCGCAGCCTGGCGCCGGCGCGCCCGCGTCGCACCTGGCGCTGTGCCTGGCGCGCGCGGGGTCGGCGGAGGAGCGGGTGCGGCGCCCGCCTGCCCACCCGTCATTCGACGTGCTGCCCCAGGCGCTGCACGCCGCCGCCGCCGTCGAGGCGGCCGCGCTGCGCGCCTGCTGCGCCAGCCTGCACGCCGCGCTGGGCGATGGTGGCTCTGCGACTGAGCTGCGGCGCTCCTCGCGCACAGTCTCAGCCGTGTCCGCCCAGCTGCTCAGCCTGGGCCAGTGGCGCCACCGCGCCCTGGCCCTGCTCGCCGCCGCCCCGGCGTCCGGCCCCGCGCCGGCGGAGGCGCTACTGCTGGCATGGCTGCGGCTGCGCAAGCCGCTGGCGCGACTGTGCTCCGCCCTCAGCTCCGCCTCTGCCCACGACGGCGACGCTGCCGCCGCTCAGGAGCTCCTCTCCGCCGCTGCGCACGCGGCGGACGCGCTGGACGCCTCGTGGGGCATCAGCACGGTGTGCGCCCCCAAGCCGCTGCTGTGGCGTCGGGGCGGCCACCCCTTGCTGCCCGGCTGCCCCGAGACGGCGGCCCTGGAGCTGCACCTGCGCGCCCTCTGCGACAGCCCCGCCCTGCCTCAGGACCCGCAGTTGCGCGCCGCGCTGGCGCAGGCTGCGTGCTTCTTCAGCTGGGCGCATGTGGGCTCAGAGGCATCCAGCCCCCAGCTCTCAGCCCACGACGCGCGCCTCCTGTTCGCTCTGGCGCGCGACAAGGCGGCCGCATCCGCCGCTCTCGCGACAGCCCCGGAGGGCGGCGATGCGCTCGATGCGCCCTCCGAGCGGGAAGTGGGCGCCGCCTGCGACTCGGCTTTGTCGCCCTCGCCCGCCGCCGGCTATCACGCAGCAGCCTACCCCTGGCGCCTGCACCGCTGGCCCGCCGCCGCGGGCCTGGCGCGTCAGCTGCGCGACACGTGCTCTGTGGCGAGCCGGCGGTCCTCGCTCGCCCTGCTGGCTGCGCTGACACCGTGTGACGGCGGCGCAGGCGCGGAGCCGCCCACGGCCGCCGCCTCCCAGCACGCCGCGCAGCTGCTCGCCTTCAGCCTGGGCGCCAGCGGTCAGCGGCTTCTAGACGCGGCTCCGCTGCAGCAGCTCCAGTGGCTGTCCGAGCGCGCGGGCGAGGACCCAGCCGCCGCCAGGCAGCTCGCAGCCGCCCTGCCCGCCGCCGCGCACGAGCTCTGGTTCCGCCTGCATTGCGCGCTGTGGGCGCCGCGCGAGGACGGGGCTGCCCAGCCAGCCTGGGCAGACGGCGTCTCCGCACTCTTCCGACCGGCGCTGTCCCTGCGCCTTGCCGCCCTCGCGGACGGCGCCGCCGGCACCGCCGTCTCGCACCGGGCGGCCACGCTGCTGCAGCTGCGCCTGGCGGCTCGCGCCGCCCGGTGCGGCGCCTCGCTGGGGGCTGGCGCGGCGTTGCCGCACGACCACCCGGCGGACGCCGACCGCCGCGCCGTCGCCGCGCTGGCTGGGCAGCTCCTCTTCGCCTGCGCGCTGCGATGGCCAGGATGCGGCGAGGCTGCGAGCGAGCTGGAGGCTGGGAGGCCCGAGCGCGCAGCGCACGCCCTGGCGCGCGCCGACTGCGGCGCCTCGCACCTGCTCGCGCCGCTGCTGGCCGCGCTGGCCGCGCCCGCTGCGCCGCGCGGCTCGCCGGCCTGCGAGGCGTCCCGAGGCGCTGCCTGGACCACCCTGGGGTGTGCCCGCCTCACGCTGCTTGCGGCTGAGCTGGTAGCGGATCCCGCCGCGCGCGACGCATTCAAGCTGGCGCACCTGCGCGCGCGCAGGCTGGATGACGTGGCGCCGGCGCTGGCGCTGCGCGACGCCGCCGCGCAGCTGCCCGGCGCGGCGCAGGACCTGCGCGCGCGCCGTCGCACCGCCCTGGCGCTTGACGCGCTCGACGCAGCCTCCGCGCGCCTGGCTGCGCGCGCGGTGCCGCGCCCCGTGCCCAGCGCATGGACCGCCGCGCGCTCGGAGCTGGAGCGCTTTGCTGCCGGCCTTGGGTGCGTTTCCCACCCCCGTTCAGTAGCTTGCCCTCGGAAATTCTGCTGCTCTGCTCTGCTGCGCAACGCAAGGACGATACTTTGGCCGTGCATTCCTCCATGACACTAACCAAACCTCCTACTCATTCGGAGCGTTGCGCCGCGATCCCCCTCTTCCTACCCCCTCTGCACCCTCTGGCGCGTGATGATATCACACGTTATGGGTAATTTGCAACCGACTTCTTGCTGACGACACACCGATTCAGTCTGACGTCACGTGGGCTGCGGAGGGGCTTTGCTTCCCTCAACTCAGACTCTGCCGCCCACCTTCTCCTCACAGCCCATCGCTCACGCGCGCGCGCTCCCTCCATTGCAGCTCTCCGGAGCGCCTGTCTGCGCTGGCGGCCTCCCTGGCCCGCGGCGGACGCGGCGCCGAGGCTGAGGCGGCCACCTGGCAGGACGCCTCTGGGCGCTGGGTGGACGCGCTTGCGAGCCGCTTCCCAGCCTACCGCGACGTGCTGCAGCCCTGCGCGCTGGCGGTGTACGAGATGAAGCACGGCGTGGCGCTGCTGCTGGCTGCGTCGACCGCGCAGGCACAGACGGCAGCAGGCTCGCGGATTCTACACCTACGCACCCTCCTCGCACCCCTGCTCGCCTTCCCCAGCGACGCCGCGCCAGCCGCGCCCCTGTTGGCGTCGCCGGACGGTGCAGAGGCTGCTGCGCACGTGCTCTCCACGGCCTCACGCCCCCCGGATGCTGAGGAGGATGGCCTCATGGCTGAGCCCACTTCCGCCCAGGCTGCTCCTCGGGCGCATGTGGCTGAGGAGACGCGTCTGGCGCTGCTGCGTCTATCGCTGCGCGCTGGGAGCGATGCGCTGGCGCGCGAGGGCGGGGCGACCCAGAGCTCCTGGACCGCCCACCGCGACCAGCTGGCGCGCGTCACCGCCGCCTGGGCAGCGATGCGCGCCGCCGAGGCGGAGGCTGAGAGCGAGGCGCTGTCCGAGTTCCGCACTGCCACGCTCAGCCTGGCCGCCGAGGCGGTGGAGGCCGCTGCGGGCGACGAGGAGGCCTTCTACCGCGCGCGCTTCGCTGCGGGGCTGGACCCCTTCCGCGACCTGGAGCTGCAGGCGGGCCTGCCCGAGTACGACGCGCCGGTTGCGGCTGCGGCCCCGCCTGCAGCCGCGCAGCCGCCGCCACTCCCCTCCAAGGCGCTCTTCGGCGACGCGCTGCTGGCGGACGTGGTGAGCTCCCACTGGGGCGCCGCCACCCTGGCCGTGGGCGCGCCGCCGCCGCTGCCTGTAGGCTTCACCGCCGACGACGGCGCCGACGCGCCTTTCCCGCCCCCCGACCTCGCAGCCGCCCCCGACCACCGCCACGCGCTGAGCTTCCAGCCGCACGGCTTTTCCAGCTGGGGCGCGGCGCTGCGTGGCGCGCGCGAGCGCTTCTCAGACGGCGAGGTTGCGCGCGTTGCCAGCGCTGCAGCCGCCCTCTCGCTTGGAGGACGCCTGCTCGCAGCTGCTGGCGGCGATCGAGGAGACGTGGTGCAGGACGCGGACGTGCTCGGCGGCGGCGCGCTGCGCGTGTGCCTGGAGCACATGCGGCTATCGCAGGGAGCTCACAAAGGTGCGAGCCCGTTCCCCATTCTGCTCTGCTCCGCGCCGCTCTGCTCCGCCGCGCGCTGCGCCCAACGATTACACAACAGTGCAGGACTGAGTGTCTTAACCCTATGAGGACACCACATCCGCTTAGTACATGAGGGCTCGCGTCGCTTGCGCAGCCTCTCCCAGATCCGGATCTGCGCTGATGACAACATGGAATTGTGGACTAGAGTTTCAGAGGCGATTCCCAATGGAAGGCCGTTGACGAAACACCCCCTTGGCTGTCTGAGCAGCGCCGCTGGACGCCCTCAGACTCTTGACTCTCTACACGTGCATGCAACAGCCGCTGACTCGCTTCCCGCCCCTTTCTCGCCAGGCGATGATGCAGAGGACAGCGCCGCGGCCGCAGACGCTGCTGCGCACGCACTGTCGCAGGGTGGATGGCCTGCCGAGATGGCCACTCTTCAGGTGCGTCTCACTCGCGGTCAACGCTGCTCGCTCTGTTCTGCTCT
>Ga0049083_10000885_pt1 | contig 11116 bp, 8 predicted proteins | sample GreLakmeMI27MSRF_FD_66719 | JGI IMG/M metagenome (GOLD analysis project Ga0049083, IMG submission 66719) | Freshwater lentic microbial communities from great Laurentian Lakes, MI, USA - Great Lakes metaG MI27MSRF | ecosystem: Environmental > Aquatic > Freshwater > Lake | place: Great Lakes...
CACGCGAGACCACTGGCGTGACAGGCGCGTGTGCGCCAGTCATGCCGCGCAGGAAAGAGGTGATGTTGGCGGTGGACAGGCCGCCGGAAAGGCGGTCAAAGCGTGAGGCCTTGTAGCGTACGCTGGAAGCCACTGACGAGGGGATTGGCGACCGTGCTGGGAGCCCTTCAACCTCCCGTGCTTCCACCGCCGCCGGTGAGGATGAGGCAGGAAGGTCAAGCCCCCAGGCTATGTGGTGCAGCTGCCGAGCTCGGGTTGGACTCGCAAGCTCCTCCTTCGGGGCCACCGGACTCTCCATCGCCACGCGCGGATCAACGCGTATCCCAACCAGCGCAGGTGCTCTGCTGGGCAACCAGCGAGGACCAAAGCGTTTCGCGTTCTGGGAAAAGCGAGTTTCCCAGACTGCGCAACTCAGCAGAGACGGGCGCCGCGGCTCTGCTGAGCTGGCTGCAGGCGTTTACCGCACTCGCTTGAGCAGGCGGAGATCCAACACACCGACAGTCTAACCCAGGTGCAGGGGGGCACCGCAGGTCGCCTGGAGTAGTCCCTTGGTCGTACGACCGTAAGACGTACGTTTCAACTACTGTACACGAGCGCCTCGCTTGCACTGTGCTGATAGACGCAGCCTGGGTCGATAGTGCGGAGGTGAGAGGGAAAGGGACCACTGACAATGTCTGGTTAGTCCGCGCCTCGCTCGCCTGCTGCGCTCCACGCTTCCAGTGCGACGCCGGCACACTCCGCACGGCGGGATGGTGGCCGCACTGCTGAGTAGCGGGATGCTTGACCTGAGCAGTTGGGGATTAGGGAGCTCGGGACAAGCCTTGCCGAAATGGTGGCGCTGGGTGATGCTCCTCATACTGGTCTACTCCTCCACCATCAGTGTGCTGACTGGACAGGTGAGGAGCCGCGCTCGCCACGCTCCCGTCCGCCGTGCGAGGCGTGGGGCAAAAACCCTCCGCGTAACCGCACGCCCCGTACACCACCACTCGCCCCCTACTACCGCGCTTGCAGTTGTTGGCTGCAGCTCAGGCGCCCCAGTACCGCGTCCGCGCGGCTGCTGAGTCCGTGCACAGGGTTTCTCGTCCATCGCGGTGGACGCCGCAAAGTACTACGAAGTCAGCGAAGTTGTCATCAACTCGCTGGTCACCGCAAGCAACGCGGCGCAGATTGTAGTGGCGTTGGTGTGGACCATGAACATGGAGTCGCAGTACGGCCTGCAGCTGCCTTATGTGGTTGGCAGCGTCCTGATCACGGTGGGCGGCTGGCTGTCCTTCTACGGCGCGCAGCCGTCGCACTGGGGGCTGGGGTGGGTATTTATAGGCGTGCTGCTCTCCAGCGCTGGGGCCACCTTTTTGTGCACCCTGCCGGTGCCCCTTTCTGCGCGCTGGTTCCCCTTTGAGGAGCGCACCTTCGCCACAGCCATTGGCGCGATGTCGCTGGTCTGTGGCATCGCGTGCGCCTACGTGCTCCAGGCTGCGCTGCACAAGCACATCCCAACCTTCCTGCTCTTCAATGCGGTGCTGAGCACCACCACGCTACCGCTGGCGCCGCTGTTCCGGGACCCCAGCAACCGCAGCCGGGCGCTGGGCATGGACGCGGCGGAGCGGGGGGCGCTGCTGGCGCGCACCGCGGCTGCTGCTGGCGACGCAGCAGGAGAGGGGGCTGGGAAGGGTGGGGCGGGCGCGGGGTCCGCGCCCGCAGCCGCAACGGTTGCAGCCGCAGCAGCCGCGGCGGGGCTGCCAGCCTCCACCAGCGCGCAGGCGCTGGACAGCGTGCGCATCAACACAATACTGTGGCTGTCAGACTGGCGTGTGGCGCTTTTGCTGCTGGGCAGCACCTACATCTTGGGCATGGGCTTCACCTTCCTCACACTGATCGACGAAGTGCTGCCCGCCGACATTCGAGACATCAAGACCGTTCTGGCGGTGGTGTTCCTGTTCAGCGGCATGACGGGCATGGTGGCCATCGGCTCATTCGTGGACGCCACCAAAGAGTGAGCGCCATGCGTATGGAACAAAGCTCGTGCGGCACTGACGCCCTCCCGCGCCGCAGGTACATTGGCACGCTGCGCGCTGTGTTGCTAACCCTGGTGGTTTCATGTGCGTGCGATGCATGCTCCCGCACTGCACAGCAGCCCTCACGCGCACCCTCCAGATCTGGTCATGGCGATTGCCTGGCAGTTCTCGATGCAGGCTATGCTGTACGCGGCAACCTCGCTGGTGGCGGCCTGCACCTTTGCCGTGATGCCCGTGGCGCTGGAGATTGCGGTGGAGCTCACCTACCACAGCGGCGTAGAGCTGGAGGGCGCTATCAACTCGTGGATCGCCGTCATCGGCTCGTCCGTCTGGAACAGCATCACCATCTACGCGGCGGACCCCAACATCCTGGGCGTACCGCTGCAGTACACCGGCTGGATGTGGCTGGGCTACGTGACTGTTGGGGCGGCGGTGCTGGTTCCCGTGGAGGGGCGCCTGCACCGCACGGAGGAGGAGGGGCGGCGACGGGCGCTGGAGCAGCAGGGGCTGGCGTTGGAGGAGGCCGAGAAGCGGCAAGTCCAGGAGGTGGAAGGAGCATCCTACGGCGCCACGGCGACCAAGCAGGCGTGAATGCTATTGACACACGATACGAACAACAACGTAGCGCTGTCTGAGCTCTAGTCGTCGGCAGTCGCCAGAGAGTGCTTCCGCCGCAGCAGGGCCGGCAATCTGTCGCCCACGAAAGTGTCGGGCGCTCGCTCCAGCAGGCGCAGGGCATGCATCGCCACAGCCAGGTCAGTAGACGGGTTTTCCACCAGCGCGGAGCAGATGTCGATGCATAATGGCGCCGCATCGGGCACGTGCAGAGCGCTGCTCAACACCTCCAGCGCCGCAAGCGCCACTTCTACTGACAAGCTCGTAGCTGGACCAATGGCATTGACCAGACGCGCCAGACTGCTGCCCAGCGCGGCCTCGGTGGCCACGCAGTAGCGCGAGAGCGTAACCGTCTGGGCGCACGCCTCCAGAACGCCCCGGATGTCCTCAGAATTGCGCCGCAGCATCGCCTCTAGCGTCGATGTCAGGGTCGATAGCAGCATCGACCAGTCTTGAGCGTCGCAGGTGCCCCCTACTTTGCGCACGAGACGCAGGAGCGTGACGGTCGCATGCTGCGAGAGCGCCGGCCAGTCCAACTCAATGCAGGTGGCGAGGAGCAAAACGATGTAGTCGAAGCAGGTTTGCAATAGCTCCCAGTGCTCCGTGAAGACCAGCACCGTGCGCTCAAGGATGAGGCAGACTGCAGTGAGAAGCAAGTTTGTGGCGTCAGCCTGCTCGGCATGCTGGCGCAGCAGTCCGTCGAGGACGACCGTGACATTGTCCGCAAGCGTGTTGCGCCACTCTGCGGATCCCCACGCGTGCACGTCTGCGCACCGCTGCGCGCAGTCGAACACGGCGTTGAGAGCCTCGATGCGTACCACCGACGAGCATTCCTGTGCCAGTGCGACGGCGGAGAGGCCCGAGAGAGACGTCGTGTGATCCAGGGCACCCGCCAGTGAAGAGATGGCTGTGTCAGGCACATCCTCAACGGGTGCGCCCGTCGCCAGCGGGCATAGATGCGGCGTCACCACAGTCACAAGGCCGATCGCATCCAGGGCGCGCGACACATCCCGCTGGCGAGACCAGGCGAGCAGCGCGGCCAGGAGACTTGCACGCGGCGCCTCCTGAAAGAGCGCCTCCGGGTGGGACAGTAGGCTTGTGGCGGCACTCTCGAGCGCAAAGTACGTTGCGGAAAGCACCGCCTCCGACGCGGGCATCGTCGCCGTGTGACCGCAGAGGTCGAAGAGCGTCGCCCATGATGTGGCAGATAGTCTGGCAGCGTGGTCGTTGACGAGCGAGCGGAGGAAAGACGCCGCCTGCACCTGTACATCCTCGCAGGCACCAAGCTCCGCAAAGCGCAGCGCAGGGGAGAGCAGCGAGATGCCCGTCCGCCGAGCATCAGCCGTCTGCAGCACCTGCAGCCGAGCGGGGCTGATGCGCCGCAGCAGGAGGTCGACGCACTGTTCGTAGGCGGACGCGGCGGCGAGCTGTACCGTCTCGCTCGATTGCGAGGCCAGAGGCGCGGCAAGTGACTCGCCGGCGATTTTCCAGACGCGCGTGAGCGTCTCGGCCGACTGCGCTCGTGCGAAGCTAAGGAGCACGCCAACCAGGTTCTCTGTGAGAATCGTAATCGGCGACGGGCGGCACTGTAGTTCCTCCGTCGCCACATTGCAGAGCACGCGGAACACGCCCACGTCCTGGACGCTGGCGAAGAGCTTGTCCGCCTCCGAAGTTGCGCCACAAAGCGCGTATAGCCGCGACACGGAGTGGAAAACGTCCGCCCAGCAAGCAGAATCGAGCTGCGCCCCACGCTCCGCTGCCTCCGTGAGCAGCAGCTTCAGCGCAGTCGGATCGGCGGCCCCACGGCTCGCCATGGCTGCAACCAGCACCCGCTGCGCATCGCGCGCGTTTCCGCTGCCTGCCACCGCCGCTATGGTGCCGCACACGTGCAGCAGGTTGCGCAGCCCAGTCATGCAGATCCCGTCGCCACACGGGCGCTCGTGCGCCAGGGCCAAAGCCGTGTAGAGCCGCGGCCAGAAGGACGGCATCACGCGTGCCAGCATATGTGAGCGCTTCTGCAGCTCAGCCTCACCCGAGCAGTCGTCCAGAAAGCGGCAGAAGGCAGCCGTGAGCTGCACAACGCACCCGATGCAAGCGTCGTCGCCCGCCATTCGGTGTAGCGACGAAGCAAGCGCGGCGAAGACGGCCGTGCCGGAGTCGAAGTCGTCGGAGCCCAGGAGGCCCCAAAGCAGCGGAGCTTCAGGAGGGAGGAGCAGGCGCGTGCACGCCTCCAGCAGCCGCGCCGCGTCGCTGTGCATGATAAGCTCGGTCGCCAGAGTCGCGACATCCTCGCGCGCCCAGCGTCGCAAGTGCTCGCTTTGCAGCAGCGTGCTGAGTAGGTTGAAGCAGCGCTCGGCGCTGAGGCTGTCCACGACCGCCGAGAAGCGCACTTTGCACGCCGAGTCACTAAAGACAGGCGACGCGTCAGGCAGGGATGTCAGCAGCGTCATGATGCCATCGAGCGCGATCACAGCAGTGTCGCCTTCTGTGAAATGGCAAAGCTGCAGGAAGAGGCCGGTGTGCGATGCGAGTGCCACCTGCTGCTCGCCACGTGCAGAAAGCAGAGCGTAGTTTCGCTGGAGCTGCAGGAAGGGGAGATTCTCCACGCGAGCGGCAAGCTCCACGAGTTGGGTGATTTCCAGGGAATCCACCAAGCGACCAGCGGTGCCAGAGAGGAAGAACTTCATCGATGCCTGCGCAGCCTTGCGCACGGCCGAGCTGCGCGAGGCGGTGATGCGGAAGAGTGCGCCGAGGAGGAGGATCGCGTCAACCTCCTCTAGGGCAAGCTGACAGACCGCACACGCCGTAGCGAAAGCGACAAGTATCGCGATGTCGGCGTCGCTGCTCGCAGCTGCGAGCGAGATGGCGTGCGAGAGCACGCGTAAGTCTTCGCCTGCGCATGCTGTGGTGAGGACGTCGCAGACCAGCGCCTCCAAGAAAAAACGGAGTCCAAGCCCAACAAGGTCGTGCGACTCAGACTGTGCAGCAAGCGCGACGAGCTCCACCGCAGCCACTAATGCAGGCTCGGCGTCCAGCAATCGGCGCGCACACCCATGCACGGCACCATGCTTTGCGCCTGCCGTGGCCGCCAGCTGCGACGCCAGGTGGAGCAGCAGAGAACGATCGTCCCCCGCTGTGACGTCCATGTCACGACCAAATGATCAGAGAGTCCGCAGGCGGGCGTGTGCTTTTCTCGGGAGGACGACGCATCGCGAGTTTGCTTAGAGGAGTGCTCTAGTGTGCCATCATCTCCGCCCGCGTCCACGCGCGTGCCAGGTTCCTGGAGAGCGCCAGGCGCACCGCCGCCTCCTGCGCCTCAGCCTCCGGGTGCGCCGCGCTGAGCAGGGGCTCCCAGGGGTGCAGCTGCAGCTCCTGCATGCGCGCTGTAAGCATGCGCGTGTCCTCTGCGCCCAGCACCCCGTGCGAGCTCTCCAGCAGCGGCACCGCGGCGAAGAGCACGGCCGGCCAGCGGTCGCGCGGCACGTCGCTGCTGCTGAGCAACGCGCGCAGAGCCGCCGCGCCTGCAGCCTCGTGCGCCCGCGCTTCCGCCTCCGCGTCGCAGCGCAGCGCGCTGGCCACGCACGCCTGCATCTGGGCGAAGCGCGAGAAGAATGCGAGCGGCCCGGTGGCCCCCTCCTCCAACTCGCCCACGCCTGTCCAGCAGCCGCGTCAGTCCAGGCGCTGCGCGCACGCAGGGCGGGGGTGGGGGCGGCGGTGCCGGGGACGCACAGTTGAGGAGAGCACGCGCGCAGCCAGGCTCGGGCGCCCTCCACCGCTGCTCTGGCAGCGCGCTTGAGGCGAGGGCGGCCAGCCTCACGCCCAGCCCCCCGCGCTCATACCACTGCACCGCGCTGCCCAGCGCGCCCCCCGCCTCGGCGCGCCTGCCTGCGGCCAGGCAGATGGCCTGCGCCGCGCCGCTCGCCCCGTGGCGCAGCGCCAGCGCGTGCGCCCGCAGCGCCTCCCGCTCCCCGCGCCCGCCGCCGCCGCCGCCCGCGCGCCGCAGCGTCGCGTCCAGCGCCGCTTCTCCGTGCGGCCCCGCCGCGGCCATGTACTCGCAGGCCAGGTGCAGCAGCGTTGGGCAGGCGCAGCAGGCGCTCGCGTACTCCAGCCGGTACCACTGCGCCATCGTGCGCCCGTCCCCCCCCGGCAGCGGGCTGTGCAGCAGTTCTTCCGCCTGCGGGCCCGAGGCAGCCAGCAGGTCGGGCGCGTGCGCGTTGAACCAGGCGTCCAGGTGGGCGCTGCACAGGCGCACAACCTCCAGCGCGTCGCACCCCAGCGCAGCCAGCAGCAGCTCGTCCAGCGGCGACGCCGCCTGGGGCGCCACGCGCCGGCGCGCCAGGCAGGCTGCGGCGACGCGCACCAGGTCACGTGGGGCGGAGAGGCCCGGGTGCACGTGCAGCAGCTGCGCCACGAACAGCTCGCGCCTGGGCGGACAGGCGCGCGGGCGCGGCGTCAGCGGGCGGGTGGCTGATGACAGGGCGCGTGTGCGCGCACCAGTGGCCAGTCGCAGCCGCCACAGCCTCCTGCTCGCCCGCCAGGATGCGCACCACTGCCCTGGCCCCCTCGCCTGACGGGGTGCTCGCCAGCTGCGCCCAGAGCTCCTGGCGCGCCAGGGTGGCCGCCACAGCTGCGCGCCAGGCCGCCGCGTGCGCCTCCGCCTGCGGGCCGCCCCCGTGCGGCGCGTGCAGAAGCAGCTTCTCCACCGCGTCCAGCGCCGCCGCTAGGGGCTGCGCGGAGGGGCGGCGCAGGCGCACGTCCGCCCATACGCTGTGGCGCTGCAGCAGCTCCACGCAGCAGCTGTTCAGCCCCAGCGCCGCCAGCCGCGCGCAGGCGGCCCAGAAGTCGGGCAGCTCCTCCGGGCGCGCGCAGGAGGCGCAGGCGGGCAGCAGGCGGCGCAGCAGGTCGCCCAGCGGCGGCAGCTCCCCCCCGCCCTCCGCGCACACCGCCGTGTGGTTGCGCCCCAGCCAGCCCGCCAGCGCCTCGCCCACCGAGCCGCTCAGGCGCGCTTGGTCCACAAAGCACGCCTCCAGCAGCTCCCAGGCGGCCAGGCTGACTGCCTGCGGGCCTAGGGCTGCCTCCGCCAGCGACTCCAGCGTCGCAGCCGCCTCGCTACGGCCCAGCACCGCGCACACGGCGCGGCTGTAGCCGCGCACCGCCAGCCACCAGTCGTGGGGCGCTTCCGTGCGCCGCCTCGCCTGAAGCGCGGTGAAAAGCGGCAGGCTGTCGTGCGCCACGCGCTGCTGCTCCACGCCGCTCAAGCCCCTGCCACGTGCGAAGCGCTCAGACGCGGGGCGGCGCAGAGAGCGGCTGCGGACGCACCAGCGCACGACGTGGAGCTGCGCAGCAGCGCCGGGGGCGGCGCCTGTCACGCGCAGCTCGTGGCTATGCTCGCCCCAGCTCAGGCTCAACCGGGTGCCGGGCGCAGCCGCGGGCAGCTCCGCCAACACTGCAGACGCCATTATTCGATGCGCGAGGGGGCGTCGGGCTGCGGGGAGGGACACCGCCGCGACAGCAGGGTGGTCCCGCCACCGAGCAGGTCGCCGCCCGCCGCCTGCTTCGTCTCACAGGCTGGCGTCACCGTCCTTTGCGTGCGTCTGCTCGCTATGTACGGGCGAGGGCGAGGGCGAGGAGGGCATGTTGAGGGTAGCGCTGCGGCGCGAGGAAGGGGCGGGTGGGGACGCGGGGTGCCTGTGGCTGCGCGGCCAAACGTGTGGACGCGTGATGCAGCCGCTGTGCCGAATGGCGCGGCGGCTGCGACATCGCCGCAGGTTGGGTTGAAGCGCGAACGCGCCGCGGACGGCTCTGGCGACGCAGAGCCGCGCACAGAGGCGCCGCCCGTCAAGCGAGCTGCTGTGGAGGACGCACACGCACGAGCGCTGCGCGAGAAGCTGCACGAGGCGCGCTGTTAACGCGGGCATGTTCTCTATTCATTCTGACGCGCTCTTCGCAGACGGAGAAGCTGCGCAAGCGCATTGAGGAGGAGGGGCGCAGAGTAGGAGAGCGTAAGGCTGCGGCAGAGGGCGAGCAGCAGAAGGCGCGCGCGGCAGCAGAGGAGGTGGTGCAGCGGGAGCGCAGTCGCCGCCTGCAGGCTGGCTTCTCCGCGGTGCGGCTCTGTGCGCCCGAGCAGAGCCCCAGAGCGCGCGCTGACCTCCGCCCCGTCTGCCACAGGCCGTGCAGCGTGTGGCCACTGCCGGAGGACAAACGGCGATAACAGCCGGTCCTGAGGCTGCACGGCGTGCAGCAGACGAGGCGGAGGTCGCGCGCGTGCTGGGGTCGCTGACGGACGCGGACGCGCTGGGGCTGGCGCCGCACCCGGGCGCGGAGGCTGTGAAGCGCGCATATCGCACCCTGGCCAAGCGACTGCACCCAGACAAGTGCACCGCGCCGCGCGCCACGGACGCCTTCCAGCGAATCCTCAGAGCCTACCAGCGCCTCTCCGGCACCGGCGTGTAATGGCGGCATAATGGGGTGCTCCGGTGAGCAGCGCCGTCTCTCTCTGCGAGCTCAGGCGCACAACAGGGCACACAGCGCGCAGCGCGCACAGAGAGGCGCGCGCGGGGTTAGTAGCAAGCGGGGAGGCGCACCTGGGGCCTTACCGGATGTTGATGGTGCGCAGGACGCTCTGGTTGGCGGCGGGTGCCTTTGAGGCGCGCGCCTTGGCAACCTCCGCACCGTCGCCGAAGGCGCGCCAGAAGCGCAGCGTCTCGTCCGCCGCCGCAGACACCACGGTGGTGCCGTCCGGGCTGGTGGCCATGTGCAGCACACGCGCAGAGTGGCCCGTGAACTCGGCCATCTTCACCATCGTCGGGTATTTCCACAAGCACAGCTGGTTCTGGCTGTAGCCGTGCGATGACAGGATCTCCCGCTCGTGCACGTTCCACTGCAGCGCGCAAACCTGGGAGTGGGTGTCGATGCTGTTGAGCAGCGCGCCCGTGCTGCTGTTCCAGAACTTGATGCACCGGTCGGCCGTGCCGCCGCCGCTGGCCAGCAGATTGGCCTGGAAGGGGCACCAGGCGAGCGCCTTGACGGCGGCGCAGTGATCGGTGATGCGGTGGAGGTGCGTGCGGCGGCTGATGCTGTTGTGGTCCCAAATGTTCAGAATGTTGTCGTTGCCGCCCGAAGCCAGCTGCTGACCGGATGGGGACCACTTGAGGCCGCACACCTCCTGCTCGTGTCCCGCCAGGGTGGCGGTGAGGTGCTCGCGGATGCGCACATCATGCATCAGTATGGCGTTGTCGCGTCCTCCGGTGGCCAGCGTGGTGCCGTTCCAGGCCAGCGCCCCCACGCGCGCCGAGTGGCCGCGCATGCAGCGCACCTGGCGCGCGCGGGCAGCGTCCCAGATCTGCACCTCCGCGTGGGCGGTGCCCACTGCGATGTGCTTCCCGTCCGACGCCCAGGAGACGGAGGTGATGTAGTCGTCCGTGTCCGCCGCCGTCTGGCACAGCTGCGTGATGTCGCCACTGCCCGCGTTCCACAGGTAGACGGTTGGGCCCAGCGCCACGGCCACCATGTTGCTGCTGCTCCAGTCCAGCAGGTTCAGATAGTAGTCGTCCAGCAGCTCCGGCGCGTCCAGGATGCGCTCAGGCGCCTGGGGGATATTGCGGAACGCCTTCTTGGGCTTGGCGCCAGCGCCGGCAGCTGCGTACAGTGAGCGCAGGCCGTTGTCAAAGCCCTCCGGCGGGGCGGGCGCCTGCGGGACAGCGCGTCAGCGGGCCAGCCTGCGCACCTGCGCGCGGGCGCACGCGGCTCACGCGCCTTGGACTTGAAGGCCAGGATCTTCGCCTCCTTTGCGTCGCTGGCCAGCAAGTTCTCTGCCAGCCGCTTCTTGTACGCCTCCTGCGCGCGCCAGCCACACCGCGTGAGTCAGGCGCACGCAGGCGTGCGCGCCGGGCGCGCCGGGTGGCGCCGCGCGCGCCTTGGAGGGCGACTGGATTTCCTTGCTTGAGGAGGCCTCGCCGTCGCTCGCCAGGTTGAAGCGGGCGACGTCCAGGTCCATGGCGCTGCGGGTGGGGATGAAGCGGTCGCACTGCGCGCGGTGCGGGCGACTCAGCGGGCCGGTGGGCGCGCGGCGGCGTGCCGGAAGGCAAGAGAGCCGTGGCGAGCTCCCCAATCCTGCTTCGCGCGACCCGCCCCGCGCCGCGCCCGCCGCGCCCGCGCGCTGCGCACCAGAGCCTTGTTAGCGCGCGCGCGGCTGGGCGTGGTGGCGTCCTCTGCGCGGTGAGCAGATCTGTGGGGAGAGACGGGTGCAGAGGAATCCATGCGAGACGAGACGGGACGAGAGAGTGAGCGAGCGTAGGCAGGGAGCGCTGGGAGGCGTCGGAAGGCGGATCTCTCGGCAGCCGGGGGGTGCAGAGAGGGCGAAGCTTGCGGGAGCTGTCGAATTGAACGAAGGCATGGCGGGATTAATTCCACGCACGCACGGCGGGGCTAGTGCCAGACGAGCAGCCTCCGCCTTCCGCATCCACCCGGAGCCATGCTGGCTCGGC
>Ga0049083_10000886_pt1 | contig 11113 bp, 8 predicted proteins | sample GreLakmeMI27MSRF_FD_66719 | JGI IMG/M metagenome (GOLD analysis project Ga0049083, IMG submission 66719) | Freshwater lentic microbial communities from great Laurentian Lakes, MI, USA - Great Lakes metaG MI27MSRF | ecosystem: Environmental > Aquatic > Freshwater > Lake | place: Great Lakes...
CGCCTCTCCGGGCTCCATTCAGCAGCTCCAGCAGGAAATGGCGGCACTGCAGGCGCTCGTGCGCGCCGGCGGATGGCGCGGCCAGACGGTGCCTCAGTGCGACGACTCCTCGCACCAGGCGCAGCCCCCGCCGCCGATGCTGATGCCGATGCCAGCGCCTGTGGCATCGGTCATCCGCCTTCCTTGGGACGCCCCGCCTGCGGCCCCTCCGCAGGTGCCGCCGCCGCAGCCCCCTCCGGGCCCTGCGGTGGCACCTCCCCGCTACGCCCTGGCTGCCGCGGAAGCTGAGATCAGCGCCGCGTGGGCCTCCGACGTGGCCGCCTGGCAGCGCGCCCGGGCGCCCCTGAACGACGGCTGGGAGGGCGGGGGCAGCCGTGCGGAGGCGGCGCACAGCCTGTCCGATGACCCAGCGGTGCGCCTCCTGCGCGCCTGGGCGGCTCGCGCGCCCGAGGCTGGCGTGACCGCACGCGCTGGCGCCAAGTCTCGCGCGCACGCGGCGGTAGGGGCGCCGGCGCAGCAGCGGCACGCCTTGGGCGCGCGAGCAGCTTTGCAGCGGGCCATCGAGGATGTCCTGCGCGGCACGACTGGCGCGAGAGCAGACACTGGCTTGAGATGAAGATGGTCAGTGTTTTCATAACAACGACAGTCACAGCAGTGCGAGCAGTCTGTCATCGCGTCACCTTGTAGCTCTTCACCTTTTTTAGGAGCTCCTTTGCGTTGGCGTCGCTGGCGAAGTGCTGGCGCACCGGCTGCAGGATGGCGTTGAGCGCCGCCACCAGGGACGCCTTGAGGTCGCCCGGGTGGACCGCCCCCGCACAGTACTCAGCCTCCAGCTCCGCGTACTGCGCGTACCGCTTGTTGCCCCCGTTGCCCTCGTCACGCAGCAGCTCGAAGTGCCCCGCCCAGGGAAGCGCAACCAGGCGCACGTACTGCAGGCAGGGGTTGAGGTCCGCCACCCCGGGGGGGCAGTACGCCTTCTTGATCTTCAGCCGCACTTCCTCCTCGCTGTCCTCCATGAAGATTGCGCTCTCCGGGTCCGACTTGCTCATCTTCTCCTGGCCCTGCTTGAGGCCCATGAGCATGGGGTGGGACAGGATGATGGGCTTGTTCTTGCGCTTTATGCTGTCGCAGTACTCTCGAGCCAGCACGTTTACCTTGCGCTGGTCCATGCCCAGCTGGCAAATGTCAGCCTTGAGGAAGAAGATGTCGGCGCACTGCATGCACGGGTAGAAGATCTGGCTGGCTGTGAGGGGCCAAAGAGTCCATGTCAGCACCGCAGAGGGCGACACTGCACGCTAGTGTGCAGTGGCGGCGCTGTGCGCTCCGCGGTGCGTGTCATTCTAGCACAGAGACTGCCCCGGGCAGCACGGAGCCGGAGCTGCTGCCAGGGGTAATTTTCGGTGCCCGCTGCGAGCGCCAGTCACCCGCGGCGCGTGCGCACCTGCCAGTTCATCCGAGTCTGAGCGGCCCATGATCTGCGAGCAGCGCACGATGCGGGACAGCGAGTTCTGGCGCGCTATGTCCAGAACCAGCGGCCAATACTCGCCTGCGCGCGCGTTGATCTCCTCGCTGGAAGAGAGGAACTCGACGCGGGACATGTCCATGCCCACAGCCTTCCACACCTCCACCATGTAGCGTCCCACGGTTTGGATCTTGGCCAGGTCGCCGCCCATCTTATTGTTCATCAGCGCGAACCAGTCCGCCACCCAGAACTTGAAGGTGACGCCACTCTTGGTGAGCTTGTTGACGTTGAGCGCCTTCATCACGCCCTGCAGAGCCCGCGTGAGCGCCAGTCTATCTAGGGTAGCAAAACAAGGCCGTGCCTGTGCGATGTGCATGCGCCCCGACGGCTCGAAGCCGTCATAGGCCACTGGGTTGGGCTTCTTGTCCAGCAAGTTGCGTAGCTCGTCCTCCTGGGGCAGGCGTCAGGGCAAGGCGAGCGAGCGAGCAACGTTACGCAAGCGCGCCTGGATGCACTCCTCCCCGATGCTCCGCACCAGGTCGTACTTGTCCTGCAGCGTCAACCTGGCGCGGTGCAGGTGAGCGGCGCAGCAGAAGGGGAGATCTGCGAGAGCCGCCGCGGCACAGCATGGCGCACGCACTCGCTCAAAGCGCGGTTCAGCAGGCCGTGCAGGTGCGCGGTGGCGTCAACGGCGGAGGGTGCGGCGGCTGCGGAGTCGGCAAGAGGCTCCGTCTGCGGCGCGTCGCCCTGCGAGTCGCTCATGGCTCGTGCTGCGCTGGCACAACACGCGATGGCACGCAGCGAGTCACGGGCGTGCGTAGGGGTGCAACTGAGCTCAAACGGCGGACGAAAATCGGAAATTCGATTCTCAAGTTGACAGGAGTGCCTCCTGCGCCTACCCCCCCGCCTGTGAGACTAGCAGCGCCGTGTCTTGGCCCAGGAACTCAGCGGTGGCGCACGCCCGTCCGAGCGCCCGCACTTGCGCCTTGACGGCGTCCGCGTCGCGCACGCTCTGCGGGCGCACTTGTGCGGCCTGTGCGAGCCAGAGTCGCAGGTGCTGTGCGCCGGTGTCCTCCTCCTCCGCAGGCTCCCCCTCCTGCGACCCCTCCCCCTCCCGCTCGCGCCGCTCCCCGCTGCCGCTGCGCGCGCGGCGGCTGCCTTCCCGTCCGCGCCGGTCGGGCGAGGAGCGCGAGCGCGAGCGGCGGTCGCGAGAGCGGCCGCGCGCAGCCCCGCCCCGCTCCACCCACTCCACCGGCCCCCCCCAAGGCCCGCCCGCGCCCTCAGGCGCCCCGCCGCCAGCCATGCCGTAGCCGGGCGGGCCGCCTGCGCCACCCCAGCCCCCGCCCCGCCCCGCCCACGGCGGCGGCCCCCCCCCACGACCCCCCCACGGCGGGCCGCCCCGCCCGCCGGAGGCTATCCACGGGGGCGGCATGCCGCGTCCGCCCCAGCCGTGGCCCGGCCCCGCCATCAGGGCCCAGGGTGGGGGAGGCACACCTGCCCAGGGCGGCGCGCTGGCGGGTCCGCCGAAAGGGGGCGCCGGCCCCGCGTCCCAGCCGCCCTGTCGCGGCGAGCGCGATCGCGAACGGCGGCGCGGGCGGGCGCGGTCGGGGGAGCGGGAGCGGTCCTTGGTGGGGCGGGAGGAACGGTCCTTGGAGCGACGTCGCTCACGCGGAGCCTTGCTGTCGCCCCGCTCCCCCTTCTCGGCGCTGCGTCCAGGCTCGCGCCGCTCGCGGCGATCGTGCTCATCGCTGGGCGGCGCGTCCACGCGGCGCTCGGCGTGCTGCGAGGCGCGCACGCGCTCCACAGCCCGCTCTCCATCGTGCTCCCGCGGCGCGCGCTCCTCGCGTTCCGCGCGGCGCCGAGGCTGCTCGCGCGCACGGCCGCCTGGCAGCGAGGCACAGGGCGTGCGTGAGTCTCTTCGCATTAGGGTAGCTCCACGTCAACGCCGCACGCGCACGAAAGCACGCGCACGCGCAGCGCGGAGCGGCCTGCGCGCACAGGAGGAAGCAGAGGCACCAGGGGCGCACCTCGCTCGTCACGCTCGCCCTCGCGGCCGTGTTCATCGCGACGCCCGCGCTCACTGCCCATCCCGGCACCACAACAGCCACCCGCTTGGCGAGTGAGCGTCCGATAGGACGCGCGGAGGAGAGGTAATCTGGCTGGAGGCTGCCTGAGGGGCTGGACAACAGGGTGGTACGGGGCAATCGAGCGGCGCGGCGCGAGCTGAGAAGGCGGGCCGCCGCGGCGACTGGGGCGCCGCGCGGCCCGGTCGCACGAGCGCGCCGGTTCGCGGCCGGGGGTTGGGGTAACCGCGGTCAGTCCCTCCCGCAGACCCTACCCGGTTACGGTCGGCTCCCGTCGCGCCGCGCAAACCATCTCCGCTGCGCTCCAGACTTGGTGCCTGCACTGGCACCGCTGTCCTCGGCGCGCGTGCAAAAGATCTTGCTCTGAAACGCCCTCACTGAGATTTCTCAAAACGGCCTTTCTCACCGGGAGGGTCCCCTGCCAGGGTAGTTTTTGCTAAACAGTTCGCACCTTGTCAGGGGCCTCTACATGGGCACGTGGGCAGATTCGGCGGATTCGGCCGAATGTTCGGCTGAAAATCTTCGATTTAGCACTCTTTCGGCCCGCCAGCCAGTGGCAGCAGGCGATTATTGTGTACGACTCAGGCACTCAGCTGCAGAGTCTTCGGCCCTCTTCTGGCGTTCCCATCTCGGCCCTTCTTTACGCAGACCCACGACCCGGCTGTTTGGTCCACTGCCCGCGCCTGGCCCGACCTGTGAGCGCTCGCGCGGGTCGCACCTCCGCGCTGCGCGCTGCGCGGAGCCATGGCCACCTCCATGGAGCTGGACACGGTGCCCTACAACCAGGAGGCTGAGGAGGACGCGGCTGATGCGGCAGGCATGATCTCACAGGCACGGCGTGCGAAGCCAGCGAGCTCGGAATGCGTCAGCAGGAGCTCACACGTCACCTCCTGGGCTCTGCGACGGCCAGGAGAACAGCTGGCAGGTCATCTCCAGCTTCTTCGAGGCCAAGGGCCTGGTCAGGCAGCAGCTGGTGCGTGCGCATGCGCTCGCAACAACTGGCGTTTCTTGCCCTCTCGCGGGTCTGACGCTGGCTGTGCGTGCAGGACTCATTCGACGAGTTCATACAGAACACGATGCAGGAGATAGTGGGCGCGTGCCCTGCTCGTCGCCTGCTTGTCCGTCTCTCTCTCTGCACCTAGGGTTGCTCGCCTCGTCCCCGACTCACCCGCGCCCGACCCCGCAGACGAGGCCACCGAGATTGACCTGGTGCCGGAGAGCCAGCACCTGCCCGGAGCGGAGGCGGTTGAGCGCAAGAGCTACAAGATCTCCTTCGGCCAGATCTACCTGTCCAAGCCCATGATGACGGAGAGCGACGGCGATACCTCCACGCTGTTCCCCCACGAAGCGCGACTCCGCAACCTGACGTGCGTGGGGGCGCCGAGCGGGCGGCCTGGCCCTAAGAAGGCATCGCTGACGCTTGGCCCTCCGCTGCAGGTACTCTGCGCCCCTCTACGTGGACATCAACAAGACGGTGACCACCATCGACGAGCATGGCACCGAGTCGATCGCAGTTGAGTCGCTGCCCAAGGTGTTCATCGGCAAGGTGCCCATCATGCTGCGCTCCTCCTACTGCAGTCTGCACGACCACACGGACCACGAGCTGGCGCGCCTGGGCGAGTGCCCCTTCGACCAGGGGGGCTATTTCGTGATCAACGGAAGTGAAAAGGTGCTCATCGCCCAGGAAAAAATGTCCCCCAACCACGTCTACGTCTTCAAGAAGAAGCAGCCCAGCAAGTACGCCTTCGTGGGCGAGATCCGCAGCCAGCCGGAGAGCGGCGCGCGCGCCGCCAGCACTTGCATGGTGCGCCTGCTGAACCGGCAGGGCGCGGGGCGCAACCTGGGCGCCACGCTGCGCGTCACAATCCCCTACATCCGCCAAGACATCCCCATCGTGGTGGTCTTCCGCGCGCTGGGATTCGTGGCTGACCGGGACATTTTGGAGCACATCGTGTACAGCTTTGAGGACATCGCCATGATGGATCTGCTGCGTCCCTCGCTGGAGGAGGCGTTTGTCATCCAGGATCGCGATGTGGCGTTGGACTACATCGGCAAGCGCGGCAGCGTGGTCGGCGCCACCAAGGAGAAGCGCATCCAGTACGCAAAGGACATTTTGCAGAAGGAGCTTCTGCCGCACGTGGGTGTGGGCGAGCACTGCGAGACCAAGAAGGCGTTCTTCTTGGGTTACATGGTGCACCGCACGCTGCTCTGCGCCCTGGGGCGGCGCGGTGAGGACGACCGCGACCACTACGGCAACAAGCGCCTGGACCTGGCGGGGCCCCTGCTGGCCACCCTTTTCCGCCAGCTCTTCCGGCGGCTGGTGAAGGACGTGCGCACGCACTGCCAAAAGGCGGTTGACAACGGCAAGGAGATCAACCTCACGTCTGCCATCAAGAGCAAGACCATCACCCAGGGACTCAAGTACAGCCTGGCCACGGGCAACTGGGGGGCGCAGGGCGGCGCGGACGTGCGCGCGGGCGTGAGCCAGGTGCTGAACCGGCTCACCTTTGCCAGCACGCTGTCCCACCTGCGGCGCCTCAACTCGCCCATCGGCCGCGACGGCAAGCTCGCCAAGCCCCGCCAGCTGCACAACAGTCACTGGGGCATGGTGTGCCCCGCCGAGACGCCCGAGGGCGCAGCCTGCGGGCTGGTCAAGAACCTGGCGCTGATGGCCTACATCTCCGTGGGCAGCCACGCGGCACCCATCCTGGAGTTCTTGGAGGAGTGGAGCACGGAGAACCTGGAGGAGGTGAGCCCCTCCGTCATCCCCACAGCCACCAAGATCTTCGTCAACGGCGTGTGGGTGGGCATCCACCGCGACCCGGGACTGCTGGTGCGCACGCTGCGCCAGCTTCGTCGCCAGGTGGACGTCAACACGGAGGTTGGCGTGGTGCACGACATCCGGCTGGCGGAGCTGCGGCTGTACACCGACTACGGGCGCTGCTGCCGTCCCCTCTACATCATCGACGACACGCCCGGCGGGCCGGAGCTGCGCATCCAGCCCCACCACATCAGCCAGCTGGCTGCACGCGACGTGGATGGCGCGTTCAAGTGGGATGACCTGGTTGCGTTGGGGCTGATCGAGTATGTGGACACTGAAGAGGAAGAGACCACCATGATTGCCATGACCATCGACGACGTGCGATTCGCGCGCAAGGACGCGCGCGCGCGTGCGGCTGGCGGGGGCGGTGACGGTTTCGCAGTGACGTACACGCATGCAGAGATCCACCCCAGCATGATCCTGGGCATCTGCGGCAGCATCATCCCCTTCCCCGACCACAACCAGTCGCCGCGCAACACCTACCAGTCCGCCATGGGCAAGCAGGCCATGGGCATGTACTGCACAAACTACCAGGTGCGGATGGACACGCTCGCCTATGTGCTCTTCTACCCGCAGAAGCCGCTGGTGACCACGCGCGCCATGGAGCACCTGCACTTCCGCGAGCTGCCCGCTGGCATCAACGCCATCGTGGCGCTGGCGTGCTACAGCGGCTACAACCAGGAGGACAGCGTGATCATGAACCAGAGCAGCATCGACCGCGGGCTGTTCCGCAGCATCTTCTTCCGCTCCTACAAGGACGAGGAGCGTCGCCAGGGCGCGCTGGTGAGGGAGGAGCTGGAGCGGCCCGACCCGGAGACGACACTGGCGCTGCGCCAGGGCTCCTACAAGAAGCTGGACGAGGACGGGCTGGCAGTGCCGGGCGAGCGCGTCAACGGCGACGACGTGCTCATCGGCAAGACCACGCCGCTGCCGCCCAGCGAGGACGACCTGGGCGCCTTGCGGCGCTACACCAAGAAGGACTGCTCCCTCTCCATGAAGAGCACCGAGGCTGGCCATGTGGACCAGGTGCTTCTCACCACTAACGACCAGGGCCTGCGCTTCGTCAAGATCCGCATCCGCAGCGTGCGCACCCCCCAGATTGGCGACAAGTTCTCGTCGCGACACGGCCAGAAGGGCACCTGTGGCATGACCTACACCCAGGAGGACATGCCGTTTAGCGCGGAGGGCATCAGTCCAGACATCATCGTCAACCCGCACGCCATTCCGTCGCGCATGACCATCGGGCACTTGGTAGAGTGCCTCATGGGCAAGGTTGCGGCCCTGCGCGGCATGGAGGGCGACGCCACGCCATTCACGGACGTGACTGTGGAGGAGATCAGCACCAAGCTGCACGAGCTGGGCTACCAGCGCCGCGGCAACGAGGTCTGCTATAACGGTCACACGGGGCGCCAGATGCAGGCGATGCTCTTCCTGGGGCCGACTTACTATCAGCGCCTTAAGCACACCGTGGATGACAAGATCCACAGCCGCGGGCGCGGGCCCACGCAGATCTTGACGCGGCAGCCGATGGAGGGTCGGTCACGCGACGGCGGTCTGCGGTTCGGCGAAATGGAGCGAGATTGCATAATTAGCCACGGGAGCGCAGCCTTCCTGAAGGAGAGGCTCATGGACCAGAGCGACGCGTACCGCGTGCACGTGTGCGAGCTATGCGGCCTGATCGCTGTCGCCAACCTGCAGAAGAACACCTTCGAGTGCAGAGCCTGCCGCAGCGCAGCCTCGCGCGCGCGGGTGGTGCAGGTGGCGCTGCCCTACGCCTGCAAGCTTCTGTTCCAGGAGCTCATGAGCATGGCGATTGCTCCTCGCATGATGACGTAGATTCTAGCGGGCGGACACCGTTCGCGCCTTGCTAGCCTGCACCTGCTGGCCTGCCGAGAGACACGCACGTGACGCCAATAACAAACAAACAACACGCTGAGCTTCACGCAGTCCCGCACCGAGTATGCAGAGCAGGCCTGAGGTATGTCTCTACGAAGAGTCACTCAGGGAGCTCATGTGCTGTAGTCGGCGTTGATCTTCACATAGTCGTAGCTGAGGTCGCATCCCCATGCCTGTGCGGTGCTGCGCCCCTCCCCCAGGCCCACGTTGACCTGTACCGTGCCGTGCGCCTCCCCAGCAGCCTTCAGGTACTCCGAGGCCGCCTTGGCGTCGAAGCTCAGCGGCTGCCCCGCCGCCATGAGCGCGTGCGGGCCCAGGCTGATGGCCAGCTTCTGCTGGTCGAACGGCACACCTGCGTAGCCAGCCGCTGCAGCGATGCGCCCCCAGTTGGGGTCCCGCCCAAACACCGCAGCCTTAAACAAATCACTGCCAGCCACCGACCGTGCAATCTTCTGCGCAGCAGCCAGGTCAGCGGCGCCGCTCACCGTCACCTCGATCAGACACGTCGCTCCCTCACCGTCCGACGCGACGCTCTTCGCCAGCCCGGTGAGCAGCGCCGTGACCGCCATCTCAAGCATGGCGGCATCCGCCGAGCGCGGGTCGGAGATTGCCGCGCCGCCAGCCGCGCCGGAGGCGAGCGCAATCACTGTGTCGTTGGTGCTGGTGTCCCCATCCACCGTGATCTGGTTGAAGCTGGCCGCCACTGCGCGCGCAATCATGGGTCGCCACACAGCCTGCGTCACTGGCGCGTCGCAGGTGAGCACCGCGAGCATGGTGGCCATGTTGGGGTGGATCATTCCTGACCCCTTGCACATGCCGCCCACGCGAATCATGCGCCCCCCGATGTTGGCCTCGATGGCCGTAGCCTTGCGAACCAGGTCGGTGGTGCAGATGGCCGTGGCTGCGGCGTCGGCAGCCTCACAAGTCGCCGCCAAGCCAGCCTTGAGCACGGGGATGGCGGCCAGGAAGGGCTCCATCTTGATGCGCTGTCCGATGACCCCAGTGGACTCGAGGAGGACGGCGTCGGGGGAGATGCCCAGCGCCTCAGCGACAGCTTGCGCAGACGCCAGGCTGTCCGCGTCGCCCTGCGCGCCGGTGGCTGCGTTGGCCTGACCCGCGTTGATCAGCACTGCACGCACGGGGGCGCCGGAGGCTGCGCGCTGTCGGCAGTAGAGGACGGGGGCGGCGGCCACCTGGTTCAGCGTGAAGGCACCCGCCCACACAGCCTCCTCGTCCGAAACCACCAGCGCGCAGTCGGCGCGCGTGCCGCTGCGGCGCAGGCCAGCCTTGGCGGCGGCCACTTTGAAGCCCTTGGGCGCGACAACGCCGCTAGCGGGGACGGGGAAGGGGGGGCATAACTCAGCCCGGCTCTGCACGCGTCACCCCGCAGCGACGCCGGGCTGCTATGCGGCCCAGACGCCACGCACCCGTCCACGACGCGCCACGGCCCGGCAGGCACCAGGTTGGGAGACCAGGGGATGCTGAACTCGGGCGCCTGATAGTCCGGCGCAGACGCCGCCACGCCAGCGCGCACCACGGGCTGCGCGCGACCGCGCACGGACACACAGGTGCGCAGCGGGCGGCAGGGACCGCGCAGCAGGCGCGAGGTGCGGAGCGCGCTGGCGGGCGAGGACATGGACAATGTTTACCAACAACCGCGCACGCACACCGCACACGAGGGCGCAAATCTGGCTCTTGTACGACGTCCCAGCGTCCCACGCAGAAGCTGATGACCGCTCGCTGACTTGCGTCATTTTCGTCGTCGTACGACACGTTCCCTCCGCGCCAGTCGCATCTCCCAGTGTCTCCTTCCCTCGCTGACTTGGTCGATCTGTGATCAGGATACTGCATAGTGCGCTGTGACGCGTCCGTGTTGGTGCCGCGATGGCGCTGGCACTGCTGCAGCTGATCGCCTTTGCGTCTACTGCTGCTGCGATCACCTTCACCGTGCAGCCCGGCGTCGCGGGGCGCGAGTGCCTGGTGCAGTCGCTTTCTCCCGAGCACCTGCTTCCTGGTGCGTGGGGTTGTTCCGAGAGTGAGCGCTCGGGCGGCGGGCACGCACTGACTCGCTGCTGGGCCAGGCACCACTCTGCCTGAGCCCTTCCAGGGGCGCGCCTCCTTCATCGTCCGCGCGCCCGACGGGCTGGCTGCGCGTGGTGACGAGGAGCCTCTTCGAGTGATGATTACCGTCACGGGCCCCCACGACACCGTGCTCTGGCAGCACACCGCGGGCGCGGACTTCACCGAGGACGCGGTGTGGTCCGGGCAGGGCATGGGCACCTACACGCTGTGTTTCAGCAACACCGTGTCTGCGCTGCCCATCGCAGTTGACGTCAACTATTTCACGCCCTGGGAAGGCTCCATCGACCCGCACGCGCTGGACGGGGTGAGCCGCGAGGCGCCGCAGGCTGCCGCTGAGGCGGAGGACGTTGCGGTTGCGCTGCACACGCTGCAGAGGATGCAGGGCAAGCTGCGGCGCATCCAGACTGAGCAGGCGTTTCTGGTGAAGCGCCAGGCGCGGCACGCGGAGACGCTGAGCAGCAGCGACCGGCGCAGCGCAACCTGGGCGGGGGTGGAGGCGCTGGCACTGGCGGCGCTGTCAGGCGCGCAGATGCTGCTGTTTCGCACGGCATTCAGGAATCGGTGAATGAGCGGTGCTGAGCAACGAGCAGCTGGAGTGGTGCAACAGAGACGGCAACGTGCCTCACACAGGGTCTCAGAGGGTGATAGTTAACTGGGATGGCAAATATGGGATCCGTGACAATTATAAGCTTATTATAAGCGTTTTTGCGGCTTGGCGGCTATAAGTTGCCTTATATTTAGAGGTCTACTAACGCGGTAGAACGCGGG
>Ga0049083_10000887_pt1 | contig 11111 bp, 10 predicted proteins | sample GreLakmeMI27MSRF_FD_66719 | JGI IMG/M metagenome (GOLD analysis project Ga0049083, IMG submission 66719) | Freshwater lentic microbial communities from great Laurentian Lakes, MI, USA - Great Lakes metaG MI27MSRF | ecosystem: Environmental > Aquatic > Freshwater > Lake | place: Great Lakes...
GCAGCCCTGCTAGCGCTAAGAAATAGAGCGCGGCCGGGCCCACGTGCGCCCCTTGAGCTAAGAAATAGAGAGGCTCTCCCCAAATCCTGCTTTCTTGCAGGTGGGCCCACCCTGTAAGCCAACAACTTTGCGTTCGTGCGCCCTTCGCCCAGCCCGTCCCGCCAGGATGACCGACAGCGCCTCCCGCGGCGCGGACTTCCTGGCGAAGGCTGAGAAGAAGCTCAAAGGCTTTGCAATCTTCGGCAACAAGTGGGAGGAAGGGGCTGAGCTGCTGGAGAAGGCGGCCAACTGCTTCAAGCTGGCGAAGATGTGTGCGTGCCCGTGCGCAGACGTACCTGGCCCGTGGGCGACTGCGCCGCACTCGTCGGTTGTGTGTACGCGACGTGTGCAGCCACACGCAGGCTGGTCAGGCTGCGCTGCTGCGGCCCTTTGCGCGCGCGTCGGCACTGTGTGCACGCCTGTCGCGCGCGCGTGCGTGGCTGTGCGCTGTGCCGGCGCCAAGAGGTGCTTCTCGCGCGTGAACCCTTCGCTCGAGCGTGCACGCCGCGGGCGCCTGGGCTCAGCCACGCCGTGCGACGGGGCGCTGAGGCTCGCGCCGGGCTGTGTGCGCGCAGGGAACGAGGCTGGCGAGTGCTACGTCAAGCTCAGCGAGTGCCACCTGAAGCTGGACTCAAAGCACGAAGCAGCCTCGGCGCTCGTGGACGCCTCCAACGCCTTCAAGAAGACCAACAAGCGAGGCGCGCACGCAGCCCGCCCACCCAGCGAGCCTCGGGAGCCTCACCACCCCCTCCTGACGCGGTCTGGCCTTCCACGCTCCAACGCAGAGTCTGCAAACTGCCTCAACAAAGCCGCAGAGTACTTCACAGACTTGGGGCGCCTCTCCATCGCAGCCAAGCACTTCAAGGCGCGTGCTCGCGTGGCGCCTGGGGGGTCTTGTGCGGCTCCCTGAACTTTGTGCGTGCGCAGGACATGGGCGAGATCTTTGAGGAGCAGGGCGACGTTGAGGAGGCGATCAGTTTCTTCAGCAAGGCTGCGGACCTGTATGGCGGCGAGGAGGTCACGAGCACGAGCAACAACTGTAAGCTCAAGGTAGCGCAGCTGAGCGCGACAAGCGAGGACTACGCCACAGCCATCCAGCTTTTCACGGAGGTTGCGCTGTCGAGCCTGGACAGCAACCTGCTCAAGTACTCCGTCAAGGGCTACCTGCTCTGCGGCGGCCTCTGCGTGCTGTGCTCAGCCGACGGCGTGGGCATCGAGAACGCCATCGACAAGTACGTGGACATGGACGCCACGTTCGAGGACACGCGGGAGCACAAGCTGCTGGTGGACCTCAAGGAGGCGATGGAGCAGGGGGACGTGGACGCATTCACGGCGACGGTGCAGGAGTTCGACAGCATGTCGCGCCTGGACCAGTGGAAGACCACGCTGCTCCTACGCGCCAAGAAGCGCTGCGCTGCGCGGGAGACTGCCGGGGGAGAGGAAGACGACTTGACGTAGAGGAGGCTAAGAAAGGAGGCTGTGATCTGGGTGCAGCAGCGCGGTGTAGGTGCAACACACGATACGTACTGGGTGCGTGTTTCAGCTTTTCAGCCTTTCAGCCAGCGCGTGCAGGCGCAGGAAGGTGCGTTTGTGCGCGCTGAAGGCAGCTGCGTCGACGCCGGTGCGGGCAACAAAGGCGGCATCGCTGCCCGCCAGCGCCGCCACCGTCGCCTGCAAGCCGCGTCGCTTCAAATAGCCGTAACGAATAGCCGCGTGCGTGATGCTGAAAGTCAACGAACCGGGCCAGCTGAGGAGCGACTCGGCCACAACAGCCTCCCGGCAGCACGGCGGCGTCGCGTCCTAGTGCGACACGTCAGCGGTGTGAAGGGCGGGAGGTTGGCACGCACGGTGTGACGGCGGAGGAAGGCGACCCGCGCTGCTAGCTGCTCCCGGTCAAGCAGCATCAGCGCTGGCGCAGAAGTGAGAAGCTCGCCGCTGTGGGCGCCGCAGCTGCCTGCTCTGCACTCCCCTGCCAGCTCTGCCCAGCGTTGTGACTCGGCCTGCAGCCATTCGCTCGTCTCTCTCTAGGACGCCTCAGAGCGCGTCGGCAAAGCCGGGTGCTGCTCCAGCAGCACGCGACTGGAGCCAGGGGCGCTGGTGGAGGCGCAGCACAAGCGGAGGCGTCGGCGGGAGACTGCTCCCGTGCACGTGTGATGCACAACACCCTGCAGCAGCATTGCGGGCGCTAGCCAGGAGCATCCGCAGGTCGGGCCATACAGAAGAGAAAAGGAGTTAGGAATGACAATTGAACTCGACTGTCGTACCAAGTACGACACCAACGGGACCTCGGAGCAAACGACGAACGCTCCTCTTGTGTTTGTCTGGCACGCTCAGGAGACAAGCAGCATGTGCCAAAACGTGTGCGCAAAGGCCCAAGGGTAGGCAACGTCCGCAATGTCCTTCCTGGCGCCCGCAGCAGGCATGATGGCGCTGCGCGCCGTGGCGCCCCCGGTGCTGATGGTGGGAGGCTGGGGCGTGCGTGTGCTGCGCAGACATTCCTGGCTGGGTTGGTGCGTTCTCCCTTAGTGCAGACTTTCATGTACACTGCCGCCGCGGCTGCCGAGCGTCTGCGCCCGCGCCGCGCCTCGGCACACGCTTCGAGCACACCGGCGCGCGATACACGCCCCTTCCCGCTCGCCCTCCGCGCCTCACTCCTCTCTACTTGTCAGGTGGCTGGCGGGCTTCTCCGTCGCCCAGTACGGCGCCGTGCGCGCCCGCCGCCGCCGCTTCCGTACGGAGCTGACGCAGGTGTTGGCCGACATCTCGGGTCCCGACCTGCGCCGACTCCTGGGAGCTTTGCCAGCCTGGGTAGCATACCCCGAGTACGAGCGGGTCACCTGGCTCAACGACGTCATCAAGCAGGCGTGGCCCTTCATCGACAAGGCTGTCGAGCAAGTGCTGCGCGACAACCTGTCTTGGCTGTTCCTGTCGCCCCCCGTAAACCTGACGCTGTTTGGCCTGCGCTGCCTGACGCTGGACACGCTGAGCCTGGGCGGCCTGCCGGCCAAGCTGGGCGGCGTCAAGACGGTGCGCAGCGACGCGGACGAGGTGGTTGTGGACGTGGAGCTGAAGTTAGCGGGGGGGGATCCGAACATCCTGCTCACCGCGCACATGCTGGCCGGCGGCGCCGTGCCGCTGCAGCTGTCGCAGCTGCAGTTCTTCTCGGTGGTGCGCCTGTCCTTCAGCCCGCTGCTGCCAACCTTCCCCTGCTTTGGCGCGGTCACCGTGGCGCTGCTGGGCCAGCCGTTTGTGGACTTTTCGCTCAAAGTGCTTGCCGGAGACCTCATGGCCGCGCCGGGACTGGACAGTGCCGTGTCCAGGCTCATCAGAGAGCTGGTGCAGCTCATCGTGTGGCCGCAGCGTGTGGTGGTGCCCCTCTTTGATGACACAAACAACGGATCGCTCCTCGCGCCGCGCGCATCAGGCGTGCTGCTCATCCACTTGGTGAAAGCCAGAGGGCTGCCCGCCACGGACCTGGCGTTTGGCGGCATCAGCCCGTTCATCAAGATGCGCGTCTCTGGCCAAAAGGACGTGGCTGAGACGGGCAAGAAGGGACGCACCCAGTCCCCGGTATGGCAGCAGCTGTTTGCGCTGCTGGTGACGGACGTGCGGCTGCAGCAGCTGCAGGTTGACTTGTACGACAGCAACGCCGCGTCGACGGATGCGCACGTGGGCACCGTCACCATCCCGCTGGGTGAGCGCCTGCGCTGCGGTGCCGCCGCGTGGCGCGGTTGGGCGGCGCTGGAGGACCGACGCAGCGGCATGAAGCATGCGGTGGCGCGCACCTTCACGGGCGAGGCGCCCGCTGCGATGCTGAACGCGGTGAGCCTGGGATTGTTCGCTCCCGAACAGGGCGGGGGCGCATCCGGAGCACCCCAGGCTGGCGAGGTTGAGCTGGAGCTGCTGTACGTGCCCTTCCTGCCCTTCGAGGAGCCTGTGCCGCAGGGCAGTGGCCGAGGCCGTGGCACGGCTGACGAGGCGCGCGAGGAGGTGCGCGCGGAGGTGCAGCGCCTGTACGGTCTGGTGCCCGCCCACTGGCCGGCGCTGCCGCCGCCTGGCACGCTGGTGGTGCGCCTGCTGCGCGCTGCGGAGCTGGAGGCGCCCGAGTCCACCGGGTGGCAGCGCAGCGCGCCGCCGCCGGACCCGCTGGTGCGGGTCAGCCTGGGCGCCCGGGTGCGCACCAGCAAGGCTGCCCGCGCAACCGTGAACCCGACCTGGGACGAAGCCTTCGAGTTTTGCGGCCTCGACTGCGACTCGCCGGACGCGCAAGCGCTCACCTTCACCGTGCTCTCCTGCGCCCCAGACAGCGTGACGCACACCGTCAGCAGAGTCACCAAGCGCGTCACTGGCGAGCTCACCGGAGGCCTCGCAGTGGTCGGAGGCGCAATCGCATCCGGCGTGCTCGGAGCAGCCGGCGCGCACCAAAGCGGCGACGCGGGCAGCAATGCGGCGGCAGCGCAGATGCAGCAGCAAGCGCAGCGGGCGCAGCAGGCTGCTCAGGGCTTCATGGGAAGTCGAACCCTGATCACGCGCGACATCGCCGCCCGCTGCGCGCTCACGCGGGGCGCCGTCACGGAGGTGCTGTCTCTGGATGGCGTCAAATCCGGAACGCTGTTCGTTCATCTGGAGTGGCGCGAGTCGATGGCAAAGCGCTTCCCAGAGGCTGCGGCTGCCGCTGCGGACGAGGCGGCGGCGGCGGCGGCGGCGGCGGCGGCGGCGGCGGCGGCGGCGGCGGCGGCGGTGGCGCGCGACAAGCGGGGGGCGCAGCAGGCGCGCCCGCCGCGAGAGAGCAGCGGCGGCGCCGCCGCTGGTGTGCTTCGTCGTGGCAGCGCGCCCGCCGGCGGCGCCGCGCCCGCATTCGCGTCCGCATTGCCGCCGCCGCTGCGCATGCCCTCCCGCAACGGAGGGGGCAGCAGCGCTGGGGGCGGCTCCTGCGGCTCAACCGCCCCGAGCAGTCCCACTGGGGAGGGAGCCAGCGCCGGCGGCAGCGCCGGTGACCTGGGCGCCGCCTCTGTGCGCTGGGAGCGCGCCGTGGCGCTCATGCGCCACGGCGAGCCGGACAGCGACGACGATGATGTGGCTGCTGCTGCAGCCGCCGCCGCCGCCGGCAAGGGCACCGAGCTGCGCGAGGCTGTGGGCCTTATCGCGGAGCTCACGGTGGCCCTTCACGCCAGCGAGCAGGCACGCAAGGCCCTGGGCGTGGCTCATGCGTCGGAGCGGGGGCGCCGCCTCGCCGCCGAGGGCGCCGCCTCAGCCGCAGCATCCACCGGCCTGCCGCTGCTGCCCCCGTACATGGGCCCCCGAGCCGCCGCGCTGCGCCTCTCGCAGGCGGTGGTGGACAGCAGCAGCAGCCTGCTGGGCAGCGCGGGGCAGCTGATCGACCTGGGCGTGTCGGGCGTGAGTACTGCGGCAACCTCCGCGCGCTCTGGCCTCGAAACCGTAACCTCTGGGGTGGCCTCCGTCGCATCGCAGGGCGTCAACGCTGTGGCGCACCACACGTCGCACACCGTCGCGGCAGCAGCAGGCGTGTTTTCCAGGCGCCCCGCACAGCCTGAAGAGCCCAGGGAGGAGCCCAGGGAAACGCCCGGCGAAGCTGCATCGGCCTGAACGAGCCGCAAACGTTATATTTAGATCAAAACTCTCTTCTATGAGGCTCTCCCTTTCGCCGAAGCACCCCGTGCAGCAGGTGCCAGGTGCCATGGGCTCTTTGTCGTCGATCAGCCCACCGCCAAAGAACGAACACTGATGACGCGAAGATCAAAGAGTAGTGTCCTCGCGCCCCATGGCCGACCGTGCGCGCAGCCCGGCTCCGCAGGGCCCCTCCTCGGTGGGCCGCACCGTCTTTGTGGGCGATCTCCCCCTTGACGGCAATGTGCAGCGGTGCGTGCGCAGCGCCGCGCCACTGCGCAGCGCGTCAGCGCCTGTGCGAAGCCCACAGACGGGGCGCAGCCCCGTCTGTGTTTGAGCAGCGAGGGCGCAGCTCGGTCCGCCCTCGCTGCTCAACGCGTGCGCGCGTGCGGGCCCTGATCACGCATTCTCACGTGTCTCCTGGCGCAGGGAGCACTTGCGCGAGGCGTTCCGCAGCTACGGTCGCATCGTGAGGGTGGTGCTCCCTTGGAACCGGGTGGAAGACCGGTGCCACGGCTACGGGTTTGTGGAGTATGATTCAGCGCAGGTTGTGTCGCAGCTGCTGGCTGACTCGCCCACGGTGCTGGTGTGCGGCAAGGCTGTGCGTCTGGGCCCCGCGCGCCCGCAGCCGCGGGAGGAGGAGCGGGAGGGACGGGCTGGGGGTGGGGGAGGGGGGGCGCAGGGCATTGCGTCCTGGGAGCGCCGCGAGCCCGGAGGAGGCGGTGGGGGGTCCGAGCGGCGGCGCACGCGCTCGCCCCGGTCCTTCTCCCGGTCGCGCACCCGGTCGCCGGAGCGCCGGCGTCGGCGGAGCAGCCGAAGCGTGAGCCCTGCGCGGGAGCGCAAGCGGGCTCACCTGGACCTGGAGTCCGGGGCTCCCCTCCTGCAGCCCCCCCTGGCGCGCGCTCCCGCGGACGCGGCGGAGCTGGCGCGCCTGCAGCAGCTGGAGGAGGGCTTCGGGCGCCGCCTGGGCGAGGCGGAGGCGCTGGCGGCTCGCCTGGGCGCGCAGAACGCGCAGCTGCGCGCGGAGCTGCACCACCTGGTCAACGCAGCCTCGCGCGCGGCGGCAGCCAAGGACGCCGCACAGCGCGCCGAGGCTGAGCTGCGGCGCGTGGCGGATGATGCGGGGGCGTTGCTTGATAGCACCGAACCGGGAGGCTCCCGTCTGCCAGTCGCCTGATGCGGCACCTGATGTCAAGCAGCCAATCTCACTCAAAGTCCACGCAGACACTTGTAACCGAAACGACGAACCGCACGTCTGTAGCACACGCACACACGCGCACACGCCGTCCGAAACACTCATTGCGGTGGTGGTGGCGGCGGCGGCGGCGGCATGCCTGCAGGCGGCGCGAATCCGGGTGGAAAGGCGCCCGTGGGCGGCGGAGGCGGCATTCCAGGCGGAGGCGGCATCCCGGGCGGAGGCGGCATGCCGGGTGGAGGCGGCATTCCCTGCGGCGGGGGCAAGCCGTAGCCCATTCCCGGCGGCGGTGGCAATTGCATGCCTGGCGGCGGCATGCCTGGCGGCATGCCTGGCGGCAAGCCTCCGTATCCGGGCGGCGGCGGCGCGTACATGCCATGCATGGGCTGCATGGCGCTCATCATGCCTGGAGGCAAGCCCGCAGGCCCCGCCGCAAAGAGCGTGTGCGGAGCAGACTTACGTTCTTTCGCAGCATTAGCTGCCAACAGACGCTCGGCGGGAGTCCCGTGCCGCTCCCCCCTCGAGTCCTTCTTGTACGCGTAGCTGCGGGCAGCAGCGTGTGTCAGCTCCCGAGAGGCAGCAGTGCAGCAGTGCAGGCGCACGCACGTCACTGTCACTGGTCGGTTGCACAGGAACTGGCCGTTCATCGCCTCAATGGCCGCGTCAGACGCTTCGAAGCTGTCGAAGGAGACGAAGCCAAAGCCGCGGCTGTTGCCCTGCGCACAGGACGGGGCGTGAGCGCCATCAACCCTAGCAGACGAGCGCCCGCCGGCCAGCGGCCACACCGCAGCGCCGGCGGCGTGCATTCTGCGCCCGTGTGTGTGCTGGCGCACCGTGTCTGGGTCCCGCATCAGCTTGGGCGTCTGCACAACCACCCCAAATGCGGAGAAGGTGTCGTAGAGCAGCTTCTCGTCAATCTCCAAGTCCAGGTTGCCCACGAACAGGTTGGCGCCCACGTCCAGCGTGCGCCGGTCCGCTGCCGTTTTGCTCACCTTGAGAGGCTTTCCGAAGAGCTTGACCATGTTCATCACCTTCACCGCGTAGTCGGCATCCTCCTCGCCGCGAAACTCCACGAAGCCGTACCCCTGATGCGCGCCCACCACCCGGTCTTTGGGCAGGTACACGTTCTGCACGGGGCCCACTTGCAGGAAGAGCTCCCAGATCAGCTCCTCAGTCACGCTGGGCTCCAGGTTGCCCACATACGCAGTCGCGTCCTGGTTGCGCTCAGCCGCGTGCTGCCCGATGAGGTTCACGCCCGTGCCGGCGGTGATGCGACCACCGGCGGCGGACATGCCGAAGAATTCAGGGGCGCGCGTGGTTGTACGTAAATGTACGACATCGTGCGAAGGCGATAGCGATAGCGATAGCTAGCGATAGCGATAGCGACACGAGTGGCACTCATGTTCTGAAGTGCAACTCCCGGCTGAGGATGCGCCCATGGCCGCGCAGCAATGCTTTGCGTCGGTACAGCTTCAGCTCAGCGAACGTGGCCACACCCACCCCTGACTCAATGACTCCCTGCAACGTCACAAAGTGGATGCCATTCTCGCTCGCCTGTCCTCCGCTGTGGTCGTGGCCAGCAAAGCAGGCGCCAACAACGTCTGAGAAGGCCTTCAGCAGCTCCAGCACCTCCTGATAGTCCCAAACCACGCACATGCCCGCGCACATGGTGCTCTGCGCCTGCGGATGCAAAGGCACATGGCTGAATATGAGCACTCGCTGGACAGACCGGCGGCTTGTGAGCAGTTCCTCTCGCAGCCAGTGCAGCTGCTCAGCCCCAATGGCGCCGTTGAGGGCCACCCAGCGCCTCTGCAGGCCCGTGAGTGCGCTGGGGTCGTTGCGGCTGTTGCCCACGGCGCGAGGATTGTGCAGCGCCAGCAGCGCCTCTGCGTGCTGCGAGCGCGCGTCCTCTGCAGCGCGCCCAATGACGGCGACTTCGTAGCAGTCCAGGAAAATAAGACGCACTTCAGGCACAGGCTGGACGCTGTAATATGCGTGGTCTCGTGACGAAGCGCTCACGGCGGGTGTCACCGCAAAGTGGGTCAGCCAGTCTGTGCGAGTGACACCATCATGGTACAGGTCGTGGTTGCCCAGAACAGAGTGCACCGGCAGCTGCAGCTGCGCCAGAGTGGTTGCCACGAGCTGCAGAGCGACTGCTGCTCCAGCGCCTTCTCGCCCGTCAACGGCATCCCCCAGGTTCACCAACAGCGACAGCTGTTCGGAAGAGGAGGACCAGGCCGTCACAGCCGCGCGCAGCACTTCCAGCGAGGCGCGATAGTGCCTTTGGACGCCCATTTTGGACAAAGCGGAGGGCGCATCGGCATACTGCACGTCAGCGATGACGCCCAGCGTCAGCAGCGGCGTTGTGGAGGCTGAACTCGGACGCAGCAGCCACAAGAGAAACAGCAGGCAGAAAGTGCACAAGAAGAAGACAGGACAGGTGCGGCCGGCGGACTGTGCGCTGGCACTGGCGCTGGCGCGCCTCTGCCGCATGCGAAGATGAAGAGAAAACCAAAAGGTAGGACCTGGCTACGCACGGCTCTAACTAGCGGCCGCACGCAGAACGTATGTGCCACAGAGAACAACTGGGGAGCGGTTGGCTCTCTCACCGTCCTGGCGTCCTCCCCCCGTCGCTGTCCCTTCACCGCCGTCGAACAATCGAATAGTCGAACACAAATTGACTCTTTCGGGTCGCGCCTGCCTTGAGCATTGTCGCAGCGTGTGCTGTGCAGCGCAGTGCCGTGAGCAGATAACAGCGCAAGGCCTTTGTGCAACTCGCCGTGGAGGCCCCGCCATGCTGCGCGTCACGCCTGCTGGGCTCGCGGCGCGCAGCTCTGCGCTGGCGCGTGGCTGCAGCTCGTGGGGGTGCACAGCGCGGGTGTGCACACCCCGGCAAGAACAACGGAGGTCGCGCTCCTCTGTCGCTGCGCTCGCGCCCGCAGCCTCATCCGGCCTGCTCGCCACGCTGGCCGCCGTGTGGGAGGTGACTCAGCGGGTGGTTCTCACCGCAACCGCCGTGGGCGCCGTGGGCTGCGCCGCCGCCTCCACCTCCGCCACCGGCCGCCGCTACCTGCGCGCCTGGCAGGCTGAGTTCAAGGCGTCGCCGGAGGGCGCGCAGGCTTTCGCGCTGCTGCAGTACGCGGTGCTGGTTCTGGTGGCCAAGTGTTTCGAGTTCCTCACCGGCACGCGCGGCTGCCTCACGCTCGTCTACATCCTCATCGCCGCGCTGCAGCTCCAACAGTGGATGCGCAACATACCGGGACCGGAGGAGGCGAGAGCGCGCGTGGAGGCGCTCGAGGTGGGAAGGCCCTATGTGCGGGAGCCCAAGACACGCGCCACGGCGCCCCAGGAAGACAACACGCAGCCGCCGTCCTCCAGCGCGGTGCGCAGCGCACGCTGATGAGACCGGTTTGCTCGCCATGCATGTGCGGACATCGGGAACTTGTCAATTTTTGTGCCCCGCCTATGCTGTGTCACGCCTCCGCTTATGCAGGCGCGCTGTTCGCCCCTGCACGCGCTCGATGCTCGCGTGGGAGTGTCTGCAAACAGCTGTCAGTCGTTCCTGGAGTGCGTGTCTGCTGGTTGCGAGGAGGGCTACCTGTCAGCGGCACTGGGCTGGTTGAAGACGCACGCGGAACGTGGCGCCCTCGCTTCGCTGCCTGACGAGCTGGCGCGCTGCGTGTCGTGGGAGGAGGTGGTGGTCGCTGAGCTTGGGCACAAGCGGAGACGCATCACGCGAGTGCTGGAGCTGCCTCCTCACCTCGCTGCGCTGCCTCTGGCGCCGCCGCCGCGCCCCAGGCTGGCGCAGCTGGCGCCGCCAGCCGCGGCCGCGGTGCTGCACGCGCTTCGGCTGAACGTGGCCCGGTTCCCCCGAGGCGCACTGCTCGCGCTCGCCGCGCTCACGCTGGCTCGCGCAGAGCTGCCGGCGCTGGACGCGGAGGCTCGCTCCGCGGCGCTCCTCCTCTTCTTCGACCTCCGCGAGGAGCCCCCCTCCCCCCCAGCGCCAGACAACGCGGAGGCAACTCCGCAGCTCTCACGTGCACCAGCTGAACAGCGGGTTGCTGCTCCGCAAGCCCTCCCGCCACCGATTGCTGACGTGGCAGATGCCGCCGACGCCGCGCTGCTGCACGCCCTGGCGTCCGGCGAGGGGAACTCCGCAGCAGCCGCCGCCGCTGCTCTCACCGGGCTGCTCGCTCGGCTGCTGCGTCACGGGGGTCGCTGCGACTGCCTGGCGGCGCTGTCGCTGCAC
>Ga0049083_10000889_pt1 | contig 11089 bp, 8 predicted proteins | sample GreLakmeMI27MSRF_FD_66719 | JGI IMG/M metagenome (GOLD analysis project Ga0049083, IMG submission 66719) | Freshwater lentic microbial communities from great Laurentian Lakes, MI, USA - Great Lakes metaG MI27MSRF | ecosystem: Environmental > Aquatic > Freshwater > Lake | place: Great Lakes...
CAGACGCTAGCGCAAGCCTCCGAGTCGCGTTTGCTCGCCTCGCAACCCTGCCTCGCAAACTGCAGTGCTTCGCTTACTTACAAGCCGTTGCTTACCTCTCGCTGCAGGTGGGCATCGAGCCCGAGCCACAAGGCGTGCTGGGCGAGCTGGACAACCTCTGCCCATCTCTATCTTATAAGCAGGCGCGAGGAACTCTTCGCTATTGTCTCTGCTCCGCTGACACCGCGGTTGCAGCGCATCATGGGCTTTGCCGCTTGTATGGCCCTCGGCATAATGCTTAACATCATCGTGCGTACTGTTGTTGTGCGTGCTGAGTTTGGGCTGAGCGCAGCATGTTCGCAGTCCTGGTTTGTGATATTCAAGCCGCTAGCCTTCGCCGTGATCTTCACATTCGGCAACATCATTTCGCTGAGCAGGCACGCAGTGTGTGTCGCCTGCTTTTGGCGCCTGGAGCTGACTCTGCGCTCAGCTCAATGTTCCTGTGCGGCCCCAAGAAGCAGTTTCAAAATATGACTGACAAGACGCGCTTGCTGACCACCATCGTGTACGTGGTGTTCATGATCATGACCCTCGTCTCTGCGCTCAAGTGGAAGTCGCTGGTGGCCACCATCTGCTGCTGCTTCGTGCAATACTGCGCCCTCTTCTGGTACTCGCTGAGCTACATCCCCTTTGCTCGCGCCTTCTTCACGCGCATGGCGGGTGGCGCGGTTGGGGTTTGAGGACGCTCCACTAATCGCTCGCTGTAACGACTAGAATCTATCTCATCTCTGCACTGCGCAAACGGAGAAACGGTGTGTCATGTCATGTGTGCGCCACCGGTGCGCCCCATTCGCCGTCGCTGTCCTCGTCTGCCACGGTGGCCTGCGCGCCGTGGCGCCGGTCCCACTCCTCGTGCGCCGCCACGTCCGTCGGGGTCACCGACGGCCGCACCTGCTTGGCCGCCCTGCGGAAGTCGTCCAGGTTGATGGGCCGCACCAGCTCCGGCGAGAAGGCGGCCAGGTCCACGTTTGCGCCCCGCAGCTCACGCAGCGGCGCGCGCGCAGCCTCCTGCACCAAGTGCTTCATGTCGCTGCCGCTGTAGCCGTCCGTACGGGAGCAAATCATGTCCAGGTCACCCGCACTCAGCGTGTGCTTGCACGAAGCCTCGTCACGCAGCAGGTGGCTCACGATCTGGCGGCGCGCGGCAGAGCATGGCAACGGGATGTACACCTGCTTGGCCAGACGCCGGCGAGCAGCCTCATCCAGCTCCTGAGGCCGATTGGTGGCGCCCACTAGGAGAACTGTGCGACCCTCTTGGTCCCCCGCCACGCCCTCCATCTGCACCAGGAGCTCTGTTTTGAGCCTGCGGCTGGCCTCATGCTCCCCGTCCCCACCCTTGCGTGCGGAGAGGAGTGCGTCCACCTCGTCGATGAAGATGACGGAGGGGGCGAGTGCGGTTGCGACTGCGAATAGGGCGCGCACCAGCTTCTCGCCCTCGCCGATCCACTTGCTGCCCAGGCTGCTGGCGCTGATGCCGAAGAAGGTCGCCTTGGCCTGGGCGGCGATGGCGCGCCCGATGAGCGTCTTGCCCGTGCCGGGTGGCCCAAACAGCAGCAGACCCCCAGGCACGCTCCGCGCCCCACGAAACAGCTGAGGCGCCAGCAGCGGCCACACTGCAACCTCCTGCACCACAGCCTTGGCATGCTCCAGACCCGCGATGTCGTCCCAGCACACGCTTCGCGGCGCCTCCAGGATCTCGTCGCAGATGCGCTGCACCAACGGCGCCTCGCACTTGCGAATGCCCTCGGGCACGGGCTCTCCGCTGGGGCACAGGCGTGCGTAAATGGCGGGCGTCAGGCCGTGCATCGCCTCTTCCTCTGCGCTGGGGGCGCCGCCACCAGAGGCAGCCAGCGCTCGGTTCATGCCCGGAGCGGCGCCGCCGCCGGAACGGGCGGCGCCGCCTGCGCGGGGGAGGGGCGGTCGGGCGCCATTGGCGGGGCCCGGGGGTTGAAAGGGCGCGCATACCCCCGCGCCAGGCTGGTTTGGTAAAGGGGGAGGCGCCCGGGTGACGATGCCCTTGGCTACATTGCTCGCATGCAGCGCCTGAGCGGCGGTGGCGAAGACGGCAGTCGCCTGCGGCGGCGGAGGAGGAGTCGCCTGGCGTGCGGCACGTCGCCGCCCGCCTCGCGCCTGCCCGCCGCCGCCCTCGAAATCGTCCAGCTCCTCGTCCTCGCCCGCGCCGTGGGGGGCGGCCGCCTTGCGCTTGCAGGCGGCGGGCGGGACGCCCCAGGCGGACGTGGAGCGCGCGGCGGGCTGAGCGGGGGCAGGAGCGGGCGCTGGCGGTGGCGGCGGCGGCGGCGGCACCACGCGGGCGGGCGGCACGTAGCGCGGCAGCGGCGGCTGCTGCTGCGGCGGTGGCGGCGGCGCGGCTGCGGGCGCGGCTAGGGGCACACCAGCGTGCACAACCTCTGGCACACCTCCTGCCCGCTCCCCCGTCGCCCAGCGGCGGCCCTTCTCCAGCGCACAGGCGCGCGCGCCCGCGTCCACGGGCAGCAGCGCGGCCAGAGCCGGGCAGGAGGCGGCCAGCTGCTCCGCGGAGGCGCAGAGGGGTGCGACTGCATCGGCGTTTTGACAGACCTGGCCACGCCCAAGGCGGGAGACACGCAGGCACGCCATCTGGTGAGCCACGTCAGCTCGCTGGGGGGCCAGGCAGGCGGCCGTCTCTGTGTCGCGTAGCGCTAAGGAGAGGTGTCAGAGCAGAGAGGAGTTGCCTTCAGACGCTCTCACGGGCGCACCTTGCGCATCCAGGAAGCACTGCAGCCGCAGCAGCAGCAGCTCTTTGCGCTCCAGGTCTTCGCCGCACTCCTCCTGCGTGTCCGCGTGAGCGGGCGGGGCAACGTAAGGGCGCGCAGATTTTCGCTAGACGCACCACCACGCAGAGCAGCCGCTGCAGCCTCTGCATCACAAGCCCGTTTTCCGCCATGAAGTACCCGGAGGCAGCCGAGCTCAGTGGTGTGACCTGTGTTCGAACACGGACCATAACTTTAGTAGAACGCGACGGCGGGCTTCTTGGCGGCTCGCGTTTCCTTCGCTCCTCCCCCGACGCCCGTCTTCTAGTCGACCTCTGTGTGTGCTAGCAGTTCTGCTTGTGACCTCGGTCGTGTGTGCAGGCCCATGCGCGCCCAGTCGCGCGAGCGTCCACAGGCGCTTGGCACCACGCTACGGATAGCTGCTCTGTCGGTGTTGACGCTGCAGAACGGGACGCAGGCGCTGCTGGTTCGCTACTCAAAGGAGGGTCGCGCGGCGGGCGCGGTGCCCTATCTAGGCAGCACAGTGGTCTTCGTTTGCGAGTGCGTCAAGCTGGTGGCTGCATTTGGACTGCTCTCGGTGCGCGCGCGGCTAATGCGCAGCCCGGTGGTGGTCTGACGCACGCTCTCAGCACGCCCACTCGCCCTCCCGCCTCCTGCGACGGGACGCCTGGAAGGTGTCGCTCCTTTTTGCGCTCCCAGCAGCCGTCTATGCTTTGCAAAACAACCTCCTGCTGGTTGCCGCGCGCGCTCTGGACCCGCCCACCTTCCTGGTGCTCTCCCAGTTCAAGATCCTCACCACCGCAGCCTTCTCCGTGGCGCTCATGGGCCGTAGGCTGCATAGGGTCCGCTGGTGTGCGCTGCTGCTGCTGATCGAGGGCGTGGCGTTGGTGCAGCACTCGCACACGCTGCCGGCGCCAGCGGGGGCTGCAGCAGGCGCTGGTAGCTCGGTTAGTCGCGACTTTACAGTGGGCGTGGTTGCGGCTCTGGCAATGTCCACGCTGTCCGGCTTTGCGGCCGTGTATACGGAGTGCGCGTTGAAACGGTTGCGGCTGCCCACGCAGGAGTGCAACATCTACATGGCTGGCTATGGCGCGCTCTTCTCTGCCATGGGCTGCCTGCTGGGCGACGGCGAGCGCATCTTGCAGTTAGGATTCTGGCAGGGCTGGGACTGGGTCACCGTCAGCGTGGTGGCCATTAGCGCAGCCGGGGGGCTGCTGGTTGCTTTCTTCCTGCGATATCTGGATGCCATCCTGAAGAACTTCGCCGCAACCGCAGCCATCGTGTTGTCCACAGCAGCCTCGGTGCCGCTGTTTGGCTTTCAGCCCAGCCTGGAGTGGGTGCTGGGCGCAGGAGTGGTGGTGTGCGCTATCGTGCTCTACAACGAGACGGATGTGGTTGACCCGCCCCCGCTGGAGGCGCCGCCGCTCAGGCTGCTCGCTCTATTGGCTGACGCGGGCAACGAGGCTGGCGCGCTCGGCGAGGAGAAGCGCAGCCCCGGCTCAGCCGGGCGAGCCGCGCCCTCACCCAGAGGGCTGCTGGGAGGCGGAGGCATGATGCCGCACAGTCACGGACGCGAGCACATTGTGTGACGCCCATGCACGAAGCCATAGCTTGATCACACGCGTTTTCGTCCGTCGTCGTCGTCCAGTCCGTCGTCGACCTCTGCTCTGGCTCTGCTACAGGAATGAATCCCTTGCCCCCTTCGGCCTTTGCGTGCGTCCCGTGTGCGTCATGCGCGCGGCAGCCGCGGCGCTGCTGCTGGCGCTGTGTTGTCAGGCGCCGCTGAGGGGCGGCGGTGGCGTCCATGCAGCTACCAGCTCAGCCTCCCGAGCGCCCGCAGAGGCTGCGCTGCACCAGGCGCGCCTGCAGGCGGCAGGCCGCCACGCGCGCACTTCACGCTGAGCGTTTGGACCGCCGTCCCTTTGCTCAGGTGTCGCGCGACCCGATGGCGCTTGAGGACAGCTTTGCGGCGCTGCCGGCGCACCTGCAGCAGTCCTGGGCCTCCTCCGCGCCGCAGCAGACGGTGGAAGAGCTGCTGGCGGGTGCGCTGGGCGTGCTTGCGTGCTCGCAGAGAGTCGCACTCATACACTCACTCTGCGCGCGCGATGTTGCTGTTCCAGAGCTCGCCAAGCCTCTGGAGGTGACAGTCTCGCTGCACGTGCGTTTGGTGGGCTTCGACGGCGACGGCGACGGCGCCGTGTCGACTGGCCCCGCAGACTGGGCGCCCTTTTTGGATGCGCTGCGCCTGGAGGTTGACGCGCACGACCTGTCGCGCGGCGAGAACGGCACGCTGGTGCGCGAACGCACACAGTGCCCCCCGAGAGTCTCGCTGTGCGCTTACCTTCCTCTCTCTGCTGCGCAGCCGCTGCGCACGCTGTTCCACGTCACCGTCTCCTCAGCGCCGGCCGCCCTGGCTGCCCAGCTCTCCTCCGCAGTGCGCGGCGGCGTGCAGAGCGAAGGGAGCACCGTCGCGCTGGTGCCGCACGCGCAGACGGAGGCGCTCGTGGCCGCGGATCACCGGGCCAGCTCCGCCGCCTCTTACACGCTCTACCTGCTGAACCCAACGGCGCCGCCTGTCCCGTACGCGTACAGTTACCCGGGCGGGGGGTGTCCGGGCACCCTGTGGGTGGGTCGAGCCCGCTACGCCTGGGTTGACCTAGGCGCAGGGCCCGTGGCTTACGGCCCCCGGGTGGCCGGCTTGCTGCGCCACGGCGTGACCACCCCCCACGATTTCCCCCGCCCCGCATCATTCGCCCGCCGGGCCGACAAGCCCGCGCTGGTGGCGGCGCTCCTGGGCCTGGTGCGCAGCGCGGCGGCCCACCTGCTGTCGCCTCCGATGGCGCACGCCCCCGCGATGCTGTGGCGTCACACGCAGGTTGCTGTGGTGCGCATCACTGACGTGATGGTGGCGGCGTCGGAGTCCGGCGCAAACGCGCGCGCGGTGGAGGGCCTGGACCTGGAGGTTCTGCGCCGCGAGCTGCTGGGCGCGCAGCTGGGCACCAGCGGCGTGTCGGCCACGCTCAAGGAGCTCTCGCTAGGCGCGTGCGACCTGTGCGGCGTGGCTCTGGCCGCCGCCATGCGCGCGCTGCCCGGCGGCGGCGGCGGCAACTCCTCTTTTGAGCGGCAGTACGTCGACTCCAAGTCGCTGCACGGATGGCTCGTCAAGCTGCTCCCCGCGCTGTCGGACTCCGGCACGCTCAGGCTCCAGGAGGGAATGGCTGGCGGCTCCTCCTCTCGCGTGCTTCCGGTGCTGCTGTTCGACCTGGCTCGAACGGACGCGCTCCTGTTGGACGGCGAACACGTCGCGGTTGCATTCCCAGACATGGTGCTCGCGCTGCGCACGCGCGCCGCACAGCACGCGCCCGCGGGAGCCGTGTGCGCGGCGGGGCCGCACGCGGAGGCTGCCGCCTTTGGCAGCGGCGGCTCTGACCAGTCCGTGCCCCTGGCCCCGCCCGTGACGCTGGACGCGCGGGCGCTGACCCGCCCGCTGCTGGCCGCGTGCTTGCTGTCCGGTTGGTCGGTGGCGCCGCCTTTTCGGGGCTGGAGCGATGCTTCTTGGTCATTCAGCAGCGATCACCGGTGGGACGTCGGCCAGTCGCCCTTCGGGCCCCTCTCGCGCTCCGTCAGCCTGCCCTTCTCGCTGCGCGACGCGGCGCAGCGCCACGCGGCGGTGTGGGCGGCGAGCGAGGCGCTGCAGCGCTGCCTGGGCGCGCTGGAGGGGCTGGCCCAGCTGCCCGGCGCGTCGGCGGCTCTCTCCGGGCACACGGCGAGAGCGGTGCGCACGCGCGTGGAGGTGATGCGCCACAAGCTGGCGCGCGCGGGCGCGGCGCTGGCGGTGCACGGCTTCGACGCTGCCGCGTACTACGCGCGCTCGGCGCAGCACGACGCCCGGGCGGCGGAGGCTGCGCTGCTGGCGGCGGCGGCGCAGATGCAGGTGCATCTGGACTGTCAGCAGCAGGCGGGGCCGGGGTCGAGGGCCGCGGGAGGGCAGCTGAGCGCTTCAGCGACTGGAGTGGTGGCGGTGTTGGCGCTGCTGCTCTTCTGGGCGCTGCGCGGTGGGTCGAGACGTAGGAAGCAGTTTTGAAATGGCAGCTCACCCAGCTCACCCCTTGTTGCCGCGCCCCCCCTTGCCGTTCTTTTGCTTGCTCTTCTGTTTTGCTTTCTTGGCCGTGGCCGCCTTGGCCTTGCTGTTCACCTGGCGCTTGTCCTTGCGCTGCCGCGCGTCCAGCTTGGGCCCGCCCGACTTGCCCCCAGCCTTCTTGTCGCCCTTCTTGGCCCCCTTGCCGTCACCCTTCTTGCCGGAGCCCTTGCGGGCGCTCTTGGCATATACGCGCTCGATCTGGCGCATGCGGCTGGCCAGAGGCACATCCTCCTGGTCCGCGATGGCGTTCGCCTGCGTGCGAGCCTGCTCCAGTCGCATTTGCAGGCGTCGCTTCTTGCGGGCGCGCGCCTCTGCAACCTTCTTGATGGGCCGCGCGTCCAGCGCGCGCATCGCCTGGCGCTCCGCGGCCGCCTCTGCGGCCGTGATTGGCAGCGACGGGCGGCAGTGGCGCGACTCGTCAGCCTCGAACCACGGTGGCACGTCGTCTTCGCCGCCCCAGGCCCACTTGTGGTAGCCAGCCTCGGCCACCGCGTCGCGCCCCTTGCGGTGGAGGAAGAGCTTCCCGTAGGCGCGGATCTCAGCTTTTGCGTCCTCGTCCAGGGTCTCGTCCAGCTCGCGGTCCACGCTGTCCGAGGCATCGCTGTCCGAGTCGGACGCGTCTGCAGGCGCGGGCACAACCTCGAAGCCCGGGTGCTGCGTGCCACTGCGCTTGCCGGCTTGCTGGGCCTTGCGCGCAGGCGCCTGGGGCACCGCGCCGCCCTCCTCCTCCTCCTCTTCGCCAGCCTTATCCCAGCCCTTGGTGGCCGCGCGCGCAGCCGCGCGAATCGCCTCGTCGTCGTCGTCATCCTCTTCGTAGCCGCGCGAGCCCACCGCGCGCTTGCGCTTCATGGCGGGCGCGGGCGCGGGGGCTGGCCCGTCATCCTCGTCCTCGTCCTCGTCCTCGTCGCCCGGGGCGCCCGCGTCCGCGTCCTCGGGCTCGTCGAACACGGGGTTGCTGAACCAGGCGTCGGCGGGGCTGACGCCGGCGGCTGGCGCGCGCGGGGCCACCACCAAAGGGTTGCGCTGCGCCTGGGCCTGGGCCCGCGCGGCTGCGCTGCGCTGCGCGAGGCGCTCCCCGGAGGCGTCCCAGTCACCCTCTTGCCCCCCGTCCTCCTCCTCGTCCGACCCGGGCAGCGCCGCGGCGTCGCCCAGCTTGGCGCGTGTGCGACGCTGGGGACCCGCCAGGCTGCGCGCGGAGGCGCCCCGGCGCGCAGCGTACGCCTCGTACATGCGGTCAAGCTCAGCCTCCAGCTGGCGCTCGTCAGCCTCCGAGTCCACGTCGCCATCCTGGTCGCCGCGATGCGCGCAGCCGTCGCTGTCCTCGCTGCCCGACTCCGCCGCCAGCAGCGCGCGCACGTCCGCGCCGCCGTCGGACTCGTCGGAGCCGTCGGAGCCGTCCGCGACGCGCTGCAGCCCCGCCGCGCCGCCGGTGACGCGCTTCAGGGCGAACAGCTCTGCGTCGGTGCCGTACACGTCGCCCTTGGGGTCGGACCCCCCTGCGGCGCCCATTGCGGAGCGCACGCGCGCCTTGGTCTTCGCCTTGGCTTTCGCCTTCTTCTCGCGACGCCGGCGAGCCTCTGCGCGCGCCTGCAGCGCCTCCATCTCAGCCATCAGCGCCTCCTCCCCCTCCTCGCCGCCATCCCCGTCGGCGGCGGCGGCGGCGGCGGCGGCGGGCCCGCCCTCCTCCGCCTCGGCCGCCGCCGCCGCCGCCTTTGCCGCCACTGCGCGCGAGCGCCGCACGGCGTCGCGCCACTTGAGCAGCGCTCGGAAGTCCTTCTTGCCCAGCACGCGCAGGTCCTGGCACGCCAGGCGTACCTCCTCGCCGGTGGCCGGGTGGCGGTCCAGCTCCCCGCCGGCCGCGATCTTGAGCTCGTTCCAGGCGCCAAGCGCCTCCGCGGGGCGCTCGCTGTCGATGAACGCCTCGCCCGCGTCCGCAGACTTGAACAGCACGCCGCTGGCGCTGTCGTAGCCCCCTCGGTTGCGCTTGTGCTCCCCGTCCTTGCGCTGCAGCACGTCCTCGCCCACGCCATCCTCCCCGCCGCCAGACTCGACGCTGGCGAACAGGCACGACGGGTCCAGCAGCCGCCGATCCAACTTGCCCGGCGCGCGAAAGCCGTGGCATGCAACGTAGATCTCGGCGGAGGTAGCGCGAGAGGCGAGCGGCTTGGTGCTCTCCACGCGCTCGAACAGCTGGTGGAAGGCGTATAGCAGCGCGTGATACTCCGGGCTGCGGAACACCTTTGTGAGGAACAGTCCCTTTGGCGCCAGAAAGTCCGTTGCCAACCGACACGCCTCCAGGATCAGCGCAGCCTGGGTGTACGCCTCCGCGCTCCACGCGCCGCCCACGTTGGGGGCGCCGTCGCACACCACCACGTCGAAGCGGCCGTTGGGCGGGAGAACCTTCTTGATTGCTGCGCGGCAGCGGTCGGTGGTGATGTCCTCAGTTAGGGTGATCACACCGCGGATGGGCTTGATGGGCACCAGGTCGATTCCCACGATAATGGAGGACATGGGCATGTACTTATGCGCAACCTGAGAGAAGGGGGGTTAGGAGGGGAGTATGGGGGGCAGCAGTATTGTTGGCACGCGCCTGCAGCCAGCCTCCAGGCGCGGCGCAGAGGTCCAGGAGCGAGGAGGACTTTGCGAGGAAGTCGTATTTTTTGTTGAGCTGCACCAGCTTGAAGGCTGCGCGGGAGCGGTACCCTTGCTCCTTCGCCAAGTGGTAGAACTTGTCTGCGGGGCGGCGCAGGCGGCGGAGTGAGACACGCGCAGGCGCGGACACAGCGCGCGGGACTCGGAGAGGCGCGCAAAGAGAGCACATAGCGCAGCCGCCGCAACACATCGCCCGCGGCGGCTCACAATGGAGAGCAGCCAGCCCAGGGCGCCAGTTGCGCACGCGCTGCGCTGCACGGCACACGCACGCGGCACGGGCGTGGCGGGCTGCTGCGAGCGAGGCGGGATGGCGACGCGCGAGCCAGCAGCCGCCGGGTGCGAGACCGTCGCAGCAGGGGCGCCCGGGCCGGGCAGTGGCGCCTCGGGCACGCACCAAGACGGTGCTTTCCCTTGGTCTTCTTGGGCATTGCGGGCGCGAGGCCTAGGAGGCGAGGGCGAGAGCGCGAGGGCAAGAGTTACCCCGGATGTCCTTCACTCACACGCAACACACGACTGCTGCACACACTACTGACTGCTGCTTTGGTGTGAGGTGTGACACAGAGCCGCCCAACGGAGAAGCGAGCGAGTATGCGTCATGCACGGGCGCCCCATTTCATCAGCGTACGACCGCGTTTGGCGAGCACTCGTTGGCGCCGTCGCTGAGCCTATGCCGTCCACGCTGACGGCGCCTTGCGGCGCCGCGCTGGGCGTGCGGTGCGGCCCGAGACGGTCGGCTTCGCGCGCAGCCGCTCACTCTTCCCAGACGCGCCTGGGAAGGAGCGCCTCTGCGGGCGGCAGATTGTCGGTGCGTGGCGCCCGACCTGGGCCTGGCTGCGGGGATCTTGACTGTGTGCCTGCGCAAACAACACTCTCAGCTCCTGACTGTGCGCCTTGCCCGCAGGCACCGACCACGTCTCGCACGCCTGGGACCAGCGCAGGCGCTGCCAACCGTCTGGATGAGGCGGCCGTGAGTGCGTTGCACGACGCCATGTCAGACTTCCTGCGCGGGCGGGCGGTGGGTGGAGGCTCACTGAGCTCTGCGGCGGCGCTGACCCTCGCCGCGGCGCTGGTGCCTCCGCTGCTGAGCGCGGTAGATGGCGCGGGGCGCGGGGCGGCGCTGGAGCAGCTTCTGGGCGTGGTTGCGGCGGTGGCCGCCCGAGACGGCGACCACTCAGCAGCGCTCGCCCAGGAGGCGGAGGAGGAGGAAGAGGCGCCTTCCGAGCTGCAGCTGACCCAGTCCGTGGCGCACACGGCAGGCGCGCGCCCGTTGCGCCCCAGGCGCCTCGCTCAGAGCGCCTTAGCCACAACGTGTCAACATGCACTTTTCCCAACTCGCTTTTCCCACTCACCGCTACCCCCCCGCCCGCGCAGATCCGGGCGAGCAGGCTTTGCGTTCGGAGCTGGGCGGCGTGATTCTGGGCGCGCTGAGGGAGCGTGAGAGCGCGGCAGGGACAGCATCGCCCCCTCCGGGGCCCCACGAGGTGTGCGCACACTCTCTCCCGTCGCA
>Ga0049083_10000891_pt1 | contig 11088 bp, 9 predicted proteins | sample GreLakmeMI27MSRF_FD_66719 | JGI IMG/M metagenome (GOLD analysis project Ga0049083, IMG submission 66719) | Freshwater lentic microbial communities from great Laurentian Lakes, MI, USA - Great Lakes metaG MI27MSRF | ecosystem: Environmental > Aquatic > Freshwater > Lake | place: Great Lakes...
GATGACGCCCTCGTTCGCGCCGCCGTGCAGCGGGCCTTTGAGCGTGCCGATGGCGCTCGTGATCGCGGAATACATATCGCTCAGCGTGGCGATGGTGACGCGCGCGCTGAACGTCGATGCGTTCATACCGTGGTCGGCGTGGAGCACGTAGCACACGTCCATCGTGGCTTCCATGTCCTTGGTGGGCACGGTGCCGTTGACCATCCAGAGGAAGTTCGCGGCTTCGCCGAGTTTGGGGTCGGGCGGGACGAGCGACAGCCCCTGACGGTTGCGATGAAAGTAGGCCGTGACGACCGGCACCTGCGCGATAAGCCGGAGGGCCTTGCGCCGTTGGGAATGCTGCGAATCATCCTCGCTCGTCGTGTCGAAGCAGCCCAGCGCCGACACCGCCGTGCGCAGCGCATGCATGGGCGGCGTTTCCTTGGGCAGCTTGCAGATGATGTCGATGACGCCCTGCGGGATGTCGCGGAACTGCGCCAGCGTCGCCTTTAATTCGGGGAGTTCCTTCGCGTTCGGGAGATGGTTGTGATGCAGCAGGTGGACGACTTCCTCGTAAGTGACCTTGCCGGCCAATTCGTTGATGTCGTAGCCGCAATAAATCAGCTGGCCGATGTCGCCTTTGACATCGCTCAGGCGGGTCTGGGCCGCGATCACGCCTTCAAGGCCTTTGCTCGTTGCTGCTGCCGTAGGTGTGCTCATGCTTCAAGTCTCGGATACAATCGTTTAAAAATCGTGCGCGAATCTAGGTAGCGGCCAATGACGGGTCAACGGATTTCAAAGTTCAACCAAACTGCTGGGACCAGGGGCAGGCCAGAGCGCGCGGACAAACCATCAGAAGGGCGCTTGGGTAGCCAACGCGGTGCGCTCCGCTTGCCTACTCCCGGACCGTCGCCTGCAACTTCTGCTTCAGCGCGTCCACTGCACTCGCGTGCGCGGCGTTCACGTCGTTGTCCGTGAGCGTCTTGTCGGCGGCGCGGTAGGTGAAGGCGTAGGCGAGGCTCTTCTGGCCGGCGGGCACGTTCTTGCCACGGAACACATCGAACAGCTCGACGCTCTCCAAGTTCGCGGGCTTAGCCTGCTTCACGGCGGACAGCACGGCGTCGTGCGTGGTGGCTTCTGGCACGAGTATAGCAAGGTCGCGGCGGCTGGCGGGGAATTGCGGCAGCGGCTTGAAGGACTTGGTCGGATTGCGGCGGGCGAGCAGCTCGTCGAGGCGCAGTTCGGCGAGGAAGACGGCGTCGCGCAGGTCGTATTGCTTCGCGAGGGCGGGAAGCAACTGGCCAAGTTCGCCCAGCGGCAATTTGCCGCCGAGGGTGATGCTTGCGGATTCAAGGAACAGCGCCGTCGGCTCCGCGCGCCTGCCGAACTGGATGCCGCGCAGGCCGAAGTGCTCCAGCAGGTCTTCGACGAGGCCCTTGAGGTCCATTGCGTCAAACTTCGCGTCGCGGTCGTCGCCGCTCCAGAATGCCACCGCACGCTGGCCGGTTAGGGTGATGGCCACGCGGCGCTCCTCCTTCGGTTGGCCGTTCACGTTGGTGAACACGCGGCCAATCTCGAACAGCGCCAGGTCGTGGTTCTGTCGGCGCAGGTTGTGCCGGAGAGAATGGAGCAGGCCGGGTAGCAAGGAGGGCCGCAGCAAATCCATGTCCGCACTGAGCGGATTGGCCAGCAGCACGGATTCCGCATTCCGCATTCCGCACTCCGCACTCGAAATGAGCGTCTGGCCTTGCGCCTCGTTCAAGCCGAGGCCAGTGAGCAGTCGGCGCACGTCGGCGAGTTGGTCATACACCGCGTCGAACGCGTTCGTGCCGACCGCGCAGCGCGGGGCGGTGCTGGGAATCTTGTCCACGCCGTGCAACCGCGCGATTTCCTCGATGAGATCCACGTCGCGCTTGAGGTCCACGCGGAAGCTTGGGATGGAGAAGAATGCCGATTGCCGATTGCCGACTGCCGATTGCGTCAGGCCGAGGCTCGTGAGGAAGCCGGCTTGTTGCTCAGGCTCGATGGCGACCCCGAGCAGTTCGTTGGTCTTGGCAAACCGCAGGGAAACCTCCTTCGGCTGCCCGGGTTTCGGGTAGGCGTCCACCACGCCGGGAACGAGCGTGCCACCGGCAGTTTCAAGAATGAGCTGCACCGCGCGCTGGCTCGCGTAGTCCGCGATGCTGACATCACAGCCGCGCTCGAAGCGGTAGCTGGACTCGCTGCGAATGCCGAGGGCCTTGCTGGTGCGGCGGATGTTCGTGGGCGCGAAGTAGGCGCTCTCGATGAGCACGTCCCTGGTGTCGTCGCGAATCTCCGTGTTCGCGCCGCCCATCACACCGGCGAGCGCGATGCCCTTCTGCTCGTCGGCGATGAGAAGTATGTCGTTCGTGAGCGTGCGCTCCTGATTGTCGAGTGTCTTGAACTTCTCTCCGGCGGCTGCGCGACGGATGATGATGGTCGGCTTGCCGTCCGCGCCCTTGGCCACCAAGTGGTAGTCGAACGCGTGCAGCGGTTGGCCGGTTTCGAGCATCACGTAGTTCGTCACGTCCACGATGTTGCTGATACTGCGGATGCCGACCTTCTCCAGCGTGGTGCGCAGCCAATCGGGGCTTGGCCCAACCTTCACGCCGGTCACAACGCGCGCAGTGTAGCGGGGGCAAAGCTCCGGCTCCTGCAAGTTGACTACGACGAACTTCGCCACGTCTTCGCTGGCCGTTGAAAGCTGACCGCTAATGGCTGGCACCTTCAGCGCATTGCCCGTCACCGCTGCAATCTCCCGCGCGATGCCGATGACGCTGTTGAGGTCCGGTCGGTTCGGGGTGACTTCGAGGTCGTAAATCACGTCGCTGCCCGCGCGCCCGAGATACTCGGCGAAGGGTTGGCCGACTTTCGCGTCCGGCGGCAGGATGATGATGCCCTCGCCGTCCTCGCCGAGGCCGAGCTCCTTGTTCGAGCACATCATGCCCTGGCTCACGACGCCGAAGACCTTGCGCTCCTTGATGACGAACGGCTCCTTCTCGCCGGCCTTCAGCGGCAGAGCGAAGTTCGGCAGGATGACCGCGACCTTGTCGCCCGCCTGATGGTTCTGCGCGCCGCAGATGATGGTGCGCTCGCCCGTGCCGTCGGCGATGCGGTTGATGGAGAGCTTGTCCGAGCCGGCGACCTTGTCCGTGGTGAGAACCTGCCCGACAACGACGCCCTCGAACTCGCCGCCGAGCTTCTGCACGCCCTCGACCTCGAGGCCGAGCATGGTGAGTCGCTCCGCGAGTTCCTCGGGCGACCAGTTGAAATCAACGTATTGCTTGAGCCAGTTCAGGGTGACTTTCATGGCGGAGGAAAAGTGGTGGTTTAGAACTGTCTCAGGAACCGCACGTCATTCTCGTAGAAGAGCCGGATGTCCGTGATGCCGTAGCGGAGCATGGCGTTGGGCTGGTTCATCGGTTCAAAGAGCTTTTGCCAGCGGCAGGATGTCGTCGAAGTGCCCGTCGCAGTGCTCCAACTCCAGTTTGTGAGCGGCGCCGCAGGCGGCGATGACGATGTCGCTGGTGGGGACGGTGACACCTTTCTCGCGGCAGCGCAGCGCGAGCTTGGATGCCAGACGCCAGACCGCCTCGTTCACCGGCACGCGCTCGATCTCGCTTTCCATCTCGGCCAGCTCGCGCTTCTCCTTGGCTCCGCGCACTCCGTGCCAGAGTTCGACGAGGGTCATGTCGCACCACGCCGCCTCGCCGCTCAAGACCAGCACTTCCACGCGGTCGCCCGCTTCCGACTCCCGGCCGCGGAGGTATTCCACCCAACTGGATGTATCAACGAGTTTCACCGTCTGGCCTTGGGCATGTCGGCTTCGCGCATCGTCTTGAGGTCGGCCTGGGTCATGAAGTCCTTGAACTGGCCGCGCACGCGAGCGTTAAGCTTTTCCAGCCGCTTGAGCCGGTTGAAGCGCTCCACGGCGGTGACCACGGCCTCCCGCTTGGTCTTGGCGCCCGTGTATTTCATGGCTTCTTCCAGCAAGCCTTCAGGAATATCAATCGTCGTCTTCATGCTTCCAGTATCGGGTGCATTCGGATTCCGTCAAACTGAGATTTGGAACCCATATTCCAGCCTCAGAACTGTCTCAGGAACCGCACGTCGTTCTCGTAGAAGAGGCGGATGTCGGTGATCCCGTAGCGGAGCATGGCGATGCGTTCGATGCCGAAGCCGAAGGCCCAGCCGGTCCAGACCTCGGGGTCGTAGCCGACGTTCTCGAAGACTTGCGGATGGACCATGCCGCAGCCGGCGATCTCCAGCCAGTCCTTGCCGAGTTTCTTCACGAGCGCGTTAGTGAAATCAATCTCCAGGCTCGGCTCGGTGTAGCTGAAGTAGTGCGGACGAAAGCGCAGCTTCACGTCGCTGCCGAGCACATCCTTGAACACGGCCTCGACGGTGCCCTTCAGGTCACCGACGGTGACGTTCTTGTCCACGTAGAGGCCCTCGATCTGGTGGAAGGTCGGGTTGTGCGTAGCGTCGGCGTTGTCACGGCGATAAACACGGCCCGGCACGATGATGCGAATGGGCGGGGGCTGAGACTGCATCACTCGGATCTGCACCGAGGAAGTGTGTGTCCGAAGTAGCTGAGCGTTCTTGGTCGAGAGTTGAGAGCCGGAAGCCTGCGCGACGTGGAAGGTGTCCTGCGAGTCGCGCGCGGGATGGTCAGCGGGGGTGTTGAGGGCGTCGAAGCAGTGATACTCGTCCTCAATTTCCGGGCCGTCCGCGACGGCGAAGCCGACTTTGCGAAAGGCGTTCACGATGTCGTCGGTGACTTGCGTGAGCGGGTGGAGTTTGCCCACGGCACGGCGGCGACCGGGGAGCGTCCAGTCGGTCGGATCTTTGGGCAGGGCGGCCTTGAGTTCGAGTTCGCTGCGGCGGGCGACGAGGGCCGTTTCGAGTTCGAGCTTGGCTGCGTTGATCGCTTTGCCGGCGGCGGGCTTTTCCTCTTTGGGCAGCGTGCCGAGTTGCTTCATCAGCGCGGTGAACTTGCCTTCGCCGCCGAGGAACACGCCCTTGGTCTGCTCCAGCGCGGGCAGGTCTGCGGCGGCGGCGAGCGCGGCGAGTGCCTCGGATTTCAACGGGTCGAGCTGGGCCAGAAGTGACATGACGCGTGAGAATTCAGGAGTCGGAATTTAGAATCCAGTAGAAAGCAAAACGGGCGGCCCTGTGAAGGTCGCCCGTTGCTCGTAAAGTGGTTGACTGATTCGCTCAGACCTTGGCGAGTGTGGCCTCGGGCTTGGCTGCGAGGGCGGTTTGCGCTGCCTTGATCAGTTCGCCAAACGCGGTCGTGTCGGTCGCGGCGAGGTCGGAGAGCACCTTGCGGTCGAGCCCGATTTTGGCGGCCTTGAGGCCCTCCATGAAGCGACTGTAGGTAAGGCCTGCGGCGCGGACGGCAGCGTTGATGCGGACCTGCCAAAGGCGGCGGTAGAGGCGTTTCTTGGTCTTGCGGTCGCGATAGGCGTATTGGCGGGCGTGGTCCACCGCGTCGGAGGCGTAGCGGTAGAGTTTTGAGCGCCGCATGCGATACCCCTTCGCGGCGGTGATCATCTTTTTACGGCGCTTGCGAGAAGCGGGAGCGTTAGTTACGCGCATGGATTAGAGAAAGTTGAAAGTTGAAGGGTGAAAATTGAGGAGATCAGTGGCTGAAGGGCAGGCACGACTTGATACGATACTCGTCGGTCTTGTGGACGAGGGCGCGCTTGCCGAGGAAGCGGCGGCGCTTGGCCCCCTTGCCAGTTAGCAAGTGGCGGCGGCCAGCGCGCGCGCGGAGAATCTTGCCGGTGCCGGTAACTTTGAACCGCTTGGCGACTGCTTTTCTGGTCTTGATGCCTTTTGGACGACGCATAATTTGAACTCGTTCTCTAAAAAAGAGGGCGCACTGTAGGCAACGGTGATGTGTGGTGCAAGGCGTATTTTCCTTTTCTTTAGAGTTGGGCATTCGGACAGAGCCTTGAGCACGTCTGCGTCGCAGTTGACCTGTGGTTTCTCAATTCCAATTTCGGAGAACGGTATTCGCGCTGGAATGAGATTTCAGCCAAATGCTCCGAGGCCGGGAACTTGCAGTCATTTCCCACTTTCACTCCAACCGCCCGACAGTCAAAAAATTACTCGTCCCTCATTCCTTCCTTGCCGCGCTAATGGAAATGCTCCTGCACTGCCCCTACTTGGACTTCACGTCGTAGCAGAGCAGGGTGTCCTGGTCGCGGAGGTAGAGCTTGCCACCGGCGATGACGGGGTGTGCCCAACTGTTCTTGCCGCTGCGGTCGGGTTGCTCGAAGCGGCCCTTCTCCACGTAGCCGGTGGTCGTCGCCTCGATGAGGGCGACGTTGCCCTTGCCGCCTTCGCTGCGGCAGTAGAGGTGGCCGTCGGCATAGGCGACGGCACCCTTGCCCACGCCGCCGTTTTTCCACGCGACTTCGCCAGTGCTCATCTCCATGCACGTCCAACCGCCGCTGTCGGAGTGACCGTAAAGGTGCTTGCCCAGGAGGATGACGCCGCCGTGGTGGTTCACGATGTTCTTGTTCGCATAAACCTCCTCGGTGCCGATGACGCTGCTGTCGGGCTTGAGCTTGAAGAGATTGCAGCCAACGCCGTAGCCGGAGGTGACGAAGACGAGGTCGCCGCTCAGGACGGGCGTGGGGATGCTGGCGGTCGCGCCCTTGCGGGGGGCACGCCAGAGGAGGTTGCCGGTCGTGGCCTCGATGCCGGCGACGCTCTCTTCCGTGAACTGCACGTAGTGCCGCTTGCCGCCGAAGTCCGACGGGACGATGGAGGAGTAGGCCGCGCGGTCCGTCCACTGCTTGCTCTGCCAGAGGAGCGCGCCGGTCTTCTTATCGAGGGCGACCATCGTGCCCTGCTTGCCGCCGGGGGTGAGAAGGACTTTGTTGCCGTCCACGAGCGGGCTTTCGGTGTAGTTCCAACCGGCGTAGCCACCGCCGAAATCTTTCTGAAAACTCTTGCTCCAAACCACCTTGCCGGTCTTCGCGTCGAGACAAACGAAGTCGCCGAACTGGCCAAGCGCATAAATCAGGCCGCCGTCAATCGCCGGTGTGCAGCGCGTGCCGGGATAGTTGCCGCCGGGCTTGCCGATGGTCTCGGACTGCCAAAGCTCCTTGCCCTTCAGGTCGAAGGCTAGCACGCGTGCGCCGTCCGGGCCGTCGCCCATCGTGATGACGCGTCCGTCAGCGACGGAGACAGTGGAGTAGCCGGTGCCGAGGCCCGTGGCCTTCCACGCGAGCATCGGGCCTTCCTTCGGCCAAGCTTTCAGCAAGCCAGTCTCGGTGGAGATGCCGTCGCGCTTCGGTCCGCGCCACGTGGGCCAGTCGCCGGGCGCGGCGGTGGCGGTGAGAAGTGAGGTGAAGACAAGGAGGGGGGGCAGGAGCGTGGACAGGTTCATATTAGTTGTAAGGCCGAGTGAAACAAAGGGGGTTGAAAATGGGAATGTGGAACGCACGCGAGGTTTTCCCCTGGAGCGCGGACGCCCACGTCCGCAACAAACCAGCCCGGACGTGGGCGTCCGTGCTCCAAGGAAATGGCCCGGGAAGGGAAGTTCACAATTCCTACTTGGCAGCCTTGGGCTTCTCGACGGCGGCGACTTTCAGCACCAGCGTCTGGTCCACCTTGATGGTCTGGCCGTTGAGCTTGAGCTCGGCTTGGAGCGTGAGCTTGTGCTCGCCGGGCGTGGCGTCGGGCTTGGTTTCCAGCGTGAGCTTCGCGTCGGTGCCGTTGAGCGGGATGGTGAGCTTGGCGGCGGAGATGCCCTTCGCGCTGGCGGGCACGACGAGGTTCACGTCCACGGGATCCTTGAAGTCGTAGAGTCGGGCCAGCTTCACGGGGACTTCCACCTTGCCGCCCTGGGCAAGGGACTGCGCGGCTGGCTCACTCAACGTGATGGGCGCGGCGGTGACTTTGAGCGTGATGGGCAGCGAGTAGAACGCGGCGTCCACATCGCGCGGCTTGGACTTGTCCGTCATCGCCTTCATCGCGGTCTGTGCGGCGGTCTTCTTGGCCTCGGCTTCCTTGGCCTTGGCTTCCGCGTCCTTCACGGTTTTTTCGGCGGCCGTCTTGGCCTCGGGGGGAGCGGTGACTTTGGCAGCGGCGTCCTTGGCTTCCTTCGCGGCCTTTGTGGCGGCGGCGGCTTCCGTGTCAGCGGCTTTGGCGGCGGCTTCAGCGGCCTTGGACGCGTCCATGTAGGGGCGCATCTTGCCCTTGGCGCGGGTCTGGAGCCAGAAGGTGTGCTCGCCGGGCCCGAGTTTTTGTTCAGCGAGATTCAGCACGAGCTGGATGGACGCGGTGTTCGTGCCGCCGGCCAGCTCGGCCATTTTCTCAAGGTCCTTGTTGCCGGTGACCTTGAGCTTCACGTCGGTCTTGAAGTCGGCGCGCCGGGTGAAGTTCACCGGGATGAGCAGCTTGTTAAACACGCACGTCTCCAGCGGTTGCTTGGCCTCCATCGCGAAGGTCAGTGGCGCAGACTCGCGGTCGGTGACGGCCATAGGGAAGCTGCGCGCGAGGCGGGTGTGGGGGGCTTCGGTGGTGTTGTTGTCGGTCGCCATGTCCCAGTTCACCGTGGTCAAGCGCGTCTCGCGGACGAGTTGCGTGTCGCCGACCTTCGCGGTGCCGTTGATTTTGATTTCGGCGAGCGCGGCGGGCGCGTCGTCCTTGGCGGCCAGGAACAGGCTGGTGGTGTTGACCCCAGCAGGAATGCGCACGGGCGACGCGGTTACGCCAGCGGGCAGACCCGAGACCGTCACGTTGATGTCATCCTTGAAACCGTCACGGCGGAACACGAGCAGCTTGATGGGCAGCGCCTCGCCGCGCCACAGCGACGACGCGCTGGTGACGACATCAGCGGGGGCCTTCTTCGTCGGCGCGGAGTCGGGCACAGCGACGAGGCGGAAGTCCGGAGACTCTTTGCGCAGCGTGAGCAGATAGAGGTTGCGTGCGCTGGCGACGGTGCGCCCGAAGAGGTCACGGATGCCGATGCGGTAGGCGCCGTCCTCCTTCGCCTCGAAGCGCCCGACGGGGTCGCGGTGCGCGGTGTTGAACTCCGGCCCGCCGGCGTTCGCGACGGACTCGGTCAGCTCCAGCACATCGGTGAACGTCTCCTCGCCCTTTTCATTCTTCGCTGCCTTCTGGATGACGACGTGCGGCGCAGTGGGCAAGCCAAGGCGATGCGACGTGACCTCCAGCCAGTAGGCGTCGCCCTTCTTCGCGTCGAAGGCGAACCAGTCGCGGTCGTTCGGCGTGGCGAACTGGCCGGCGATCGTGGCTGGCAGGGAAACCGTCTGCGCCTTGTCCGGCGAGTTGTTCGGCTCCACCTCGGTGATGACGGAGCCGTTGGCGAAGGTGAGCAACGCAGGATTCGAGAGCGCGCCGTTCGCGCCCTTCACGCGATACTCGAAGCCGTCCAGCCCCGCGCTCGCGCCGCCGAGGGAGAGCGTTGTGGCGAGGCGCTGACGCGCCGCCGGGTCAGCGGGTGCGGTGAGGTCCACGGCGAGTTGGTCCAAAACTTTACCGGCCACAGAGACCTTCGAGGGCGAGCCGCCGGGAAGATTGCGACCGAAGACCGTGACCTTGGCTGGCTTTCCCTGCTCGGCCGCCGGGGGGAAAACGAAGTCAACGTGCGGCCCAGTCGTGAGGGTGAGACGATAGAAATACTGGTTGCCGCCGCGGAAGACGAAGTCATAAACCTTCACGATGAGCGTGCCGTCCGCCGCCGCTGTGTGGTCGAGCAGACCGCCCAGCCGCGCGCGCTCCAGCTCGCTGCCATCGGGTGCGAGCAGCAGCAGCGCGGACGCCGCGCGCGAGTCGAGTTCGCGGGCCGCGCAGCTCACGAGGACGCGCTGGCCTTTCTTCACGGTGAACTTGTAGAAGTCCGACGCCTGGCTGTCGGTCCGCCCGTTGATGACGGATTCCAAGGCAACTTCCTGCGCCGTCTCCGCCGTGCCGTTGCCGCTCTTCTCCAGCACTTCAGCGAACGTGCCGACGGCGAAGGCCCGCGGATTCGACAGCCCGAAACGCCCGAGCACCCGTGCCTCGTAAGTTCCCGGCGGCACATCGCTGGCGACGGTGATGGTGAACTGGTTCGCCGCCGCGAGCGCCTTGGCAGTGATGCCGGGGTGGTTGAAGCGCAACTGGGCCTCATCCATCTCCGCGCCAGTCGCCGCCACATCCACAGTGGAGCCGGACTTCGCGCCGGGCGGGAAGACGGTGTGGAGCTTGGGCTGCGGGAGCTGGGCGGACGCCACGAGCGCGGAGGCGAGAAGGACGGCGAGGAGCGGTTTGGTAGTCACGAGTCGGCGGGGGTTTTGATGGGGTGCGCGGCGCATTTTATTTGTAGTGAAAGACTGACGGCGGTGGGCGCGGGGGAATTGAAGAAGAAATGGAGCGGGTGCGCCTCACGCCAAAATCTCCCGCAGCACTCGCCCGTGCACATCCGTCAGGCGGAAGTCACGTCCGCCGAAGTGATAGGTCAGCTGCTCGTGGTCCAGGCCCAGCAGGTGCAGCACGGTCGCGTAGAGGTCGTAGATCTCGCACTTGTCTTCGACGGCGTAGTAGCCCAACTCGTCCGTCGCACCGAAGGCCGTGCCGCCCCGCACGCCGCCGCCCGCCAGCCAGAGGCTGAAGCCGAAGGGGTTGTGGTCGCGCCCGTCGCTGCCCTGCGAGAAGGGCGTGCGGCCAAACTCGCCGCTGAAGAGGATGAGCGTGTCGTCGAAGAGGCCGCGCGCCTTCAGGTCGGTGATGAGGCCGGCGAGGCCGGTGTCCACCTGCGCCGCCATCGCGCCGTGGCCTTCCTTGATTTTGCCGTGCTGGTCCCACGGGTTCGCCGCGCCGCCCGCGCCGATGCCTTGGTTCAGACAGCTCAGTTCCACAAAGCGCACGCCGCGCTCGATGAGCCGCCGCGCGACGAGGCATTGCCGCCCGTAGGCCGCGCATTGCTTGTTCGGCGAGTCGAGGCCGTAGAGGCGCTTGGTGGCGTCGCTTTCGCCGGTGAGGTCGCACAGCTCCGGCACGGCGGACTGCATGCGGTAGGCGGTCTCGTAGTTGCGAATCGCGCCTTCAATCGCGGCCTCGCCGGTC
>Ga0049083_10000893_pt1 | contig 11076 bp, 10 predicted proteins | sample GreLakmeMI27MSRF_FD_66719 | JGI IMG/M metagenome (GOLD analysis project Ga0049083, IMG submission 66719) | Freshwater lentic microbial communities from great Laurentian Lakes, MI, USA - Great Lakes metaG MI27MSRF | ecosystem: Environmental > Aquatic > Freshwater > Lake | place: Great Lakes...
GATATTGCTGCTGCATTAGAAGCAGCTGGACAAGTTGTAGACAGAAAATTTATAACTAGCGGTATTGTTAAAAGAACTGGAAAATATTCAGCAACAGTTAGACTTCACAGAGATGTTGTTGTAGACCTTCCTTATGAAATTGTAGCAGAAGTTTAATTTTTTGCAATACAAATATTATAATCCCGTCGATTTTCGTCGGGATTTTTTTATTGAGATATTTTAGATGGTTTTAAATAATCAATAAATATTTTTAAAAAAAAAGATTCATTGAAATACAACTATTGTTTTGATTTTTAAAGTTAAATAGTTATTTTGCAATATCGAAATTAATATCAAAAACGAATGAAATACAAGCGGCTAACCAAAGAACAATTCGAATCTTTGCACAATGAGTTTATTAATTTTCTCGCTACACAAACTATAGATAAAAAAGAATGGGATACAATAAAAATTGAAAAACCTGAAGTAGCTGAACAAGAATTAGATGTTTTTTCAGATTTAATATGGGAGGGTGTTTTGACTAATACCAATTATTTAGAACATTTTTCAAAAACCCACATTTTTTTATTTCACTGTCAAGAAAAATTAATTCAATCAATAGTTCTTAAAGCAACTGATACCCGTGTCGATTTTATGCAAAAAGATGGATTACAATGGCTAAGTGATAATTTGTTTACTGACAATGTAGAAATTCATATTGGAAAAAAGAAGTATGAAGACGAACGTAATAATGCAATTTTTAAAATAATAACTGAGGGAGCAATTCTGAGCGACGGACAGCTGTATCTTCAAGTTAATGAAGTTTTACAGAAATAATTTATTTAACTATATAAATCCAATCTTTACTCACTATCCCATATAAATACTATTGTCTATTTTATTATGAATATTCAAATTAAAATACAAAATTTACGAGAAGAGCTGAATCAGCATAATCATAATTATTACATTTTAGATGCTCCCTCAATTACCGATTTTGAGTTTGATCAAAAACTTAATGAATTAATTGAACTTGAAAATCAGCATCCACAATATTATGATGAAAATTCACCAACTCAAAGAGTAGGAGGCACAATTACAAAAAATTTCGACACAGTATTGCATGATTACCGTATGTATTCTTTGGACAACTCTTATTCTAAGGAAGATTTATTAGATTGGGAAACTAGAATTCAAAAAGTTCTTGGAAATGTTCCGCTCCAATATACATGTGAATTAAAATATGATGGTGCATCAATCTCAATTTCTTACGAAAATGGGGTATTAAAGAGAGCTGTTACCAGAGGTGATGGTTTTCAGGGGGATGATGCAACGAATAATATTAAAACTATTAAAACGATTCCCTTGATATTAAAAGGAAACTATCCAAATAAGTTTGACATTAGAGGTGAAATCATCTTGCCAATTAAAGGTTTTGAAAAAATGAATCTCGAATTAATTGAGATCGGTGAAATCCCTTATTCAAATCCGAGGAATACAGCATCAGGAAGTTTAAAATTGCAAGACAGCGGAGAAGTTGCAAAACGACCTTTAGAGTGTCTGCTATATAATTTAGTTGGAAATGATTTGGGGATAAAATCTCAATTTGAAGGTCTAAAAGCTGCAAGAAATTGGGGTTTTAAAGTTCCAAATGAATCTATTTTAGCTAACTCCATAGACGATGTTTTTAATTTTATTCACTTCTGGGATTCCAATCGATTTAATTTACCTTATGAAACTGATGGAGTTGTAATAAAAGTTGATAACTATGACTATCAAGAAGAGCTTGGTTATACTTCAAAATCGCCAAGGTGGGCAATTGCTTATAAATTTAAAGCGGAACAAGTAGTAACTACATTGAATTCTATTTCGTATCAAGTGGGTAGAACAGGGTCAATTACGCCAGTGGCTAATTTGTTGCCAGTGCAATTAGCAGGGACCATTGTAAAAAGAGCTTCTTTGCATAACGCAGATCAAATAGAAAAATTAGATATTAGAATAGGTGATACAGTATTTGTTGAAAAAGGCGGAGAAATTATCCCGAAAATTGTTGGTGTCGATTTTAATAAACGCGCTGGTAATTCTCAAATTACAACTTATATAAACCATTGCCCTGAATGCAATTCAATCTTAATACGAGTAGAAGGAGAGGCTAATCATTATTGTCCAAATTTTTATGGCTGCCCTCCACAAATTATTGGAAGAATCCAACATTTTATATCCAGGAAAGCAATGGATATTGAAGGACTTGGAGGTGAAACAGTGGCTTTGTTATTTTCAAACAATTTAGTAAAAAATTATGCTGATTTATATGAGTTAACTGTAGAACAAATTCTTCCTCTGGATCGAATGGCTCAAAAATCTGCTGAAAATTTAGTTAAGGGTGTTAAAAAATCAACAGAGATACCATTTGAACGGGTATTATTTGCCTTAGGAATTCGTTATGTTGGTGAAACCGTGGCGAAAAAATTAGCGAAACAATATAAATCAATTGATGCCATTCAAAAAGCTACTTTGCTTGATTTATTACTAGTTGATGAAATTGGAGAAAAAATTGCTCAAAGCGTGGTTGATTTCTTTGTAAATGAAGATAATGATATAATCATAAGGAGGTTGAAAAATTTTGGTATTCAATTAGAAGTTGTTGAAAAATACAATCCTAATGCAACTGAAAAACTAGTTGGAAAAACTTTTGTTGTTTCCGGAGTTTTTGAAAATATGACACGTGAAGAATTAAAAAATGCAGTTGAAGATAATGGAGGAAAAATAGGTAGCTCAATATCAACTAAAACAGATTATGTAATTGCAGGGGAGAATATGGGTCCCGCAAAATTAGAAAAAGCAAATCAACTTAAAATCCCAATCATTTCTGAAATTGATTTTTTGTCTTTAATCAAATGATATGAAAACAATTTGTTTATTTTAAAATTCAAAATTAAATTGCTATTGAAGTCCCAGTTGCTTTTTTAGACGTATTGCTTTCAAAGTAAAAATCAATACGTCCAAGTTGAACTCCATAACAACCCACTTGGTTTACAATCACTTCTTTATCTTCAGCATTCATCAGAATTGTTGGTTTGTCGAGAAAAGTATGTGTATGCCCACCAATGATTAAATCTATGTTTTTGGTTAATTTAGCTAATTTAACATCGCTAATTTTAGCTACGTCATTTTTATACTGATAACCAATATGTGAAAGGCAAATAACAAGATCGCATTTTTTTTCTATTTTTAATATTTTGGACATATCCTGAGCAATTTCAACAGGATCCAGGTATTTTGTTTCTTTAAAATTCCTTTTGTCAACCAATCCCTCTAATTCTACGCCAATTCCAAAAACTCCGACTTTAATTCCGTCTTTGACGAATATTTTATAGGGTTTTACATGAGTGTCTAAAAGGGTGTTTTTTAAATCGTAATTTGCATTTACGAATTCAAAGGATGCATTTGGCAATTGTTTATAAAGTCCATCTATTCCATTATCAAAATCATGATTTCCAATTGTGGCAAGATCATACTTCATTAAACTCATTAATTTAAATTCTATTTCACCGCCAAAATAATTAAAGTAAGGTGTTCCTTGAAAAATATCTCCTGCATCTAATACTAATAAATTTGAGTTTTCTTTTCGAATCATTTCAATTAATGCAGCTCTTCTTGCCACGCCACCCATATTTGGATTTTTTGGATGTGTTGCAGGAAAAGGGTCTATATAACTATGAACATCATTAGTATGTAAAATCGTTAGCTGTTTTAAATTAAGATTAGGTGTTGAGGCTTGCTCGTTTGTTGCTGCATAACAAAGTTGATTTAATCCTCCTAAGCTTACAATAGCTGAACTTACTAGCGTTTTTTGCAAAAAATCACGTCTATTCATAATACTATATTTCTCCATAACTTTTTACTTGGCTGATTGATATACACATTACTCTTTTGTAATTCTGATATCTTTATTGAAAGTAATAATTTTAGTTTCTTTAAAATAATCAATAATAAGGTTTCGTAGCTTATATTCTAGATCATATTTTTCTATTGCATTTTTAAAAAATACCATATTATCACCACCATTTGACAAATAATCTGAAGTGACTACATAATACAATTTATCGTATTGTAATGAAGATCCATTTACTAAAATATTTTGTGCTTTATTATTTTTGTCTATTGTAAATGTGAGACCACTTAATGGATGGGGCTTTTTATCTTCTATAATAAAGTTAATCACTTCTATTAATTGCGATGCTTTAAAACCTATGACTACACAACTATTTTCAAATGGCATGATTTCAAATGCATCCCTTGCAGTAACAGTACCTTTTGAAATAATACTTCGAATACCACCCGTATTGAGCAAACAAATATCTATTGCTTTTCCTTCTTTTCGTTGAAATAATTTAGATGCTTTTTCAAAAGTAAGATCTGCTAAAAAATTCCCCATTGGAGTTTGCCATTCACCTATTTTATCAATTGTTTCTGGTGCATCTGAGAGAATTAAATTTAAATCGAAGTCAATCTTTTCTCTGTAAGGTTTAGTCGTATTTTCAATTTTATTTACATTTTCAATTACTCTTCTGTCAGACGTATTTAGAAAGTCTTCAGTAATTTGAATTTGTTTGCCTTCAATTTTTTGTATCGTATATTTTTTTTCAGCACAGGAAAGGATGACTTTAAATGTTAATAATAAAACAAAAAGTTTTAATACAACGTTATAGTTTACTATTTTAGCCATCGTCTTTATTCCTAATTTAAGTATATTTGCAAATCAAGTAAAAGTAGTATGTTTTTAAATTACTTTAAGAATTTTTACATAAAAAAATACGTTAAAAACAAACTTTCAAACGTAACAAATTTATTTCAAAACGCTAAAGTTATCACTGTTGGGATACTTATTGACGAAACGCTCTTTAATAAAAAAGAGGCGTTAATTGATCAATTAATTAATAACGGAATTGATGTTAACAACATCAGATTATTGGTTTTTAAAGACAAAATCCTAAAAAAAGAAACTTACAACTATCCCATTTTTAGTCAAAGTGATTTAAGTTGGATTGCAAAAATAATTAATAAAGATGCAGAAGCATTTATTGCAGAACCCTTTGATTTATTAATTAATTATTATGATGTGGAAAAAGTCTCCCTAATAATTGCGACAAATGAGTCTAAAGCAAAATTTAAAGTTGGTTTCGAATCCATTGACAAGCGTTTAAATCATTTTATCATAGAATCCAAAATTGAGGATTATGGCATTTTTGTCACGGAATTATTCAAGTATTTGAAAATATTAAATAAAATATAATATGCAATCATTAATTGGAACGGGTGTTGCGCTCGTTACTCCCTTCAAAAAAGATCTTTCTGTTGACGTTCAGGCCCTGAAGGATTTGGTGAATTTTCAAATTGATAATGGGATTAACTACCTAGTCATACTTGGAACAACTTCTGAAAATGCTACATTAACAAAAACAGAAAAAGAAACGATTATTAATACAATTGTTGAAATTAATAACAATCGATTACCCTTAGTTTTGGGCGTGGGTGGAAATAATACTGCTGAGCTAGTAGATGAATTAAAAAGTAATGATTTTTCAAATTTCACAGCCATTTTATCTGTTTCTCCCTATTATAATAAACCCACTCAAGAAGGAATTTATCAGCATTTTAAGGCAATAGCCGATGCTTCTCCAATTCCCATTATTCTCTATAATGTGCCTGGAAGAACAGCAAGTAATGTGTTGCCAGAAACTGTTATAAAATTAGCAGTTGATTTTAAAAATATTATCGGAGTAAAAGAAGCTGCTGGCGATATTGTTCAGTCAATGCGATTGATTAAAGATAAACCCGATAATTTTTTGGTTATTTCTGGAGATGATATGATCGCTTTGCCGATGGTCTTGGCCGGTGGTTCTGGAGTTATTTCTGTAATTGCGCAAGGTTTTCCTGATCAATTTTCTAAAATGATTGATTTTGGATTAAATAGAAGGGTAGATGATGCCTATAAAATTCATTATCTTTTATCTGATCCTATTGATATGATTTTTGAACAAGGAAATCCAGCAGGCATTAAGGAAGTGCTGAATTGTATAGGTTTAATGGATAATCCAGTGCGTTTGCCTTTAGTAAATGTGAATCAAGATTTAGCAAAGCGTATCGAAAAATTCACTACTGATTTTCTCAAAAACTAGTGGCTAAATTACTTAGAAAAATATATTTTTATAATCTACAATTAATACCTAAATTTGCATTTGTTTTTTACACCTCAAAAATGTTATTTTAGATAAGTTGAAATAATTAACTAATGAAGAAATTTTTATTATTATTTGCTTTTATTATTTTTTTATCATCTTGTAGCGAATATCAAAAAGCGCTAAAGTCTGAGGATTCTGCGGTTAAATTTGAATCTGCAACTAAAATGTATGATGCAAAAAAGTACAACAAGGCAATCCGACTTTTCGAACAAATTGCACCAGTATATAAAGGAAAGCCATCGGCTGAAAAAATGTTTTATATGTACGCTCAATCCCTTTATAAGACGGAACAGTACTATTTAGCGGGATATCAATTTGAAAGTTTTGCCTCAAGTTATCCTAGGAGTGAAAAAATTGAAGAGGCTTCTTTTTTAGGAGCAAAGTCATTTAGTTTTTTGTCACCTGTTTATAGTTTAGATCAGACAGATACCAATAAAGCAATTGATAAATTCCAAAATTACATCGAAAGCTATCCCGAGGGACAAAATATTACAGAAGCGAATTCATTGGCCAAGGTACTGAGAGAAAAATTAGAAAAAAAAGCATTTGAGAATGCCAAAATCTACAATACCATTTCTAATTATAAAGCAGCTATTGTTGCTTTAGATAATTTTATTGTTAATTTTCCAGGTACTCCATACAAGGAAGCCGCACTTTTTTATAAATTAGATTCTGCTTACACATTGGCTATAAATAGTGTACCCACGAAAATGAAAGAGCGCCTAGAAAGCGCAAAAAATGCCTACTCAGGCTTGATCAAATATAAAGCTGATACTGAATATAAAGAAAAAGCTGATCAAATGTTGGTCAGAATTGAAAACGATTTAAAACAATATACTAATTAGAAAGTTATGGATTTAAAGAAATCAAATGCGCCTGTTAACACTGTTACTTATAACAAAACTTTGATCGAAGAACGTACAGGTAACGTATACGAAGCGATCACAATAATGGCAAAAAGATCCAATCAAATTAATTCAGAAATTAAAAAAGAATTGACTGAAAAATTGGAAGAGTTTGCTACTTATAACGATAGTTTAGAAGAAATTTTTGAAAATAAAGAACAAATTGAAGTTTCAAAATTCTACGAAAAATTACCAAAACCCCATGCACTAGCTGTTCAAGAATGGTTAGATGATAAAATTTATTACAGAGATACTACAAAAGACTAATTATATGTCTGTTTTAAGTGGTAAAAAAATAGTACTAGGAATTTCTGGTGGGATTGCCGCATTTAAAACAGCAGCTTTGGTTAGGTTATTTGTTAAAGCAGGTGCTCAAATTCAGGTAATTATGACTCCTGCTTCTAAAGATTTTATTACTCCACTAACACTTTCTACTTTATCTAATAATCCCGTCTATTCAACTTTTTACGACGAAGAAAATGAAAATGCAAAGTGGAATAACCATGTCGAATTAGCACTTTGGGCTGATTTAATCGTGATTGCACCAGCCACAGCGAATACGTTGTCTAAATTAGTAAATGGCGCTTGTGACAATTTATTAATCGCCACCTATCTTTCTTCTAAATGCCCGATATATATTGCGCCTGCAATGGATTTAGACATGTACAAACATCCTTCTACAATTGAAAACCTAAATGCTTTAAAATCTTTTGGAAATCAAATAATTCCAGTAGAAATAGGTGCGCTTGCTAGTGGTTTATTCGGAGAAGGAAGAATGGCTGAACCCGAAAATATTATCTCTTTTCTTGAAAATGATATTGAAGGTAAATTGCCGTTAAAAGGAAAAAAAATTCTTATTACAGCCGGACCAACCTATGAAGCAATTGATCCTGTCCGATTTATTGGAAATCATTCAAGTGGGAAAATGGGTTTTGAAATTGCTATAAATGCTTTAGATCAAGGAGCTGAAGTTTTTTTGGTTACAGGCCCAACTCATTTAAACATTGAACATGTCAATTTAAAATTAATCAGAGTAACTGAAGCTAAAGAAATGTGTGAGGTTTGCCATGAACATTTTAATTCAGTTGATGTTGCTATTTGTGCTGCGGCAGTATCGGACTATAAACCCAAGTTTTTGGCCAGTCAAAAAATTAAAAAAAACAATAGTACTATAGAAATTGAACTAGAAAAAACAGAAGATATACTAGGATCTTTGGGAGAAATTAAAGGGACTAAGTTTCTTATTGGTTTTGCTTTAGAAACTGAAAATGAAATAGAAAATGCAACGTTAAAGATTCAGAAAAAAAACTTAGATTTGATTGTTTTAAATTCGCTCAATGATGTTGGGAGTGGTTTTGGAAAAGAAACAAATAAAGTTACCTTTATAAACAAAGATTTGCATATAGAACCTATGGAATTAAAATCTAAATCACTTGTAGCAAAAGATATTATTGACAGAGTTATTGCACATTTTAAAACAAATTAGTTCCAAAAATTAATTTAAAATTATATTTATTTAAATTTTTATCAATGAGAAACATAGTTTTAATTCTGTTTTTATTTTTTATCAGTAATGTTCATTCACAACAATTAAATTGTGAAATTTTGATTAATTCTGATAAAGTTGCAACCACTAATAATCAAATTTTTAGAAATCTTAAAAACTCCATAAGTGATTTTGTTAATAAAACAGATTGGACTGGAGTCGAATACAAGCAAACTGAAAGAATTGAATGCTCAATGGTTATCATAATTAACAGTTATGAATCAAATCAGTTTACGGCAACCATACAAGTACAATCTTCGAGACCGGTGTTCAACTCAACCTATTCGTCACCTGTTTTTAATTATAACGACAAAGATTTTGGATTTCGATACGTAGAATTTGAAAATTTATTATTTAACCCAACAAATTTTGATTCCAATTTAGTGTCGGTTTTAGCTTATTACTGCTATATGATTATTGGAATTGATGCGGATACATTGGGATTAATGACTGGCAATAAATATTATGATGTAGCGCAACAGATTGTTAGTGTGGCTCAGCAAAGTGGTTTTGCAGGTTGGGGGCAGTCTGATGGAAATCAAAATAGATATTTTTTAGTCACAGATATGTTAAGTGGAACATTTGATGATTATAGACTTGCACTTTATCAATATCACCGAGAGGGTTTAGATAATATGCATGCTGACATTAAAACTTCAAAAGATAAGGTGCTAGAATCTTTAACCACACTTTCTAATATATATAATGTTAGGCCTAATGCATTTTTAACCCGATTATTTTTTGATGCAAAATCAGACGAAATAGTATCAATTTTATCAGGAGGACCAAAGGTTTCGTTGAGCAAAACTATTGAAACTTTGAATAGAATCTCACCTTTAAATTCAAGTAAGTGGTTGTCCATTAAATTATAACTATTTTATTTATATTTTTCTAATTCATGATAACATCTTTATCTATTGAGAATTTTGCCCTTATTGAAAAATTAGATATCGATTTTTCAAATGGATTTTCAATTATAACTGGTGAAACTGGCGCAGGAAAATCAATACTTCTTGGTGCATTAGGTTTAGTTTTAGGGAAGCGAGCCGACTTAGCATCGCTAAAAAATAAAGATGAGAAATGTATTGTTGAAGCAAATTTTTCAATAGGAACCTACGGACTTGAATTATTCTTTGAGTCCAATGAATTGGATTATGAAGCCGATACAATAATAAGAAGGGAAATACTGCCCTCAGGAAAATCTCGAGCGTTTATAAATGATACTCCAGTAAACCTTCAGCAACTTCAAGACTTAAGTTTATTCTTAATTGATGTTCATTCACAACACCAAACATTGGAACTTTCGGAAGAAGATTTTCAATTTAAAGTTTTGGACTCAATAGCCAATAATAAAGAACATTTGAGAACATTTGAATCGACACTTAAACAATTTCGTGAAGCAAATAAAGATGCCGATTTAAAACGAATCGAATTTAATTCATTAGTAAAGGAAAACGAGTATAATACATTTATATATAATGAATTAACCTCAGCAAGCCTTAATCGATATGAGTTAGAAGAATTGGAGCAAAATTATAATGCTTTAAGTAATGTTGAATCTATTAAGGAAAATCTTGAAAACCTTTTACAACTTGCAAATGAAGATAGTTTTGGATTATTAAAAAACCTAAAAGATTTTAAAGCCACACTCCAAAAAATTGTAAATTTTTCAAAAAACTATGAATCCTTATCGGAACGAACAAATAGTGTTTTGATCGAATTTGATGATGTGGTAAAGGAAATAAATCGTGAAGCGGAATTAATTTCCAATGATCCAATAATGTTGGAAACTCTTAATAACAGACTACAGCTCTTATACAACCTGCTTAAAAAGCATAACGTTACAACTTTAGACGAGTTAATTGCCGTTCAAACCGAATTAGAAAGCAAAGTGGTTTCAGTAACTACTTTAGAACGTGAGATTACCGATTTAGATTGTCGAATACAAGAATACAAAAGACAATTAGATACTATTGCAAATAAAATAACTAAAAGTAGGAGGGAAGTAATTCCATTTTTTTCAAAGAATTTGATTCAAATTTTAAATGACCTTGGAATGCCAAATGTGCAATTTAAAATTGAAATTAGTGAGTCTGATCATTATCAAAAAAATGGAAAAGACAAACTCGTTTTTTTATTTTCAGCAAATAAAGGTAGTGATTTCGGATTGCTTAAAAAGGTCGCTTCAGGAGGGGAGATGTCTAGAATCATGTTGGCAGTTAAGTCTATTTTAGCTGAATACTCTAAACTTCCAACAATTATATTTGATGAAATTGACACTGGAGTATCTGGAGAAATTGCTATCAAAATAAGTGAAATCATGAATAAAATGAGTAATAAAATGCAAGTGTTCTCAATTACGCATCTTCCCCAAATAGCTGCTAAAGGGACCTATCATTTT
>Ga0049083_10000895_pt1 | contig 11075 bp, 5 predicted proteins | sample GreLakmeMI27MSRF_FD_66719 | JGI IMG/M metagenome (GOLD analysis project Ga0049083, IMG submission 66719) | Freshwater lentic microbial communities from great Laurentian Lakes, MI, USA - Great Lakes metaG MI27MSRF | ecosystem: Environmental > Aquatic > Freshwater > Lake | place: Great Lakes...
GCACAACGAGTCGCTGAACATCTGGACGCACGCGGTCGCGTGCGCCTTCGCCTGCGCCGCGCTGTGCGTGCCCCTGGCACCCGAGGCAACCGGGTTGTGGCACCTGGCGCTCAGGTGCTGCGCCACTGCTCCGATGGTTCTCTCCTTTGGACTGAGCGTCATATACCACACCTTTTTGGCGCATAAATGCTGCAGCACAAGCAAGCGCGGGTGCGAGAACTATCACAGGCTGCTGTCTTGCGACGTGGCTGGCGTGGTTGGAGTGCTCTCTGTGCCACAGGTGGCAATCTTGTGCTACGGCTTCGGAAATCAACCGACGCTCAGAGACGCCCTGCTGGCGCTCAGCGCAATCGCTGCGGCGGTGGGCAGCCGTGCCGTACGAAGCGTTGACCAGACTGCGAGGGCAGTGCCGTTGAGCGTGCTGCTCCTGACCCGCTGGCTCTGCCTCGCACTGAGGCTACTCCACTATGGCTTGCGCTGCGACGCAGCCACGGGCATCTACGCGCGCATGGAACTGCTCCTGGCCCTCGGAGGCGCCGCCAACGCGCTCTTCTTACCAGAGAGATGGTGCCCTGGCCGACTGGATTACGCGCTCAACAGCCACCAGATCATGCACTTGTGCACCACCGCAACCGCAGTCATGGTGGTGCGGGCACTGCAGGCTGACATCGCGTGCGCCGCCGGTGTCTAGACGCTGGCAAGTATTTTATTGAAACGTGCAGCGAACACACCACGCGACTTGCAGCGCGCTCACGCGAACGCGCCGCGCGCCACGAAGGGCAGGCGGCACGTGAGGAGCTCGTCGGCTGCTCTCAGCGCGGCGAGTGCGGGCGCGGCTGCGGCTGCGGCAACGCCGAGCACGTCGCTCCCCAGCGCCCCGTGGGCGCGCAACAGCAGCTCTGAGCCGTCCAGCAGCGAGTACTGCGGGTCCAGCGCCGCGGCGAAGGACTCGACGCACAGCAGGTTCACCAGTGCAGCAGCCGCGCGGCCGTCCAGGCGCACCCGGTGCTCCCTCAGCGCGCCCAAGGTTGCACGCAGCACCGCGCCCACGTCCGCTCCGGTGCGGAATCCGCGGCAGTGCTTCCCAAACAAAGCGTCCAAGGAGTCTTCAAACGCCGCGTGACGTGCCACGTCAGCGATGCTCAACGCACCGCTGGCGCCACCCTCGGACACGCGCAGCTCGCCGCACGCAAGCAGCGCGCGCGCGGCGGCGCGGCCGTCACCGTCGCCCATCGCCCGGAATAGCCCTACGAATGCGTTTGACTCGTCGCGACTCAGCCGGTCAACCATGCCCGCGTCAACCAGCGTGAGGCGCGGCCAGCGGCCGGGCGTCTGTCGCAGCAGGATGTTGCCCGGATGTAGATCCGCGTGGATGAAGTTGTCCACCAGCAACATCTGCAGGTACGCCTCCTTGCCGGCGCGCACCACCCGCGACGCTTCGTCTGCCGACAGCGACGTTTCGCATCGCGGCGGCAGCGGCGGCACGGGCAGGCCGTGCGCCAGCGCGTGCGCGCGCAGGCTCGCGTGCAGTGCCGCCGCGGTGCGCGCGCTGGCAACCGCGCCCTCCAGAGGCATTCCGGGCTCGAAGGACTCCACCAGCACGCCGTGGGCGATGTAATGCACGTGCGGCATCGGAAAGCCGGCGCCGATCTGGGGCGCCCGTGCGAAATTTCTGCGCAGCTGCAGCAGGTTTCGCCCCTCGCAGTCCAGGCGCACTTGCGCGCTCACCACGTGCGCGAACTGCGCCAGCGTCTCACGCACGCGGAGGCCATCGAAGGCTGGGAGGAGCTCTAGTGCGGACGCAAGGCGGCCCAGGATCGCAAAGTCCGTGCGCATGCGTTGTTCCACGCCTGGATGTCGCACCTTGACGGCCACCTCTAGGCCAGGCGCGCCGTCCTGCGAGCGCAGCACAGCACGGTGCACTTGCGCGATGCTGCCGGAGCCGACGGGGGTCTTTTCGAACAGCTCGAAGAGCTCATGCACGGGCGCCCCGAAGGCCAAGCTCACCGCGCGCTGCGTGGCTTGGTAGCTGTGCGCCGGCACGGAGCTGTGGAGTCGCGACAGGGCTGCGCAGAGCAAGGGCGGGAACAAATCCGGGCGCGTGGCGGCCCACTGGCCCCACTTGGTGAACGCTGGCCCCGCCCGCGCCAGGGTGAGGGTGAGCAACGCGTAGAAGGAGGCCCTCAGCCGCGGCAGCAGGTACGCCAGCGGGGCCAACAGCGACAACGGACAGAAAAGCACCATCAGCTGCACGCAGCGGGGCGCCAGCTCGGCCAGGCTAGGCGGCGCCAGCACAGGCGCGGGCGGCAAGGGCGGCAAGGCGGGCTGTGGCTGCAGCGCCAGCAGAGAGGCCGCAAAGGTGCTCGCCAGGCCAACACCAAGCACTGCGCGACCCAGAGACCGCACGGGCACCGCCAGCGCAGGCACCGCGCTGTGCAGCAGCGCGGGCGCGGGCGCAGGCAGCAGGCGCGAGCGGTGCGCGAGCGCTGCGCGGCGGGACACCCGCGCCAACATTGGTGGGGCGAGGGCAAGAGGAGGACCCCCTTGTACGCCTGCTCGCAGAGGTGAAGGGAGGTGGCACCGAGGACCACAGAGCGTGCGAGGGGGCGTCACAGCAACGTGCGGTCGCTGGTCGCAGCGTCGCACGTCGATTTGTCGAAGCGAGCGTCGAACGGTGGGTGTGTGCGTTGTCGTTCGTAGTCCCGTTCCTCCCGTACACGCTCCCACACCGCACCCCTTCGCCTGGGTTGTAGGAGCCCTCCTTAGGGGCAAACTGCGCTCTCCTGCAATGTCAGCGCGCCTCCTCTCCTGCGCTGGCTCGCCTGCCCTCGCCGCAGCGCGGCGGCGGCGTGCTGCCCGTTGTGCCGTCGTGCACGTGAGCGGCTCTGCTGGAGCGAGCAGCGGCGCCGTGCCCGCCTGGCGCGGGGGTGCCCCCGCCTCCTCCTCGCTGCCTCTGCTACCCTCCGGCCTGCCCGACTACGCCTCCATCGACGCGCTTCCGCAGTCGAAGCTTTTGACGGCCACCATCCGTCGCCTGCTGGTCGCGGAGGTTGGCACAGACAGCGACCCTCGGCCCTGGACTTCCTTCGACGCGCTCTTGACGTCCGTGCGCCAGGTCAACGACCGGCCGGGCAGCGCGCAGGACGTGCAGGCTGCCGCGCGGCGCGTGTTCCAGGGCATCCTGCCAGCCTTGGCGCTCGGGTGGGTGCCAGCCGCGTGGCGCGCAGCGGTGAAGCCCAACTTCCCGCCCTGGCTGCTCCACGGCTCCTTCTTTCTGGTGTTCTACACGCTGTTTCCGTGGCTCATGGGGCCGCTCCAGGGCGCCGAGCACGCGGAAGTGGCACTGCCCGAACGGTGGCACCCGCTGTTGCGCAAGCTAGGGTTGTCAACCGTGCTGCGAGTGCCTCAGGCGGTCAAAGCTGAGCGGTGTCGCTTCCTGGAGGGCGCGCAGTGCGCCAGCGTGTGCGTCAACAGCTGCAAGGTGCCCACTCAAGAGTGGATGGCGGACGACTTCGGTCTGCAGCTCCACATTCAGCCAAACTACAGCGACTTCTCATGCACATGGTCCTTCGGAAAAGAGGCGCCGCCGCTGCACTTAGACGACGCGCTGCTTGTGCCGTGCTTCTCTAAATGCTCCAGCCAGGATAAGGGCACCAAGGACGCAAGCAGGCAGCGCGCGCGCGTGGCTCGAGGTGTCGGAATCGTCAACGGCGTGGATAGCTTTACCGGCGAGACATTGGAGGAGATTGCGGCGCGCGCGAGCCAAGCAGCGCTCGTGGATGCTGCAGGTGTCACGCCTGAGGATAAGCTCGAAAGAGCCATGGCCGTACAAGAGCAGGGCAAGTGCTGGAGCGTGGCAGAGGACCGCGCGACGTGTGAGGTGTGATGAGAGGGTTTTCCGTTTCGTCCACGGTGCCCTTTTGGTGGTGGTGGGGCGCCCGCGCATGAGCGCGCGAAAACGCGTTGCGCTGCTCTCGCCTGCTGCGTGTTGCCGCGCCACGCGCCTGCCATGCAGCGCGGTGACGGCGCTGGCGAGGGGGCGTGTGCGGCGGCCGAGCACGTTGCGCCTGCACATTTGGAGGACACGGAGCCGCAGGCGCGTCGCCTGAAGCGCGCGCGACGCACAGCAACTGCGACATGGCGCGCGCGGTGGTCGCTGCGCGTGCGCGCGAGCGCGCTGTGTGCTTGCTGCATGCGGCTTGCCCTCGCCGGCCGCCCTCGCGCCACGCGCCACCTTTGCCCTGCGCTCACGCTCCCGGGCTACCCCGCAGCTTGACGCGCCTGATCTTGGCCAGGCGGGCGCGGAGCAGCCTGTCGGCACGGCCAGGGAGGCTTGGAGGTGCGTAGCGGGTAGAGACCTCTCAACGTCGCGCACCACGCACGGGCCCTGCCGCGCCGCCCTCGCCCGGTGCACCCCCCCCACGCGCTGCACTGTCGCGATCAGGCGCGCGGGCGCGGCTTCTGTTCGGCGCGGGTGCGCGTGCGAGGTGGAGGTGATGCAACGCCGCTCGCGCGTGGTGCGAGAACGCGCAGTTGGGCGCGCGCGCGCCTGCCGCGCCTTCCCGCCACCCGCAGCCGCGCATCTGCCCACTTGGGCGGGTAAGTGCGCGCCAGATGTGCAGCAGCGGCTTCTGGGAGCGCTGTGCGAGCACGCAGCGCGGGGCAGCTTCGCGACGGTTCCGCACGCACCCCCTACACACGCGCGTGCGTCCAGCCCGCCCCAGGCCTCGCGCCCGCGCCTCTCAGTGCTCTGTTGGTGCTGTGGCGCGCTTGTGACGGCTTCTGACGCGTGTGCTACGCTCGCAGAGAGGCGCACGCGCCCTTGGCTTCGCAGGCGAGGAGCCCGCGTGCAGCTCCGCTGTCCGACGAGCCTGTGGCACAACCCGCACCGCGCAGCCCGGCCTTGGCTGCGGCGGCGGGCACGCCGGCTTGCGCTGCGCCGCCGCATCCCTCCGTTCCGGTGCGCTCAGCGAGTGCTGAGCCAGGGCCGGACCTCCCAGTCGCGCCGGTCGGCCCCGCCGCGCAACCGGGGCGCGCGCCCAGCCCGCCGCCCGCCGTCCTGGTGCCCTCGGACGCCTGCATGGGCTCGCCCGCGTCTCCGGGCAGCGCGGCTGCGGCTGCGGTGGCGGCGGCCTGCGCTGCGCTGCCCGCGCCAACTCTGGGCGACCGGGTTTGGGTCCGCATGCGCGCCGCCGCGCGCGGCGCGCCCGTCTGGTGGCCGGCGGCGCTGTGCGAGCAGGGCGAGGCGCCCAGCGGCGTGCGTCAGTTGGGTCGGGCGGGGCAGAGCCTGGTTCGCTTCTTTGCGGCGCCTGGCTCTGGCGATTCGTACGCGTGGATCCGGGGCGACGCGCTGAGGCACTACGGCGCGGCCAGGGAGGCGATGGGTGCCGCGGGGGGCGCGCAGGCTCGCGGCGTGTGGCGCGCAAAGTTCGCAGAGGCGTGCGCGGCGGCTGACCTGGCCGCCGGCGGCGGCGCCACTGCGGCGCCACAGCCCCACCCAGCCGCACGACGACGACGACCCGCAATGTCCTCCCCCGCGCGCCCGCAGCCCTCCCGTCGTGCACCTGCACGCGCACGCGCCCACGACGCCCAGCCCCACACCGACGCGCACGACATGGACACGCAGCCGGGCGACCGCTGCGCCAGCGATGACGAGGAGCAGGTGAAAGACGAGGACGCCGCCGCCGCCGCCGGCGACGGCGAGAGCGAGGGCGACGCTGATGGAGATGGTGACGTCATTGCGGCTGCAGGCACCGACGGCGAGGATGATCTGGATGAGGCTGATCCGGAGGGCGCCGAGAGCGCTTTGGCGGCCCTGATAGGCGCCATGGAGGCTGGAGCAGCCTCCCGAGCAACTGGCAACGCGCGCGGCGTGGGCGCTGCCCGCTCGCAGGCGCGCGCCGCGGCTGCGTCCGCGCCGCGCTGCGGGCGGTGCAAGGCGTGCAGCGTGGGCGGTGCCGGGGCTGGCGCACAGCCCCGCGCGCGCTGCGTGCTGCGCCGTCTGCTGTCCGCCGCCGCGCGCGAGCTGGGCACAGCATCGCAGCCCTGCCCGCCCTGCGGCGCCGCGCTGGCGCTGCGGGGCGCGGAGGCCGTGGGCACGTCCATACGCGTGCACTGGCCGCTGGACAAGGCTTGGTACGGCGCTCGCCTGGTGTCGTACGACCCGCTGCGTCACCGACACACGGTGCTCTACCATGCGGATGGAGCGCGGGAGGCGCTGGAGTTGTGGGCACACGCAATCTGCCTCGCAACAGACGAGGCGCCTGTCGTCGCAGCCGGCGCCAGCGCCAGGCGCAGACCGCCCGCATCCGTAGCGCCGCGCAGGTCCGCCACCACAGCCGCCGCCGGCGCCGCCGCCGGTCTCGCGGCGCCGCCGCGGCCGCCGCCGGCGCGCGTCATGCCCGCACGCGCAGGCTCGCTGCGCGCCCGCATCAGCGACGGCGCCGATGCCGCCGCGGCCGCAGGCGCAGGCGCACATCCGCGGGGATCGCCGGTGAGCCCGCCGCAGGCTGAGGGGGTGGACGCGGAGGATGAGTGGGGCGCGTTGGAAGCCCTCGCCGGCCTGGGGGGCCTTGGCGGCGGCGCGCAGCAGCCGGTGCGCGCGCCCCGCGTGCGGCTGTCTCACCTGGCCGACATGGCGCAGGCTGCGCGCAAGCCGGGGCCAGGCAGCGCGGCGCCTGCCGCGCAAGGGGCTGACCAGCCGCCCTCCGGCCCCGCCCAGCCGCCCCGCCGCATGCCCAAGCTCTCCGGCGCCGTGCAGCGCGGCAGTGCGCAGGCCAACGACCACCTGCTGTCGCCCTCCTCCTCTTTCGGCGAAGACGCGCCGCTCTGTGGGCTATGCGCGCCATGCCGCTCAGCCAGACGAGCAGCCCAGCAGGGCGCCAGCTGCGGCCCCTCGCCAGCCACGGCCGCGCACGCTTGCCTGCGCAACACGGTGCGCGCCTCGCGCGGGCCCGGCGCCGCAATCGCCGCGCTCGGCGCGGCGGCCGTCGGACGCCGGGTGGAGGTGTGGTGGCGCGCATCCTCCGGCGGCGCTGCCGCAGCCGCCGCCATCGCGGCCGCGGCCGCCGCAAGCGAAAAGGCGCCAAGCGCGGCTGTGGAGCCGTCTTCTGCTGCTCCGCCCCTGGTGACCTGCGGCGCCTTCTACGGCGCGCAGATCGAGGGGTTCGACCCCAGGAGCTGGCGCCACGCGCTGTTGTACGACGATGGAGCGCGGGAGGCGCTTCCTCTGTGGGCGTCCAACGAGTGTGTGCGCTGGGAGGGCGACGCCAGGGTCACCCCTCCGCCCCCTTCACCGGACGACCTCGATGACGACGAGGAGGAGACGGCGGAGGAGCAGCAGCACCAGGCTGCGGGCGCGCAGCAGGCGCAGCAGGCGCCTGGCAAGCGTGAGCGCACCGTATCATCCTCCGCCGCCGCCGCCGCGGCGCAGCCCGGCCGCTGCGGCGCATGCGCCGCGTGCACCTCCACTCGCGCCCGCGGCGGCTGTCTGGCGGTGCGTCTGGCGGCGGCGGTGGCCAGCCGCCGGGCGGGCGCGCTGCTTGCGCGGGAGGCGACGCACGCCGTGGGCCGCCGTGTGGAGATATTTTGGCCCCTGGATGGCGCCTGGTACCCGGGCACCGTGGACTCGTACGACAGCTGCGCTTTCAAGCACTCGGTGCTGTACGACGGCGACGGCATGCGGGAGCACCTGGCGCTGTGGTCTCACACGCACTCTGCCCGCCCGCTGCCGCCGCTGCACGCGCACGGGCCCCGCTGGCCTGCGCACATGGAGGGCCTGGCTGGTGGCGGGGCTGGCGATGGTGGGGCTGGCGACGCACAGGGTGGCGACGTTTCTGCGTCAGCCCCGAAGCGCGCCCGTCGCGAGCCGCGCTGCGAGGGCGCCGCGGGGGCCTCCCCGCGGCTGGTGGGCGCCGAGGCTGTGCGCGCGCGCGCGGCTGCGCGCGAGGCGCGCCGCGAGGCGCACGAGCGAGAGGCCGCAGTCGCCGCAGCAGCAGCGGCAGAGCAGGCGGAGGCCAAGCAGGACCAGGGCGACGAGGAGGATGACCAGGCGGGCCGTCAGGAGGGCCAGCGCAACCGGGGCGCGATGCGGCGGCGCCGTCGAGAGGCTGAGCCAGAGGGCGAGGAGGAGGAGGACCATCCCGAGTCGCCTAAGCGCCGCGCACCACCAACCACCACCGCGCCCGCCAACGACGCGCATGCTGACGGTGCGGCCACGTCGGTGTCTCCGCAGGCTGAGCTGGCTGAGGGTGAACTGCCGTGCGCCTTTTGCCGCAAGATCAAAAAGGGCATCGTGTACTGCGTCAGCAAGGGTCACGAGAGGGAGGGCCCGCCCGCAGGCGCCAGAGCAGCCCCGCCGAACGCGCTCAAGGAAGAGCACGCGCCCGCCGCAGCCGCAGCCTCAGCTCCGGAGGAGCAGCCTCCATGCGCACCCGAGATTGCGCCCTCGGAGGAGCCTGCGGCCGAAGAGCTGCAGCAGGGCCTCAAGGCTGAGCAGCCGCTCACAGCCCTGGCGTGCTGAGCTGGCGGGTGGCTGGAGTTGCACTGAACATCTGAAATCCACACACAGATCGATTGACCACCTGCGGCGACCACCCACTCCGACTTGTCCTGACAGGGAAGCACAGCTTACTTCGAGGATGTACACGATGCTTAGAATCTGCCTGGGCTCGAGGCGGCGGCGGCAGCAGGAGGACAGCAGGGCACTTTGAGCATAACGCCCCGCCCTCCGCTGCGATGGTGCGCTTCCGGGTGCGTCTCCCCGTGGCCCGAGCGTGCGTGGGCCGCGTGAGCTGAGCCTGTGCGCAGGAAGAGCCAGAAGGGAGCCTGTACACGGTGTTGGGACTGTCACGCAGCGCCAGCACAGCGGACGTGCGCCACGCCTTCCGCAGCGCCGCGCGGGCGTGCCACCCGGACAAGGGCGGCGAGGCGGGGGCGTTCGCTGCCGTGCGCGCCGCGTACCAGGCGCGTGCGGGAGCGAGGCGAGGCGAGGGGACACCTCGCGCACGCTCTCACCACGGCCGCACGCAGGTGCTCTCCGACCCCGCCCAGCGCGCCGCGTACGACGACCTGGGCGGCGACCTCAAGTGGGGCAGGCGCGGGAGGGACACCCGGGGGCGCGAGAACCTCTCGTGGCCGCTCACGCGCCAACCGCACGCAGCTACGTCCCCGGCGTTTCTCACCGCGCCCGCGGCGGCGAGTCCGCGCTGCTAGACGAGCTGGAGCGACTGGGGCTGGTGTGCGAGCCCTCCTCGCAGCTGGTGTGCATGTGCGAGGTGCGCGCGCGCTTCGACGCGACGTCGCTTCCCTGTCTGTGCACTCACCACACGCAGGTGTGCGGCCGCCCAGCCACCAAGGAGTGCTACGTGTGCACCACTCGCTTCTGCGAGTTCTGCACGCGCAAGCAGCACTGGAAGGCGCGCAGGGGGCACCCATGGCATCCGTGTTGTGTCTCTCGCCTCGTCACTGACGCGCTGGCCTCGCCAGGGCGCCTTTGGCCTGCACTTCCCGGTGCACAACACGCCCCACCTGGCCGAGAAGCTGGGGCGTCGTCAGCTGGAGGCGAAGCGGGTGGAAGACGGGGAGCGTGCAGCCCGGGCCGTCCCCCACTTCCGCAGCGATGGGGAGCTCAAGGAGCTCAGGGCCTTCAAGGAGGCGGCGGCGGGGTGCCTGCCGCACGCGGGCGCGGGCGCGCCACAAGCGATGCAGCGGTACTATTGCTGGGCGCAGACCGCTGAGCTGCTTCTACTCGCCGTGCACGTGCCCACCGGCTACGAGGATCGCCAGCTGCGCTGGGAGGTCACCGCCCAGCTGCTGGTGGTGCAGGCGGAGGATTCGGCGGCGGTGATTGAGCGCACGCTGAGCCATCCGTTAGCACCGGGCGCGCAGGTGGACGCCTTCGTCTCCCAAGACAACCGCCTTCTCACTCTCGTCATGCGCAAGGCTGCGCTCTCCCATTGGCGCAGTCTGTTCCGGGGGGATTCCGCGGGTGACCGGTGCATTCAACCGCCCTACGAGCTGCTCGAGGCTGACCACGATGTGGTGATGGAGTGGCGCCTCCCGGCCTGGGTGCAGGCGGCACACCTACGAGTGGACGTCACGCAGGAGGGGCTGACCGTGGATGTGGACGCGCGCCGCGGCGCGGAGCGGCGCGCGAGCGGTGGCGGGTCTGGGGGCGACGATGCGGCATTTGCGCTGCAGAGGACATTCTGGAAGGACCCTGATTCGGGGGTGCGCCGCACCAGCGAGCCGGTGTCGCCGGAGCAGTGCAGCTGGTCGCTGTGCGATGCGGCGGGCGAGGCGCGTGGGCCAGCGGGGGGCCAAGAGGCCGCGACGAACGACAAGCTTCTCACGGTGTTGTTCGTCAAACCTCCGCTCACGGACGACGAACGGCAGTTCATGAAGGGCCGTCGTGCGGACAACCGCGCGGCCAACGGGGGCGGTCCTGTGGCGCAGCGCGGCGCGCGCTTCTTTGTGGACGACGCGGATGATTTCGGACTTGAGGACATCTTGCAGGCGCTCTGCTTCTTCCTGACCGGCACAGCCTACGTGGCGCCCAAGCCCCACCAGGCGTACGGGCAGCCGGCTGCGCGTGCCTTCTGGGCCAGCAGCGAGGCGCAGCTCAGCCAGGCGGCGAGGCAGCAGCTGCAGCTCCTCATGGCTGCCAAGGGGGAGGAGCAGGAGGCCACGCAGCTGGCGCCCAGCAGGACCAGAGCCTGATGAGCGGCGCAGGTGGAGCACGTCGAGAGCAGACGATGAACGACCAGAGTGACCGAGACTGACCGACCGTGACCGGTTGGACACGTTGTTTGCTCACGCACTCTCCTCTCAAATTCCTCACGCATGCATGCATGTGGCGCGAGGCGGTGTCAACGTCCTCTGCGCTGTGAGGTCGTTCAAATCAAGCGCACGTGTGGCGGGCGTTCGCTCCTCGCGACGGAGTTCGCGACAAATTCTCGACTCTCCGCACCCTCGCCTCCTACGTGTAGTGTCGTGTTGTTGGCTTGTTGCGGCTGAGGAGATGTTGGCTCCTCCGCCCTGGCTGTGCTGCGGCGAGGCATCGTGCAGCAGAGCAG